>Ga0070761_10000367_pt1 | contig 29848 bp, 28 predicted proteins | sample HubBroMetageREF1_FD_66724 | JGI IMG/M metagenome (GOLD analysis project Ga0070761, IMG submission 66724) | Reference soil microbial communities from the Hubbard Brook experimental Forest, New Hampshire, USA - Hubbard Brook CCASE Soil... | ecosystem: Environmental > Terrestrial > Soil >... | reverse complement strand
AACTCCAGCGCTATGCGCACGGCGTGTCTTGCGGCGTCGGGGGCGGCCAGCGCCGCTACGCTTTCCAGAAGCTTCCGCAGATCCACTTCTTCCAGGCGCAGATCGCGGGGGCGGGTGAAGTCCACCAGGATTTGGACGACGCGGTCGAGACGGTGGATTTCGTTGCCGATTACGTCCATGTGGCGGCGGGTTTCGGGATCGTCCAACTGCAGTTTGTTTTGCAGCAACTGCAGGTGCAGCACGATGGCGTTGATGGGGTTCTTGACTTCGTGGGCCACGCCTCGGGTGAGGCGGCCGCTGGCGGAGAGGCGGCGCGAGATTTCAATCTCATCCTCGATGCGCTGCACCGACTCGGCATCGCGCATGGTGAGCAGGGCGCCAATCGAGGTGCCTTTTTCTTCGATGAAGTCGAGCGACACCTGCACCCGGCGGCCATCGGCGGCATCGAACTCGTACTGCACCAGCGGGCGCTGTTTCTGGAAGGCGGGCAGGACGACCGCGCCCAGAACCGTTCCATAGCCATGGGTCGCGGAAAAAATTTCTTCGGCGGTGCGTCCCAGGATCTCGCGGCGCGGACGGCCGAGAAACTTTTCCGCCGAGGCGCTTACCAGCACGACGCGCGAATCGCGGGTGAAGAGCATGAGGCCGTCCTGCAGTTTGGTCATGACCTGCTCGACGTTGTCTTTCAAGGCGGAAAAAATCTCGTTGGTATCGTGAATCTGGCGGCCGAGGTGGGCGATCTTCAGCGACACCAGGCCGACTTCGTCCTCGGTGCCGGACTCGTCGGCCGGGAGCAAGTCTCCGGCGCTGGCACTATCGAGGTTGCGGGCGATGGCCTTCAAGGGACCGAGCGCGACATTCGAAACCACCGCCGCCAGCACCAGGGAACAAAAAATAGCGACCACCGAAAAGAAGGCCGCCTGCTGAAGTTTCGGCGTCAATTCGTTGCGTAGAAAAACCGTTGCAACGCCCACGCGGACGCTGCCAAATCTCTCCCCAGCGAACTCCATCCCAATGCTCACGTCATAGACGGAGCCGGCGCCGTAGAGGAGGCGCAACTGATGACGGAAGCCGACATTCTCCAACGCGCTCAGAGGGGGGCGGTCCGGCACCGGCTTGCCGTTCAGCGCGGGATTGGTATCGAGAATCGCCACGCCGTTTGGATCAATGATGGCGGCATCGTAGATGATGCGGGAATTTCCCACCACCGATTCCAGCATGTCGTTGAGGTTGGTGTCGGTCTGCAGATAATTGGCGATGGCGGCGCGCATCGCCTTGGGATTTTCGGTGTTCACGCGCGTGCTGGTCAGATCGGGCACCGCTTTGGAGGCGGCATATTCTAGTTGATTGGTGAGCTGGGACGCGGTCTCATCGGCCCACAACAGGCGCTGGCGCAGCAGTTGCGACAGATAAACCCAGGAAAAGCCGACGACGAGCGCCGTGAACAGCGTGGTGATCACGAACACGATGATGAATTTGCGCGTCATCTAAAGGCAGGTGTCAGGTCTTAGGTCTTAGGAAAATCTTTCGTGCTTGGTGACACCTCGGACGTAACGCCTAAGACCTAGAACTGGTTCCATAAGGCCTTCCGCTCGGAAGGCACGTCCCTCAGGGGCTAAGGCCCTCATTGTTCCTGGCCTTTAACGGCGCGGCTGAAGCCGTGCCCTACCCAAATCCGATTAGTGAAACCAGTTCTAAGGCCTAAAGACCTGACACCTAGGACCTGACACTTGAGACCTGAAACCTGCTCTTCTCACTCTTCCGCAGCCACTGTCTCATCCTGCGGGCGGCCGTACTCTTTCAGTTTGTTATGCAGTGTCTTCAGGCTGATGCCTAGTATCTCCGCGGCTCTGGTTTTGTTGTTGGTGGTGGCTTGCAGAGTTTTCAGGATCAGCAGCTTCTCCGCTTCCTCGACCGTCGTGCCTACGCCCAGATGCACGGCATCGGGATCGTTCACCACCGGCCGCACGCTCTGGCCGAAGCCCGGCGGCAAATGCTTGGTTTCCACCAGTCCGCTTTCGCAGACGATCACGGCGCGTTCCAGCGTGTTGCGCAGCTCGCGCACATTTCCCGGCCACCCGTAAGTCTGGAACATATTGAGCACGGCCTCGCTCACGTCCGCCACCTTGCGGCCGTGTTTCTCGTTCATGTCCGCGAGCAGGCCTTTCACCAATTCGCGGATGTCCTCTTTATGCTCGCGCAGCGCCGGCATATGAATATTGAAAACATTGAGCCGGTAATAGAGATCCTCGCGCAGATGTCCATCGGCCACGGCATCGTCGGGAACTTTGTTGGTGGCGGCGAGCACGCGCACATCCACCGAAGTTTCGACCTTGCTGCCGAGGCGCCGCAGCTTGTGATCCTCCAGCACGCGCAAGAGCTTGGCCTGGGTGCCGATCGGCATTTCGCCGATCTCGTCGAGCAACAGCGTGCCGCCTTCGGCCAGTTCGAAGCAGCCGGTGCGGCGTTCCAGCGCGCCGGTGAAGGCGCCTTTTTCGTGGCCAAAGATTTCACTCTCGATCAGGGTCTCGGGAATGGCCGCGCAATTGATGGGGACGAAAGGCTTGTTGCGCCGCGGACTCAGATCGTGAATAGTGCGGGCCACTAGCTCCTTGCCGGTTCCGCTGGCTCCGGTGATCAGCACCGATGCGGTGCTTGGGGCCACTTGCTCGATCAAGTGGAATATCCCCTGCATTTGAGGCGATGCGCCGACCAAACGGCCGAGGGCTCCCTTATCGCGCAAACTGCGGCGCAAGGATTCATTCTCCGTGCGCGTGTTCAGAATTTCGCCGATGTTGGTGAGGATGGAGCGCAGCCGCCGGAAGTCGATGGGCTTCTCGATGTAGTCCTGCACGCCGAGCCGGCCGGCGTGAAATGCGGTGTCGGTCGCCTTCTGGGCGGTGACCATCACTACCGCGATTGACTGCGCCAAATCGGCCAGGCGCTCCACCAGTTCCATACCACCCATGCGGGGCATCTTGACGTCCGTGATCACGATGGACGGGGCAAAGGCGGGAATTTTCTCCAGGGCCTCCACGCCGTCAGCCGCCGTGTCGGTGCGATAGCCCCATCCCGAGACCAGTTCCGCCAGCCCAGTTCGTTCGTTCTCTTCGTCTTCCACAATCAGCACGCGTTCTTGTGTCATATTTTTTCTTTTGCTTTGCCCTAATCAGCATTATTCAGTGAAGCGCTCGGCCTCGCAACCCGAGCCGGAATGCGGCAATATCAATTTGAGATTCCATCGGAGCAACTCAGTACAGAAAACGAACCGGCGGCCCGCGATTGCTATAAAATATGTCCCGGTCAATTGTTAAACTTTTGCAAAACTGCCCAATTGCTGTAGAATTCTGTGTTCCTGGGCAACACCCCATCTGTGCGTGCCGTAAATCTTTATAGACTTCAGTTCTATTTATAGTTTGCAGTGGATTCGATTTGGAGGAACTCAATGTCACTTAGTTGCGAAACATACCGGAGAGGCGCGAGTGTCGCGCTCGTCCTGGCCCTCGTTCTGATTGCGTTGCCGTCTTTGTTGAACGCACAAACTGCGCCTGCACCCAAGGCGTCAACTACGTCGTCGGATGACACGGTGCCCAAGGCCGAAGTTTTCATTGGCTATCAGTGGTTGAACCCGGGGGGCAACGTTCCCGATCAAACACCCCCGCCCGTGGGGCCCCTTTCTTTCCATCTGCCCTCGATCGCGCCCGGCTTCGGCGTGAACGCGTCCTACAACTTTACCAAGTATCTGTCGCTCGAAGGCAATTACGGTATCGACTGGAACGGCTCGGCCAATGTCAACGCGCTTGCCGTCGGACCGAAACTAACCTGGCGTGGAGAAGGCGTGAACTTCTTTGCCCACACGCTGCTCGGAGGCGAGCGCCTGTCACCGAAAGGCATAACGCCCAGCTATGGCATCGCCACCATTCTTGGCGGCGGTATGGATCTCAAGCTGTGGCCGAACATTTACTACCGTCTCTTTGAAGCCGATTTCCAGTACGCGCGCGAAAACTTCTCTACGAACGTGCCGCCTACTGACGGCGCGTTGCGCCGTCCGACGTACGATGGCGTCCGCCTGACGACCGGTTTGGTGATCTATTTTGGCGGGGCTCCCGCACCATTGGTGACGGCGGCCTGCTCGGTACAGCCCACGCAGGTTATGGTCGGCGAACCGGTAACCGCCACCGTGGTTGCCAGCAACTTCGACCCCAAACACACGCTCACCTACAACTGGTCGAGCAACGGGGGCAAGATTACGGGCACGGGAACAAGCGCCAGTATCGACACCAACGGCGTCAGCGGCGGCAGCTACACGGCCACGGCGACCGTTACCGATGCCAAGGCCAAGACTAACAACTCCGCCAGTTGTACCGCCAATTTCACCGTGACCGAACCGCCCAAGAACCCGCCGCAGGTTTCCTGCTCGGCGAGTCCGTCGACGGTCCAGGCCGGAACTTCGTCCACCATCAGCTGCACCTGCACCAGCCCGGACAACGTTCCGGTGACGGTGGGTGGATGGACCTCGACTGGCGGCAGTATTTCGGGCAGTGGAAACTCCGCTACCCTAAACACCACAGGCGCCTCGTCTGGTCCCATCACGGTGGGCGCAACTTGTACCGACTCGCGCGGCCTAACGGCTTCGACGTCGAGCACGGTGACGGTTGAAAATCCGCCACCGCCGCCGCCGCAGGCCACCAAGGTGAACGAGTGCGCATATCCGAACGTCAAGAAACCGTGGCGCGTCGATAACACCTGCAAGGCTGAACTGGACGATGTTGCCCTCAAACTGCAGCAGGATCCGGATGCCAAACTGGTCGTCGTCGGAAACGCCGATCCGAAGGAAAAGCGTAAGAACCTGGCGGGTGAACGCGCGGCCGACGTGAAGTTCTACATTTCGGAAGGCGAGGCGCAACAGCACATCGACGCGAGCCGCATCGAGGTCCGCACCGGTAACGCCGGTACGGCGACCTCGGAACAGTGGATCGTTCCGTCTGGCGCGACCTTCCCCGAAGCCGACAGCACGACCCTGGTCGATGAAACGAAGGTAAAGGCGATTCCGGATCATCCGAAGCCGGTCGCCAAGAAGAAAGCGGCAAAAGCGGCGCAATAAGATATGGTGGAGGGACGGGCATGTTGCTTGTCCGGCAGTTGGCGGCCGGGCGGGGCGCCCGGCTCTCCACTATCTCAAGTTTTCGCTCCACTATCTTAAGTTTGTGGTAATCAGCACGAAAGGCCGTAGGGGTCGCCCCTGACGGCCTTTTTAATTGTTTGTTCTTCGGTAACCTTGTCCCGCCGTGCTAGCCTGCTAGAGTTGTAGCGCAGGCGAATACAGTTCGCCGGGGGTCAATCTACGCGCATGAATTCCACAGGGCAAGGGAACGTTCTCCGCACCGGTTTATGGCTTCTCGCCGTCGTCACTCTTATGAGCACCGCGCTCCTGGCCTCCGGGCCCTGGCAGGTATTAGGTCCGGATGGGGGCGATGCGCGCAGCATGGCTTACGACACGCACAATCCCGATCACATTCTGCTCGGCACCAGCACTGGCCAGATGTTCACCTCGAATGATGGTGGACGCACCTGGTCGCGCCTGGCACGACTGGGCGGCGACGAGTATGTGCTCGACCATATCGCCATCGACCCGCAGGATTCCAACCGTATTTATGTATCCTCGTGGAGCTCATCGGGCCAACAGATGGGCGAAATCTTCCGCACCAGCGACGGCGGCGCCACCTGGCAAACGCTGCCCGCGATGCACGGAAAATCCATTCGGGCGATGCATATGTACAAGAGTAATTCCAAAATCCTGGTTGCCGGCGCGCTTGATGGCGTCTACCGCACCACTGATGGCGGCAATACCTGGTCGCGCCTGTCGCCCGAGAACTCCACCGAGATCAAGAATATTGAATCGATCGCGGTCGATCCCAAGGATCCCAACACCGTTTATGCCGGAACCTGGCACCTGGCCTGGAAGACTTCCGATGGTGGCACCAACTGGCAGCATATTAATAAGGGGATGATCGACGACTCTGACGTGTTTTCTGTCATCGTCGACCATGCCAATCCTTCGGTCGTGTTCGCCAGCGCCTGCTCGGGAATCTACAAGAGCGAGAACGGTGGCAACCTGTTTGACAAGATTAAGGGCATCCCGTTTTCGGCGCGCCGCACCCGCGTGCTCAAGCAGGATCCGACGAACGAGAACATCGTTTACGCCGGAACCACCGAAGGCTTGTGGAAGACCACCGATCTGGGCAAAGTTTGGAAGCGGGTTAGCAATCCCGAGGTGGTGGTCAATGATGTGATGATCGATCCGCGGGACTCCAATCACGTGCTGCTCGCTACCGATCGCAGCGGCGTGATGGCCTCGACCGATGGCGCCTCCACCTGGACCGCTTCCAACAAGGGCTACGCACATCGCTATGTGTCCGCCCTACTGGCCGATAACAAAGAAGCCAGCACGCTCTACGTGGGCGTCGTCAACGATCGCGAATACGGCGGGGTGTTCTATTCCCAAGATGCCGGGCAGCATTGGCTGCAGAAAGCGGCCGGGCTCGGCGGAAAAGACGTTTTCGCGCTTAAGCAAGGTGCGAACGGAATGCTGGTAGCCGGCACCAACCACGGCATGTATTCGCTGGAGCGCAATGGCAGCCAATGGCATTCCATGAATGTTGTGGTGATCGAGCATACTTCGAAAACCACGCCCAAGGGTTCGCGCAAAGCGATTACCAAGACAGCCATCGAGAAGACGGAACTGGTAGCGCGCGTCAACGATCTTGAACTCGGTTCCGGACGCTGGCTGGCGGCCACTACGAGCGGCATCTATTCGAGCGCTGACCAGGGCAAAACCTGGAAGGGCGGACAGATCCTCGGGCAGACGGATTTCGTTTCCGTGCGCGAGGACGACTCCACGGTGGTCGCGGCGACGCGTTCCAGCGTGCTGGTCTCGAGCGATCACGGGAAGACCTGGCAGAAGGCTGGTCTGCCGTCGTATGTAGTCAGCATCCGCAGCGTGGCGATTGCTTCCGATAGCCAGATGATAATCGCTTCCCGTGAAGGCGCGTTCCGCAGCGGAGACGGCGGCGCGACCTGGGAGCATGTGGTCAACGGGCTGCCCGGCAAGGACATCACCTCCGTCAGCTTCGATTCCACCCGGCATCGTCTGCTGGCTACCAGCGACGCGACCGGCGTGATTTTCGAAAGCCGCGACGGCGGACGTTCCTGGAAGCGTGGTCCGGATAGTGGATTCCCGTTACGCCGGGTCAGCGTAATGGGCGGACGCTTCGTGGGCGCGACTCCCTTTGATGGCGTCATACTGCAGCCGGACACCGAACCCATGAGCGCAGCCGCGGAGGCAGGCAGCAGCGAGTAGGACTGGAATTCAGCCTGAACCACCAACCGGGGAAGCGGAAACGCTTCCCCGGTTTTTTGCGGGCCCCTAAAGGGGCATCTGATTTCGAGGAAACTTACGGCATCGCTAAAGCGATGCCCTGATACAAAACAGGAGTTCTTCCGCACTATGTTCTAGACGGAGCGCCCAGCTTGCGTTCTTGGCTTGGGTGGAGAAGAATCCTGTTACGACCGTTATGCGGCTTGCTTACGGACTTGCGATTGCGCTGGGGCTGAGTTTCGCGGCTGCGGGACAAACTCCGGCTGCGCCCACTCCGGCAGAGACCGCCCCTGCTGCGGAGAAAACGGCGCCGGAGAGCGCTGGGCAAAAGAAACCCGCTGCTGACTCAACCGGCACTGGTTCGGCGAACGCCGATTCAGCGAACTCCGGTCCGACGAGCGCGGGTTCAGCAAACAATGGTTCGACGAATACTGGTTCAGCGAATACTGGTTCCCCAAAGACTGGTTCAGCGCACGGAACCCAGAAGCGGCGACAGCGCGCGGCGACAGCGTCGGATGGTGCTCCGCGAAAGGTTGTGGTTCGCGAGGGTGGAGCAAGCGAACCCACGGCGCAGATTATTGCTGGCATGACTCCCGCGGAAGCGGCCCGCCAGCGTCAGAACGCCGAACAGTGGCTCAGTTCTACCGACGGCCAACTGAAGAAACTGGCGGGACGCACGCTGGATGCGCCTCAGCAAGAGACGGTGGGACAAATCCGCAACTACATGGACGGTGCGCGCTCGGCGTTGCAGGAAGGCGATGTGCGGAGGGCGAGCACGCTAGCCGAGAAGGCGCGTCTGCTGGCGGAAGATTTGGCGAAGCATTAGAACAGGTCTCAGGTGTTAGGTCTCAGTGTCAGGAAAATCTCAGGGTTCGGGCTTGGCCGCTTGGTCTCAGCTATTGCCCTACTCTCAATGTGATGCTATTATGTATCACATGACCAAAGCTTCGGTTCGGGACCTGCGCTACGATTTCAAGAAGATTGAGCGGCTTTTGCTGAAGGGCGAGGAAATCCAAATCACCAAGCACCGGCGGGTGATCGGCCGACTGGTGCCGGAGAACGCGGAAGCTGCGAAAACAGCAAAAAAACTCCCTGATTTTATGGGGCGTTTGCGCAAAATTTATGGCGACAAAGTTTTGGCGGTGAGTGGCGCTGAACTGATATCTGCGGACCGAGACCGCTATTGAAGATCTACGCCGATACCAGCTTCCTAGTATCGCTATACAGCCTGGACGCGAACTCCGTGATTGCAGTTCGCACGATGGAGGCTTCCCCGGGAGATCGTTTCCTGACTACCTTGGTGGAGCTCGAAGTCGTCAATGCGCTGGAGTTGCGAATTTTTCGGAAAGAGCTTTCCCCTGCGCAAGCACGGTCTTCACTGGACGAGTTCGAGAACCATTTGCGTGAAGGGGTTTTTCAAATGCGTGGGTTCGTCGACACGTTTTTTGAGCGGGCGCGCCAACTGTCTCGACAAGCAACTGCCAAGCTGGGCACTCGGACCGCCGACCTTCTGCATGTGGCGGCGGCGCTCGAGCTGGGCGCGGATTACTTCTACAGTTTCGACCAGAAGCAGAGGAAGCTTGCCCAATCCGTTCGTCTCAAGCTGAACTAGAGCGGCGCGGCCCCTAAAGGGGCGTCGAATCTTGAAGAATTGCGGTATCGCTAAAGCGATACCCTGATACGACGCCCGAAAATTCTTCGTAGAGACGCAGGTTGCCGCGTCTCCGCCCGCACCTCCGATTCTCTCGCTGGCGCGGAAGACGGGGCAAGCCCCGTCTCTACTTTCGCCCTGCTAGCTTCTGCGCCACGACCAGGCCGCGCGGAGTTGGCAAGAGCACGGCCGAGATCAGGCCTTCCTGTTCTAGTTTGAGGGCGGCCTCGCGGACGATTTTCAAATGCGAACTGGCGTCGTGCATCAGGATCAGGCCATAGGGACTGATCTGCGGCAGAAAGCGTCGAATTTCCTGCTCGCGGATGGGCATATCGCTGTCGCTGAAGAAAAGATCGATGACGCCCTCGACTTTCATGTCGAGGCTCGATTCATTGCGCAGTTCGATCCACTCGGCGAGTCCGGAAGCTTGGATTCGCGCCCTCGCGTTCTCGTATATGGCGTTGTCGAACTCGCAGCTGATGACGCGCCCGCGTCCATTGGCTTTTAGTCCCTCGGCGATCCAGAGGGTGCTGATGCCGCTGAAGGTTCCCGTCTCGACCACCAGTTCGGGCTTGATGGTGGTGACGATGGTGCGCAGAAATTCGAGCACCTCGGCCTCGGCGGTCATGGAATCGAACATCTGCCAGCGCTCCGGGTGCGGACACTCGGGCGTGGGACGATGATATTCGGGCTGCAGTTGATCGCCGGTGAGCTCGATCTGGCGCAGGATGCGGCGCTCCTGTTTTTCTTTCTTAAAAAGGCGGCGAAGGGACATAGGAGCAGGTCTCAGGTGTTAGATCTTAGGTCTCAGGAAAATCTCACGGCCTACGACATTATAGGTTTTCCTGAGACCTGACACCTGAGAACTGAGAACTGAGAACTGAGTTCTACTCGCTGGTGAAGTAATCCACGCTCACCGGGTTCTCAAACAGGGAGTAATCGCGCGTTACCACTGTGATGCCGCTGTCGGTGACGAAGTAGCGTTCGCGATCGGCTTCGGTATCATAGCCGACGTTGGTTCCTTCGGGGATGTGCACGTCGCGGTCGATGATGGCTTTGCGGATGCGGCAACTGCGTCCCACGTTCACGTGAGAGAACAGAATGCTGTTCTCAATTTCGGCGTAGGAATTGACGCGCACATCCGGAGACAGCACGCAATTCTGGACAACACCGCCGGAAATGATGCAGCCGGAAGAAACCAGGGAATCGAGAGCGTGGCCCATGCGGTCTGGTTCGCCAAAGACAAATTTTGCCGGCGGATACTGCCGCTGGTGGGTGCGGATGGGCCATTGGTCATCGTAAAGATTGAAGACGGGAGAGACCGAAACCAGGTCCATGTTGGCTTCGTAATAGGCTTCGAGCGTGCCCACGTCGCGCCAGTAGAGGGCCTCTTTTTTGTTTTCGTCGACAAAATTGAAGGCGTGGACACGGTAGTCGCCCAGCATTCTGGGGAGAATATTCTTGCCGAAATCGTGGCTGGAATCGGGATCCTCGGCGTCTTTGAGCAACACGGGAATGAGCACGTCGGTATTGAAGATATAGATGCCCATCGATGCCGAAATTTTCGTGGGATCGTAGGGCGATCGCAGGTCAGTCTGAGCTGGTTTCTCGAGGAAGCCGGTGATGCGATGGTCGTGGTCGATATCGACGACACCGAAATGGCGGCATTCGGCGGGGTCGGTCGTCAAGGTAGCGACGGTGACGTCGGCGGCAGCATCCACATGCTGCTTGAGCATGCGCCCGTAATTCATTTTGTAGATGTGGTCGCCGGAGAGAATGATGACGTACTTGGGCTGCTCGGAGCCGATGGAATAGATGTTCTGATAGACCGCGTCGGCCGTCCCCATGTACCAGTTCTCGCTGACTCGCTTCATGGGGGGCAGGATTTCGATGAACTCGCCGATTTCGCGGCCGAAAATGTTCCAGCCTTCGCGGATCTGGCGATTCAGCGAGAGCGCTTTGTATTGGGTGAGGATAAAAACGCGCCGCAGGCCGGAGTTGACGCAGTTGGACAGCGTGATGTCGATGATGCGATAGATGCCGCCGAAGGTTACGGCCGGTTTGGCGCGGTCGCGGGTGAGCGGATAGAGGCGTTCACCGGCGCCACCGGCGAGCAAAATTCCGAGCGTATCTTTCATGGGTAAACCGTCATCGGCAAACTGTCATTGACAAGCCGTTTCATCGGCACACGGTATAGATGCAGATTACACCGCGGACGCTGCCCTGGGGTCAACGCGAAATACTAGCACAACGTCAGCAGCCAGCACCCAGTACGGGCCTGTTAGATTGCGGATGTCTTTCTTTGTCGATTCGGTCGTCGACGTTTTCGGCAGCGGCTGCCGAGCTGCGCTCGGCTTGGACGGACGAATGCGTCCGTCCCTACGCTAGCAGTGTACGATCTTATCGCTCTTGATGCCGCGGGTGGCGTTTCTTGAATCGACTATCAGCTTGGCGTCGTTGACTATCTTTTTGTAGTCGTAGTCGGAGTGGTCGGTGACTATGAGCACGCAATCGTACTGTCCGAGATTGTCGAGCGGGGTGCACTTCATTTGCAGATCGTACTTGCGGCCGCGGCCGACGAAGGGGAAGTAGGGATCGTTATAGCTGACCACGGCTCCCTCTTTTTGCAGTAGTTCGATGATGGTGAGCGCGGGCGACTCGCGCAGATCGTCGATATCTTTCTTGTAGGCGACGCCGAGCACCAGAACCTTGGATCCGTTGATGGCCTTTTTTTGCTGGTTGAGGGCGGATATGGTGGAGGCGATCACGTGGTAGGGCATGGCTACGTTGATTTCGCCAGCGAGTTCGATGAAGCGGGTGCGGAAGTCGAATTCTTTCGCCTTCCAGGAAAGATAAAACGGATCGACTGGAATGCAGTGTCCGCCGAGACCGGGGCCGGGGTAAAACGCATGGAAGCCGAAAGGCTTGGTGGCAGCGGCGTCTATGATCTCCCAGATGTTAAGGTCCATGCGCAGGCAGAGCATCTTGAGTTCGTTGACCAGCGCGATGTTGACGCAGCGATAGATGTTTTCGAGCAGCTTGGTCATCTCCGCGGCTGCGGGTGAAGAGACGGGAACGGTGCGGCGGAAAATAGAGCCGTAGAGCGCGGCGGCGATGGCGCTGGCTTGAGGATCGAGTCCGCCAATCACTTTCGGAATATCGTGACGAGCTACTTGCGTGTTGCCGGGATCCTCGCGCTCGGGCGAAAACGCGACCCAGATATCGTTATCGCCGGCGGCGCCCAGGCGCGAGGCTTTGAGTCCGGCCTTGTTTTCCTGTTCGAGAATCGGAATCAGAACTTCTTCGGTGGTCCCGGGGTAGGTTGTGCTCTCCAGGATGACGATCTGACCGGCCCGCAGATGCGGCGCCACGGCATGAGCAGTGTTCGTGATGTAGCTGAGGTCGGGCTCGTGGTATTCGTTCAGCGGCGTGGGGACGCAGATGATGATCGCGTCCATGGCCGTGATCTGGGAATAGTCGGCCGTGGCTTTGAAGCCGTTGGCTTTGGCTGCGGCGATTTCCTGCGGCGTGATGCGGAAAATGTAGCTGCCGCCGATGGCCAGAGTATCGATTTTTCGCCGATCGATATCGAAACCGGTGACCGGAAATTTCTGCGCGCTGTAGAGCAGGGCTAAAGGCAATCCGACATAGCCGAGTCCGATGATGCCGACTTGAGCCTGGCGCGCATCGATGCGGCCTTTCAAATCGGTAAAGAGGGAAGAAGCGGTGGCCTGAGTTGTCATAAGGGCAACGATAATTCTAGCATCGCGGGCCGGGTTGAACCCGCGGACGCTGCGGTCGTTTTACGATTCTCGCGCGATTTTCATGCGATTGTTGCTGCGCGATTGCGATCTTGATTACTGCGGTAATCGAATTCGCGGGCGGCGCGCTTCCCCTCAGCGGCCAAAGCCGATACTGAAACTGCGTCGGTTATCGCAGCGGTAAACAGCTCCACCCCATCACGCCAAAACCGGGCGTGATGGGGACCCCGGCGCTGCGCCACCCAAAAGCAACCGCAAGGCCGAGTTTTTCAGCACTCTGTTTAGCCCGAGGGAACAGGCCGTTCCCTTTAAAGCCGGTTTACAGAGAAGTTCTAGTAACATGCAAAAGTGAACATGCAAAAGTAAACCTGCGAAAGTAAACATGCGAAAGTAAACATGCAAAATCAGAAGCGACTCAGCCGGCTGTACATCGTGTCGTTTGTCGCCATTGTCTTTATGCTGGCCACGCTCGCCAGCCAGGCGGCGCGCCTTCTGGTGGTGGACGAACCGCAAAAGTCGGATGCCATCGTGGCGCTGGCCGGGGATACCAACATCCGTCCCGCCCACGCTCTGGAACTGCTGCGCCAGGGGATGGGGCCGCATGTGTTCATGAATGCGGAGACGCGAGTTCTGGTCTACGATCAGCGCTTGTTCGACATTGCGCAGAAATACGTGAACCGGCTTCCGGAAGCCAGCCGCGTCTCGGTCTGCCCGGTCGAAGGCTATTCGACTCTGGCCGAAGCCGACGACGTGAGCCGCTGCCTGCAGGCGTGGGACCCAAATCGGGGCGTGCATCGGGTGCTGATCGTGACCTCCGATTTCCACACGCGCCGCGCCTTGCTGATCTTTCGCCATCGTCTGCCGCAATACCAGTTCAGCGTGGCCGCGGCCCGCGGTCCAGGCAGCTTCGGCGACGTCTGGTGGACGAACCGCGAATGGGCAAAGGCAACTTTTGATGAGTGGTTGAAGATCCTGTGGTTTGAGCTCATCGACAGGTGGCGGTGAGTCAGTACTCAGTTGTCAGTTCTCAGTTCTCAGTTAGATCCGTGTCCGGAAGAGTGACGCTGCGGGTTTTGAGCACTGAGAACCGAGAACTGAGAACCGAGAACTTCCCCTTCTGTACAATAGTTTGGAAGCTATTCGTTCCTCCTGGAGGCTGCATGCCGCAAGTCACGATTACAGTGCGCCCTAATGGCCCTTTGCGCATAGACGATCCCAACGGCGTTGTCGAAATGGTGGACGCCGAGGGCAACAAGTACGATCTGACGGGCAAGACGGCGTTTTCCCTCTGCCGCTGCGGCGCTTCCGCCAACCGGCCTTTCTGCGATGGCAGTCACAAGGTCTCCTTCCAGGCTCCTGATACGGCGATCAAGACGGGGTAGACGCAGGTCTCAGGTGTCAGGTCTCAGGAAAACCGAATTCTGAGACCTGAGACCTGACTCCCTGACTTCCTGACACCTGACTTCCTGACACCTGCACCTGCGGTGCTAGTACTTCCGTGCGGATTGCTCCTTCCATAACTGCTAGACTTTCCTCAGAGCCCCAATGCCACGCCTCTCCTATTTCGGAGCCCTGCTGGGCATGGCCGCGCTGCTGTCTTCGCCGGCCGCCGCTCAGAATGTTCGTGCTCAGAATAGTGTTCAGAATGGCGCTCAGAATGGCGCTCTGGTTCAGCACGGCCTGGTTCAGCACGTTCTGGTGCGTGGCCGCGGCGACGCTGTGGAAGTGGAGATACAGACTTCCGGATCGCCGGTTGCGCCCGATACCCAGACCATCACCGGCCCCGACCGCATCGTGGTGGATTTTCCCGGCGCGCTTCCCGCTGCCGGATTGCGCGCGCTCGAAGTCAATCAAGGCGCGCTGAAGCGCGTTCGCGCCGGATTGTTTTTCAGCAACCCTCCGATTACGCGCATCGTCCTCGATTTGCTGGAGCCGCAGTCGTATCGTATTTCGACGATTCAGAATGCGGTGGTGATCAGGCTGGGTCAGGGAGATCCGGGTCAAAAGAACTTAGGTCAAGAAAATTTAGGCCAGAAAAATTCAGGTCAAGGAAATACGGGTCAGGGAGACCTGACCCAAGCAAGTCTGGGTCAAGTTGGCCGCAGTCCGGTCGCTGGTGCTTCAGCCCGGACTTCCAATTCTCCGGCTGCGCCCGTCGCCAGACTTCAGTATGCACTTCAGAATGCTTCGCTGCCTGCGGGCCAAAAGGTTGCGGCCACCAGAGTTTCTGCCACGGTTTCCCAAACGACGTCTGCGCCGCTTCCCGGCATGGTCAGTGAAGCGTTCCCGCAGTCGAAGCCACGCGTAACCGTGACTTATGCCAACGGCATGCTGCTCATCCGCGCCGACAAAGCCACGCTCGCGCAAGTGTTGTTCGAAGTGCAGCGCCAAACCCAGGCCGAGATTGCCATTCCGGCCGGCGCCGAACTGGAACAAGTGGTCGCCGATCTCGGTCCGGCTCCGGCGCGCGATGTGCTGGCAGCGCTGCTGAACGGCTCCCTGTACAACTTCATTTTTGTGGGCGATGAACTAGCCCTGGAGCGCGTCATCCTGACCCGCCGCGACGCCCTAAGCAGCCCCTAAACATTCTGCAAACTACGGCGGCGAGATGAGCCGCACGGCTACGGGCGACGCGCCGTTGCCGATGATTGGCGTGCCGGTGGCATTGGTTCCGCAGCCGGCCAGGTTGATCACGGTGGTGGAGATCTGACCGCTAGTGGGGCCGGAATCAAGGACACCGGTGCCGGTGGGATTCAGAAACAGCTGAACGAAGCCTACGATTTGCACCGGGTTGGTCGGCGATATGCCGCTGGTGCTGTTAAAAACCGGCACCGTGACCAGCGAGTCGCTGACCACCACACTGCTTCCGGGGAGGCCCGGAATCGGATTGTCCGTGCCCGCGACGAACTGAAAAGGGACGCTCGGCGGAGCTGTAGAAACGACCGTGTCGCCGCCACCGGCCGTCGTCGCGTGAGTCAGACAATTCACAGCATCTGCCGTCTCGGTATCCCGTGACGGGTAATTGCTGAGGTCGATATTCACCGCGCTACTGTTGCAAGCGAGCGGCGTCTGGACGCAGCCGGCAATGCTCGCCTGGTAATTAGTGAGCGTCGGTATCGAGCTGCAAGTGGGCGTCGAGTTGGTCGGATGTGGGAAGCTCGTAGGGTCATCATTACCGGGATAGTATTGCCAAGGCTGCGGGTTGGGAAGCGTCCCGCTACAGTCGCCCGAGCTGCCGGTGTTCGGGGGGTCGCAGGCGAGACTCATTGGCACTGCGGGCGTGGGCGTGCTAGAAGTCCAACCCAGCAGCGACGGGTCCGTAATGACGCCGGTAGCCGCGTTGAAAATTGTGCCGCCTGCGATGCTGGGGTCCATGTTCGGTAGCAGCCACGGCTTCACACAAAGCGGCGCGACCGGTGGCGCGCTGCTGGCCACCGTTGCTACTACGCCCGAAGGATTGTAGGCTTCCGCAGTCGCCGACGCGGCCACCGTGATCTGCGTGCTTCCCCAGATACGCGCGAAGAATGTCGGCAGACTGGCTTGCACCCGTACGGTGACTGTCGGGTTGCCATTGGATACACCAAAAACGGGAGTAGAGACCTGGGTGCCGGTCAGCTTCACTCCCCCCACTTGGTTCTGCTCTGCGACCTGAATCGCGACCTTGCTGGCGAGTGGCTGTGCCAGCCCCATCAACGTGTCAGTCGTATCCGAGGTTGCCCCCGAGTTGGCGAGCACGCGTGCCGCCGCGAGCGCCGCACCATCGGCAGCCAGTTGCGCCTCGCTGCGCGCGGTGTAGATGGTTACCACGTCGACCGAAAGCGCGGCCATCGCACCGACGACAAACAGCATGAACACCGCGATCAGTGTGATGATCGTCCCTTGCTCGTTCGCCCGGCCATTCTTCCGATGTGGGATGTTCCTATTTCGGCGCATACACGCTCACATCTGATTATGGACCGTAGCGCTCTCGGTCAACTGTGTTATGGCCGCATAGGTCGCGCCCGGGATTAACAATTGAATCACCTTGTTGAACGTCCAATGATATGGATACTGTACGGTCACGATGGTGCCGACGGCCGCGGGTGGCCCGGATGCACACGGCGCGGGACAGACCCATCCGCGATTAATGACGATAGCCAACGGGTCGGCGGGATACGCGCCGGAACATCCCAAGACTGTGTACGTCCACGCCAGGGCAGTCTGGCCGGATGGTGCAAACGGAGCCTTGCAACTCCCCTGGTTCGCGTTTGTCAGCACTCCGCTGCCGGCTAGCGAATTGACAATTGCGGTTACCACGGGCTGCAGTGAATCGGGGTTGGTGGGAGTGGGGGTACTGCTCTGCGCAATATCGCTCATCGGCTGGGCGCCGGCAACGATGGCGCCTTCCTGCGCAGCCTGCTCGATCTTCTGCTTCTGGTTGAAAGCGTCGCTGAAATCGTAGATGCCCACGACCAGCACCGTCAGCAGAGGCAGGGTGATGGCAAACTCCAGCAGCGCCGAGCCTTGTTGCTCTTGCCGTCGACGGAGAGACGATGCCCATTGGGTGCGACGGCCGGGCTCGGCGGTTTGGCTGGGTCGCCGTTTGCCTGTTTGGAGAATGCCGAACATCTAGTTCTCCATCCTGCTCTGCGCTTCTGCCGACAGAATAATCTGCTGCATGTTGAGAGAAGTGAAAGGCAGGTTGAGCTGAAATGGATATTGAAAGCCCACTACAATCCCGCATTGTGGGGCTTGGGTTGAGGAAGTGGAGGAATTCAGCAGCGCCTGCCGGCAGATCGTGATGTTAGCGGTGGTCGAGCACGGCACCGGCAATCCAGTGCCCGCGCAGGACAGCGGTGTGGGCGGATTGGAGTTTACGGGGATCTGGCTTGGATCGAGACTGGACGCCTGCATCACGGCGTCAACCACGCCGTCCACGGTGGCATCCGGGGGACAGGTGTTCCCGGTCGGGCAGAGGCAGGTAGCGCAGGTCGCCCGCGCCGCGGTGATGGCTCCCTGCTGCGCCGCCTGCTGGATGGTTGAGTAAATGTTAAAGGCTCGTCCGAACCAGATGATGCCGAGCAGAAGCATGAGCACCAGGGGCAGCACCATCGCGGCTTCGGCGATCTCCGAGGCGTCTGCGCTTCGGAGTTGATGCGTGATTCGTTTGATGTTCATTGGGCCGCGATCCTGCTCTTTTCGGCATCGTTCATTGTTTGTCGTCCGTTGTTTGTCATCCATTGTCTGTTATCTGAGCTAAGCGAGGGGCCTCTGCATTCTGGTGGAGCGGGCTAGATGCATGGGTCCTTCCCCTTCGGCTGCGCTCAGGGTCAGGATGACAAATAATAAATGGAATTACGAATCGCAAATCGCAATCACAAATCACATTTTCCCCAGCGCTCGGCCCATCCCATAGAGCAAAACGGTCAACGCCATGGCCACGCCGAATGGAATCTTTGTGGATTGCGGATTGTCGAGCGATACTTCGGACCCCGGCATCCGCAAGCTGAACCACGCCGCCAGCATGTGGGTGATGTTCACCAGCGTTTGTTTCAGCCGTCCCGTCCAGACGACCATTGCCAGCGCCATGACTCCCGCCACCAGAATCGTGCCCACGAGTACGGAGAGCAGTTGCCGCGGGCCGAGACAGGCTCCCAAAGCGCCGGCCAGCTTCCAGTCTCCGGCGCCGAGGCTGCGAACCAGCACGAACGGCAGCAGCAATCCCAGGCCGAGCAAGGTTCCCAGCAACGCGGCTTTCAGTCCCGGCCAGCGGAAGAGAATCGTGTTGACGACGATCCCGGCGGCCAGGCCCGATACCGTGAGCCAGTTCGGAATCCGCCGGTAGCGCCAGTCGAGAATCCCCGCGCCAATGGCCAGCAATACCGCGGGAATCCAGGCAAAAATCCATAGGCCGAGAATCATTTCGCTTCCAGTACTTTATGTCTTTCAGACCAGACACTCAAGAGCGAAGTTCGGCTGCCTCAAGCGGCTAAAGCCTTCAGAGCGATGGCGTCATCGCAGCGGTAAACCGCTGCGCCGGCCTAAATCTGGCACTGCACAAATATCAAGCGGGACGGCGCCTTGGAATCCCACCCTAACGTCGCAAGGGCGCGACGTTAGGATGGGGCACCCTCGGTCTCGGGTTCCTCCGACTAGAGTCAAAATCCAAGTCAAAGGCAGCGGACAGGAGTGTCCGCTCTACATGGGCGCAAAGCAAAAGGCCCGGTTGCCCGGGCCTTGCATTGCATTCGTATAGAGGCTCGCTAGCGGGTGACCGGCGGGGCCGCGTTTCGTTCCGCTACTACTTTCTTGGCATTGTCGGCCAGAGCGCGGGCTTGCGGCATGAGGTCCAGAGCCTTCATCACGTCCGGATCGGTTTCGGCTCGAACCTTTAATCCTTCTTCCTGCCCGAAGGCATCGACGAAAAGTTCGCTCTTGAGGTTGGAGCGCAGCCAGTCGTTGTTCTCGATCATCTCGCCTTCGGTATAAGAGATCTTTTCCTCGTCGAGAAATTTGCGGAAATCCTGCAGCAGCGCCTCGTCCACTTCAAAGTTCTGTGTGATCTTGTGAGTCAGAGCGTAGTGCTTGGCGAAGTTAAATATGGCGTAGTGCTGCAGCAACTCATCCTGAAACTTGGAGGACTTGTAAGGCGGCAATTTCACGTCGGGAGTGATCCCGCCGCCGCCATAGACGGTGCGTCCTCCATCGGTGAGTTTGACTTCGTGGTTGGCGTTATTCTCTTCGCTCTCGCGGTTGTAGTAATAGTCATAGAGCGAGAGGTTGGAGTAATCGCGCTGGATCAGGCGTCCGCTGGGGGTGTAGTACTTGGCGGTAGTGAGCGCCAGGCCGGTGTTTTCGGCCAGGGGATAGACGGTTTGCACCAGGCCTTTGCCGAAAGTGACTTCGCCTACGATCAGGCCGCGATCGTGATCTTGAATGGCTCCCGCGACAATCTCGGCGGCGGAGGCGGTGCCGCGATTAACCAGCACGACCAGGGGATAATCTTTTCCGCCATTGCCGTGGGCGGCTGTGTATCGCTTTTCTGGCGATGAGCGGCCGTGATGCGAGACGATCAGCTGTCCCTTCTTGAGGAATTTGTCGGCTACGCCTACGCCTTCGCTGAGCAGGCCTCCGGGATTCTGGCGCAGATCGAGGACCAGACCTTTCAGATCGCCCATCTGATCGAGCGCTTCGGAGACTTCATGCTCGGTGGTTTCCTGGAATCCGGAAACGTGCATGTATCCGATGCCGGGCTTGATCATGAAATGCAGGTCGACGCTGTAGCGCGGAATCTCATCGCGGACTACGGCGAATTCCAGCGGATGCTCGGAACCTTCGCGCAACATGGTGATGCGGACTGTGGTGCCTTTCGGTCCCTTGAGCAGATCGGCGACATCGGAGGTGCTCATGTTGTCGGTGGGCTTGCCATCGATGGCGGCGATAATGTCGCCCGGACGGATGCCGGCGCGATAGGCCGGCGTGCCTGTGAAGGGAGCGATGACGATGACTTTGTTATTGCGCGGGCCGACCGTCATGCCCACGCCGTAATACTTGCCGCGCTGTTCTTCCCTTAGAGCGGAATAAGACTTCGGATCAAAGAAATTCGAGTGCGGATCGAGCTGGTGCAACATGCTCGGGATGGCGCCGTTATAAATGGCCTTGTCGGCATTCACCGGGTCGGCATAGTTTTCCTCGACCTTTTCATAGACATCGGTGAATTGCTTCAAGCTGTCGCGGACGTCGGAGTCGGTGCTGGGCGTGGTGGCCGGGCTGACTCGTTGCGCAAACAACATGCCCAGCAGTCCAAACAAACCCAGTACAAAGACGATCAGGATGAGAGAACGACGAGAACTACTGGCCATGTGTCGAAATCCTCGGGCAGGGACTTGGAGGGATCCAGCCACCCCATCTGAGCGCAGTATACCATGCAAAAGCGCCTGTTTAATTGGATGCTGAAAACGGCTGGAGGTTACTCAGGAACGACGGCTTTTGAGGGCGTTTGAGGCCCCCGCGCTGCCCGGCTTCCAGGAAAATCCCAAGCTTGACCCCTCCTCGAATCCCAGGCCTCAAAAAGCGCGAGACCGGACGCTCCCAGCCTTCGTCTAATGCCTCAAGGAGACTCTATGCCTTTAGTACGGATTGATTTGCAGCAAGGAACATCCCCCGCTTACCGGAAAGCCATCGCGGACGGAGTGCATGCGGCGATGATTGACGCCATTGCCATTCCGCCCGACGACCGGTTTCAGGTGATCACTGAGCACGATGGGGACAGCCTTATCTACGATCCTGAATACCTGGGCATTCACCGTTCCAACAACGTCGTATTGATTCAGATCACGCTGAGCACCGGGCGCAAACCGGGGCAGAAACGCGCCTTGTACAAGCGCATCGTGGAACTGCTGGGAAAAGCACCTGGAATCCGGCCGGAAGATGTCTTTGTCAACCTTGTTGAAGTCGCTTGGGAGAATTGGTCTTTTGGGCTGGGTGAAGCGCAGTACACGAAGGACTGAATCGCGGCGCCTACGGAGTGTGCGTTGAGAATTTCAGTCGTCCCTCCGGGACTCGCCCTCGCGCAACTTGTTCACCCGGCGCTGAAGCGCCGGGCTATTGGCGAATCGTCCCTCCGGGACTTGAATCGTCTCATGCACTTTCCCCGGTCCCGGTCCGCCAGCTTCAATCCGCCGGCTTCAAAAAACGTGGTAGACAAAATGAGCGAAGAGGATCACCAGCAGCAACCCTCCGAGACCACAAACCCAGAAGAGAAAATGCTCGGTCAACTTCGGGGAATTGATTTCCTTCTTGTCCATTTTCTTGCTGTGCGGAAGTTCAACCATAAGTTGAGCATACTCCCTAACCTGGGTGAATTACATTTTGCGAGATTCGCCGTGAGGTAACTCATAGCTTTCCCCGGCAGGGGAGAGTAACATGGTGCCCCGGCCGTCGCGACCCAGGGGACAGGCTCCTATAAGGTTTGTCGAAAAGAGTCGGTAGCGTTCTGTGGAGGAGACCATGAGGCGAATTGCATTGGTGCTTGGTCTTTGTACGCTGCTGTTGCCGATGGCGGCCTGGGCGGACATCGTCAATCTAACCAACGAATCTGGCTCGGTTACCATCACTGACGCGGGAATCGCAACCAACTGGTCGGAACTTACAGGCTTCAGCCACACGTGGCGGCACGCACCTCCGGGACACGATCTCGGCTCGCTCAGCTTTTCGACTGGCACTCTCGTCTCGGGCAGCTTGTTTGGCGGTGGAATCTTTTCCGGCACGGGCTCCAGCTTTGACGTGATTGGCTCGGGCAAATACGGCGTACCCAAGGGGAGCATTTTTAGCGGCAGTTTCGACGGGCCAATCTATTGGACGCTGATCAGCCATACCGGCGGCAACTTCGTCTTTGATCTGTCGGGAGAGTTATCGGGTACGCTCTATAACGGCCGATCGATATACGGGGCGACGGAGCAGACCATTTATGTGAATCGGAATCAATGGAACCAGACTGAGCGCGGTCACCTCCAGAGCGGCCACACCAACCTCGGCGCACAGGTGATTTTTTGGGCTGAACCCGGCACATTGGGATTATCCGCCACGGGCTTGATCATGATCGTTGCCATAACCATGCGCCGCAAGTTCATTCGAGCGTAGACTGGGAGCGTAGCCTTCCTCGGTTCCAGATTCCCAGGGAAGAAGGTTCCTTAAGGAAGACTGCAGATCCCTCGCTCTGCTCGGGATGACAAACCTCGGGATGACAAACAATGAGGGTGCCTTAGAAGAAAGTTCGTCAGAAGAAGCGGGTGACGCCTTCTTCGAGCACAACCACTTTGTCTTTCACTCCCGCCGCTAAAGCTTCCTGCTCCAGCAACTGGAGCGGCTCTTCTATCGGCTCATGCGACAGGCGGAAGGTTCCGTAGTGCATGGGGACCATCCAGCGGGCATTCAGATCGAGGAAAGCGCGGGTGGCGTCGGCGGGACTGGTGTGCACGTTGCGGAATTGCGGCGGATTGTAGGCGCCGATGGGCAGCAGGGCCAGTTCGGGCGCGAGGCGGCGTCCAATTTCGCGAAAGCCGGCGAAATAGGCCGTGTCTCCGGCGTGATAGACGGAGTGCTTGCCGCTGCGCAGGACGTAGCCGCCGTAGCCCCGATGCGAATCCTTCAGGATGCGCGCGCCCCAATGGCGCGAGGGGACGTGAGTGATGTCGAGGGTGCCGTGGCGATAGGTGTTCCACCACTCCAGTTCGACAATTTGCTCGAAGCCGAGATCGGAGACCAGGTCGAATAAGTGATGCGGGACAACGAGCGTGGGCGCGGTTCCGGTCTGGCGGAGGGTTTGTCGCGCGATGGTGCGCAGCGACTGGCGATGCAGATGATCGAAGTGCGCGTGCGTTACCAGAACGACATCCATCGGAGGCAGGTCGCGCAGGTTTACTCCCGGTTGCCGCAGGCGCTTGAGAATGAAGAGCCAGCGCGCGAAGTTGGGATCGATGACGACGTTCTGGCCTCCGATTTGGAGAAAAAAGCTGGAGTGCCCGATGAAGGTGACGCCGAGTTGGCCGTTGGAAGCCAATTTCGGTTTGTGGGTCTCGCCGGTGCGCGGCGTTACCACGGAATGCCGCACCAGGCGCGTGAACTCGCCAGCTCGCTTGCGCAGGGCGGGATTCTTCAATGAGGACTTCAGCATTCTTTCGACCGGAGCTATAGACACATTATCGGCTTGGTTGGCTCAAATCTCTAGTGCAATTGGATGCTCCGGCGACGGAATCGACACACCAGCGGGCTTTCTCCGGCAGGCATTCTTGATTCTTCCAGTGTAAAGAATTGTGTTTTCTTCAAGTGCCGCGTTGCCGATCATATTTATAATTCAAGGTTCAGGGAAATTGAGTGCTGAGGAGTTATGCCGATGCGAGTCGCTTTTCTTGGTTTAGGAATCATGGGACGGTCGATGGCCGCGAACCTGGTCAAAGCCGGACACGAGGTCGCGGTCTGGAATCGAAGCGCCGGCAGGGACGTGGAAGGCGCGCGCAGCGCGGCTTCTCCGGCGCATGCGGCGGCGGGCGCGGAAGTGGTGTGGATGTGCCTCTCCGATACGAAGGCAGTGGAGGGCGTGCTGTTTGGCGCCGACGGCGTGGAGCAGGCTCTGGCTGCGGGCATGATTATTGCGGACTCGAGCACGATTTCGTTCTCCGCCACGCGGCGCTTTGCCGAGCGCGTGAAGGGGCGCGGAGTTGATTACGTGGACGCTCCGATGACCGGCTCGAAGATCGCCGCCGAAGCAGGGAGCCTGATTTTCATGGTGGGCGGCGACGATGCGGTGCTGGCCCGTTTGCAGCCGCTTTTTCAGGCCATGGGAAAGCAGGTCTTCCACATGGGCGAGACCAGTAAAGGACAGGCCACCAAGCTGGCAATGAATCTGCAGATCGCTCTCATCTATGAAGGCTTCGCCGAAGCGCTCACGCTGGCCGCGAAGCTCGGGGTAGATGTTGAGAAGCTATTGCCGCTGATACAGGCTTCCATGGTGCGGTCGGGGGTGGTGGACTACAAAGCTCCGTTTATTCTGAAGCGCGACTTCTCGCCGAATTTTCCGCTGCGGCTGATGCTGAAAGATATTCGCCTGGCGCTCGATGCCGCCAGGGAATCGCGAGTGCGACTGCCCGGCCTGGAAGCCGTGGAGGAAGTGTATGACGTCGCCGCCGAGGAAGGGCAACAGGATCTGGACTACGCGGCGACACTGACTCTGCTGGAGAAATGGGCGGGCGTGGAGGTGACGGCGGCGGCAAAAGCGGGCTAATTCCCCTAGAGACGCGGCTTGCGCGTCTCCTGCCGATTTTCTGCCGAAGAGCGAGACGGGGCAAGCCCCGTCTCTACAGGGGAGCACTGCGCGGGGCTGACCGAGTTTTGCTCGGTTTGGACGGGCGAGACGCCCGTCCCCACAGGAACCTACCCAACATGAGCTTCTGCCTATCGTTGCGACGTCACCGTCTTCAAATAGGCAACGACGGCTTCAGCATCGCTGCGCTCCATGCGAAACTGGGGCATCGGAAGGCGCAGACGACTGCCGTTGGTCCAGATGCCGGTGGTCAGGAGTTTGATCATGTCGGCGTCGCTGGCGGGTGGAGTGCCGCCAATCCGCGGAGCGTTGATTGGCCAGTCCGAATCGGGCTTCGCCGGCATGTAGGGAACGGATCCGCCTTGAAGCCATCGCGCACGATCGAGGTTTCCGCTGCTGTCGCGCGGGGTGTGGCATTCGCCGCACACGGCCACGCCTTCGACGAGATACTTTCCACGAGCGACGTTAGGTGCCGCGCCGCGTTTTTCGGTGGAAGGCTGCGCGTGGTTGCTTTGAGCAAGAGCCACCGTGACCCCATTCGTGAGCACTGCGAGAGCGATGGCGTCAAAGATCAAAAAGAAAGACAGAAGAAAGATCTTACGCCGTCCCCTGCTCGATAGAAAGTTGCTGGATGAAAAATAGGATCGTGAAAACATTGATGATCACCTGCTCCAAGCTACATTTCGCGACGCGCATGCAATATCTGGAGAGTATTGTACGCATTCGTTGCATCGTTCGTCATGTAAGTGTTGCTCACATTACGGCGCGGATGGAGCGGATGAAGCGTTCCGGGGCAGAAGCCTGGTCGAATTGAGGATGAACGCCAACTCGGACGAGACGTGAATAAAGGCCGCCAGCAGTGGATTCAGCAGTCCGAAGGCCGCCATGCCGACTCCGACGGTGTCGACCGCGAGCGTGCCGGCAAAATTTTGCAGGATGATCCGACGACAGCGCCGGGCGACACGCAAGGTTTCCACCAGCTTCGAGAGATCGCTGCCAATCAGAATCACATCGCCACTTTCCCGGGCCACCGCTGTCCCCGATCCCATGGCGATGCCGACGTTTGCCTCAACCAGGGCGGGTGCGTCATTGATGCCGTCGCCGACCATCGCGACTCTACGATTCTTGCCGCGCAGTTCACGGACCCACTTTGCTTTCTGGTCGGGTAAGAGTTCTCCGACCGCTTCGTCGACGCCAAGTTCGCGGCCGACCACGGTCGTCACCGTTTGCGCGTCTCCGCTCAGCAAAACGATTTTCAGACCCATCTTTCGCATGGCAGCGACGGCCTGCTTGGCTTCGGGACGGAGCGCGTCCGCGATGCGGATGCTACCCAGTGTCTGCCGGCCGCGGGCGACAAACACTTCTGAGACCGCGCCGTCGCCATTGGCCGGTGGAACGCTGCCGGCGCCGTGTTCGATCAGAAGCGCCCGGCTGCCCACTAGAATCTGCTCACCGCGGCAGATCACGCGGACTCCCTTTCCCGGCGTGTAGGAAAATTCTTCCGCCTCCACCACGGGAATCGCCAGTTCGGCGGCCCGCGCCAGAATTGCCTTGGCCAGCGGATGTTCCGACTTGCGCTCGGCAATGCTGGCGGTGGCGATGACGCGTTCCGGCGCACACCCGTCGGCGCAGACGACTTCTTGTATCTGAGGCGTTCCAAAGGTGAGTGTGCCGGTCTTATCCAGAAGCACGGTGTCGACCGCGGCCAGAGCTTCCAGGTAGAGGCCGCCCTTGATGATGGCTCCATGATGCGCCGAGCGCCCGATGGCGCCCAGAATCGCCAGTGGAGTTCCAGCGGCAATCCCGCAGGCTCCGGCCACGATGATGACCGAAATCGTGGAGCGGACGTTATGGGTGATGAAGAATGTCAGCACGGCCGCAGCCAGGGCAAAGTACACGAGATAGCCGGCGAGGCGATCAGCTGTTTTCTGGATCGGCGCTCGCGACTTCTCGGCGGTTTCGACCGCTTCGACGATCCTGCCGAAAGTGGTGTCGCGTCCCAGTTTCTCCGCCTCGATCTCGAGCGCACCCGATTGATTGATGGTCCCTGCGTACACGGAATGGCCAGCGATTTTTTCGACCGGCATGGGTTCGCCGGTGATGGCCGCCTGCGCAACAAAGGAATGTCCGGCCAGCACGACGCCGTCGACCGGAATGTGTGCGCCCGGTTTCACGATCACGGTGTCGCCGAAACGAACCTGGCTGGCAGCGATTTCAGTCACATCGCCGTTGCGGCGCACGGAAATCGTTTTCGGCAGAAAGTCGAGGAGATCGCGGATCGCGCGCCGGCCGCGGCCAACCGTCAAGCCCTCCAAGACCTCCGCCGCCAGCACAAAGGCGGTGATCACCAGAGCGGTAAAGAACTCTCCGATGGCCAAAGCCGCCAGTAGCGCAATGGTCATGGAAAGCTCCATCGTCATTTTTCGTTCGGCGATGTTCTCGAATGCTTCTTTGAAAATTGGATAGCCGCCGATCAAGGCTGCCGCAATGCCAATCACGCTGACCCCGGAAAATGGCTCCCACAGGCGAAACCAGACGGCCGCCGCCGCCAGCGCCACGAAGGCAATGCGCGCCAGTTCCGCCCACTCGACGCGTGGTTCGGTGTGCTCCCCGCCATTGGCGGCGCTTGCCACGACCCGCAAGCTTTGGCTTTCCGCGCACTGGGGAGAAGAGGTTTCAGAAACTTCTTGGGCAATGCGGGTTCTGTCCATCGAACTGCATCCTTCCTGCCGAAATACGCTATCGGACTTCCTGCCCGGCGATTTTCTAACGAAGGTAAGACTTGACCATTCCGATGACTTCGTTCGCGGCGACGACCTGCCGCGGTGTTGGCTTACGCTTGCCGTGGAGCACGTGACTCTTGATGTGACCTTCCAGCAATTCGGCCATTAAGCTGTTCATGGCTCCCCGGGCGGCGCTCATGAGTTGCAGGACTTCCGAGCAATCCCGCTCCTCGGAGAGAGCAAGGACCAGCGCCTGCACCTGCCCTTGAATTCGTTTAGCCCGGAAGAGGAGGTTTTTCTTGTCTTCGACAGTGTGGCTCATGGGAAATTCAATATACCATACCCCGTATGGTATATGAGGAAAGTTAGTGGCTTTTAGCCTCTGAGGGACGCGCTTTCTATGCTGAAAATGCATTAATGAAATGCGTTCTCGGGCAATGGCATGCACAGATCGCGTGAGTGGGGATTGCCAGCAGGATCTGGCTTATTGGCAGGCGCTGCCGCCGGCGGGTTCGAAGCGATCCATTTGTGCATCGCGCTGGCCGCTGAAATGGCCGTCAGCGGTCTTTCCGTACTGCTCTTCGCCCGGACAGTAGAAAAGAGCGGTATGCGGATCGACCCACACCTCTATGCCTGGATCGCCCTGGAGACGAACCGTGGGTGCGGGAGCCTCGGCGAGTCCGAGGCTGACGAGCGCCCTTTGCCAGGGAGCCAGCGCTGCCCGTTGTGGCGCACGCGCCGCCGGCCACAGCACGGCCAGCACAGCCACCACGACGGCCGCTCCCAGATAGACGTCAGCACGATGAAAACGCAGCTTCACCCGCCAGTCCCCAAAGCGGCGGTGAGAATTGGCTTCGTGGCTCGCTTCGATCGGGAAAGAATCGTCGCTTTCGGATAACTGGAGTGGCTCGAAGGTTCGGTCTGAGTCGTAGGGGGCCAAGTCTTCTCCGGTTAACGCGGCGGAGGTTGCAGAGGCCCATTCGCCTTCCTCTTCCGGTTCGCCGAGCGCGGATTGGTCGCGCACCGACTCGTCGAGCGCCCGACCGCGGATGGTCTCCGACTTGGTCTCCGCCTGCGCGGTTGTTTCCCTTGCCAGCTCCTGTGCCGCCGGCCAAGCGAGCAGGCCGTTGCTGGCGGAATCGCGCGTCAAAGGCGCGAGCGGCCGGCGCTCGACCGCCAGCGGCGGGACGGTTTTTCGTGTATCTTCGCCAGCCCTTGGTGGGTCAACCTCGGGCGAGCGCTCAGGCCACAGGCCCTGCTCCTGGCTCATCAGCCACATCGAAGCCCAGTTGCGCTGCAGCCGTTCTCCCGGACGAAACTGCTCAAGGCTGCAGTTCTGGCAGCGCGATACCGCGGCCGGCTTCACGGCGCCACAATGCGGGCAGACGCTGTTTTCTTCCGGTTCACGCTGGGCTTCCGCTGGCGCCATTGCTGGCTGAGCCTTTTTCAGCTGGTCGTTATGTTCTTGAATGGTGAAGGCGGCGGACAGCAAGCTCTGAAACGATTGCTCGTCCAGTTCCAGGTGGGGCCGTTTCAGGTTGGGCCGACTCGAGGGCATGTTAGCGGAGGGGAGAGAAATAATCCAGACTCAGACCATTGTAGTGCAAGTCCGGGCAGCGTGAAACGAAGAAAACGAAGAGCCTTCTTGGGAGCGATTCCCGTTTGCGGATGCCAATCTGGAAGCGCTTCATGAGAACGGTGTAAGACGCGGCGAACGAAAATAGAAATCAGAAGTGTAACCGTATGGTTCTAATAGGCGTTATCAAGAAGCGAAGATTTGGCGAACGGTTTGCATAGGTTTCGGTTGGGTCGCGACCCCAAGACTGAACTGAAGGAGCGGACGAAAAAATCCGAAAATCAAAAATCCAATGATCAACCTGAATGATATCAAGATAACGCCGCGAGACCAGCAAGTACTGCGTCTGCTCGTGCAGGGATGCAGCAACAAGGAAATCGCCAGCCATTTGAACATCAGCCCGCGAACCGTCAAGCAGCACCTGCGCACGCTGTTTCTGCGCGCAGGCATCAAAGAAGGCCGGAAGCGGGTGAAACTCGCCACCGCCATGTTCATCAAGGAGCAGGTGCAACCATGCAACCCCGTGATCGGCTAACCGCCAAGGAAATTCAAGTCGCGACCCTGGTCTGGCAGGGTCTCACCAACAAAGACATTGCCCGCGTGCTCATTACCAGCGAGCAGGTAGTGAAGAACTATCTGCGCACCGCCTTCGACAAACTGGGAGTGTGGACGCGGCTCGAACTCGCGCTCTACGTGGCCAGCCACGGCGGAGCGAACTGGCATGTACAACTGGGGAACGGGCTGCTGTCGCCGGCAGCGCCAGGGTGGAGTGTAGCCGCCAGCGAGGAAGGCGGCGCCTTTGCAGATGCGGGAAGAAAACCCGCGGCTGCGGCGGCCTCGGGAGGAACTCGCTAGAAGCGCAGTCTCAGGTCTCAGGTGTCAGGCGTCAGGTGTAAGGAAAAACTCGCGCCTGCTGTGGTTTTGCCTTTATCAAGCCTGACGCCTGTCGACCTGAGACT
>Ga0070761_10000366_pt1 | contig 30016 bp, 15 predicted proteins | sample HubBroMetageREF1_FD_66724 | JGI IMG/M metagenome (GOLD analysis project Ga0070761, IMG submission 66724) | Reference soil microbial communities from the Hubbard Brook experimental Forest, New Hampshire, USA - Hubbard Brook CCASE Soil... | ecosystem: Environmental > Terrestrial > Soil >... | reverse complement strand
TCGAAATTCCGCAGCCAGCGGTTGTGGAAAGGCAGGCGGTAGACGTAAGCCGCGACCGCCCGATGACGCATGTCGAAGCTCGAAAGCGCGCGCTCCGCGCGATAGTCGTAGCTGTTCTGCGGAAAATTCTGGTCGGTTCCGGTGGGTTCGAAGGCGGAGGTGTCGTCAATCGATTTCGAGAAGGTGTAAGCTGCGAGCACGGAAAAATCGCGCCGCAAAGGACGGTTGAATGCGGCTTGCAGCGAGTTGAAACTGGAGTTGGCGCCGCTGTCGATGTAGTCGATGCCGCCAAAGGCCGGATTTGGCGCGTTCGTGCTTGGATCGCCCGGCTCCGGCGGCGGTTGATTGATGTTGCGCGAGTAAATCAAGTGAGTCCCCTTCGATCCGGCATAGGAAACGGTCACCGTTCCGGCCGCCGGCAAGTCCCGCTGGATTGTGTAATTCCAGGCTTGCACATTGGCGGTGGTCAGGTTGGGACTCAGCGTGGAAAGCGATGGAGGCGGCACGTACGATAGGTCCAGCGGGAAAGGATTCGCCAGCGTCAACAGACCGGCCTGGCTCGGGAAGAATACCCGGATATTGAAATACGGCGGATTAAAGTACAGCGCCGAGTTCACCACCACCATACCTGCGTCGTAGTAAATGCCGTAACCGCCCCGCATCACGGTGTGCGGTGTGAGCGACCACGCGAAACCCACCCTTGGCCCGAAATCTTTGTAATCCGGGTGGATGCCGGAGCGGGACAGCCCGTCGGTTCCCACCTGCTCCACCTGATCAGTCGCGAAATCATAGGCGGACATCCGGTTGGTGGGATCGGTGGGCGGTGTGTTGAATTCGTAGCGCAGCCCCAGGTTGAGTGTCAGCCGGGGCGCGACCTTCCAATCGTCCTGGATATACGCGTTGGTGGCGCTGGTGCGCAGGGTCTGGGTATTGTTGAACGTGGATTGAATATCGAAAGCCGGAAGGCCCAGCAACAGGTCGCCGATGCCGCTGCCGGAAAGCGCGCCCGCGAACGACATCGAGCCGCGGCCGTAGACGTCCAGAATGCCGTTTTGCGCCAGCCAGCGATACTCTACGCCGATTTTGAGGGCATGATCGCCGCGGAGAGTGGTAAGCGCGTCGGTAACCTGGTATGTCGTGGGATGCCGGTTGATGGGCAAGCTGGTCACATCGCCCACCGGCGACAAGCCCGCGACACTAATGCTCGGATAACCGTAGTCCTTTGGGTCGGTTGGCAGGTAATTCACTCCCCAAAGTCGATTGACATTCGTCTGGTAGTTTTGGGGCAGCAGCAGGCGCGTAGCGAGATTCAGGCCTAGCACCAGCGAATCGACCGTACTGGGACTGAACACATGGTTATAGTGAATCAGCGCGTTGTGTCCGCGATCGTACAGGTAATCGCCGTATCCGGGTACCTGCGTGGAATTCTCGGCATATGGCTCATACAGGTTGTTGTGGCCGTAGCTATAGCGGAGGGTAAGCCGATCCATGTCGGTCAGTTGCTCGTCAAGCCGCCCGTTGAACTGCCAAGTGTTGTCCTGCCCGATGGGCTGGGCGAGATAATTTCCGACTGTGCCCGGCAGGTTCGGCAACGGGTACATCGTCAGGATCTTGGCGGCCAGCGGATCGATCATCGAGGCCGGAATCCGGTTGCCTGGGAATGGCGTCTGGGTATACGGATCGACCACCGCTGTGCCCAGCGCCGAAAGATCGCCGGCGCGTTCGGCCGCGGTGGGAACCGTGGCCAATTGGCTCAAGCCCGAGAGTTCGCGCAAGGAATCGAAGCTGACGTAAAAGAAAGTGCGGTTCTTGACAATGCTTCCGCCGAGCCCGCCACCAAACTGGTTCCGTATATATTCCGGCTTGGCGCTGCCGTCGAAGAAATTGCGCGCGTCCAAATCGCGGTTGCGAAGATAGTCGTAGGCGAAGCCATGCCAGTCATTCGTTCCGCCGCGGGTGATCACGTTCACCTGTCCGCCCGCATTCCGTCCGTACTCGGCGCTGTAACTGTTGGTGGCGATTTTGAATTCCTGGATAGTGTCCATCGAAGGCTCGAGCACGTACCGGTTTACATCCTGATCGTTGTTGTCCACTCCGTCGAGCAGATAGTTGTTGTACTCCTCGCGGCCGCCGTTGGCATGCATGGCGAACGAGTCCCGGGTTGAGAGTTCCGAATTCTGGACCGGCGGCAGTACGCCGGGCGTCAGCAGCGCAAGCTGCAGGAAATCGCGCTCGTTGAGGGGCAAGCTGTCGATGCGGCTCTGGTCGATCACCGTGCCAAGTTCGGAAGACTCGGTCTGGAGCTGCGGTTCCCATCCGCGGTCGTCGAGCGTGACGGTCTCCCGCCGGGCGGCGATCGTCAGGTGAAAATCCACGCGGGCATTGGCGTTCACGGCCAACTGCACGCGTGATGCCGCCTTGGCAAAGTTCGCCGCCGAGCATTCCACGGTGTATGCGGCGGGGGGCAGATCCGCGAAGTAATAAAGGCCCTGGCTATCGGTTGACACTTCACGGGCGGTCGAGCGCAGGGGATCGGACGCCGCCACCTTGGCACCGGCGATGGGCCGGTTCGATGGATCCAACGCGTAGCCCATGATGCCTCCGCTGGTCACCTGAGCCGTGGCCGGCAGGACCGTACTCAGCATCAAAAGAAAGGCCGCTTTCATCGCGCGTATCTTTAGTCTCAGTATCGCCGAATGCCTCCCCATAAGAATATCTAATCGCATTCCAACGTCGACCTTAAAATGCCTAAACGTACCGGTACGAGCGCCGGATTCAAGTGGCAGGAAGCCGCTCCCCGACCGCTCCCGCGCGCGCGCGGATGTTCGTACCGGAACATCCGGTGGCGCTCCGGAGACCCAAGAAAATGGCTGGACTTTATAGTGCATTTGGTGTATTCTACTCATCCGGGCGGCATGCATAACGTCTTATCGCCGGGTACGCTGCCCAAGCCGGGGAAATCCTACCAGGGAATTCCCGATGGGAGCGGAGGGTCCACATGAAGAGAAGTGCCATTACGTTTGCTTTTCTGCTATTACTGGCATCGGCAGATGTGCGCCTACTGAAAGCCAGCGATATCTTATATGACAATCTTTTCAATGTCAACGGCACGGTAACAGAAGGGTCGTTTTCAATTAACGGGCTCAATAGCAGCGGGTTCAATACCGCGACCGGAGAGGGAACTTTGATTTTCACTTTCGCTCCGGGCACGATTGGAAGTTTTTTCTTCGATATCTGGCTGGATAACGATCTTAGCGAGCCGTTTTTCAACGAATATGGCGCGGTGGGCGGCACGCCCGCGGCGGGGCAAAGCTGGCAGATTGGAGATCCGACCGCTTATTACAATTCCGGCCTTCCGCCGGGCGGTTTGGGGCCGGGCGTCGACATCGTGGATAACGCCGCGCTCAACGCTCTGAGCAACTCCAACGATTTGCCGGGAAATACCGATAACTTTCTCGGTAACTGCGTGGGATCCACCTGCAACGGCGACGCTTCCATGGCCATGGGTTTTGCCTTCACCCTGGCAGCGAACCAGGACGAAGTGATTACCCTGAACCTGTCGGAGACCGCTCCCACCAGCGGTTTTTACCTGCAGCAGATCCACCCAGTGGATGGTTGCGACCAGAACGGCCAAAACTGCGCCAATCCGGTACAACTGAATCTCTATTTCTCAGGCAATGCGGTGGTCCAGGGGACTGGCCCACAGACTCCCGAACCCGGCACCTGGCTACTGGTTTCGACCGCCGCCGCAACGTTGCTCCTATTCAGATCGAGGAAATATTGGGCGGCCAGAATGAAACCTATGCGGCTGCGGTCCGGGACAGGTACGCTTCTGCCGTTGGTTCTGCTGGCTATGGTATTGCCGCAACTGGCGCACTCGCAGGCGATCACGGTGCTGACCGTGCCTTGGGTGCCCACCAGCCCTTCGACGCCGCACACGACCTTTAACGTCTGCAGCGACGGCTCGATACCGAATTACACCGTCACGCCGCCGACGTGCGTCAATGCCGGTACCACGCTGACGGAATCGACCATCCGTTTGGGCGCCACAGCCATTCTGCCGAACACCACCGATACTTACACGGGAGTGTGGAACTTCGGCGACGGCACGCCGAATTATACTTTTTCGGTAAGTAACGCAAGCTTAAACAATTACGATGTCTCCACACAGCATCAGTACCCGGCCACCGGGGCTACCGGAATCATATGGACGGCTGTTCTGACTATCACGGACAACACCACCGAAGTGCAGGGCAATGGCACATTTCCGGTAATCCAGGAACAGGATACCTTGGGTTCCCGGGTGAATGTGGCGATTGACAACGGCCTGTGGTTCGAGCACATCAACATGTGGCGATCCACCACCACGGTAAACAGCACTACGGTGAATTGGGGCGGCTGGGACGATTACGGCGAGCCCTGCGTCAACGGCGATATCTGCGGCCCTTACGGAGGGCTGGACGCCAATTTCGTGCAGGCTTATGAAGTCAATGGGCACTACGGTAACGGACCTGCCTCGGACCCTTATACCGACGACGTGGCGCGCGGCTTGGCGCGCATCTTTTATTTTCTGATCCCGTACACTCCTACCGTTGACGGAACTAAGGTGGTCACCTACAATCCGGCAGTCCTGGTGGACCGGTGCAGCGACGGAACGGTTCCGAATTTCGCCAACACCCCGCCGACTTGCACGGCGCCGGCTACCCTGATCCAATACAATCCGAATGCGACCTCTTGTCTCAGCGGTTCGTGCACCGAGATCTTCGACTATAACAATAACGGCCAGATCCTGTATCCTGGCAACGATAGCGCCCAGCCCGGCTATGAAGTCGGAATGTTCGTAGACGCCCTGGTGGCCAGCAATAATCCGAGCGGCATTGCGAACTATGGAGCCACCGCGTCGGGCGGCTTGCCCGGCGTGTATAACCAGACTTACCTGAACATCGTCACGGATCTGATGGACGGCATTGAGTACTGCCAATATTACGCCGATCCTTATGACGGGACGGTACAAAGCGGCTATGACGCGGGCGGAGGCTGGCAGTACTACTGCGCGGCCACCAGCAGTCCCAACTACGACGACAATTCCGTGTCTCAGTGGAACGCCATCGGCCTGATCGGCGGTTTCCGCGGGTTTGGCATTCCGATCCCAGCGATCACGCAGGATACCAACCAGGTTTGGGTTACTTATAGCCAGGACGTCAACGCCAACGAGCCCTGCCTGCTGGAAGGTAACAGCAGTTGGAATTGCACGGGCATCGCAAACAATAACTCCGTGGTTGGCGCATTCGGATACGGAGGCGATTATGCCTATGGTTTCGAGCCGTGGGGACCGTTCGCCGTCACGCCTTCCGGCATGGTGCAGATGGCCATGGACGGCATCGGCCGGACTCCGGCGGGCAATCCGGATCAGCGCTGGAACATGGCGGAATCGTTTTACCACGACAATTTCTGTTATAACTTCAATACTCCCAGCCAGCAAAACGTTTACATGGATCCCTTCTTCTACACCTACGGCATGCTTTCCTTCTCCAAGTCCATGCTGCTGCACGACCCGGGCTTTAATCTCACACCCATCCAGTTCCTCGAAGACGAGCCGTCGGGAACGAACCCCATCGACTGGTACGGCGCTCTTTCGCCAGCCAATGGCGGTACGGATGCTTGCGACGGATTTGCGCAGACACTAGTCTCGCGCCAGGCTTCCGACGGACATTGGGGCTACCCGAACTTCTTCGACTACAATTCCACTCAGAGTTTGTTTGAAACCCCTTGGGCCCTGATCATCCTGAAGCAGTCGATTTTTGCCGCTTGCATCAACGACCTGTACGCCAAGGGGAAACCCGCTACACCGCTGTCAAAGAAAGCCACGGTTACACTGACATGGGCTCACCAGGTGAACGCCGCTGGCTATAATGTGCTGCGCGGTTCCTCCGTTGGCGGCCCATTTGTGACTGTGGGCACCACCACGTCCACGGTTTTTGTGGATGAGACCACGGGCCTTAAGAACGGCGACACATATTACTACTATGTACAGCCGCTAAATTCGCAGAACACGGAAATCTGCCAGTCGAACCAGGCTACGGTCACGATTCCCAGGTACCACCAATAGCGGTTCCGGCGCGTCCTGTGACCATCTTGACACCCTCGGGCATTTCGCGTTAGCCGCTCCGAGGGTCTTTCTGTTTGAAGGAGACAATCGGTGAAACGGCTTTCTTATTTCGGCGTTCCAGCCCTATCGCTTGCCGTGGGACTCTTCGCAGGTTCCCCCAGCGGCCAGCAGCCCGCAGAAATCTATCTCTACGCCCGCATTAGCGACCATATCAATCTCGACCTGACTGAAGACCGGCTGCGCCGCCTGCTGCCCATGCTCGAACGGTACCGCAAAGAGCGGCCGGCGACCCACACGGCCGCCACCGTTCTGTTTTCCGGTGCGGTCAGCCAAGCCCTAGCGGACCGCAATGCCCAGACACACATCGTGGACTATGTGAAGGACTATATCCGTCGCGGAGCGATCGAGCCAGGTTACGACGGCGCCGACGAGCCCACTTACAAGCAACGGCCCCTGAATGACTATTCCCAGGCCAAGACCGCCGAAGATCGCTGGCTTGTCCGCGTAAGTACGGCGGAGAAGGCTCTCACCGAGGCGCGCGATCCGCTCAGCGGGACGCTGGATGCCGGCAAGTCCGGCGGCCTCAAGAAAATGCAGGAAGTCTTCGGCCAGGCCACGTGTATTACAGGTGTGACTTTGGCGGCGCACGATGCAATGGTCGGTATGATGCCGGAGGTAGGTCCGGATTCGGAAACGGTTCACCAGATCCGCCGCTTGGATCCGCAGGCGATCATGTTCGGAGTTCCCGATGGCAGCCCCGTGCACGGGCCGGGTCCTCTATTCCGGACGTGGGCGCTCAAATTCAGCCGGGATATGAGTCCCATACCCGAGACTTCGCCTGAGTTGTACTGGCAGGACAACGTCCTACGTTCCTCCGAATCCAGTAAGCCCGATGTGCGTCTATTTCGCGCTTCCGATGGGCCGGAAGCGTTTCAGAAGGTTGCCGCCAACCTCGACAGATCCAGGATTCGCATCGTGCATGTGGAACTTGCCAATCCGCGAAGTTATTTGAACCAGAAGTTCGCGGGATCTGCGCTCGCTTACGCCTACGATCATCCTGCTCAGCCGGCTTTGCCGGCGGATGCGCGGCGCCCGGTGGCCGACGTGGAGGCCGCTTACGCCAAGGAGGATGCCGTGCTCCGATGGCTGGCACAGGATTACTTCCCGGCCAACGCGGGCAGCCGTTTTGTCTCCAGTTCGGATCTGCGGCAAATGGCCGGACCCAGCACGGGTTTTGACGTCGACATGACCAAGTTACGGACCGCTCTGGAAGGCGCCCTTCGCGAGTGGGCCGATCGACCCACGCCGCCCAAGTATGTTCTGGCCGGCGGCCACTATCTGTCGCTCGCCGATATGTTCCAGGTTATGACCGATGCCCTGGCGGCATTCAGCCGGGATGGCAAGCTGCCCGCCGCCGTGAAGGTGGCGCCGGTATTCGGACCCACGGAAACAACCAGGGACAGCGGACCGAACTCAGGCGAAGTGACAGTCGCGTCCGTAGCCCGCATGTGCGCTGGTCTCTCCGGCCGCCTGCATGACGACGCCTGGAAGCCCGTGCCCAAAAACTCCATTCCGTTCCATGTCACAGTCGACGGCATCGACCTGAACGCCGCGCAGTTCCTGCGCCTGATGGCGGAGGCATTGGTAACCCCGAATCCGGAAGCTAAGCTGCACGTCAAGTCGACGGACATGTTCTGGGGCCAGGATGTGACGTTCATAAGAACGCGTTCAATCCGGGACGAAGGCGCGACCTGGACCTTCAAACCCGCGATTCTGACGGGCTTCTGACTTCTCTGTCTCCTGACTTCAGTCTTCTTCTGTCTCAGAACGACAGCTTCACCCCTGCCTGCACCAGCCTGGGCGACGCCGCCCCCACGACCTGGCCAAAAGCCGAGCTGGTGATCTCGCCATTGACCGCCGACGGCCCGAAGAACTGCGCGTGATTGAACGTATTGAACGTCTCCAGCCGGAACTGCAGGGAGGTCCCTTCCGCCAGACTCACCGTTTTCGAAAGAGCGATGTCGTAGTTCGCCATACCCGGTCCGTAGAACATCCGCCGCGCCGCGGTTCCCGGACCGCCCAGCGGTGGCAGGCTGAACAGCGACGTGTTGAAATAGGCCACGCCGTTGCGCGGATTGTCGTTGAAGCGCAGCGGTCCGGGACTCACATCCGGCTCGTCCACGCCGTAAGAGTTCACCCCGTCGGGCTGCGTCCCCAGCAGGGAGTTGTCGCTGGCGTTCGTCAAGGTCACCGGGAAGCCGGTGGAGAAACGCGTGATTCCGGAAAGCACCCATCCCCCGGTCAGCCGGTTACGCGCTCCGGACGCCTCGAAGGGCAATTCGTAGCGGTAACTCGCCACGAAATTGTGCTTCAGGTCGAAGGAGGATGGAGCATAGGTCGCGCCATAGTTGTACGGGTTCAACTGATCTGAAATGCTGGAAGAATTATCGAGAGACTTGCTGTAGGTATAACCCGCCTGCAGCTCGAGTCTTCGGCTGGTATGGCGGACGCTCAGTTGCAGCGCATTGTAGTTGGCGTTGCCGATGGTAGTCAACCAGTCCACGCTGCCGAAGTTGGGACCGAAGACCGGCCGCGTGCCCTGGATGATATTGCCGGAGACCGTCGTAAAAGTGTTCGATTCGCCGAAAGGTCCGCAGGTCGGGGATCCCGGAGCCACCTGGCTCACCTGGCTGACGCTCAGGCAAAGCGCGGGGTTGCCCGGGTTGGCCTCCAACAACGTCAGCAGATGGTGCGACTCGCTGCCGATATAAGCTGCCGTCACCACCGTGCTATCGCCGAACTGGCGCTGGATCGAAAGCGTGTACTGCACCGAGTAGGGGCTTACGCTATCCGGTTTGTATCCAGGCAGGCCGGACACCGGCAGGAACGGCGCCCAGTTCACGTTCGAGTTCGGATTGCTCGCCGATGCATTCAGCGGCGGAAATTGGATCGGAAAGCGTTGACCGTTGTCAAAACCGGTGGACGCCGTGACAAACGGATCGGAGAACAAGGGCGGAGCTGGGCTCGAGTAGGTGGTCCCGTAGGGCGGATCTCCCGCCATCACGCCGGCCGAGACGCCTTCCACCGCGGTAAAGAATCGCCCGCCGCCCAGCCGGATGCTGGTCCGTTCCGAATCGCCGAAAAGCGTACGCGCCAGGCCGCTCGATCCATGCGGCGACCAGGCCAGCCCGAGCCGCGGGGAGAAGTCGTCCCAGCGCACCGGCGCGAGCGAACGCGCCACTCCGGGGTCGCCCGGAAAGACCAGGCCCGTGGGCGCTCCGGGATACGCCACCGACTGCTCGCCCGGAATCAGCGTCTGGATCTGATTGTACTTCTCGTACCACGGCATGATCACATCCCAGCGCAGCCCGTAGTTGAGGGTCAGATGCGGACGCAGGCGCCAACTGTCTTCCGCGAAGATCGCGCCGTAATGGTTCCGCATATAGAACGGTTGCGCATCGCCCTGCTTATAAAAACTGGGGATGCCCAGCATAAAATCGGCGAAATCCACGCCCGTCTCCGAGCCGAAGAAAGAAAACGTGCCGTTGGATTGGACATCGGCGGCCGCATTCACCTGGCTCAACAATACTTCGCCTCCCACTTTCAGCGTGTGCGCGCCCATCACCCGCGATAAGTTATCGCGGACCTCATAGGTGTTGTCTATCTGGTTTAGACCCGTGATAGTAGACCCGATGATGAAGCTGCTGAAGATTACATTCTCGACGCCCACGATCGATGGCCGTTGCGGTAGGATGCTGGGCGCGCCCGTGGGGGTGACGAATCCCTGAGAGGCGAGGCTGGTCCCCACGGTTCCCTGGGGAGTTCCCACCTGGTTGCTGTCGCGCACATAGGAGAAATGGAACTCATTGACGGTGCGCGACCCGAAGGTGCGGGTATCGCCCAGCGTGGCCAACTGGGACCGGCCCAAATTGAGCGCATTGAAGCCGGGAACGTTGGCGCCGCCCTGCAAGACCGGGTATGGGTTGTTCAGCGCATAGTCGCCGGCCACATAATAGGCGGATAGCGCGCCGAAGCGCGTGCTGGCGTCGAGGCGCAGCGCGCCTTTGTCGTCGCGCAGGGTCTGGTCCACGGCCGAGGTCGAGAAATAACCGTTCTGCAGGTTGGGAACCGGGATATACTTCAGCAGGTCTTGGGCGGGCGTGGACCACGCCTGCTGCGGAATGACGGCGTTCGGAAACACGCACTGCGTTGGATTCGTGCAACCGGGAGTGTAGTAGCTTTCACCCGGCGAAACCCCGTAACCGAGTTTGCCGCTTAACAGGTTCGCCCAATACTGGCCGGTGACGGCTCCAGTCAACTGGTCCGCGAAACCCGCAAAGTTTCCTGCGCGTTCTTGCAGCGACGGAACCTGCACCAGTCCCGTGTCGACACCCTGCTTCTGGCGCGTACCCTGATAGTCGGCAAAGAAGAAGATGCGGTTTTTGACGATTGGTCCGCCGAACAATCCGCCCAACTGGTTCTGCTGGTACACGGCGCGTTCCGGCGAAAAGAAATTGCGCGCGTCGAAATCCGTGTTGCGCAGGAACTCGAACCCCTCGCCGTGAAACCGATTGCTCCCCGATTTCGTGACCACGCTGATGCGGCCGCCGCTGTAATTTCCGTATTCGGCGTCGAAGTTCCCCGTGAGGATGCGAAACTCGGCAATCGAATCCAGATCGGGAACGATCGCCGCGCCCATGGTGAAGCGCTCCACCACATCGGCGTCGTTTACCATGAAGCCGTTGGCGTACTCGCGCTGCCCGTTAATCGAAATGGTGCCCGGATTGAGGTCGCCGGATGGCGAAAGAATGGCCGCGCCGGCGGCCTGGATGGAATTGCCGGTGATGGTAGTTGCCGGCGCCACGCCCGGTTGCAAAGCCAGCAAGTCGGTGAAGCTGCGGCCGTTCAGGGGAACGGCGACGATTTTGGTCCCCGAGACCACCTCGCCCAACTGTGTGTCCACGGTTTCGACGCGCTCCGCGGAACCCGCCACTGTGATCTGCTCGCTGCGCTCGCCGAGCACCAGGGGAATATCCAGGCGCAGGGCGCTGTTGGTGTCGACCACCAGGTCCGCGGCGCGATAGGTGCGAAAGCCGGTCGACTGCACTTCGACGTCGTAAGCGCCCACCGCGAGATCCGGGAAGGCATAGATGCCGTTGGCGCCGGTGGTGACGCTCTGGCGCAGGCTGGTCGCGGTGTTCGTGGCGGTAACCTTGGCGCCGGATACGGGCAGGTTATGCGGGTCGGAAACCCGTCCCGAGAGGCTGCCGCCTACACCGCCCCATAAAAAATTGCGGGACACTACGATGAATAGAAGGACTGCGGCAGCTTTACGACAAACCGGCGCTTCAGGCGGGCGCAATCGGCGCGCATGAGAACACACTGGAATCCTCCGAAACATGCACAAGCCCTCCGATTGGGCAGCGAACCCAATGAGTATATCATTCAAATCGTCCAAATCGTCATCCCCCGATCCATGCGAGTGACCGGCTTCGGGGTCCTTACGTACTAGGTACTAGCTGTCCTGGCGGCCGGGACGCACGCAGGTCCAACGACTTACTTTGACTCAGCGCCTGCTTCCGCGAGCGCCAGTTGCTGCGCGATTCAATCCTCGACAAAATCAACCATAAAATCGACAATAAATCGAAGCCCCCCAAATCCCGCTTCGGATCAGGTAAAATACCCCACCAGGGACTAAAGCGCAGAGAGAAGAGGTGGCATGGACCCAATAGCGGAAATCGATGTCTTGTGGATCACGGCCGGTCTAGGCTGCGACGGGGAGTCCATTGCCATGACCGCCGCCACGCAGCCCAGCATCGAAGACATCGTACGCGGCGGCCTACCGTGGATTCCCAAGGTGAACTTCCACAATCCGGTTCTGGCCTTTGAAAACGGCGAGGAATTTCTGAAGCCATTCCACGAAGCCGCCGAGGGAAAACGGCAGCCGTTCATCTTGGTGATGGAAGGCTCCATCCCGGACGAAACGAACAAGAAAGAGGGCTACTGGGCTACTTTGGGCACCGATCAGCGGACGGGCCAGCCGATCCTGACTTGCGACTGGATCGACCGCCTGGCGCCACACGCTTGGGCCGTCATCGCGGCCGGAACCTGCGCTACCTACGGAGGGATCCACGCCATGGAAGGTAATCCCACGGGTTGCATGGGCCTGCCGGACTACTTGGGCTGGAAGTGGAAATCGAAGGCCGATATTCCGATAGTCTGCGTGCCTGGGTGTCCGGTGCAGCCCGACAACTTCATGGAAACCCTGCTGTACCTGCTGAACCAGGCGGCCGGCCGGGCGCCCATGATTCCGTTGGATGAAGCCTTGCGCCCCACCTGGCTCTTCGGACAGACGCTGCACGAAGTTTGCGATCGCGGCGGTTACTATGAGCAGGGCGAATTCGCCGAAGAGTACGGGTCTCGTCATTGCATCGTCAAACTGGGATGTTGGGGCCCGGTGGTGCAATGTAATGTAGGAAAGCGCGGGTGGATGGGCGGGATTGGCGGCTGCCCGAATGTGGGTGGAATCTGCATCGGCTGCACCATGCCGGGGTTTCCGGATAAGTTCATGCCGTTTATGAATCAGCCGCCCGGATCTCTGCTGTCGTCCAGCGCGGTGATGACGTACGGCAGGGCCATCCACGCCCTGCGCCGTTTTGTGCAAGAGTCGCTCAACAAGGAGCCGGTTTGGCGAAACCGGCGCGCGTAACGCCGGCTAAGACCGGCGAAGACTAATGCTTGACAACACGCTCACGATCGCAGGCGGTCGACGGCCGCCAGACCGCATGAATGGCGGCGCGGAACCTTCTCTCTCCGAGGCGCAAGCCATGCTCGAAGGCTTAGCCAGCGTTTTTCTGCGCGATTCGCAGGAGGGTTCGCGCACGGCTGGCGCCGCGGGCACGCGCGAGCTGCCCAACATGCAAGCCAGGTACCGCAGCCTGGTGGAACAACTTCCCGCTGTAGTGTTTCTGGTTTATCTGGACCGCGGCATCGGCGAGGCCTATGTCAGTCCTTACATAGAAGCGGCGCTGGGATTCTCGCAAGCTGAGTGGCTGGAAGATCCGGTGCGTTGGTACCGGCATATTCATCCCGAAGATAACCTGCGATGGAGTGAGGAAGCGGCCGAGATGTTTCTCACGGGCAAGCCGCTGCGATCGGTTTACCGCGTGATCGCCCGGGATGGCCACTTGGTCTGGTTTCATTGCGAAGCCAAGATGGTTCGCAGCGACGACGGCCACCCTTGGTTCATTCAGGGCGTGGCGTTCGACATCACGGAACTGAAGCGCGCCGAAGAAGCGTTGCAGCAGGAGCGCAATTTTATTTCAACCATTCTGCATACGGTCGGCACCCTGATCATGGTGTTGGACCTGGACGGGCGGGTCGTACAGTTCAACCGGGCTTGTGAGCAGACCACGGGCCAGCCCCTCGACGAGGTTAAAGGCAGGCCCGCTTGGGAAATGTTTTCGGCGGCGGAGGATCGCGAACGGTTTAAGAACGCTTTCGAGCATTTGCGAACCGGCCACGTCCCCAAAAATCTCGAATGGCATTGGGACACTGGCGACGGCGGTTCGCGGCTCATCTCATGGTCGGGAGCGGTCCTGCCGGATGCCGAGGGTCATGTGCGGCACATCATCGCCACGGGCATCGACATCACCGAGTCCAAGCGCCTGGAGAAAGCTATTCTCGAAATCAGCGCGCGCGAAGAGCATCGCATCGGGCAAGACCTCCACGACGGTCTGGGGCAGCACCTCACCGGAATCGCGTTCATGAGCAAAGTCCTGGAACAAAAGCTCGCGGACAAATCGGTTCCGGAGGCCGCGGACGCCCACAAAATCGTGAGACTGGTCAACGAAGCGGTTCACAAGACGCGCGAGCTTTCGCGGGGGTTGCTGCCCGTGGTATCGGATGCTCGCGGACTCATGTCGGCGCTGGAGCAGTACTCGTCGGAAGTGGTGGATTTGTTCGGCCTCTCCTGCCGCTTCGAGTGCGATCCGCCCGTACTGATCTACGACGAGACCGTAGCGGAGCATTTGTACCGCATCGCCCAGGAGGCTGTGAATAACGCCATCAAGCACGCGCATGGGAGGAACATCCTGATCGGCTTGTGCGCGGACGGCGACGGTGTGTCGCTCAGCATCCGGGACGATGGCGTCGGGTTGCCTAAGAATGTTAGAAACAGCACTGGCATGGGCTTGCATATCATGAATTACCGCGCGAAGATGATTGGCGCGACACTACAGGTCCAACCGGGTAGTTCCCATCATGCACAAGCCGGACACGCTGGAACGGTGGTCACATGCAAGCTGCAGTCGCTCAACGTATGAACCTGCCGGGCAAGACCAGAGTCTTCGTGGTTGACGACCACCCCATTGTGCGCCAGGGACTCTCGCAATTGATTAACCGGGAGCCCGACATGATGGTTTGCGGCGAGGCCGAGGATGCGCGCACAGCGCTCGAGGCGATCGCTCCATTGAAGCCCGACATTCTGATTGTGGACGTGTCGCTCGAAGGGCCGGACGGCATCGAATTACTGAAGACTATCCGGGCCAGGGACTCCAAGCTGCCGGTCCTGATGCTGTCCATGCACGATGAGTCCCTCTACGCGGAACGGGCGCTACGCGCCGGCGCCAACGGCTACATTATGAAACAGGAAGCCACGGATCGCGTCCTGATCGCTATCCGGCAGCTCCTGGCCGGCGAGGTATACGTCAGCGACCGCATGGCGCAAAAGATGGTGCACCAGTTCATTGGCCGATCCGGTGTGGCTAAGCGTTCCACGATAGAGGAACTCACCGACCGGGAACTGGAGGTCTTCCGGCTCATTGGGCAAGGCCACGGCACGCGTCAGATCGCGGAAGAGCTGCATCTGAGTGTGAAGACCGTGGAATCCTACTACGCCCACATCAAAGAGAAGTTGTCGCTGAAGAACGCCCGCGAGCTCGTGCAACATGCGGTGCAATGGGTGACCAACCAGACCATGGAAGGCGGGCTTTAGCGGCGCCCTGACGGGGCAGATTACCCAGTGGCGGAAGGACCTGGAGCCGAATGCTTACGGCTACCGCAAGGCGAAGAGTGCGCAGGATGCGTCTTATGGGCGTTAATCGCGCCCCTCGCTCTTAATCCGCTTTACTCGTACCGCGACACATCCGCCGGCAAATCCGCGTCGCACTCCGCGCCGGATAAATCGTCGCCAGAAAGCTTACCAGGATGGCCGCCGCGGCGATCCACAAGCCATCGACATCCACGCGCGGAACACGGCGCGGCCTTGCGTGTCGAGTAATACTTCACCGCGCGTCGCCAAACTGGTTGATGCGGACGGTTCCGTCAGGAAACACAACCCTAATTTCGAGCCGGCCTCCCATCGCCTCGACAAACTTGGCGAGCGTGCTCACGTAGACATCGGTGCGCCGCTCCATCCTGGAGATAGCCGCCTGCTTCAATCCCAATTTATTTCCGAGCTCCCGCTGAGTCATGGCGCGGGCGGCGCGCAATTCATCGAGGGCCATATCCTTTAACATTGCCTTGGCCCTTGCTTCGCTTCTTGCGCGCGACTCGGGCGTCATCTTTCGCTGCAGTTCCTTGAAGTTTCGTGTCATCTCGTTTCTCCTGTATTCGGGCGCGTTCCCTAAGATATTCGGCGTACAGCTTGTCGGCGCGTGGCACATTGACTTCGTACCGCCTATCGTTTCCGCTCTTGTCGCCGCCTGTCAGCAGAATCGCCGATCTATGCGGGCCGAAAGCGTACAGCATCCTGTATGGCCTGCCTGCGTGTTGGACACGCAACTCGCGCATATGGGAATAGCGGCTTTGTGCCACGCCGGAACTGTGCTGAAAACCTAGGTTAGGGCCGTGTCTCTAAAGCAGAATGACAGCAGCAGCGTTGACACTCTCCTGTTAGTCTTCCGTAAGCCCGTCCCACCATTCACCGAATTCATCGGTGAACCGGACCGCCCATTCCATAAAGGGATATTACACAAAAGGAATGTGAATTGCAAGTGTGGCAAGTCTGAACCTTGAGACCATCCCCTCGAAAGCCGGTACGACCCGACGATTTGTTCGGTTCACGGTTTATTGTCGCGGATAACTGGGAACTGATGGGGAGGCGAGGGGCATCTTAGCAGATCTCACGGAAGACGGGCCGAACGTCCATTACGAGGTGGGGTTAGCACATGCGATTAGCAAGCCAGCCGTCTTTGTGACGGACAACAAACAGGAGATCGCGTAAGATCTGCAGCGCCTGAGCGTGACGACATACAGCAGGGCTATTCACAGGTGGAGGCGAGTTGTTGCGCAAAGACAATAGCGGCGATGCACCGAAACGCTACGCCGGCAAGCCGGCGCACTGCCCCCAGCGTTCCGGCAGGCAGCAGTTCCCCGGCGCGGTTTCCCAAATGAGGACTACAATCGAGCCCGAGAGGCGCCCGCCAAGCAAAAGGAAGTGCTCGCGCAATCAGAAATTAACAGACCGCTTGATGAGTGTGGGCATCGAGGCTGTCAAGTATCTATACATTTAGCGTTCCCACTAGCGAAATGCGACCGTCGTCTCGCCGAAGATGCCCCAGCCAAAGTCGCAAGTTCCCGAACGCGCTATTCATACCGCAACACTTCCGCCGGCAAAATCCGCGTCGCACTCCGCGCCGGATAAATCGTCGCCAGAAAGCTTACCAGGATGGCCGCCGCCGCTATCCACAAGCCATCCACCCAGCGCGGCTCGAAGGGCACGAAGCTCAGCGCGTAAACCTGCTCGTCGAGCCGGATCCACCTGTAACGGTCGGCGAAATAGCACAGCCCGTATCCCACCAACAGGCCAATGGCCGTCCCCACCACGCCGATCAAAACACCCTGCAACATGAAGATGCCGCGAATCTGGGCCCGCCGCGCACCCATCGACATCAGCACGGCGATGTCGCGGTACTTCTCCATCACCATCATCACCAGCGTGATGAGTATGTTCAAAGCGGCCACCAGCTCAATCAACCCGATCGTCACCACCGTCACCGCTTTCTCCATCTGCAGCGCGTTCAGTAGTTGACGATTGCGCTCCATCCAGGTGGTGGTGGCGTACTTCGGCCCGGCGATCCGCTCGATCGTCCGGGCAATCTCGGGCGCGCGATTCAGGTCGTCCAGCTTTACCTCGATCTGATTGACGACGTCCTGTAGCGACAGCGCCTGCTGCGCGGCCGCCAGCGACGTGTACGCCCACCGGTCGTCGATATCGTAGAAGCCGGATTCGAAAATTCCCACCACGCGGAATCGGCGGATACTCGGCCGCGGCCCGAAAGGCGTCAGCTCACCCTGCGGGCTGGTCACATTCACCATGCCGTTTTGCAGCATGCCGATGTCTTCGGCCAGGCGTGCGCCCAAGATTATTCCAGGCACTCCGCCATCCTGTGCCGCCCGCAAACGGTCCACCGAGCCGGTCTTCAAGTGGCGCAGCGTATCGCTGATCTGCATCTCCGCGGCGATATCCACGCCTTTCAAAATGCCGCCCTGGGACTGGACCGGCCCGGAGAAGAAAATCGGCGTGTAGAGCGCGGGTCCCGCGGCCGTGACGTGCGGCACGCGGCGGATCCTGGCCGACAGCGCTTCCCAATTCTCGATGCCGTTGCGCGGCTCCTTCTCCTGCACGTTGATATGCGCCATGGCGCCCAGCAGGTTGCGCTGCAGCGTATCGCGGAAGCCGTTGTTGATGGCCAGCGCCACTACCAGGGCCATCACGCCGGCCGCCACGCCCAGGATGGAGATGGCCGTGATCACGGAGATGACGGCCTCCTTGCGGCGCGCCTTCAAATAGCGGCGCGCGACGAATAGCTCGAATGAAGTGGCCACAGCTCAGCGCCCATCCAATTCGCGCAGCCGCGCCACCAGATCGATAGGGCCTTCCGGACGCAACAGCGGAAACAAAATCACGTCGCGGATCGATTTCGAGCCGGTCAGGATCATGGTCAGGCGATCGATGCCGATGCCTTCGCCGCCGGCGGGCGGCATGCCATAGCTCAGGGCGCGCACGTAGTCTTCGTCCATTTGGTGCGCTTCTTCGTCGCCGCGCTCGCGCATGCCAAGCTGCATGTCGAAGCGGCGGCGCTGCTCCTGCGGATCGTTCAACTCCGTATAGCCGTTGGCCACCTCCATACCCGCCACGTAGATCTCGAAGCGGTCCACGAACGCCGGATCGTCCGGCTTGGTCTTCGAGAGCGGCGAAGTCTCCACCGGGTAGTCGTAAATGATGGTCGGCTGGATGAGTTGATCCTCCACCACGCGCTCGAAGATGTCGGCCAGCGCTTCGCCGGGCGTGGTCCTCCCGGAGTTGCCCAGAAGCCAATCGGGGTCGCGCACCTGCTCGGCGGTAGGCCGCCCGTCACCCTGCCAGAACTCCACGATCGCCTCGCGCATGGTGAAGCGCTGCAAGGCGCCGAAGTTCAGGTTGTGGCCGTTGTACTCCACTTCCACGCCGCCCGTCGCATCGCGCGCCACCTGCGCAAACAACTCCGCCGAAAGGTCGATCATACCCCGGTAGTCGGTGTAAGCCTGGTAAAACTCCAGCATGGTGAACTCCGGGTTGTGTTGCGTGGACAGGCCTTCGTTGCGAAAGTTGCGATTGATCTCGTAAACGCGCTCCAGCCCCCCCACCAGCAGCCGCTTCAGGTAGAGCTCCGGCGCGATGCGCAGGTACAGGTCGATATCCAGCGTATTGTGGTGCGTGGTAAAAGGACGCGCCGTGGCGCCGCCATAGAGCGGCTGCATCATCGGCGTTTCCACTTCCACGAATCCATGGCTCTCGAGCTGGCGGCGCAGCGAAGAGATAATGCGGCTACGCGTGAGGAAGACTTGGCGCACTTCCGGGTTCGCGATCAGATCGAGGTAGCGCTGGCGGTAACGCGTTTCCACGTCTTCGAGGCCATGCCATTTCTCGGGCATGGAGAGCAGCGTCTTCGCCAGATACTCGAGCTTTTCGACATGCACGCTCAATTCACCGGTGCGGGTGCGAAACAGGTAGCCCTCCACGCCGATGATGTCGCCCAGATCGATCAACTGGTAGATGGCGAAATCGCGCTCGGGGATGGCGTCCTTCTTGATGTAGATCTGCAGGCGCTCGCCATTCTGCGCCAGATGCGCGAACCCGGCCTTGCCCATGCGCCGCAAGGTCTGGACGCGTCCGGCGATGCGCACGCGCACCGGCGCCGCCAGTTCTTCCGCGGTCTTCGCGCCATATTCAGCCAGGATGGCGGGAATCGTGTGGCTGAATTCGAAGCGCTGGCCGTAGGGCCGGAAACCCAGCGCCTCGATTTCGCGAATCCGCTCCAGGCGTTGCTGCAAAAGGTCGTCTTCCAGGGACAAATCGTTCTCCTCGGGGAATTTGGATACTATAGGTCTTCCTTGACCCGATCCATATCCATTATCATTCCAGCCTACAACGAAGAAAAGCGATTGCCCGCGGCCCTGCGGCAGGTGATCGAATATTTGGGCCGCGGCGGCTGGCCGTTCGCCGAGATTCTGGTGGTCGACGACGGCTCCACCGATGGCACCGCGCAGGTGGCCGAGCAGATGCGTGCCGCGTATCCGGACCTGCGCGTCCTGCGCAATCCCGGCAACCGCGGCAAGGGCTACGCCGTGCGCCACGGCATGCTGGAGTGCCGCGGGGAATGGGCGCTGTTCACCGATGCGGACCTCTCTGCGCCCATCGAAGAACTGGAAACGCTGTGGCGGGCCATCCAACTCGACTGCGCGCAGGTGGCTGTTGGATCGCGCGCGCTCGACCGCCGGTTGATCGGCGTGCACCAATCCTGGTTCCGCGAAAACGCCGGGCGAGTGTTCAACCTGGCGATGCGGCTGATCACGGGGCTGCCATTCCACGATACGCAGTGCGGCTTCAAGCTGTTCGAAGCCCGCGCGGCGCGCGAGATCTTCCGGCGGCAGTTGCTGGACGGCTTCGGATTCGACGTGGAGGTGCTCTTCATCGGGCGGCGCCTTGGGTACCGCGAGATCGAGGTGCCGGTGAAGTGGAGCGACGTGGCCGGCACCAAAGTCAGCACGTGGCGAGGACTGGCGGCATTTCTGGATCCGTTGCTGGTGAGGTGGAACCAGATCCGGGGGCGGTATGGGTAAGGCTTGAGTAATTGTGTGGCCCAGCGGGGGGGGCGAATGGGAGCCATAAATTCATTTTTTAACGAACGAAGCCAATAAGCTGCTTGTTTGCCTAAACTTGCAAAAATCACGAAGCCAATTTCTGTGCGCCGATTTGGGGGCAAGGCCGTCTTCAGCCGGCGATGCAGGAATCCGCCACGGGTGAACTGGGCGGGGCTGGATTATTGTCCCTATTTCCGATTTCACTGTACCACTTGAGTCTGTTCAGGAACGCCCGACAGGGGCGCAGGGTAGCGGCGAGTCGGCGGTAGGTTATTGGGCGCATGGGGGATGGGCCAGACTGGATTTTGTGGAGAAGCGTGTGAACGGCTCGTGCGTTGCGGCGACAGTGGAGCGACTTCGCCGGCGCCAAGGTGAGCACGTGGCGGGGACTGGCGGCATTTCTGGATCCGTTGCTGGTGCGCTGGAACCAGGGCGTGGTGTACGAACTGGATATGGCTGGCCAAGAAACCGTGCTGCACAGCTTTACCGGCGGGGCCGACGGGGGCGAACCCCTCGCCGGTGTGGCTCTCAGCCCGGCGGGCAACCTTTACGGCGCCACCTCCGGTGGAGGCACAGGGCAGCAGGGCGTGATCTTCAGGGTCGTCCAGCCATGACGCCGCATTGCCGGGTACGTTGAAGCGCCTACTCTACCCCGGCCGCGCGCCGCGCATTCACCGCGGCGCCTATGATCGCCAGATCGGTGCTGCTTGAAATGGTTTCGAACAAGCTCCCCTGCAGCGGCGTCATCTTGACCATCTCGTGAATGTATTGCGCGATCAGTCCCAAGTCCACGTACTTTGCGTTCGGACCCATGATGAAAAACTTCCCCGGCCCATCCAGATGAATACTGCTGGCCGAGGCGGCCGCCAAGGCGCGGTGCCAAAGCTTCACGAAGGCGCCGCAGCGCGCGTCCCCTTCGCGCGCCTCCGCGAACACCTCTTCCGGCTCCATATCCAGAAAGCGCAGCCGCATGGCGCGATGCCCCACGATGCCTTCCAGGTGCCCCACGCCCCCGCAGCCGCAGTAATGCTCCTTGGGATCGAGCGATACCACCATATGTCCGCCCTCCCAAACGCCTTCCGCTTGCGGGTAATGTCCGAAACCCACGCCATCACCCAGGTACCAGATGCGGATCAGCTTTTCCAGGTGGCCGCGGGTCGCCGCCACGCCCGCCGCGATGGCATCGGCGTCGTTCAGGATCAGTACGAAGGCCCTCAACCCTTCCCGGCCGAGCACGCCGCACAACGCCGAGGCGAATGCGAAGCCCTTAATCTGTTGCAGGTTCGGCGATTCCTCCACGACCCCGTTGCGAATCACGCCCGGGAAGCCTACCCCTACGCTATCGATCTGCCGTTCGCGCGCGGATTCCAGGACCTGTTGCCCGATCAACTCCGCGATCTCCTCGCCGGTCATGGTCCTTAGCGCGTCGGGATTCTCGGCGCCTTCGGGAAAGACCCGGATCGGACCGGCGAGCGCATTGTCTTCCACCACTCCTACCGCGACTTGCCTGGTCGCCAGGACGCCGATTGTTTGCCCCATGTTAGTTCTCCACTTGCACAAAGACAGGCCAGGAGGCCTGTCTACCGCCTGTCCCTTACTTACAGCCGCGTAAGTTTGTTCAGGCCGTTGAACGCGGCGGCCTTGTAACATTCCGCCAGTGTCGGATAATTGAATACCGTATCCACAAAATACTCGATGGTCCCTTTCAGGATCATGACTGCCTGGCCGATGTGCAGTAACTCGGAGGCGCCTTCGCCGATGATATGCACCCCCAAAATTTCTTTCGTTTCCCGATTAAAGATCAGTTTCAGGCGGCCGGTGGTATCGCCCCGGATCTGCCCCCGCGCGATCTCACGATAAAAAGCTACGCCCACTTCGTACGGAACGTCCTCGTCGGTCAACTGCTCTTCCGTCTTCCCGATAAACGATATTTCCGGAATCGTGTAGATGCCGTACGGATACGTCGCCGGGTTGGAGTGTACCGGTATGCCCAGGGCCGTGGCGGCCGCGATGCGGCCCTGCTCCATTGAAACGGAGGCCAGGCTGGGGAATCCGATCACGTCGCCCGCCGCGTAGATGTTCGGTTGCTTGGTTCGGAAGCAGGGGCTTACCGGAATGCGGCCGCGGCTATCGGCCTCCAGTCCCGCCACCGGCAGGTCGAGTTCTTCCACGTTGCCTTGGCGGCCCACCGCGTAGAGTAACGCGTCGCCCGAGATTTTTTTCTTACTCATCAGGTTGGCGACCACGCCGGTGGGCGTATCTTCCACGCTTTCCACTTCCTCGTTGAGACGCATGGTAACGCGGTGGTCGCGCAGATGATACGAAAGCGCCTCGATGATTTCGGCGTCCGCGAACTCCAGCAGGCGCGGCCTCTTTTCAATCAGGATGACGCGCACCCCCAGCGCCGCGAACATGCAGGTGTACTCCACCCCGATCACGCCGCCGCCCACCACGATCAGGATCTTGGGAATCTCGGGCATCTGCAGGATCTGGTCGCTGTTGATGATGGTGCTGCCGTTCAAGGGCACCTTCGGCGACACCGAGGGCTTCGTCCCGGTGCCGATGATGATGATGCCGGCTTCGTATTCCGATATGCCCCGGCTGTTTTCCACGCGGATATGCGTGGGATCCATAAAGCGCGCGGTGCCATAAATCACCTCGACGCCATTGCGTGAAAGCTGCGCTTGCGTGATATCGGTTTCGGTCTTGATGACGTGCTGGATGCGGAACCCCAGGTCCGCCATGGAGATTTTTTCCTTCACCCGGTAGCTAACGCCGTAGATGCCCTGGTAGTTAAATCCGGAGAGGTGCAGCACAGCCTCCCGCATGGTCTTGCTGGGGATGGTACCGGAGTTGATGCAGGTGCCGCCGACCATTTCCCGCCTTTCGATCAGCGCGACGCGCTTCCCGAACTTGGCGCCCTGTATGGCCGCACGCTGTCCGGCGGGTCCGGAACCGATGACGATCAGATCGAATTGTTGCATAGCGGGTCTGGGTGCATATCCATCTTAACCCGGACACAACCCCAGCACCTAGTCTCCAGCCCCCGCGCGCCGATGGACAGGCAGGGATGCCTGTCCTACTTGAACCGCCTCTTATACACGAAGTTCAGCCCCACCAGCCCGTTCTCCTCCCGCAGCGCCACCGCCGACCAGCTCCTGGCGAACGCCCATTCCACCTGGATCACCAGCGGATTCGTGCTGGTGACATCCGTGATGTAAGTGAACGTGATCTCCGGAGTCACTTGCTGTTCGATCGTGAGCCGCGCTTGGGGGTTGTTTTCCACGCCCGTCAGTCCGGTGAGCGTGGGATCTATCTTCAGCCGCGTCACGCCGAAGAAACGCTGCAGCCGGCCAGTGACCGGACTGGCGATGGCTTGGCCGAGCAGCGCCTGGGCACCCATCTGTTGCATGGATTGCGGCGACGCCGGGCCGGACATCAGCGTGGCGTAGTCGGAGTTCGGCGAAACGCCGGTTGCGAGCAGCGCCACGATATCCGAAAAAGGCATCGGAGGGTCCGAGCGCGGCGTCAGGTTCAGCTTGTCGATTGGTCCGGATATGTTCAGAATCACGTCGATGCCGCGCGCCTTGGTATCCAGATCCATGTCCAGCACCGGCTCGATCTTCACCGGATTGTAGAACGCGATCGACCCTTGGTTCACCGTAAAGGGCGTGCCGAAGAAAACCAGTTGCCCCCCGGTGATGTTGATGCGGCCGAGCAGCGACGGATTGGTGCCCGTGCCCCGCAGCCGCAAGCTGGCTTCCGCCTGCAGTCCCTGCGCCAGCGAGCTCTGGAAAGTGATATCCGGCGCGCTGTCGATTTCCACGTCGAAGTGCATGTTGGACAGCAGGCCGGTCTGCGCCGATGGCGTATGCACCGGCTCGGCGGATTTCGCCAGAATGGAGCTGAAGTCCGAGCGCGGATTGAAGCCCGTGCGCAGCACGGTGATATGGCCGGAAAGAGTGCTGCTATCGCTGGTGCCCGTCAGGCTCAGCGAGGCGTCGGACACGGTGCTGAAATCCTCGGGATAGCGCACCCGCAATTCGTGGGCTGTAGCGTGCAGGCGGAACACCAGTGCGTCTTCGGTATAGCCCGCGAATCCGGAAAGTGTGACATTTCCGCCGCCGCTTTCGCCGGAAAAATTCTGTATGGTGGCGCGGCTGCCGTCGAACAGGATCACGCCGTTAGTTTTCGATATCACTACCGGCAGTTCGACCAAGTTGAGGGTGGCATCCTTGATATCCAAGCGGCCGGCGACCTGCGGTTGCGCTAGCGGGCCGCGAATGGTGACGCCGGTTTCGATGAAGCCCGAGCCGTAAATGTCGTCGTTTAAGTCTCGCAGGCTGGCCAGGTCGAACTTGCCGCTGACGCGCAGGTCCAGCGGATTCTTCTCTTGCAGGTTGATGCTTCCGGATAGCGATAAATCGGTGGCGCGGCCCACCATGCGGGCGCTTTCGATCTTCACCACGTTGCGCTCCATGGTCACCACGATGGGCGCGGCATTGTGCAGCGCCAGCGTCTTAACTTGGGCCGCCAGGTCAGCGCCCGGTCCGGCTTCAAGCGAGGGGATCCGCAATTGCGCCTTCCACAGATCCGGTTTTAGGCCAGGACCGGCGATCGCTAGCGTGCCTTCGGCCGACCCTGTGATATGTATGCCGCCAGGAGGCTGTTTGCCTCTCAGCCAGAGCCGCAAGCGCTCCAGGTCGAGCCGCTTAAAGCTCAACTGCGCGCTGCCTGGATAATCGTCCGTCAAGCTCCACTTGCCATCGCCTTGGATCATGGAACCCGCCAGTTCGGAGTCGAAGTGTGCCGCTAGTTCCGAACCTTTGGTGGTGGCGGTGAGAGTCCCATCACGCACTGTCTGATCGTTGATTCGCAGGCCGCGCCCGGCGAGCGTGCCGTTCAAGGCGATCAAGCGGAAACCGGGTTGGCCGGGTTTGGCGGGCGCGATATCCAGCACCCCGCTGGCATGCAATTCGGCCGTGCCGCCGATGCCGGGATAGTCCTTGCTTACGATCCGAAACTGGGCGAGCGGCATAATATTGCTATCCACCTGGAGACGCAATTGCCCGTTTCCGAAGTTGCCCGCCTGATGCCGATAACTCGCCTGCAGCGTCACGTTCTTGGCGCCCGCCGCCAGTTGCCCGTGGGTCAGTTCCATGGTCGTACCCGAGGAACCAAGCGTACCGGTGAAACGGTCGAATGGCTCGCCGTCGAGCGCGCCTTTGGTCACTGTGACCGTGGCGTCGATCTGCGGTGCGCCAAAGGTTCCCGCCACCTTCGCATCTGCGCTGACGGTCCCCTGCACCGGTACGTTCTTGATATCCGCGATGGTCATCAGATCCGCCGCCGGGGCGTTGTGGATGGATCCTGCAAACGCGACTGGGCTGGCATCCTGCACCTCCCACTCGCGCATACCCAACGAGCCTGAACCCTGCGCATGCAGTGCGCCTTGCTGCAGGCTGCCGTTGCGCACTGTAAGGCCCGCGGCGGTCAGGTCGATGTCGCCGGTGAGCGCTTCGAAAGTCCGTCCGGACCAAACCACGTTCGTGGCATTGCCATGACCCGCGATGCGCGGTTCTTCCAGTGGGCCGGCGATCAAGCCGTCGAACACGGCTTCGCCCGACTGCAGCTTCACCGGCAGCGACTGGATATTGAAAGCAGGCAGCACGTCGTCCAGGTTCCGCGAATCGGCGTGCACGCGCAACTGCCTCCCCAGCACGCCGGAGAAATTCAGGCGCGTGGATGGCAGCGCCAAAGACGAATGCCCCAGATCCAGCGTCTCGCTGACGGCATCGTACGTCCCGTCAATCGAGCCATGCACTGGCGCGCCTGTCCCAATGGGCGAAATCGCCATGTGGCCAGCGATCTGCAGCGTGCTGGAGTTGCCCAACTTCACGCTCAACTGCATCGGACCGGATGCGGCCGCATCCCAGGGCACGCTCTGGCCATTATAGACACGCATCATCTTCCGCACGTCGAAGCCGGCCACGTCGCCTTCCACGCGCACTCGCTGCAAGTCCGCGATCTGCGTCTTCCCCTCAAAAGATCCGTCCAGTGTATCGAGGTGAATGCCACTGGCCTCCACCGTCTTGTGCCGCAGCACGACAGTTTCCAAGCGCCCGCTTAACGGGAACGGCTCAAGGCCACACGCGGGGCATCGTCCCCCGGCCGTCCTGGGTCCGGTAAGCGACGCCATCGCAAGGCCCGCAATCCGCAAGTCCGATACGACGATCCTGCGCGGGTCGATGCTGAAGGCGCCATCGGTGCGGAGGTCGCGCAAGACGAAGTGCGGGTCCGGGCCAAATAGCAGACCCACTCCGTGTAACGACCCATCGGCCTGATAGTCCGCCGTGCCGTGAAATTTCGCCTTCCCCACGAGCGTCACCGGGCCTTCCAGTTGGATGCGCGAGCCCACCGTGCGCATCGCCTCCGTGAGCGACGCGCGCACTTTATATTGGAACGCGCCCGAGAAATCGGTCAGGCTCTCGATCGCGCCGGAGAATTCGGCCTGCGTCTGCCCCGTGGACACGCGCCCGGAATCGATCCGCACCCGATTTTTCTCCATGGCCAACGCCAAGCTCACCTCCAGCGGCACGGGCCGATAACCGTCCCAATGGAATGCGGCGCGCCCAATGGACACCTGTCCGCGATACAGCGGCGTCCCCTTGTCATAGTCGAACTGCGCACGCAGATCGCGGCCTTGCGCTTCGAATGGCGTTTTTCCCTGGCCCAGCAATTCGAAGCTGCCGTTTTGCAGGCTGAAGCGGCCAATCGCCAGATCCAGAATGGTCTCGACCGTGCCCTTGCCTGCCCGCCGCACTTTCGGCGCAGGCAGGTTGGTGTGCCCATCCGGATACAGAATCGCGTAAACCTGGGGATGCCGCACATCCAGATATTGCAAGTCGATGGAGTGCTTCAGCACCGAAACGACCTTGATGCCTACCACGATGGCGTCTGCGCGGAACATCGGCGGCGCATCCGCCGGTTCGCTGCCGTGCAGCACGAAGCCATCCACTTCGGCGCGCATTTGCTCCCAGTCGAATTTGAAGGCGCGGATCTCGGTGCGTCCGCCGGTGGCTTTCTCCACTTCCGCCACGATCCGTTGGCGGAGCTTCTCGCGGAACCAATCGCTACGCAGCACCAGGATCGCGCTTAGCGCCACGACCAGCGCCAGCGCCGCCAGGCTGCCCACGGCGATCCATATTCTATGCGCGCGGCGGCTCATGGTGAAGAGTGGTTGCTAGGGATATAGCGAACGATTCCAGAGTCGCACAGGATTTGCACTTTTTCGTCGAAGAGAGAGGCGATGTAGGCCAGCGGGGGTTGGAACGTTTCCGGTAGGCTGCCGGTCGGCACATCCGTATTGTAGGCCCGGATGGTACGCAAAATCAATTGGCTGCCTAAGACCGCGACGCTCTCATGCTCGCCGGCCGCGCCATGCGAAACACGTTCAGCCAGGTGACTCAGTTTTCGATAGCAATCAACCATCGATGCGGCCTTCATGGATAATGGATGCATGGCAATGTCGGGCCACTTTCCTTCCGACCTCGTTCAAATCGTCTCGCAGGGCCTGCGCGAGGACTCGCTCGCGGGAATTCGGGAGATCTTGCGCCTTGCCGCCGCGTCCATGGATTCGATGGGCAGTATCCTTTGGCAACTGGACTTGGGCGCCGATCTGGAGGCGCGCCCCCCAATAGGCAGGCTCTTTCTGTTTGCGCAATGGTTCGATACGGACCGCATCTGGGCGTTTGACGACCTGCCGCTAACGTCGGCGGCAGGCGAGGCCGTTTGCACAGGCAAACCGGTGAACGTCACGGAGTGCAAGACCGACCCGCGCATCGATTCCGGCCATCCGATCGTTATCGACGCCGGTGTTGAAACACTATGCTCGGTTCCGCTGTACTTCAGCGAGAGCGAACGCGGGGCTTTGAATTTCTTCCGCCGGCAGCGGCGTCCATTTACCCGTGAGGAATTGCGTCACGCTTCCGAGATCGCCACGCTCGTGGCGGATCTGTGCCGTGCGATCCGCGACAAGGCGAGCTTCCATCTGATGCTAGAGATCCACAGCCACCTTCACCAGCAGCCCCGCGGACGAAACCAGCCACCCCTCGACCGTTCGCAGATTGTTGCCACGCTGAAAAAAATCGCCGATTCGATTGCGACGGCCTTTCATTGCTATGAGACGTCGATTTTCCTGGAAGACCGGCTCGATGACCCAGGCCTCTTTCGAAAGGTGGCCACGACTTGGGAGAGGGGCTTTTCGGCGCATGATTACCGCGCCGACCTGGCGGAGGGCCTGACTGGATGGGTCCTGGCAAAGGGATTGCCCGTCCGAATACTCGACCTATGGCACTTCCGGCGCGACCATGCGGCCTACCAGGATCGATATAAGGGAATCGTCTGGCAGAACTTCATGCATATCGATGAAGAGGGGTTCCGCAAATTGCGTGGCCTGCGAGATTCCGATTTTCTTCTGCCGTTGAGTTTTCTGGCTGTACCGGTTCTACTCGGCGACAGGGTTCTCGGAGTCATACGCTGCTCGATCGCAACCTCGGACCCCAATTACTTCTCCAACCATGAGGAAGAGCAACTCAAACTTGCCGCTGCGCAGGTTGCGCCGTTTTGGAACGAGTGGATCGAGCAGCGGGAAAGAGAGTCGGAGAACCGCTCTTGGCTTAGTCTGGTCGAGAATATCAAGGAGTTGAATCGAATTGTGGCCGAGGAAGTTTCCAAGCCGAAGCCGGACGAGAAATCCATGTTTCTTACCTCGCTCGCGCGGGTCAAGGCCTCCATCCCCGGCGCCGCGATTCTGGACGTATCGTTGATCGAGGAAGAAAGCAACCAAAGGGAGTTTGTGGCCACAGACTGGGCCGAATCGATCGGGCCCGATAAGATTTTCCCGCAATGGAATAATCGCGTCCCGCTGGGAGGCAAGGCCGCCGAAGTGATCCACGGAGGAACGGCGCAGGTGATGCCGAGCACGGACGAGAACACTGTGGCGCTGTTTCCAGAGGCAAAAAGCGCCATCCTGGCCCCCATCGTCTCGGGATCCAAAGTCTACGGCATACTTGCCGCGCGTTCCTTGGCGCAGCAGGAATTCCCTCTACCTGCGATTGTTTCGGCTGGACTCATCGGTCAACAGTTGGGCCTTTATCATTTTCTATTTCTGATGGAGCAACGCCTGCGCGAGAACGAAAGGCTACAGTCCCAAACATACGAAGATTTTCGTCATCAGATCAAGACGCCGCTGATCCAGGCATACCTTCGAACGCAAGCCCTTTCTCAAGCGGAAGTAATTTCCAGCCACGAGATTCTCCGCAAGCGGTTCAACGCGATCCGCGGTTTGCTGCGCAAGGCCGACAGAGTGTCGAACAACATTGGACTTTTCGTGGATCTCGCCAAGGACGGGCCAATCTGTATGCGGTCGGCGCGCCTTTCCGCGGACGATATTTTGCGGCTGCTGAGTGAGGCTACGACCGACACGGAGGCCACTATGGGGGACCGGCGGAAGATAGGGTTTCGTCTGCGGCGAGGCGGCTTCTCGGTTCTGAATTCGTTCGCGGTACAGGCAGACCGCGAACTGCTCGAGCAGGCAGTTATGAATTTGCTCGACAACGCCGTCAAATACAGCTTCGACAATACCACCGTCGAGATCTATGGTGGGCTGACGGGATCGGAACGGTTCTACATCGCGGTGACCAACAAGGGGCTGCGCCTGACCGCGGCCGATGCGCGAAATGCGCCCCGTCGGAACTGGCGCAGCAAGGACGCCCAGTA
>Ga0070761_10000365_pt1 | contig 30033 bp, 25 predicted proteins | sample HubBroMetageREF1_FD_66724 | JGI IMG/M metagenome (GOLD analysis project Ga0070761, IMG submission 66724) | Reference soil microbial communities from the Hubbard Brook experimental Forest, New Hampshire, USA - Hubbard Brook CCASE Soil... | ecosystem: Environmental > Terrestrial > Soil >... | reverse complement strand
CTCGAGGGCAGATTGTCCGCGTGTTACTGAGCAGTGCGCCGAGGGCTTACCCCTCTCGACTCGCATGGCTTAAGCGAACTCCAATAGCGGTGCCCGCCGGCAGGATCAACCGGATTTGTTAGCACACTTTTCGCTGTGTGCGGGAATACTTATGGTCGAAACCGATCTTTGCTGACTGGCGGAATTGCTCTTTGTCTCTCTTGAGCGATTCGCGTATTCGCTGACATCTCTCTCCTCCGTCAGTCCCGAGAGGTCACTCCCCGTCTCCGGGGAGGGGTTCTCGGGGCTCCACGCCCCATCGGGCCATCTGTGGCGCAGCCTTGGAAGAGTCCGGATCATGAGTCCCCGGCTCGCCGTGGCGGCGTCCCCGAACCCACACTTCCGAAGAAGCGGGGCGCGGTGCCAGTAGGGAGTTCGGGTGCGTATTTAAGTGGCGCGTCGCGGACTCGGCGACTCCGCGGGCGACCGACGGTCGAGCTGGGCGATGCAGAGCGGAAGCTCGAGGAGCGACGTGATCTCGGGCGGGTCGTCCGACATCCCGGTGCCGTCCCGGTGGAGCCACACCGAGTGGAGTCCGGCCTTCCGCGCCGCTTCGGCGTCGGTGTACGCGAGGTTACCGACGTAGAACGCCTCGTCCGGGCGTAGCTGCATCCGCTCGAGGGTGCGATGGAAGATCTCGGGGTCCGGCTTCTCCACGCCTTCGGTACCCGACGAGATGACCTTCTCGAAGAACGGGAGGATCCCGGTCGAGTGCAGGATCCCGCGGATGTGGGCCTCGCTCGTGCTGTTCGACACGACGGCGAGGCGCCGCTCGTCGTCCCGCAGGTCCTCGAGGCAGCGCCGGCTATCCGAATACAAACGGTAGAACCCGGGCCGCTCCCGAATGAGCGCGATGAATCGGACCGCGGCGGCGTTCGGCACGTCCTTTCCGGACGCGCGCGACAGGGTGCGCCGCCAGAACTCGGTGTGGCTCGTCCGGGTGTCCGGGCCGTCGGTCTCGTTCTCGACCTCGACAAACGCGTGGGCGAGGTCCTCTTCGGTCGCCTCGACGAAGACATGCTTGGCGAGGTCGGACCAGTGAGCGAAGTCGTGGTAGTCGACCAGCGTCCCGCCGAGGTCGAACAGAACGGCACGAACGCGGGGGGGCGGGGTCATGCGCTCAGGTCTAGCACCGACACCGCTTTTCACTTTTGAGGCTCCAGCCCGGAGCCGATGCCGTCGGAAGCCCGCGAACGACGGAAGTGGGCGGCCCGGAACCCCCCGGCGACGGCCGCCGACCGCCGTCGGGCGAGAGCGGTGGCGGCGCGGACGGCCGAGGAGTTTCGAGAGAGAGGCGCGACCGCGGTCGTGCTCGGCGGCAGTTGGGCGGCCGGAAGGGCTCGACGGGCGTCCGACATCGACCTCTGGGTGTTCGGGTTGCGCTCCGGCTCGGAGGTCCTGTGGCGGGACCCGTTCCAGGTCGTGGTCGATCGCCGGACCGTCGCCCGAGAGCTCCACGAACTCCGGCATCCCCCTCGGCTGGCCGGGAGCGTGCCGGGGTGGCGAACGCCGGTCATCCTGCACGACACCGGAGGAGTCGCCCGGCGGCTGCGCGCGGAGGCGCTGCGGTTCCGATGGAGCTCGGTCGACACGGAGTGCGACCGCTGGGCCGCGGGCCAGATGGTATGGTGGTCGGAAGAGGTCGTCAAGCTGGTCCGCGCGCTCGCGCTCGGAAGCGCCTCCACCGCCGGCGTGCAGCGGCATCTCCTGGCGGACCGCCTGGGGCTCGTGATGGCGATCCACCAGCGACGGTTCTGGGGCTCTCAGAACGAATTTTGGGAGCAGAACGCCGACGCCATCGGCGGCGAGTGGGCGCGAGCGCAGCGGGGCGCGCTCGGCGTCGACGGAGGCAGCTGGCGACGCACCTGCGAGGCCGCGCTGCGGCTGTACGCGCTCACGGCCCGGGCGGTATGGGTGACGCTCAACGACGAGCAGCGCTCGATCGTTACCTTCGCGCTCCGCGTGGCCGGGCAGCCGGTACCCTCGGCACCGACCGGACGTGTCCGTCGAGTTACGAAACGCTCACGCTGACGATGTCGGTGTGGCGGAGCAGGATCGCGCGGGCGACCTTGAGATTCTTGCCCGCCTTCCCGATCGCGCGCGCCTTCCACGCCGGGTCGACGGTGACCGTCGCGTGCCGTCCCTTTCCCTTCGGGGCGAAGTCGACCCGCTTCGGCGAGTACCAGTAGAAGATGTTCTTGACCAAGCTCTCCGGGTCGTCCGCCCACTCGACCACCTGGATCTCCTTCTTCAGCATCCCTTTCAGGCGGTCGACGAGGACGCCCCCCGGCCCGACCGCCTTGTGGACCTCGCCCGGTTGGACGAGGAAGACGAGCTTGTCCTCCGCGGAAAGGCAATCTTTGACGCGCGCTCCGGTGCGCTCCTCGAACAGCTGGATGTACCCGAGGGTCTCGTTGTCGAGGGTGATCTCGGCCATGGGTGGAACGGGTTCCTCGCCGGCCGGTTGCCTACGTCTCGAGGGAGAGGATCGCGCTCGAGCCCGGGTCGAGGATCGCCATCGCGCTGATCGGGAACGGACGGCCGCAGGCCTGTCCGAGTTCGACCGCGGTCCCCTCGTAGTGGTAGATGGGGATCTTCCCGATCGCCCGCTCCTTGGAGAGCTTCACGTCGGGGCACGTCTTCGAGACGATCAGGAGCCGCGCCTTCTTCGAGTTCGTGGCGTCCAGCGTCTCCAGGAGCCCGATCTTCACCTTGCCGGTCTCGAGGGCGACCTTGAGCGCGTGGGCCAGATCCATCGGTCTACGCCTCCCCCTTCTCCGGCTCCGGCTCCCCTTCCGCCTTCGGTGCGGGCGTACTTGACGTGAGCGGCTTGTAGACGAGGTTCACGGCGCCGGTGCCGAGCGTGATCGGCTGCCCGACGATGATGTTCTCGGCGACGCCCTTCAACTCGTCGACCTCGCCGGTGATTGCGGCGCGCAGGAGGTGGGCGGCGGTGATCTCGAACGCGGCCCGGGCGAGGACGCTCGACTTCTTGCCCGAGATCCCGTGCCGGCCGATCGCGCGGATGTCCCCTTCGTTCGTCATGACGTCCGCGACGAGCATCAGGTGACGGATGTCGACGCCGAGCCCCTGCTCGGCGAGCGTCCGGTTCGCCTCGTGGATCAGCGCGGCCCGTGCGGCCTCGACCCCGTAGACGCGGTAGATCTCGAAGACCGAGTTCGTCGTCGTCCGGACCGCGTCGACCCCGTGGATCTCGAGGACGCCGTCCAAGTTCGAGCCCTCGGTGTAGATCACGTACTCGTCCTTTTCTTTCCGGATGAGCGCGCGCCGGATGCCGGTGACGCCCTTGATGCGGATCGCCTTCGCTTCCTCGCTCGCGATCAGGAGCTTCTTGAACGGCATCTCCTCGACGAGCTCCTCCTTCTTCGACTTCGTCGCGCCGGGGGTGGACTCGCGCAGGTGGATCTCGATCGAGCGGGTCTCGCCGCTCCCCGAGCCGGGCTTGATGTCGAAGAGACGCGCGTCCAGGTTCTCGAGGAGCTGCGCCTCGAGCTCGGCGCGCTTCACGCCGCGCTCGCTCAACCGCTCGGCGATCGGCGAGATGACGACCTTGAGGTCCTCGACGACCGTACCGATCGCGGCGACGTCCGGGACGGTCGTCACCTCGATCTGGAGCGCGATGTCGTGCACCGCGTCGCGGTCGCCCTTGATCTTTTTCTCGACGTGGACGGTCATCATCGGCGTCGACGGGACGCGGCGCGCGTCGACCAGCTCGATCAGGCGCGGGAGACCGAGCGTGACGTTCATCTCGGCGACTCCCGCGTAGTGGAACGTCCGCAGCGTCATCTGCGTCCCGGGCTCGCCGATCGACTGCGCGGCGATGATCCCGACCGACTCGTGGGCGTCGACCTCGGCCTTCTGGAAGCGGCGAATGACCTCGCGGACGATCTTGGTCGCTTCCGCGGAGGAGAGCTTCAGGTGTTGGAGCTTCGCCCGGAGCTCGTTCGCGACGAGCGGCGGGAGGGTGACCCCCTCCTTGCGCGCCATCTCGTGGATCCGCTGGAGGTTGTCGCGCGTCGCGGTGGCCTTCTTCTCGTCGGCCATGCTGCTCACTCCCCGCCGAACTCGGGGCCCTCTTCGGGCGTCCCGAACTCTTCGGTCTCCTCGTCGCTCTCTTCTTCCTCGAGCTGCGCCTCGGCCTGCAGGTCCATCTCTTCCTCCGTAACCGGCGGCGCCCCCTCCGGGCTATCGGGCTTGCGCTCGTCCGACGAGCGGACGCGGCGGCCCAGCACCTTGCTGACGATCTCGTCGAGCGACACGGCCGCGCCCTGGAACGAGCGCGTCGGGTCGATGCCGTCCTCGCCGTACTCGAACTCGATGACGGTACCGGCGGTGTTGCGCACCGTCCGGTCCTCGGCGACCTTGAGGTCCTCGAGGGCGTTGATCAGGCGGCGCTGCATGTACCCCGACCGACTCGTACGGACGGCCGTATCGACGAGCGACTCGCGCCCTCCCATCGAGTGGAAGAAGTACTCCGTCGGAGAGAGCCCGCGCTTGTAGCTCGAGCTGACGAACCCGCGGGCGCTGGAACCGAGATCGCCCCGCTCGAAGTGCGGGAGCGTCCGGTTGAAGTAGCCTCGCATGAGGCGCTCGCCTCGGACCGACTGTTGACCGACGGCGCCCGCCATCTGCGTCAGGTTGAGCATCGAGCCGCGGGCACCGGACTTCGCGAGGATCACGGCCGGGTTCTCGAGACCGAGGTACCGGCCGGCGATCTCACCGGCCTTGTCGCGTGCCTGGCCGAGCTCGCGTCGCACCATCACCTCGAGCGTCTCCTCGACCGATCGGCCGGGCATCTGCTCGAGCTTCCCCTTGCGGTACTGCTCGACGAGCTCGTTGACGTGCTCGCGCGCGTCGTCGAGCGACGAGAGGATCTCCTTGAGCGCCGCCTCGGGAACGTCCTCGTCGTCGATCCCGGTCGAGAGGCCCTTCAGCCCCATCGCGGTGATCGCGAGTCGGCTCATCTCGTCGAGGAACTGACGCGCGCGGGGCATGCCGTCGTTCCGCGCGATCGCGTCGAGGACAGCGCCCTTCTCGTAGGCGATCGCCTTCTTGTCGATCGTCCCGGCCTTCAACACCCCGTTCTCGATGACGACCCACGCGTCGTGCTTGCAGTTGAGCGGCGGGTCGGTGCAGCCCGCCCAGATGTTCGAGCGGAACTCGAGCGTGAGGTCCTTCGGCAGCGTGAGGGAAAAGAGCTGCTTGCCCGACCAGAACGGCTGACCCTCCTTGTCCTTCCCCGCCGGCGGCGGGACCGGGTAGGAGAGCTTCGAGAGGAGGTACGTGACCTCGGCGCGGTTGAACGACGGGTCCTGGTACGTCAGCAGGAACGCCGCGGTGATGTGGTCGTGCAGCATCCCGATGATCGGTCCGCCGTAGCGGGGGGAGAGGATGTGCTCCTCCACCTTCATCAGGACCTTCGCTTCCGCGCGGGCTTCCTGGCTCTGGAGGACGTGCAGGTTCATCTCGTCGCCATCAAAGTCCGCGTTGTACGGCGGGCAGTCGCAGAGATTGAACCGGAACGTCTTGTTCGGCAGGATGCGCACGAAGTGCGCCATCATGCTCATCCGGTGCAGGCTCGGCTGCCGGTTGAACAGGACGATGTCGCCGTCGATCAGTTGGCGCTCGACGATCGACCCGGGCGTGACGAGCTCGGCGCACGCCTCGGCATTCTTCTCCATCACTTTGATCCGCTGGCCGTCCTCGCGGACGAGGTAGTTCACCCCGCAGCGGTACCGGTTGTCCGCGTCGTTCCCGGGAGCGGGACCGCGCTTGACCATGTCCTTGGCGAACTCCTGGTTGTGGAGGGTGACCTCGAGGGGGACGGTGAGGCCGCGCGCGACCTCGGCCGGGATCCCGACCTCGTTGATCGAGAGGAGCGGGTCCGGGCTGATCACGGTACGCGCCGAGAAGTTGACGCGCTTACCCGACAGGTTCGAACGGAACCGCCCGTCCTTTCCCTTCAGGCGCTGGGCGAGGGTCTTGAGCGGGCGACCCGAGCGGTGCCGCGCGGGCGGGATGCCGCTCGTCTGGTTGTCGAAGTAGGTCGTGACGTGGTACTGGAGCAGTTCCCACAGGTCCTCGACGACGAGCTGCGGGGCGCCCATGTCGCGGTTCTCGCGGAGGCGCTGGTTGATCCGGAGCACGTCGACGAGCTTGTGCGTCAGGTCGTCCTCGCTCCGTTCTCCGCTCTCGAGCGTGATCGACGGTCGCACCTGCACCGGCGGGACCGGTAGCACGGTGAGGACCATCCACTCGGGGCGGCCGAACTTCGGGTTCAGCTGGAGCGCCCGGACGTCGTCGTCGGGGATCCGCTCGAGGCGGGCACGGACCTCCTTCGGCGTGATCTTGTGCGAGTTCTCGCGGAACGTCGTGGGCTTGTCGAGGACGATCCGCTGCTGGATCTCGTGGCAGAACGGACAGGTCCGGTCCTCCTTCGGCTCGCGGGTCCGGGGCGCCGGCGGCGCGTCCTCGTCCTGGACCGCCTCGGCGCGCGGGTTCGGCGCGTCGGGGAGGATCCGGCCGCAGGCGCGGCACGTGGATTGTAGGAGCCGCTTGATCTCCTTCGCGTAGCCGACATGGATCACGGGCATCGCGAGCTCGATGATCCCGAAGTGCCCGGGGCACTCGTTGACCCGGCCGCCGCACGTACGGCACCGGAGGTTCGGCTCGATGACCCCGAGGTGGAGGTCCATCAACCCCATCTCGATCGGGTAGCCGTCGTCGTCGTACGTGTCGGCCGTGATGACCTTCACGCCGCTCATCCGGCGGATCTCGTCCGGCGAGAGGAACGCGAACTGCAGCGCCTTGATGCGCTTCGAAAGTCCCTGCGTCGTCATCGCCTACCTCATCTCCGCGAGTTGCAGGCGCATGATCACGCCCAGGCTGATCAGCTCCTCGAGGAGCAGCTTGAACGAGTAGCTCATCTCGACCGGGTAGATCGACGACGTGTTCCCGCAGCTGGGGCACCGCAGCGAGTTCGCCCGGGAATCGGGGATCGCGATGTGCCCGCAGTCGGGGTTGCCGCAGACGTACTGGATCGTTCCGTCCGATTCGTCGAGCAGGCGGTCCTTGATGACCATCGCGACGCCGTGGCCGATCAGGCAGTCGCGCTCCATCTCTCCGAACCGCAGACCGCCCTGGCGCGACCGACCCTCGGTCGGCTGCCGCGTCAGGATCTGGACCGGACCGCGCGAGCGCATGTGCATCTTGCCCGCGACCATGTGGTGAAGCTTCTGGTAGTAGATCACGCCGACAAAGATCTCGGCGTCGAACGGTCGGCCGGTGAGGCCGTCGTACAGCGTCTCGCGTCCGGACGGGTGGAACCCGGCGGCCTTCAGCCCCTCCCGAAGCGCCTCTTCTCGAGCGCCCGAGAACGCCGTGCCGTCGACCGTCTTTCCTTCGAGCGCGCCGACCTTGCCGCCCAGCATCTCGAGCACGTGGGCGACCGTCATGCGCGACGGGATCGCGTGCGGGTTGATCAATAGGTCCGGGGTGACACCGTCGCGGGTGAACGGAAGGTTCTCCTGCGGGACGATGAGACCGATGACGCCCTTTTGCCCGTGCCGGCTCGCGAACTTGTCGCCGAGCTCCGGGACCCGCTGGTTGCGGACCTTCACCTTGACGAGCTTCGAGATGTTCTCGCCCTCGGTGAGGATCACGTTGTCGACCCAGCCGGATTCGCCGAAGCGGACCGTGACGCTCGTCTCGCGCCGCTTCTGCGGCGTCAGGAGGTCGGTCTTCTCTTCGAGGAAGCGCGGCGGGCTCGTCTTGCCGACGAGCACATCGCCCTCGCTCACTTCGAGTTCGGGGAAGATCAGTCCGTCTTCTCCCAGGTTGCGGTACGCCGTGTCGACGCGTGCCCCCGCGACGTCGGGGCGCGGGATCTCGAAGCGGTCCTCCTGACCCCCCGGATACTTGCGCTCCTCGCCCCGGTACGTCCGGAAGAACGACGAGCGGCCGAGGCCGCGGTCGATCGCGCCCTTGGAGAACACGAGCGCGTCCTGCATGTTGTACCCCTCGTAGGAAAGGACGGCGACGACGAAGTTCTGGCCCGCCGGTCGCTCCGTGAAGTGCACGTAGCGCATCGTCTGCGTCTGGAGCAGCGGCGCCTGCGGGTAGTGCAGGAGGTGGCCGCGGGTGTCGGGTCGCCGCCGGTAGTTCACCGACTCGACGCCGAGCGCCTGCTTCGCCATGCCCGAGCCCATCGTGTTCCGCGGCGCGGCGCTGTGCTCGGGGTACGGGATCAACCCCGTGCAAACTCCGAGGATCAGGTTCGGGTCGATCTCGAGGTGCGTGTGGTGGTCCGTGATCAGGCTCGGGGTCGGGAACTCGGAGTGACAGTAGCCGCACTCGACGATCGCGGCGTCGCCCTTGTCGCCCATCGACGCCCAGCGGATGTCGCCGCGCGAGAGCGCGCGTTCGCACTTCGGGCACCGGTCGGGCGGGACGAACGGCTCGACGGCGATGAGGGAGTCCTCCTCCTCTTCCGCGTCCAGCCACTCGATCTTGCCTTCGCGAATGAGGTCGGTGAACGAGCGGGTGCCGCGAGCGAGCTCATCGAGGTCGGTACGCGTGACGCGCGGAACGCCGTTCCGCACGACCACGAGCGGTCGGCGCAGCCGACCGGCGTCGCAGTGAACAATGACCTCGTTCATCTCGCCGTCGTAGCGGACGTTGATCTCGTACGTCTTGTCCTCGAGAGTGGAAGAGAGCGTCCGCGTACGGCGGCGCTCGCGGATATCGCGGACGAGGTCGAGCGGCTGGGAGTGCAGCCCGATCAGGTTCCCGTTGACGTAGACCCGGGCCGCGCGCTTCCCCTTCGGGGCCGCCGCTTCCTGGAACAGTTCGGGGCCGATCTCGCGCGTGTTGTTGTCGCGCAGGATGAGGGTGACCTCCTCCTCGTCGGTCCCTTCCGAGACGTCGACGCAGAGCGCGTAGTTCTTGACGAGACCGCAGTTCTGGCCTTCGGGCGTCTCGTTGGGGCAGAGCCGGCCCCACTGCGTCGGGTGCAGGTCGCGGGCCTCGAAGTGCGGCTGGCTGCGGGTGAGCGGGCTCGTGACCCGGCGGAGGTGGCTGATCGTGGACATGTGGCTGGTCCGGTCGAGCACCTGGCTCACACCGGCGCGGCCGCCGACCCAGTTCCCGGTCGCGAGCGCGTGGACGAGCCGCTGCGTGAGAAGGTCCGGCCGGATCGCGCTCGCGATCCGAAGGTCCTTCTTCCGCGCGAACGAGCGTTCGAGCTGGTACTTCAGGTCCTTGAGGAGGAGCGAGAAGGCGACGCGGAACAGGTCCTCCATGAGGTCGCCCGCGAGCTTGAGGCGCTTGTTCGCGTAGTGGTCCTTGTCGTCCTCGCCCCGGACCTTGAGGTGGAGCTCGAGAACGGTACGGGCCATGCGCGCGAGGTAGAGCGCCTTCTTCAGCCGGTTCCCCTTCGTGTCGCCGAGGTGGGGGAGGAGCGAGCGGTCAAGGATACCATCGACCTTCCGCTGCCGGTACTCCTTCGCCTGCCCCGTCGCGAATTTCTTCTCGAGGAAGATCAGCGCGTCCTCGGTCGTCTGCACGCCCTCGGGCGGGTAGAGCTTCTTCGAGACGCACTCCTCGAGATTGACGTTCAGTAGGTGCTTCATCGTCTGGACGAACGGTTCGTCCAGCGGGAGCAACTCGCCGAGAACGGCCTGGAAGATCTCCTCGTCGTTCTTCATCCCGAGCGCTTTCATCAGGATGACGAGCGGGATCTGCCCGCTCGCGGTCGGGACCGAGACCTGGAGGACGCCGTCCTTCTTTTTCTCGACGACGGTGAGCGACCGGTAGCCGCCGCGCTGGCTGAACACCTTCGCGGACTCGATGGGTGTCCCGTACCGCTCGTTGAACTCGGCGAAGATCCGGTTCGGCGCGAGGTCCTCGAGGGAGATGATGACCCGCTCGGTGCCTCCGATGATGGCGTACCCGCCGGGGTCAAGGGGGTCCTCGCCGTACTCGACGAGCTTCGCGCGGTACTCGTCGTCCGACAGCGCCACCTGGCCGTCGGACTCGATGTTGGACTTGGACAGGTTGCATTGGCGGCTCTTGACCATGATCGGGAGGTCCCCGATGTGCACGGTCTCGCTCGCCCGCTCGACCCCGTTCTCGACGACGGTGACGTCGAGGTAGATCGGCGCCTGGTACGTGAGGTTCCGGAGGCGCGCCTCCATCGGCGTGAGCGTCGGCTTCGAGCCGACCGGCTCCTTCACGAACGGCTTGCCGATCCGGATCGTCGGCTCCGCGGACGGGCTGACGAATCCGCGCGCGTCCCGTCGGCGCCCGACGCGGACCTGGATCGAGCTCTTCGTCTTTTGAACGTCGAGCCGGACCATCCCATGCTCGGTAGAGTCCTCGCTCACGCGGGCCTCGTCGACGATCCGCTGCATCCGGGAGTTGGGGTTGTCCTCCGTCGGCAGGAAGTCGTTGAAGCTGGCGAGGTGGTGGTTGACGATCGAGCGCTCGCGGAAGAACGCGTCTACGATTTCGCGCATGGATTCTTCAGGTGCTCCCCCCGATGCTCACCGAGATCAACCGGTAGGCGATCGCCTCCCCGGCGGTGGCGCTCGGGCGGTGGATACGGACGAGTCGTCCGGTGAAATTCTCTCCGGCGTCGCGGCCGGCGACGAACTTGGGGTCGGTCTGCAGCCCCGGATCGCTGACGAGGATCTTCGGAAGGCGTTCGGCGACCGTCTCGAGCCGGTCCAGGACCTGTTTCGTCTCGTCCTCGGTGAGGATCTCGTGACGCGGCAGCAGGTGGTGCGCGACGAACGGACGGACCGGCTTCGGCGCGGCCGCGGCGGCCTTCTTGCTCTTCGAGCGACGTGCGGGGGTTGGTGTCATGCGATACCTCGAGGAACGGTACGGGCCCGGGGGGAGACTCGGAGCGACTCCGCGCGCGGCGCGGGGCGACTCGTTCGAACCCCCGACCAACTGGTTAAAAGCCAGATGCTCTGTGTAGGGCCGGCGGGCGCTCCGCACGGCCAACCTAGCTGAGCTACGGGCCCGTTCCGAGGGAGCGCGACGGGCTCGCCGTATTTCAGGGTATTTGTGACGGGATTCACTGGATGCTCTCCAAGCTCGAGATGATCGACCAGATCGCAGTGCGGCCGTGGGTCGGCAGGTTCGGGTCGTTCGCCAGATCGTCGAGGACGTAGACCGCGCTGGCGATGCGCACGTCGAGCGCGACACGGGGCTTCGACAGGGCATCGCGCGCCGACTGGGCGCCGCGTCGGATGTTCCGGGGGACGGACGAATCGTCCGCCAGCTCCGCCAGCGACTCGAAAATCCGCTGGACGGCCGGAACCTCGAGACCGACCGGAAGGGGTGTCACGGTCGCGGCCGCGCTGGTCGAGGCCGGAGGGGTCGGCGTCACGAGTGCCGGGCCTCCCCGCCTTCCTTGTAAGCGGTGACGACAAGGAGCGTCTTCGTCTCGCGGATGCCGCGAACCGCGGGGAGACGGTGCAGTACGAAATCCTTCAGCTCGTCGTAGTGGGGGAATCGGACCTTGAGGAAGATGTCGGTGTCGCCGGTGACGAGGAAGACGTCCTCGACCTCGGTGAATCGGGCGACCTCGCTCGCGACCGTGTCGGCCTCCGCGGTCTCCACCTTGAGCGCGATCAGGGCGACGACATGGTCGTCTCCCCATACCTTCGTGAAGGCGCTCTCGACGGCGCGGCTGACCGGCGGCTTGGAACCCCCCGACTTCTGCATATGTTTCCCTCGATGTGAGGTCGCTCAGCGCGACTGCGAATGCCCCCAGCGCACCCAGGCTACGCCACCGGGGCGGACTCGAACTCCTCTTGGAGGTCGTTGATGACCTGATCGATCACAGAACCCGACGTCGGCCCGCGGTACTCTCGAACGCCGCCGGCTTCACTCGAGACGAGCGCGACAAGCTCCGCCGGTCCGCGGAGGAACTCGACGCTGCAAATGAACTCCTCCACTGAACGGCTCGGCCCCCACCGCGCCGAGGGCCCCAAAAAGTCCTCCTATTAATGCTTGTTGATAGCGCCCGGAACTAGAGGTAGGAAAGGGGGTTCCGGGCGCCCGGCCGACCGCCGACCGGAGCCCCGTCGACCACGACCGGCCCCCGCGAGCCGGGAGTAGGGTTATCTTCCGGCCCCGGTGACGAGGGACGAGGGCACCGTTGGACCTTCCGGAGCGGTCGGTTCGTCTCGAAGTTCGGGTGGAATTGAAGCCCGGGGTGCTCGACGCGGAGGCCGAGAGCGTCCAGAAATCGCTCGGTCTCCTCGGGATCGAGGGCGTTCGCCACGTGACGACCGCACGCATCTACGACCTCGAGTTCCACGACGTGACCGCGTCCGAGGCGCACCGGCGCGCCCAGGAGTCGGTCGACCGGCTGCTCGCCAACCCCGTCATCCACCGCGTGACCATCCGGCCGCGATCGGACTAGACCGATGGCGCGCGCCCGCACCAGGTCGGCTCCCGACTGGGCTCCCGAGGCGACGGTCGTCCCGCTGCGTCGCGCGACCCGGGCCGAGCTCGCGAAAGTGTCCGCCGAGCGAGGGCTCGGGTTCGACCCCGCGGAACTCGGCCGGATCCAGGCGTACTTCCGGAAGGAAGGGCGCGACCCGACGGACGTCGAGCTCGGCGGCCTCGCGCAGAGCTGGAGCGAGCATTGCAGCTACAAGAGTTCCCGACCGTTCCTGAAGAAGGCGTTCTCGAACCTGCACCCCACCGACCGCGTCCTCGGCACCGGGGACGCCGGGGTGATGAAATTCGAGAACGGGTATGCCTACGCCCTTCGGATCGAGTCGCACAACCACCCTTCCGCCGTAGAACCGTACGGGGGCGCCGCGACCGGCATCGGGGGCATCCTCCGGGACGTGCTCGCGGTCGGCGCGAAACCGATCGCCCTCAGCGACCCGCTGTTCTTCGGGCCGCTCGACCTGCCCGAGGAGCGGATCCCGACGGGCGTGAAAAGCCCCCGATATCTCGCGACCGGCGTTATTGCCGGGATACGAGACTACGGGAACCGCGTCGGGGTACCCACCGTTTCCGGCGGGATCTACTTCGACCCGGCGTACACGGTGAATCCGCTCGTTAACGTGGGGTGCGTTGGTTTCCTGCCGCGGAAACGGCTGCTGCCCAACTCGGCGAAAGCGGTCGGAGACCGGCTCGTGCTGGTCGGGGGGCTGACCGGCCGCGACGGGATCGGCGGGGTCGCCTTCGCTTCGATGGAGCTCACCGACCGGAGCGAATCCGAGTCCCGCGGCGCGGTGCAGCTCGGCAACCCGATCATGAAGGAACCGCTCATCCACGCCTGCCTCGAGGCGTTCGACCGCGGCCTCGTCCAGGGGCTGAAGGACCTCGGTGGAGGGGGGATCGCGTCCGCGTTCGGCGAGCTGGTGAACGCCGGTGGCTTTGGGATGCGGATCGACCTCGTGCGGGTTCCGCTCCGCGACGAGGGACTCCGCCCGTGGGAAGTGTTCATCTCCGAATCGCAAGAACGGATGGTCCTCGACGTTCGACCGAAGGACCTCCCCGCGGTGGCCGAGATCTTCGAGCGGTTCGACGTGCCGATGACCGACCTCGGCGAGGTGACGGAACCTCCGTTCGAAACGATCGAGTGGAACGGACGACCGGTAGCCTACCTGCGCGTAGGGTTCCGCGTCGCGCCCCCGTCCCTCCACCGACCGGTCCGGCCGCGGAAGCGCCAGTTGCGACCGGCCCCGCCCGTTCCGGACGATGACCTCGCGGGACTGTTCTCCGAGCTGGTCCTCGCACCCGATTCGGCATCGCGGGAGTCGGTGATCCGGGTCTACGACCACGAAGTGCAGGGCCGTACCGTAATCCGGCCCCTTCACGGGTCGGTCGGGAACTCGTCGCACGGCGACGCCGCGGTGCTGCAGCCGCGGCCCGAAAGTCGACGCGGGCTCGCGATCGCCACCGCCGCCCAACCGTGGCTCTGCCGAGAGGACCCTCGCGCGGGGGCGGTCTCGGTGGTCGAGGAGGGCGCGCGGAATCTCTACGCGGTCGGAGCGACGCCGGACGCGTTCACCAACTGCCTGAATTTTGGGAACCCGGAGGACCCGGCGGTGCTCGCCGACTTCTCGGAGGTTACGCAAGGCCTCGCGGCGGGGGCGCGGGCACTCGGGTTCGCGGTCCCGTCCGGCAACGTCAGTCTCTACAATGGCGGCCTCCACGCCGCGATCCTCCCCACGCCGGTACTGATGTGCACGGGGCTCGTCCCCGACCTCGACCGCGCGGTGACGGCCGATCTCAAGGGGGCGGGGAACGCGCTCTACGTGGTCGGTCCCTCGCGTGCGGAGCTCGGCGGCTCGCTCTGGGCGCGGGCGCAGGGACTCACCGACCTCGCGATCCCGACGCCGGACCCCGTCCAACTTCGGAGGACCGGAGAGCGGCTCCTCGCGGCGATCCGTCTCGGGGTCGTGCGGGCGGCGCACGACGTGTCGGACGGGGGACTCGCCGTCACGCTCGCGGAGATGGCGTTCGGGGGCCACCTCGGGTTCGCGGTGGACCTCGAGCCGGTCGGCCTCGGTTCCCCCGGTGTGTCGCTCGTCGCCGAGGGCGCCTCGCGATTTGTCGTGGAGATACCGGCGAAGGAGGAGCCGCGATTTGTCCGGGCGATGGGCCGCGCGCCCGTCGCCCGCCTCGGGACGGTCACGCCGTTGCGGGGAACGCTGACGTGGGGCGAGCGGTCGCTCGCGAGCATCGACCTCGACGCGCTCTACGCCCGATGGCGTGTCGCCCTCGGGCTCCCTTGAGCGGTTCATGACCGTCACCGCGCTGGTCTCCGGCGGGAAGGACTCGATCTACTCCGCGTATCTGGCGGACACCCAGGGTCGCACCGTCGACGAGCTGGTCGTCCTTCGACCCGCCGACCCGGAATCGATGATGTACCACACGCCAAACCTCGATCTCGTCGCCCTTCAAGCGGAAGCGTGGGGAAAGTCGTACCGCTCCGTGGAGGTCCCGGGCCACGACGAGCCCTCCGAGCTCGCGGCGCTCGAGCAGGCGATGGCCGGACGCTCCGGCTGGGTGGTGGCCGGTGCGATCGCTTCGTCGTACCAGTGGGCGCGGCTCCTCGCGGTGGCCGACCGCGTCGGTCGACCGGTCTACACTCCGCTGTGGCGGAAGGACCCGGGTCGGGTGGTCCGGGAGGAGATCTCCGCCGGCCTCGACATCCGCCTCGTCCATCTCGCGGCGGAGCCGCTCAGCGACGAGCTCCTCGGGCTCCGCCTCGATGCGGCGACGCTCGCCGAGATCGAGTCCCGAAGCGCGCGGGTCCGAACGACCAACGTCGCCGGCGAGGGGGGCGAATACGAGTCGCTGGTCGTCGACGCACCGTTCTTTCGGAGCCGCATCGAGCTCGACCGCGTCGAACGACAGGTCGACGGCTCCGTGAGCCGCCTTCGGGTCCACGACGCTCATCTGGTGCCGAAGTCTGGGACCGCCGGTTCGTAGGATCCCATGGCCGCACGCAAGAAATCGAGTTCCACCACCCGCCCCGTCCGCCGGGCCGTACTGGCCCACGGCGACCGGCGCGCCGCGCCCAAGACCCCGTGGATCGAGGCGCTAACGGGAGCGTCCCGTCGCGAGATCGCCGAAGTGCTGGCGGAGGTCGATGACCTCGTCGCGATCGAGACCGAGATGCGAGCGACCCACGCGGCCGCCGGTCGCACCGGCTACGCGCAGATCCGAGCGCCCTTCGACCTCTACGCGATCGTCCGCCTCACTCGGCCCGACCACATCATCGAGGCCGGGGTCAGCAGCGGAACGTCCTCCGCGCACTTCCTGCTGGGGCTCCAAAAGAACCGGCACGGACATCTCCATTCGATCGACAAGCCGACGTTCCAGCGGGGACCCGTCCTCGCCGCCGACGAGTCCGGGGTCTCGATCCCGCCCGGGCGAACCAGTGGTTGGGCGGTGCCGTCCCGGCTCCGCCGCGGGTGGGATCTCCGCATCGGGCCAACCCAGGACATCCTCGCGGACCTCGTCGCCGAGCTCCCTTCGGTCGGGATCTTCCTGCACGACGACCTCCACACGCCGCGGCATCTCACCTTCGAGCTCACAACGATCCGTCCGAAGCTGGCCTCCGGCGCGGTCGTCCTGGCGGACAACACGATCTGGACCGGCGACGCGTTCCCCCGCTTCGCGAAACATCTCGGCGTGGGCTACGTCCGGCACGGACGCAGCGACCTGGTGGGACTGCGGGCCCCCGTCACGGGGACCTCGTCCCGCCGGCGATAGCGCCCCCGGTGTTATCACCCTCCGCGCTTCTCTGCGCGTGATGTCCGCCGGCCGGACCGCCGCGCCCCCGACGTCGTCCCGCGCGGGTCGTTCTTCCTCCACCGACCCGGTCGAAGAGCGACGGCGCCGCTGGGAGGCCGAGGTCGCCGCCCCGGCCGTGGGGAAGAGCCCCGAGCGGAAGGAGGCGTTCACTACGCTCGGTGGGATCCCCGTCCAGCGGGTCTACGATCCGCGCTCGCCCCGGTCGACGTTCGAGCAGATCGGGTACCCGGGCCAACCGCCGTTCACGCGCGGCGTCCACCCGACGATGTATCGGGGTCGCGTGTGGTCGATGCGAATGTTCTCGGGGTTCGGTTCCCCCGAGGACACGAACCGCCGTTTCCACTACCTGCTGAAGCACGGCGAGTCGGGCCTCTCGATCGCCTTCGACGATCCCACGCTCTACGGGATCGATGCGGACGACCCCGAGTCCCTCGGCGAGGTCGGCAAGTGCGGGGTGAATGTCGGTTCGCTGCCCGACATGCGCCGCCTCCTCCGCGGGATTCCCCTCGCGGACGTGACGACCAGCATGACGATCAACGGCCCCGCGAACATCGTCTGGGGGATGTACCTCCTCGCCGGCGACGCGATGGGGGTCTCCGAGGATCGACTGGGCGGCACCACGCAGAACGACATCCTGAAGGAGTACATCGCGCAGAAGGAGTTCCTCTACCCGCCCCGCCCGGCCCTTCGCCTGGTCACCGACACGATCGAGTACGCGACGAAGCACACGCCGCGCTGGAACCCCGTGTCAATTTCGGGATACCACATCCGCGAGGCCGGTTCGACCGCGGTGCAGGAGCTCGCGTTCACGCTCGCCGACGGCCGCGCGTACGTGGGTGAGGCGATCCGACGCGGACTCGACGTCGACGAGTTCGCCCCACGACTCTCGTTCTTCTTCAACTCCCACAACGACTTCTTCGAGGAGATCGCGAAGTTCCGCGCCGCGCGGCGTCTCTGGGCGAGCGTGATGAAGGAGGAGTTCGGCGCGAAGAAGGAGCGCTCGTGCTGGCTCCGGTTCCACACCCAGACCGCGGGGTGTTCGTGCACCGCCCAGCAGCCCGAGCTCAACATCGTTCGCACGACCGTCCAGGCGCTCGCCGGCGTGCTCGGGGGAACGCAGTCGCTGCACACGAACTCCTACGACGAGGCGCTCCAGCTGCCGAGCGAGGACGCGGTCCGCATCGCGCTGCGGACGCAGCAGATCCTCGCGACGGAGTCCGGAGTCGTCGAGTCGGTCGACCCGTTCGCGGGCAGCTACTACGTCGAGTGGCTGACCGACACGATGGAGGAGGAGGCCCGGAAGTACTTCGCACGGATCGACGAGATCGGCGGCGTCGTTCCGGCGATCGAGCGCGGATTCTTCCAGCGAGAGATCCAGGAAGCCTCGTTCCGCTACCAGCGGTCGGTCGAAGCGGGCACCGAGAAGGTCGTGGGCGTGAACGCCTACACGGTCGACGCGCCGATCAAGGTCCCCCGACTCAAGATCTCCGAGGAAGCCCGACGGCTCCAGTCGGCCCGTTTGCGCCATCTGCGCTCGCGGCGCAATCCTCGCAAGTATGAGGCCGCGCTCGACCGGTTGCGCAAGGTCGCCGCGACCGAGGACGGCAACACGATGCCGGCGGTCCTCGACGCCCTGCGCGCGAACGCGACGCTCGGGGAGATCGTCCACGCGTTCCAGGACGTCTACGGCGCGTACCGCGAGCGGTCCATGTACTGAGGGCCGCCCGGCCCGCCCTGAACCCTTATGGCCGCCGTCCGCTCGGTTCGTAGTACGTCCGTGACCCGCGAAGAATATCGCGCGACGCTCGAGAGCTTGTACCGGCGTCGCCGCTTTGGGATCCGCCCCGGCCTCGAGGTGATCTCCGCCCTGCTCGCGTCGCTGGGCCACCCCGAGCGCGCCTACCCGTCGATCCACGTCACCGGGAGCAAGGGGAAGGGATCGACCGCCGCGATCGCTCAGGCCGTGGTCTCGGCGCACGGGATCCCGACGGCCCTGTTCACGTCGCCGCACCTCGAGAGCTACCGGGAGCGGATGCGGGTCGACGACCGGACGATCGGGCGGGAAGCGGTCGTCGACGGGGTCCGTCGCGTGGAAGAGCACACGGAGCGACTGCTCGCGTCCGGGACGATCGACCGGGCGCCGACGTTCTTCGAAGTGACGACCGCTCTCGCGTTCGACTGGTTCGCCCGCGAGAAAGTAAGCGCGGCCGTGATCGAGGTCGGGATGGGCGGGCGTCTCGACGCGACGAACGTGCTCGACAGCAAGGTCGGCGCGATCACGACCATCGAGCTCGAGCACACCGAACTGCTCGGGAACACGCTCGGGGCGATCGCCCACGAGAAGGCGGGCATCTTCCACACCGGGATGACCGGGGTGATCGGTGACCTGCCCGAGGAGGCCCGCGCCGTCGTCGATTCCGAGGCGAAGAGGCTGGGCGTGCGACTCTGGCACTTCGGGGGGGAGGTGTTCGTGGACGGCCGCGAGGTCGCGGAGAACGGCCAAACGTTCGATGTCCAACTGCCGGGACATACCATCCGCGGTCTCTCGATCCCGTTGCACGGTCGGTTCCAACCCGACAACGCGGCGGTCGCGATCGCGTCGGTCGTCCGGTTCGCCGAAGCGACCGGCCTCTCGGTCGACGACGACAAAGTTCGCACCGCCGTCGCGAACGTGAAGTGGCCGGGCCGGCTCGAGAAGGTCGGGACGCGGCCGCCGCTGTTCTACGACGTCGCGCACACTCCCGAGAGCGCGCGGCTCGTCGCGGCCAGCCTCGGGGAGATGTTCCCCCTGGCGGACCCCGGGGAGAACGCCATCGTCTTCGGCTGCCTGCGCGGAAAGAACGTCGTTCGGATCCTGGACGCACTCTCGCCGCTCGCGAAGACGCTCGTGGTCGTGCCGATCCAGTCCGAGCGCAGCATTCCCGTGGGCGAACTGAAGGCCCAGGCGCTCGGTCGGTTCCCCCGCATCGTCGTGGCTCGGACCCCCGAGGAAGGGGTGCGTCTCGCGAAAGCGGCGACGGGGACGGAGGGCTTCGCCCTCGTCGTCGGCAGCGACTACCTCATCGGTCAGCTGCTGCGCGAGGCCCACGGCGGGAACGACGAACCGGACCTCTCCGACCCCGGCACCGAAAAACCGGCCGAACCGCCGGCAACGGCCCGAGGGAGAGGGAAGGGGTCCGCGTGAGCGAACCCGGCGCATTCGACTGGGTCGCCGTTCTCGACCGACTCTCCGACTTCTACCACACCGGCGACTGGCGCCGACCGTACCTCCGGGACCACGCCGAAGATCCGTTCCAGGTGCTGATCGGGACGATCCTTTCGCAACGCACCCGGGACGAGATGACCGACCGGGCGAGCGCCCGGCTCTTCGCGAAGTTCCCCGACGCCCCGTCGCTCGCGCGGGCGTCCCCGAAGACCCTCGAACGCCTGATCCGCGACGTCGGGTTCTATCGCACGAAGTCGAGGGCGATCCGCGCCTGTGCCGCCGAGATCCTCGAGCGCTTCGGGGGTCAAGTCCCGTCGACGTTCGAGCAGCTCACCTCGCTCCCGTGGGTCGGCGCGAAAACGGCGAATTGCGTGCTCGTCTTCGGGTACGGACTGCCCGCGATCCCCGTCGACACGCATGTCCACCGGATCGCGAACCGTCTCGGCGTCGTTCGAACGAAAACGCCCGAGGAGACCGAGGAGGCCCTCCGCCGCGTTCTGCCGGAGCCGTACTGGATACCGCTCAACCCGCTCCTCGTACAGCACGGTCAGAACATCTGCCGACCGATCGGGCCGAGGTGCCCCGAGTGTCCGATCGCGGACCTCTGCGCCACCGGGATCGCCCTCAGGGAGGGCCGACGTCCACCGCGAAGGGCGGACCGACCGCGGGGGCGGCCGGCGTCGGCGGCAGCGCGAACAGCACGAGCAGGGTCGCGAGCATCGCGAGCGGCAGGAACGCCCAGGCGACCCCGTAGCCGTACGCCCCCACGACCCACCCGAACAGGAACGAGATCGCGGCGCCGCCGCTCAGCTGGATCGAATTGAACAATCCGATCGCCACCGGGACTTCCTCGGCGGGCAGGTCCCGCCAGAAGTGCGGAAGCACGTACATGATCGCGTAGATCGCGCCGTAGGCGAACGAGAAGACGATCCCGAGCGCGATCGCCGCCGCGAGGCCGGCGAACGGCACGAGCGCGAGCAATCCCGCCGCCGTGAGCGTAGCGACGACGAACTGGGTGCGATGGTTCCGGTGGCGCTCCGCGACCCATCCGCCTACCGGCCCCCCGAAGACGCTCGGGAAGACGAACATCATTCCCACCACGCCGGCGAGGAGGATCGACCAGCCGCGCACCGCCTCGCCGAACGGCACGATGAACTGGCCCGTCGCGAACGCGGCGCCCTCGGTGCCCACGAACGCGAGGCCGATGGCCCAGACCCCGCGATACCGAAGAGCGACCGGCCACGTCCGCCGACCGGACGGGAGGGGCTTCGCGCGCCCCGCGGCGCGAGGGATCGCGAGCCAGGCGATCAGCGAGAGAACTCCGAGCCCCACGCCGCCGACGAGCAGGGCGCCCCGCCATCCGATCACGGGCACGAGCACGGCACTCGCCACGATGCCGAGCGCCGCGCCCCCACTGAACGCCGAGCTGAACGTACCGACGGGCAGGCCGCGCTTGCCCGGCGGGTAGAGACTCGCAACGAGTCCGATCGCGGGCGAGAAGAACAGGGCGGCTCCGAATCCGGCCGCGAGCCGGAGCGCGACGAGCGCGTCGAACGTAGGCGCCGCGGCACTGGCGGAGCCGGCGACAGCGAGCAGCGCGACCCCGGCGATCGACACCCCGCGAGCCCCGTAGCGGCGAGCCAGCATGCCGGCCGGCACCTGCAGGAGACCCGCCCCCACGAGGAACGCCGCCACGAGAACGCCGAGCTCCGCCGCTCCCACCGAGAACGTGCTCCCGATCGCCGGCAGGGCCGGGCCCGTGTCGAACCAGTTGTAGGCGTACCCGACGCGCAGTGCGATCAGGATCCAGGTGGCGCGGGTGACCTGACGCGGATCGATCGCCGGGGAACCCGATTCGTTCTCCGACAGCGTGACCGCCCCTGAGCCGGCACCGTCGCGTGCGACGCGTCGCCGAGCGGGCGCAAAATCGAACAAACCGTTTAAGGTCCGGGGGCGCTCGACCGCGGGCCATGGACGACGCGGAGTACGACCTGCCGTTCTTTCACCGGGGCGGGTTCCACCGGCGCACGTGCGTCGTCTGCGGGTCGGCGTTCTGGACCCTCGGCGACCACGACCGCTGCCAGGAGGCGCCGTGCCGCGACTACGGGTTCCTCGGCCACCCCGGTTTCGACCGCCCGTACGAGCTCCGCGCGATGCGCGAGAAGTACCTCTCGTTCTTCGAGGCCCGCGGGCACACCCGGCTCCGGCGGTACCCGGTCGTCGCCCGGTGGCGGAACGATGTGTTCTTCACGCAGGCGTCGATCTACGACTTCCAGCCGTGGGTGACGAGCGGCGCGATCCCGCCCCCCGCCAACCCGCTCACGATCAGCCAGCCCGTGCTGCGGTTCATCGACCTCGAGGAAGTCGGACGCAGCGGCCGTCACTTCACGCTCTTCGAGATGATGGCGCACCACGCGTTCAACCGGCCCGACCACGAGGTCTACTTCAAGGACCACACGGTCGAGCTGTGCCACGAGCTCCTGACCGCCGAGTTGGGCGCCGACCCGAAGGGGATCACCTACAAGGAGGAGGTATGGGAGGGCGGGGGCAACCTCGGCCCGTCCGTGAGCGTCGGACTCCTCGGACTCGAGCTCGCGACGCTCGTCTTCATGGAGTACATCCGGGACGGCGACGCCCTCCGACCGATGCCACTGACCGTCGTGGACACCGGCTACGGGCTGGAGCGGTTCACGTGGATGAGCCAAGGCACCAAGACCGCCTACGAGGCGGTGTTCGGCCGGGAATACGACGAACTGCGTCGATCGTTCGCCCCGCACGATGCCGCGGTGTTGATCGACCATGCCCGCGCATTGAACTTCATGCTGACCGACGGCGTGGTTCCGTCCAACAGCAAGGAGGGGTACTTCGCCCGCCTGCTCCTCCGCCGGTCGATCCGGATCCTTCAGCGTACCCCCGATGGAGCGGACCTAATCGGTCTTCTCGACCGAACGGGCCGAGAGATCGCCCGCGACTTCCCCGAGGTCGGGGCGCACCGCGACGATCTGCACAAGGTCGTCGGAGCCGAGGTGGAGAAGTTCGCGGAGTCGATCGAACGGGCTCGGGGCACGATCCGTCGCTACGACGAACGCGTCCGCTCGACCGGGGGGAAGATCTCGGAGGACGACCTGATCCAGTGGTACGATTCGCTCGGGATTCCCCCGGACCTTGCGATCGAGGAGCTCGCGCATCCACCGAAGATCCCCGAGGACTTCTACGCGCGCGTCGCGACCCGGCACGAGAACGAGACCCCCACCAACGATTACGTCGACAAGTCCGAAGGACTCCCCGAGGTGCCCGAGGGTACGCCCGCCACCGAGGTGCTCTACTATCTCGACCCGTACACGCTCGCGTTCGACGCGCACGTCGTCTGGGCGAGCGGGCCGTTCGTCGCGCTCGACCGGACGTACTTCTACCCCACGGGCGGCGGCCAGGTCACGGACAAGGGCCACTTGGGCGACCTCGAGGTCGTCGACGTGGCCCGTACGGGCCGATGGATCTTGCACCACCTCGAGCGGCCATCGCCGTACCAGGTAGGCGAGCGCGTTCACGGCCGGATCGACCGGGCGCGACGCGTGCAGTTGATGCAGCACCACACGGCGACGCACCTGTTGAACGGCGCTCTCCGCGAGGTGCTGGGACCACACGTCTGGCAGACGGGGGCGTACAAGGGACCGGAGTCGGCGCGGATCGACATCACGCACTACAAGCCGCTCTCGAAGGAGGAACTCCACAAGGTCGAGCGACGTGTCAACGAGGTGGTCCGCGAGGACCGACCGGTCAAGAGCTACTTCGAGGCCCGTAACGAGGCGGAGCGTCGGTTCGGGTTCACCCTCTACCAGGGTGGGGCGGTCCCGGGGAAGGAACTCCGCATCGTTGAGATCGAGGGCGTGGACGTCGAGGCCTGCGGGGGCACCCACTGCACCCACACGAGCGAGGTCGGAGCGATCGCCCTGCTCAATGTCGAACGGATCCAGGACGGCGTCGTCCGTCTCACCTATGCCAGCGGAGATCGCGCGCTCGATATCCGCGACGAGCACGAGGAGATCCTGAAGGAGGCGTCACGCCGGCTCGGCGTGCCCGTCCCCCAGTTGCCCGCCGGCATCGACCGGTTGCTCGGCGAGATCGAGGAGACGCGGAAGCGGGAGAAGGGGCGCCGGAAGGAGGACCTCGGCGGGCTGGCGGCACGCCTTCTCGCGGACACTGCCGGCGCGCATACGGTGAGCGAGACGACGATCCTCGCAGCCCACGCGGACCTCGACCGGAACGAGCTGATGGAGCTCTCCCGCCTTCTGACGAAGGAAAAGGGACGGGTGGCGATCCTGACGAGCGAACGCGACGGGAAGGGAACGCTGTTCGTCGGCTCCACCTCGGAGCGAGTTCCGGCGAGCGACCTCGTGCGGGCGGTCGCGTCCAAGTTCGGCGGCAAGGGGGGCGGCAATCCCGCCTCCGCGACCGCCGTGGGCGAGCCGGGAGCCCCCCTCGGCGACGCGCTCCGGTCGGCGGTGGAAGAGGCCCGGCGGCTCGCCGGCGCCTGACGGCCGGTTGTAGGTACCCGCCGACGGAAAGCTTTACCTTACAATGGCGTCCATGAGTGCAGTACGAGACAGTATGCTTCGCCCGGCTCCGGCACCTCCCGTACCGTCCGAGCGGACTCTCCCCCCACTATGACAGCAGACGAAGGAAGCACGGTCGGCGGCATCCCGCCGGAGGTCATCGCGTTCCTGAGCGGCAAAGGGGGCCGCTCGTTGATCGTCAAGGGCGGCGCCGGTTCGGGAAAGACGACCTTCGGCCTCGAACTCCTCGAGCGCGTCGGCCAGCCGAACCGCTCCTACTACCTCTCCACCCGAGTCGGGGACGAAGCACTCTACCGCCAGTTCCCATGGCTCAAGGCGACCGAGATGCGTTCGCGTGTGCTCGACGCCGCGAAGCTGTTCCTCGATGCGATCCAGGCCGGCGGCAAGAACCGCGAGCCCGAGCTTCCCGAAAGCGAGCAGCGGAAGGTCCGTGCGGGACGCGAGGTCCTCGGGAGCTTCGGCGCGGAGCGGGGACCCCCCACGCGCGTCGACCGGGCCCACCTCCAGGCGCTCCTGAAGCGGAGCCCCATGCCCGAGGTCGAGAATGTCTACAACCGGATCGAAAAGGCGCTCCCGGAGAAGTCGCTCCTCGTCATCGATTCTCTCGAGGGGGTGACCCACAAGTACGGACTCGAAATGGAAGAGTTCGTCATGGCCCTCCAGAAGGATCTCGTCGAGGGTTCCAGCACCGACGTCGTCATGATCCTCGAGAAGCCCGAGGCGGGCGGGATCGAGTACCTCGTCGACGGACTGATCTCGATCCAGCGCGAGGAGCTCGACGAGCGGCGGGTCCGGCACCTCCGAGTCGAGAAGCTGCGCGCCACCAACATCTCGCGCGCTCGGTACGCGATCACGCTCAACGGAGGCCGGTTCGAGGCGCTCGGGATCGCCCGCACCGCCCCCGGCGCCACCCCGACCGGCGCGTGGAAGCCGCTCACCGACCCCGAGCGGTACTACTCCACGGGGATCCCCGACTTCGACAAGCTCCTCGGCGGCGGATTCCGTCGCGGCAGTGTCAACGCGTTCGAGGTCGACGTCAACGTCGGGATCGACGACTACTACATGCTGTTCACGCCGACGTTCCTGAATTTCCTCGCCCAGGGCCGCGGCATCATCGCGGTCCTCGCGGCGGGCGAGTCCCCGGAGAAACTCCGGGAGACGCTCGTCCGACACGTCCCCCCGAACCAGTTCGACACCCGTGTTCGGATCCCCGACTACACCGCCAACGAGACCGAGGACCCGTACATCCTGCCGATGGCCCGATTCGGCCGCGACGAAGCGATGCGGGCGATGGTCACGGCGGAAAAGGCGGTCGCCGGCCCCGACCGCAAGCCGTTCATCGAGTACACCGCGTTCGACACCTTCGAGAGCCTGATGGGCGACCAGGTCGCCATCCGGATGTACTTCCAGGGGCTCTCGCGCACGAAACACGTCGGGAACCTCGGCATCGGTCTCCTGAAGCCGGGTCTCCTCGTGTCGAGCGAGATCCTGAACATGGTCGACACGTACTTCCGGATCATCAACATCGACAACGCGCCGTGCCTCTACGGCATCCGGCCGCGCACGATGATCTACGCGATCAGCCAGGACCCCGAGAAGGGCGGCCCCCACGCGACGCTGACGCCGATCGTTTAGATCGAGAGCGAGCCGGGCAGTCCGAGCACCGTCACGCCGAGAAGGAACAACACTACGGCGGGCACGAGTGCCATTCCGAAGTCGTCATCGTACCACCAGACTTTCGGACGCTCCACGGCGACGGCGATCGCTCCGGCGAGGGCGGCGAGACCGATCGACGGCTCCACGGGCCAGCGGCCCATCGCGGCGAGTCCGATGAACGCGAGGCCCCAATAGGCCGCGAACGGAACACCGAGGTCCCAGCCGCGGAAGCGGGGGTTCCGGCGCATCTCCCCCGCCAGGGGGTCCACGAGCGCGGTCCCGAGTACGACCGCGCACGCGATCGGGATCGGGAACACGAGGATCGCGAGGACGATCGCCGTGCCGAAGATCGCGAAGCTGCCGATCCGATTCCCCTCCTCGTAGGGTCGGATGGTCGGAAGCTGGAGACCGATCAGGTGCCGCAGCGCCTCGAGCACGTAGACCAGCCCGAGCACGGCGAGGAGAATGTACTCCTTCGGCGCGATCAGGAAGAAGTTCGTGGGGATCGGATAGTACACCAGGACGACGGCGCCCATCGCGTGGAGGGTCCGGCGCCACGCCCGGTCGCCGAGCTCGAGGTCCCCGCCGAGTCGGGCGCCGAGCCACCCCCGGAACTTTCCCCCCCGATGGAGGCGCACCGCCACGGCCGCCCCAACCGGCCAAACTATTTGTCTCACCGTAGCTCGGCGAGGTCGTGAAGGTCACCGTCCTCGTTGGGAGCAAGTCCGACCTCGAAGTCGCGGAGAAGGTCCGCACGCGCCTGACCGAATTCGGCGTGCCGTGCGACGTGCACGTCGCGTCGGCCCATCGGAACCCCGACAAGGTCGACCGGCTTGTCAAGGATCCGGCCGTGGACGTCTTCATCGCCATGGCCGGGCTCTCGGCCGCGCTGCCCGGCGTCGTCGCCGCCCGTACCCTGAAGCCCGTGATCGGAGTCCCCCTCAACCGGGGCCTCGGCCTCGACAGCCTGCTGTCCGTCGTTCAGATGCCCCCGGGGATCCCGGTCGCCTCGGTCGGACTGGACGCCGCCGAGAACGCGGCGCTGCTCGCCACCGCGATCCTCGCCCTCAAATTCCCGGCCCTCGAGAAGGCGCTCGAGGCGTACCGGGCCAAGTGGCGGGAAGAACCCGCGCCCTCGCCCCCGGCAGGGAGCTCGTCGTGAACGACCCGGCGGCCTTCGTAGAGGAGGCCATCGGGAAGATCCGGCAGCAGGTGCCGGGCCACGCGATCGTCGCGGCTTCGGGCGGTATCGACTCGACGGCCGCGGCGGTACTCGCCGAGAAGGCGCTGGGCGAGCGGGTGCGCGCCATCTTCGTGGACACCGGACTCTTGCGCGCCGGCGAGGTCGAGCGGGTCCGCGACCTCTTTCGCGCAAGCGGCCTTCGCTACGAGGTCGTTTCCGCAGCGCCCGACTTCTTCCAGGCGCTCGAGGGTGTCATGGAACCGGAAGAGAAGCGCCGTCGGATCGGAACGGCCTTCATTCGGCTCTTCGAACGGGAAGCGGCCCGCTTCGAGACCGACCGGCTCGTCCAGGGGACGATCGCGCCCGACTGGATCGAGAGCGGTGGGTCGATCCGCGACACGATCAAGACGCACCACAATGTCGGAGGGGTGCCCAAGGACTCGAAGCTCGTGCTGGTCGAGCCGCTCCGCGACCTGTACAAGGACGAGGTCCGCCGGCTGGCGCATCATCTCGGCATCCCCGACCCGGACCGGCAGCCGTTCCCCGGCCCCGGTCTCGCCGTTCGAGTCAACGGCCCCGTGACCCCGGAGCGCGTGCGTCGGGCCCGCGTCGCGAACCTGATCGTCGAACAGGAGGTCGAGCGCGCCGTCGCCGCGGGCCGCCTTCCCCGGCCGTGGCAGTACTTCGCGGTCCTCCTTGCGACCCGGACCGTTGGGGTCACGGGGGACAACCGGGTCTACGGTGAAGCGGTCAGCGTTCGGATCGTCGAGTCGATCGATGCGATGACGGCGACCGCGATGGAAGTGCCCCGCCCGATCCTCAAGGAGATCTCCCAGCGGATCACTCGGGAACTGACGGGCGAGGTGGTGCGGGTGCTCTACGACGTGACCGACAAGCCCCCCGCGACCATCGAGTGGGAGTGAGTTCGTCCCCCCGCCCTCGAAGAATCTATCTATACCGAACGCTCCCTTTCGGTCCGATGACGCCCCCGACCGACGAAAAGCCCGGGACTCGGACGCTCCATATCCCCGAAGACGTGGCGCAGTCCCTCGAGGAGCGGATGAAGGGCTCCGCCTTCGAATCGATCGACGCGTTCGTCACGTTCGTCCTCGCGCGACTCGCCGAGCATACCGGCGAAATGGCGTTCAGCGAGGAGGACGAACGGCTGCTCAAGGAGCGTCTTCGCTCGCTCGGGTACATCGACTGACCCCCCCGCGAGCCTCTAAGTATCCCGGTCTATCCCCGAGCGTGCTTCGAAGCGTCCGACCCCCCCGAGCTTCGCTTCTCGCGGTTCTCGCGGTAGCGGCGATCGCGGTGACCTCGAGCGCACTCGCGATCCCGGCCACGCATTCGCGAGCTCCCGTTGTGTTCGGCGCCTCGGTTCCGGTCACGTCCGGCCCCTACTGGACCAACATCAGCGGCACGCCCGGACAGATGCCACCGGCCGAAGACGAAGGGAACATGGTCTGGGACTCGACGGACGGCTACCTTCTCCACTTCGGCGGCGATTACGACAACGAATCGCAGCTCGCGGAAGTTGAGTTCAACTACACGTACACGTTCCTTCATGGAACCTGGACGAACGTCTCCGGCGGGCCCGAACCTCCCTCGCGGACGAGCGCCATGATGTCCGACGACCCGTCCGCCGGTGGAGTGATCCTGTTCGGCGGGGAGGCGCTCGTCCCGCACCACACCTACTTCCTCAACGACACGTGGTTGTGGACCGCCGGTGCGTGGCAAAACATCACGCCGGTGCACTCGCCTCCGCCGACCGACTGGGGGTCGATGGCGTACGACGCCGCCCTCGGGGCCGTCGTCCTCTTCGGAGGCGACAACCAGACCTCCGAGTACAGCAACCAGACGTGGACGTTCTCCGGTGGGGCGTGGCACCAGATCTTCCCCACCACGCTCCCGCCCGGCCGGGAGGCCCAGGAGATGGTGTATGACTCGGCCGCGAGCGAGCTGGTGATGTTCGGCGGCGAGAACGCGCTGGATCTCAACGACACCTGGACGTTCTCCGCCGGGAACTGGGCGCCGACCTCGGCGGGGAATCATCCGGGCGCGCGCGTCGGGGCCGGACTCGCCTACGACAACGCGACCGGACAGGTCGAGTTGTTCGGCGGCAATCCCGCGCCGGACGACTACTACGCCAATTGGTTCTTCTCGAACGGAGCGTGGACCGAGTACAATCTCACGAACGACCCGCCGAACCCTTCGAACCCGTGGCAACGGATGGTGTTCGACCCCGTGGACAACTACACGGTGCTGTTCTACACGGTCTCCGCGGCCCTCCATCCCCAAACGTGGACGCTCACCGTCCCTTCGGGAGCGCCTCCGCCGCCGCCTCCCCCGCCCCCGGGTCGGCTGTACGTGTTGCTGGACGCCACGCCGTCCGAGATCAACCTCACGCACTCGACCACCTTCACGGCGGTGGTCGTCCCGTTGGACGCATCGGACCGGTACGCCTATTCCACGGTACCCCAAGGGTGCACCGGGCAGAACGCGTCCTCGTTCCAGTGCACGCCGACGGAGGTCGGGCACTTCGTGGTCGGGGTCAACGTCACCGCGCCGAACGGGAGCCACGGTGCGGCGGTGACCTCGCTGAACGTCGTCCAGAATGCTACCTCGCCCCCGGGAACCTCGGCGGGCAACTCGAACACGAGCTCGATCTGGTGGATCGTCATCGCGGTGGTCATCGTCATCGCGATCTTCCTCATCTTCGCGGTGGCGCGGCGACGCAAGAAGAGCCCCCCGCCCCCGCCGGCGTTCTCGCCCCCGCCGCCTCCGACCCCGCCGCCGTCCGCGCCGTGAGTCGTCGGCCCGGCGTTAACGATTAACGCGGCCGTTCGTCGTACGGGCCGTGCTCGCCTGTCCGTTCTGCGGCGCTCCCGAGACCGAGCGCCTCGACCTCGAGGGGAGACGGTTCCTCGTGTTCCGGTGCATGTTCACCCCCGAGGTCGACCCGGCGCTCTCGGACGCGGAGATCTCGGGCCTGCTGACCGAAAAATTCGGTCCCCAGGGGTCGAACTACTTCCGCGGAACGTGCGACCGGCTTC
>Ga0070761_10000363_pt1 | contig 30136 bp, 23 predicted proteins | sample HubBroMetageREF1_FD_66724 | JGI IMG/M metagenome (GOLD analysis project Ga0070761, IMG submission 66724) | Reference soil microbial communities from the Hubbard Brook experimental Forest, New Hampshire, USA - Hubbard Brook CCASE Soil... | ecosystem: Environmental > Terrestrial > Soil >... | reverse complement strand
TCGTGGTGGACGAACGTCACGTGGGCATCCTGATCGCGGACGTCTCGGGGCACGGATTACCGGCCGCCCTCATCGCCTCCATGCTGCAGGTTGCCCTCACCGCACAAGCTCGCCACGTTTCTGAACCAGCCAAAGTTCTGGCCGGTTTGAATCAAGCACTGTGCGGCAAGTTTCAGCATAATTTCGTCACCGCCGCCTACGTGTACGTGGACTTGGAGAAAAACATCATGAATTACGGCGGTGCAGGCCATCCGCCGCTGTTGCTGTGGCGCAAGTCAACCGGCAGCGCCAGCGAGCTGCTGGAAAACGGATTGGTCATGGGGCAGTTCGAGGAGGCCACATACGATTCGCTGCAGATATCGATCGAGCCCGGTGATCGCTTCTTCCTTTACACCGACGGAATCCTGGAAACGGCGAATCCAGCGCAGGAAGAATTTGGTACGGATCGCTTCATGAAGTTCATGGAAACAAATAACAAACTTCCTGCAGGCCCGTTCGCGGACGCGCTATTGCTCGAGCTGGCCCGCTGGCTGGAACAGCCTCCGGGCGAGGGGCACAAAGACGATATTTCGCTCCTGGCCGTCGATTTCACCACTCGCGGCTAACCAATCCCCGGCCCTGGAAGGCGTTGCTAAACTCTCTTCCCGCAAGAAGTCTTTGCGGCAGGGACAGGCTAGCTCCTGGCATGTTCCATTCAGGTGGAAGCCAAGCGAAAAAACCTCCCCTTCGACTGGAATTTTTCCTGCTTCGGATCTCCCGAACTACGAACACTTGTGCTACTGCCTGCTCCGCGCGGCTCGTGTAAAATACGAGTGCGTCGTCAGCTTGCGCTTAAACAATGCTCCTACAAGGCTATTTTCGCATCCTGAATTTCTTTGATATCGCCGAGGCGATCGAGCTCGACAAATTGCGTGCCCTGCTCGGACCAGAAGCGGCTCCGCGCCCCGCTGCATTCCGTCACCGTACGCCGGAATATTCTCAAGTGCAGCAGGCCCCCATCGTTGAATCCTTGGGATCCATCACGCTTCTGACCAACGAGAAATTGGACGCTCGAATTAAATACTATTGGTTTGGCGTAGCAGCTGTCGAACTCACTGCCGTGTTCGAATGCGACTTCGACAGTCTATGTGCGCGCTCCTTTCGTTGGATGAACGCTCCGGAAGTCGAGGAAGCTGCCGAAAAGCTGCTGCGTGAACAATTGGATCGTTTCGGCCCCGCGCTCCTCAGGCCCTCACCAAAATGGCTCGATGAAGACTATTTGATCGTCGACGTAGAATCAGCGAAGCATCGCGACGGCCATTCCGCCACAGCCGCCGAGCTGCTCGATTCCTGCTCCGACCAAATCGCCAAACTGGTCCGGGGAGAAGTTGTCTCGCTCTCGACTGCCGAGCGTGATGAGATCGTACGCTCAGCCCTATCTTATTACCCTGATGACCTGGTCGTTGTCGGCTGGGCGGCCGCGCTTGTTTACGATAAACCCGAGGCCACGCCAGCCGTCATAGAAATTCTGGAGTACGCAAATACCCAATTGCTTGAATTTCGATATTACGACGATCTACTGACCAACTTGCTCTCGCAAGTCTACAGTTCTCTCGAAGGCCACGAGAGTTTTTGGTCTCGCTGGCGATTATCCCGGCGTGCAGGCCGCCTGAATCGAATCCGCCTCGACATCATGGACCTGGCGGAGAGAACTGAATTCGCCGTGAAATTTATCAGTGACACGTATTACGCCAGAGTCTACAACGTTGGCGCAGCAAAAATTGGTGTCACCGACTACAAGACGCTAGTCGGCGAGAAGTTGAAAACCGCCGGGGAGCTTTACGAGTTTATGGTGGATCAGTTCAATGAACGGCGCATGTTTGCGCTGGAAGTGGTCGTCGCCATCCTCGTGTTGCTCGACGTAATCGCCTTGTTACGAGGCAGGTAAAATCCTCTCGTGCGCCTGCTAGCCGGGGCATCGTAGGCCGCGAGCAACATCATTACCCTACGCTGCGGAAGCTCCCGCACAGTCCGATTGCCCAAGTCGTCGAGGATTAGCACCCCCAATTTTTCTCGCAACCTGCCCCAATCAGAACTGCCTGACTTCTCGCCGGCCCACGCCGTACCAGCTTAATCTCCCTGGCTTACCGGCTTCGCTGTATGGCGTGCATTGGGCGGACATTGTCTTATCGCAAGGTGCGGCGTCGTCGAGTTCCACACAAATCAAACGCAGGAGTTTAAAGGACGCTCTCAATGCTCTTACTCATCATAATTTTGATTTTGTTGTTTGGCGGCGGTGGGGGCTACTACGGATATTCCCGGTGGGGTATGGGCGGCGGACTCGGTGTCGTCGGTACCATACTCGTCATCGTGTTGGTGCTATACCTGCTTGGCATGCTGCGTTGATCTTGCGAATCATGGCTGATTGTGGAGTGGACGCCTGCTGATAGATAGCGCCCGCTCCTTGGTCAGCGGAGTGGCCGAAATTCGATCGTAATGTCTTCTTGCATTTCGATGGGTTGCTGCTCGAGCAACGTCGGTTTGTATCTCCATTGCCGAACAGCGTCGATCGCCGCGGGAATCAACAACGTCGGGCCGCCAGTGGCCGTAACGCTCTCGACCGTTCCATCCTTGCCGATGGTGGTGCGCAGGTGCACGGTTCCGCCCATTCTTTTTTGCGCGGCTTGCGCAGGATAGACAGGCTCAATGTTCGAAACTCGCTCGCCTATCTGCACCTTCTCCGGCTTGTGACTCGATTCTGGCCCTGGCTGCCCCGGCACGAAAACAAATTGACGCGAGCGGATCAACACTGTGACCGTATCCATCACTCGCTCGGGCGGCAATTCCAGTAACCGCGGCGCGCTACCAGCCGCTGGTGCGACGATAGGAAAGAAGGACTGCGGCGGATTCGCTAGATTCGCGGCGGGTTCCGCAGTTCGAGCGGGCGGCGTGGCTGGCGCCGGAGGGGCAGACGCCGCGGTCGGCGGAACATCGCTGGCAGCAGGTTGGTGCGTGGATGAGTTTGTCGCATGCATGGCGCTGTCCGTCGTGCTCAGCGAGCTGTTCGGTGTTTCGGTTGCCGTCGGCGTTTTCGTCGTCGCAGGCGCGGTCACTGTAGCGTTCTGGGCAGCATTCGCGGCAGGAGACGAAGGTGCCTCCTTGGCGGGCGCCTCTGACGTCATTTCGCGCGGCTCTGCAGACGTCGGTTTTGCATCATGCGGCTTTTCGTTCGGCGCGTGTGTGCTGGTAGCCGGCTCGGATGCTGCGGCCGCTGCGTCGAATATCTCGTCGACGTGGTTGCCTCGCTCGCTCGCGTCCGGCGCAGCTTTTCCAGATCGGTCCTCGCCAGCAATCGGTGCGGGCAACTCCGGAGCAGCACCTTGATTACTTGCCGGCAGATTCAAACGCGGCGCGGCTGCATGCGAAGCATCTCGATTGCCGAAGTCGGCATTCGTGGTCGGAGCCTTAACCCTGCTCAACTTTTCGAGGCTCAGATCGCGCGGATGTTGCGCCTTCATCCAGTTTTGCAAAAAAGCAGGGCCGACTACGAATCCCAGCACAAAGCAAATCACAACGAGCACGATCGCCAGCGCCGCGACGGGCCACATTCTCATCGTGCGAATTTCACTGCCAAAATGTCCTGATTCCGTTCGGAGTGCAGCCGGGGCGCTACGATCAGCGCTAGGCTCAAGCAGCAGCGGGGAAGGCGGAGGCGTTTCAAGAGGCGCTCGGAGGGTCGGCGCTTCGCTCACGAACGAGTCGTCGGTGTTTCGATCCGCCTCCGCTTGCAGCGCGGTTTCCTCCTCGAACGCATTTGTGAAAGCAAGCTCCGGCGCGATCACACCAATTGCCGAAACAGCGTCTGGCGCGGCCTCCGCAACAGGCTCACTCAGCGCAGCGATCTTCGATGCCGCCATGACATGCGAGAGGGTGGCGCCGTTTTCAGAGGGAAACATCCGCTCGAATTCTGCCCTTCGCGTTTCCGGCAGCGGCCAGGGTCGGGAAATAGACTCGCCGGACGCAAGGCAACGTGGCATTGCCGCCACCGCCGACACCCCTGAGAAGTTATCCGCGACGTTACGCGGTTGTTCTTCCTTCGTTTGCGCTTCGCGATTCTCGCGCGCAAGAGAAACCCACATCCTGATCTGATCGCGGACTTCCGTCGGCAAATCCACAAACCGCACACCCGCTTCCTTTTTCGATGCCGTTATCCACACAATCTCGGCGCGTGTCTCGATCGCTCCGTACAATTGCGGCAGGCGGATCGAGACGTGGGAGTTGCAATTCCCGCCGAGCGGATGCGCGGAGGTCAAGCGCATTCCGGTCTCAGAGACGTTTGCGACGATTCCGACATCACTTTCGTCGAGCGTCACACAGGTAAGAGCCAAGGGGGTGCGGCGCCCGCGCTGTCGTCGTTCCACGGACAGAAGTTCACGGCCCGTTATCAATTGCTGCTCAACAGATCGCATTTCCATTTCCCCCTCCTGCGCTTGACGTTGAGGTTTCGGTCTCGGTATGTAAGGGCCGGGGGTAGTAACCAAAACCCGCGAAGTGAGAAAAAGTTCCGCTCTATAAAGAAAGTTAACGGCCGTCGACGGTCCGCGGAGGTCCTTTGGGAGGGTGCGTTTGCGCCGTTTTCGCAATCGTCAAGTAACGGCTGGGAAGTGCTTGTTACGCTCCAGCCGATGGTGCGGTTCCACGCGAACGCGGCTTTATGACCTGACCTCTCGTACCATTGACCGTAGTACCACCCGTCGCTAATTTGATCTCCGCAAGCAATTCCTCATAACGAAGTTCGAATTCCCTAGGACGGATTCATGCGCCGAACGTTGCTTCGCTTGGCCAATTATGCCGCCTCGATAACGATCCTTGTCGCTGCGGCAACGCAACTCAGCGTCGCCCAAACGACCCCCGTGCTAACGGTCGACGCAGCCGGCAATCCGCATGCGATCAATCCGGACGTTTACGGCATCGCAAACTACAATTTGGACGCGGCCTTCGCAAAGGAAATCCAGGTCCCCAATATCCGCTGGGGCGGCGACGGAACAACCCGCTACAACTGGCAAGTGGATTCCAGCAACTCCGGCTTCGACTGGTATTTCATGGGCGGCAACGGCGAAACGACCGCAACGCCAAGCGCCTCAGCCGATCTGATGATCAACTCCTACAAAGCTGCATCCAACGCGCACACGCTACTAACGATTCCCATCATCCCGTACGTAAATAAATCATCAGCGTGGACCTGCAGTTTCCCCGTTTCCGTCTACGGCCCCCAGCAATCCACAAACCCCTACGTGCATCCCAATGGCGACAACTGCGGCAACAGCATTGCCACCACCGGCGTGCAACTGATCGACAACAATATTTACGCCAATCACATCGACAACACCGTCGCGCTCCAGCAGGGCTGGATCCAGCACCTAATCGCGACGTTCGGCACAGCCGCGAACGGTGGTGTCCCCTACTATCAGCTCGACAACGAACCAGGCGGCTGGAGCAACACGCATCGCGACGTCGAACCCAACCAACCCGATTACAACACGATCATCAGCCTAGGCCAGCAATACGCCGCGATGATCAAGCAAACCGATCCCACCGCGAAAGTTTTCGGACCAGTAGATTTCACGCTAGGCGGCTGGATCGGCACTCCCAGCCAACAGAACAATCTATACGCCGGGCAATATTATCTGCAGCAAATGGCAGCCTACGATCAAGCCAATCATCAACAACGCATCCTGGACTATTTCGACGAACATTATTATGGCGGCGGCTCCACAGATGCCGCCGAGCTCGCCTCCACGCGCGCGCTCTGGGACCCCACCTTCAATTCCGGCAGCTGGGTCGAGCAGTATTATTTCGACGGCCCCATGATGCTGCTCCCCCGCTTCCAGAATTGGATTCAAACCTACTATCCCGGCACCAAGCTCTCGCTTTCAGAATACAGCTTCAGCAGCGGCACAAATCCCCTGGTAGACGCGCTCACCGAAGCCGACGTGCTGGGAATCTACGGCCGCCAAAGCCTGGACTTCGCGAATTTGTGGACGGTACCGCAACCGACTGCCCCGGTAGCCTACAGTTTTCGCCTCTACCGCAATTACGACGGCGCCGGCGGCCAATTCGGTGATACCTCGGTGAATTCCACGAGCACAGATCAGGCCCAGCTCTCGGTCTACGGCGCGCTGCGCAACAGCGACAACGCTCTCACCGTAATCGCCATCAACAAAACCACCAGCGCAATTCAAACCAGCCTGACGCTGGCAAATTTCACATCGAACCCAACCGCAGCCGTCTACACCTACAGCAACGCAAACCTGACCCAAATCGTGGCCGCTACGCCGGTAGCGGTAGTGTCGAACGCACTGAATTACAATTTCCCCGCGTACTCCGCGACGGTCTTCGTTTTCACGCCGCAGACCTCTGCTCCGGCGGCAACGACCACCTCTCTGACAGCGTCATCCACGCAAGCGACCTCAGGCCAGGCGATCACATTCACTGCAACCGTCGCGCCAAAATCCGGATTCGCCACCCCCAGCGGCACTGTCGCGTTCAGCGATGGCAGCACGCAAATCGGCAGCCTAGCGCTGAACTCCTCCGCGTCCGCGGCATTCGATACATCCACCCTGTCGCCCGGCTCACATTCGATCGCAGCCGCCTATTCCGGCGACGCGAATTTCGCCGCCTCCACGTCAGCGCCAGTCTCAATCAGAATTTCAGCGCCAACAAAAACCGCCACCACCACTTCGGTCCAAGCTTCCTCGACGCAGCTGGTCTACGCTCAAAACGCGACATTCACCGCGGCCGTCGCGCCGCAGTCCGGCACCGGCGTTCCCACTGGCTCCATCACATTCCTTGACGGCCAAACGCAGCTCGGAGTCGTCGCCCTCAATGCCGCCGCGGCTTCCTTCAGCAGCGCGAACCTGGCCGTCGGAACTCACACCATCGCCGCAGCATATTCCGGCGACGCGAACTACGCAGCCTCAACTTCCGCCGTGTTGACCGTCACCGTCGCCGCCGCACCCGCAGCTGACTACTCGCTCACCACCAGCAGCTCGGCGCTCACCGTCGCGCAGGGCTCCTCCGGGAACTTGACCGTCACAGTCACGCCCAAGAACGGCTTCAAGCAAGCCGTCGGCTTCACCTGCTCGGGTCTGCCCGCGGGTGGAAGCTGCACCTTCAATCCTCAGACACTCACTCCGGCCGCAGCCGCAGTCTCGGCGACGTTAACCGTACAACTGCCCGCTGCCGCCGGAACCGCGGCCCCGCCAAGCGGCGTGTTTCCGCGATTGCAGCCGGCAGCTCTATACATCCTTGCTCTGGCAATCTTGGGAATTTTCGCAGTGCCCGGAATCGAGCGCTCCATCACACTGAACATGAAATTCACGCGCGCCGTCCTGGCATCCACCGTGCTCGCCGCGCTGCTCGCAACAGTCAACTGCGCCGGATACTCCGGCCAGAAAACAGTCGGGCCAACGACAACCTACGCAGTCACCATCACCGCATCCGCCGCGAACGCCCCAACTCACACCCAGCAGTTCACGTTAACCGTAGCCCCCTGAGAAAGTTGATGTGGGGACGCCATCGAACTAAACGCATGATCCGCTCTATGAGCTGACGCAAGTGACCCAGTGCGATGGCCCACCGGCCTTTTTCCGCCGTGCTTTCGCGATACATCAACCGTGCATCCTCGACTCCCGTCGCTCCACGTCCTGGTTCATTGTGCGCGAGCCCAAATAAAGTACGATCGCCAGCGCCACCGACAGAATTGGCATGATGACCATGGCCTTTTGTAGGCCGACCGCGCGGAATCCCGCCAGGCTCGCGGCTCCGGCCGCATGCATCGCCCGCCGCGCCATAAAATCACTCAGGCGCCCTGTCAAGAGCGGACCAAACGAGGCGCCGCACAGATACATCGCCATGAAGTACACCGACATCGTAAACGCGCGCTGGTTCGGAGCCACAATGTCCTGAATCGACGCGTAAACAAATGCGTAGTACGTATTGAAGGCGCCGTAACCAACCCCGATGGCCACCAGAGCTGGCCCCGCGAACCCCGCCGGTCGCGTGACGCCGTAATACATAATCGGCGCGCCCAGCAGCGCGATGATCGCCGCCATCCACAGCCGAGCGTTGCGCGCGTTGCTTGCCACCAGATCACCCAGCTGCCCGCCCAGCAGGCCTCCGCACACGCCACCAATCAGGTACACAATTCCGCAGGTCACGCCGGCGCGCGCCACCGAGTATCCGTGCACGCGAGTCATGAACGCCGGCAGAAAAGTGGCCAGCGCGTACATGTTGAAGTTCAACAGCGCGCCGGACAAAATGATCCACCACAAAGTGCGTATGCGCAGTAAGGCGTATATGGATCCCTTTACTTCGGTCGCGGAAGCGGCACTCCCCTCCAAGGTCTGCTCCGATGCACCCCGCGCCGGTTCCTGCACCAGTAGCAACAATGGCACCAGAATGATCGCCGGCGCCGCGGCGCTCACCAACGCTGTCCGCCAGCCCCACGCCTGCGCGATCGGCCCGCACAACAAGAAGCTCAGCGCCCCACCGATCGGCACGCCCAGCATGAACAATGACAGAACACGCGCGCGCCGCTTCGCCGGAAACAGATCGCCGATCCAACTCGTCCCCACCGGCGCACACACCGCCTCGCCCACTCCCACACCCAGCCGCGTGAAAACCAGAAACGAAAAGCTAGCGGCCAGACCCGATGCGGCTGTGAGTGCGGACCATACAGTCACCCCGATGGTAAGCAGCTTCTTGCGGCTCCAAACATCGGCAATGCGGCCGAGCGGTACGCCAGCCAGCGCATAGAACCAGATGAACATGCTGCCCAGCAGCCCGATCTGCGTATCGGACAGCCCGAACTCTCTCCGCATCGGCTCCACCAGCGCCCCAGGGGCTTGCCGATCGTAGAAGTTCAATAAATTGATGGCACACAGCACCAGCACAGATAAGACAGTGTTACGTGGTAAAAGATTTTCCTTCGGCAGATGAGTGTTATTCGGCGTCAAAGTTCGCCGATGTTATCACGGGAATCCCGGCGTTTCCTTTTTTCTTGACAGTTACCCACAAATGTTTTAAACACACACAATTCTAGTTCCGGCCGCGAACGGTCGCGGCTCGGTCACCTCCTGGAGGTTGCTATGGCCTTCTATAACCAGCGCCAATTCAAAATAGCAGTGCTGTTGATACTCACGGCTGCGGTGCTGCTTTGCGGCATGCCTGTCGATTCGATCGCACAGGCCGCCAATCCCTTCGCCTTCACCTTCAGCGGTCCCGTCCACGGCACTGTCACTGCCGCGGGCGTGCGCGAATTCCTCGGCATTCCTTATGCCGCCGCGCCCGTCGGCAATCTGCGTTGGCGCCCGCCTGTGCTCCACGTGCCGTGGTTCCAGACACTCGACGCCACCCATTTCGCCGATCACTGCCCGCAAACGGCTTCGCCTTTTGGCATCGCCTCCAGCACCGAAGATTGCCTGTTCCTCAACGTGTTCACTCCGGAGGCGAATGGCGGCGGCATAGGCGAGCTCCGCCCCGTGATGGTGTGGATCCATGGAGGTGCGCTGGTTGATGGCGAGAGCAACGACTACGATCCCACCGCGTTCGTGAAGGACGGCGTCATCGTCGTCACCATCAACTATCGCCTGGGGATTCTCGGCTTTCTAGCGCATCCGGCGTTGGCCGCCGAAAAAACTGATCCTGATCGAAACGTTGATTTTGCGGCCGGTTCCGCCGGCGATTATGGACTGATGGATCAGCAACTGGCGCTGCGCTGGGTTCGCGACAACATCGTGTTCTTCGGCGGTGACCCGCTGAACGTCACCATCTTCGGCGAATCCGCCGGCGGACTCAGCGTCTTCTCGCAGCTCGCTTCACCTTCATCCGCCAGCCTGTTTCAGAAAGCCATCATCGAAAGCGGCGCCTATCAGCTCACCACGCAAACGCTCGCCACCGCCGAGGCCGCCGGAACCGCCTTCGCCACCGCCGCCGGTTGCAGCAGTCAGACTGCCGCGTGTCTGCGCGCGCTCCCAGTCAGCACGCTGCTCGCCAACCAAAATCCCGCAGGCTATACGCCGAATATTGACGGCGAATTTCTCCCGCTTTCGCTGGGCACCGCTCTCGCCACCGGCCAATTCCACCACGTTCCAATAATCCAGGGCAGCAATCACGATGAGTGGCGGCTCTTCACGGCGCTCGATTTCGATCTCGCCATCGGGCCCATCGGCAACAATGAGGCCGCTTATGAAGCGGCGCTCGCTTCGCTGGTCGGACCCGCCGCACCATTCGTCGCGACGGAATATCCCCTGGCCGGTTTTCCGTCCGCCGATCTGGCCTTCGCCACCGCCGGGACGGATGTGGTCTTCGCCTGCCCGGCCTATGGCGCGGACCTGTCCATGTCCCAGTTCGTTCCGCTTTCCACTTATGAATTCAACGACGAAAACGCGCCGCAGGATTTCTTGCCTCCGGTCACTTTCCCTTATGGCGCGGCTCACGCCTCCGAGCTTCAATATCTTTTCAATTTACCGATTACCGTGCCGCGACCGCCGCTCAATGCGCAGCAACTCCAGCTTTCCAGCAGCATGCAGCAGTACTGGACCAATTTCGCCAAATCCGACACGCCCAATGGTTCCGGCCTGCCCACATGGCGGCAATTCAACGCGCTCGAGGGCAATTCCCAATCCCTAATACCCCCGTCGCCGATGCAGGAAACAACTTTCGCCACCAACCATAAATGCGCATTCTGGGCCGCCCTGCTTGCGGCCCAGTAGCACACGGCTCCGAAATATCTTTATACTCAAGTCCGACACCATCGCCGATTGAAGGGGAGATGTAAACTAGGATCTGGTTGTAGCAATCATTGAGACGTTGATCGGGAGGAAATCCGGACGCAAGCTCGACGACCGCTTTAATTAGTTTGGGCGAGTGGTGCGTCGACTACCCCACTCGCGGCGGGCTCCACCATGCGCTCGGATCAAAATGCTGGCGGGTGACCGACCCTTCCACAACACCCAAACGAACGCCGTTGAATTTCCGGGTGCCGCAGTCTTCGTTTTGAAGCTGTGAAGAAACCTGGTGGCGCGAGCGGCGGAAGGCTTCCTGGAGAATATGCTCGCTGGGTTTTTCATGCTCTTGGTGACATGGCAGTGCCAGCCCGCCTGCTTTTCGTGCTTCAGCTGGCCGCAGGAGCCGCGCGCAGCTTGTTTAAGCGGATCCAATGTTGCAGGTTGTACGTGAGGCAGGCCCACAGAAGTTCGGTTCCCACTTTCCGCAGGCCGCGTACGTGAAACTGCCGCAGCCCCAGCTTGCTTTTGATCCAGGCGTGGCGAAATTCCACGACTCTGCCGCGGTGGCGATATTGCTCCTGCGCTTCGGGGCGGGCCATCTTTTCCCGGAACGCGAGCAGGGTGGGTTTTTCCACGCGCCGTAAAAGCCCACGGCCGCGGCGGTGATTTTCCGGACAGCACTCCGGTTTGTGCAGGCAAGGTTGACAGTCGCTGCTTTTGGCTTCGTAACGAAAAACCGTCAGACCCCGATTCTTCTTATTGTTAAATCGCCCTTGCGGCCGCAGCAGCTTTCCCTCCGGGCAAACATAGCGATTGCTCTCCGGCTGATACACAAACGCACTGGGCGGAAGGCGCTGCGGCGCCGTGGCCCCACTGGGTGTTTTCTCTCGTCCCAGGCTGCCCAAGAAATCGATCTCTTGCCGGGCCATCTTCTCGATATTCTCTCGGGTCGTGTAGCCGCCGTCGGCCACCATCTGCTCTGGCTTGCGCTGCAACCGTTCTGCGATGCGTTCCACCGCGGCAAGCAACTGGCCTGTGTCGTTGGCTTCCTGGGTTACCGCTACACCAACAATTAACCCCTATGCCGCATCCGCGGAAATCTGCGCGTTGTAGCTCAGAGCCAATCCTCCATCAGACTGATGCATCACCCGGGCCTGCGGATCGCTGCTGCTCACTCGTACTTTGCTCTTAGCCTTTTCTCCCTGCTTGCGATTTTGCAGCTTCTCCAGTTCTTGCAAGGCGTTTTCCAGCCGCTCTTGCTGCTCGCGCCGCCCTCGCTCGCGCGCCTGCTTGCTTCCGGGGTTGTTCTCTTCGTTCCGGGGATCACCCATCTCCGCCACACGTCGCCGTGCCCGCTCCAGATGCTCGCGAATCGTCTGCTCCTGCTGATAACTCCGGACGCTGGCCTGGGCCTTGATCTTCGTGCCGTCTTGCATCACTTGTTCCAGAGTAATCAGTCCTTCCTGGCTGAGCGCCGCCAGCACCTGGGTGAACACTTCATCGAGTTCCTTCTGCTTCTCCACGCGAAAATCCGCCAGCGTGTGGTAGTTCACTTCCTCCAGCCCCGTCAACCACTGCAAAGCCGGATCATACTCGCACCGTCGCGCCACTTCCCGCGCCGATCCAATCCCCTGGCTATAGGCGTAGATCCACAAACTGATCAACAGTTGTGGATCAATCGCCGGCCGCCCACCTTCTTCTGCACTGCTCGCGATGGCTTGATAAAAGGCACGCAGGTTCAGGCGCCCTACCAGTGCCCAAATAGCTCTGGCCGGATGGTCTTCGCCGATGAGGTGTTCCACATCCACGGCTCGCCAGCTCAGCTGCTTTCGGTTCACGTAGCGAATCAGAGGCTGTTTGCTGATCGGATTTTCTTGGCTCATGCCGCGAGCTTACGGCAGACTTCTTTTTTTGCAAGATGGAAATTCAGAGGTTTCTTCACAGCTTCTTTTTGACGGGTGCGGGTTTCGACGCTCCAACGTCGCCCACCACAACGAACTACACGCCTCAAATCATCTCGGGCGGGTCGCGACGCTCCAACACGCCCCTACACGGATTACCGTATTGCCGCATGTTCTATAATGTTTATGGTTCATCGGGAGCCAAGCAACGTGACCACAGCCGCGGTGTCCAGCGCTTCGGTATTGAACAAGCCCAAGACAATTCTTATCGCCGACGACAGTGAACTGGTGCGAACTATGATCCGCCAGGCACTGGAGCGGGACACGGACTTCGCAGTCTGCGCTGAAGCGGCGGATGGCACCGATGCGGTTTCCAAGGCCAGAGAGCTATCGCCTGATTTGATTATCTTGGACGTGAGAATGCCCGGCCTGAACGGCATCGAAGTAGCAGGAATCCTGCGCTATGCACTGCCCAAGGTTCGGATCGTTTTAGTGACCATGTACGCTCAGGATATCGAAAGGAATCTGACGTCTCTTTTTCGCATTGATGCTGTGCTTGCTAAGGCGGAGGGGTTAAGCGAATTGACGGCGCACGTTACCAGCCTGCTGGCGGATCCCCCTGATATCACGATTTTAGACGATACCTTGCGGATTTAGGCGGACGGCCAAGCCTCCCACACGACCCGAACGAACGCCGTTGAATTTCCGGGTGCCGCACTCTGGCCGCAGGCGAGGGTGCGGGTTCAGACGCTCCGCTGAAAACAATCGAGAGCGACCCGTTCTAATCGCTAGTTTTTCTGCCGGTTTGGGCGCGCCAGCGAATCCGCCAGCACCCAAGCCGCGCCAACCACAGCGAGATTCACAGCGCTCTCAGTCCAGTTAAAGTGGCTCGCGTGATCGGCGAGTAGGATCGGCCCGTTCGCTAGCAAGCCGAACGACACGAGCATCACAGTGAGCAGGATTGCCGCGAGCCGAGCCTGCACGCCGCTGAGGAACGCAACTCCCGCCGCGACGAAACCAACTCCGGTGTCACGAGCCCAGAACACCTGCGAAGGCGGCAGCCACTTGGGGACCATCTGAGCCGTGTAGCTCAGGTAGGCAAAATGCGCGCCGCCGAATACCAGCGCACAAACCCCAAACGTCAGCCGCCCCAGGCGCGTAATCCGCCCAGCCAGCGCCGCATCGAGCCTGGCGGTGGTAGCAAGGATGAGCAGGCCGCCCGCGGCGATCGCCAGCTGCATGGCGATGTTCTCGTAGGTGACGTAAACAGCGTAATCGGTAAGCAGCAGGCGACCGTTCATCAGGACGACAACAAAGAGCGTGTAATAGATAGTAAGCGCGGCCGCAGCCCAAGCCGCAGTTCGGCGCCACTCGACGCCCGCCGCCGCGACCACCATGAACACCCCGGCGAGATAGGCCAGTGCGGTGCGAGCAGGAAAGTGCTCAGCCACCGGCTGCCCCGGGTCGAAATCCCCAAACGCTAGGGAAGCCACCCCCACCGCCATTACCCCCAAACCGTACACCCGCCGCCCTAACGCCATCGTTGTCTTTTCCGCTGTCATGATTGCTCCAGCTTAGTCGGAATTTCTTTTTTTGGCACCGGCTCGGTGCAAGTGTAGCGCTTCTGCGGCAGATCGTACGCCGCCCCTTGGGTACCACTCGCCCGGAGGCGCGACGGATTCGTGGTCCGGGAGTTTTCCGGTGCGCGAACGCGATGACTTTTCGATGAGGCTTAACATTGCGTCTACACGCGGTGGAATATAGCTGTCTCCGCTTGAATCGGCAGGCCTTATCGTCCCATGTATCGAAAAATCGGGTGAGCCGAAGGTAAATGACTAGGGAGGGGTGCGGATGAAGAAGATAGCGGTTCTGGTGGCGTTCTTGTGCTGCGGGGCGGCCGCTTGGGGCCAGGAGGTGGTGCCGATTGTGGCCGGAGTTGTGACGATGGACGTGGATCAAACGATCACGAGTGTAGTGTTCCCGAACCCAACGGCCGGCGAAGTGGTGAACGTCATCGTCGTGCAGAATACGACTGGTGGTTATTCGGTGACTTTCGGGGGAAATATCGCGAATGCGCCTACTGTGAACACGACACCAAGCTCAAGTTCATCCGTACTGCTCTCATACGATATCAATTCGAACGCTTGGTACGGGGTCAACAATGGAGGAATCGCTAGTCCATCGAATGTACAGGGGTTAAACAACACATTCGGCGTGCCGCCGGCCAGTCCGGCAACGATCGAAACCATCACGAATGCCGGTGGAATCAGTACGATGAACTGCGACATTGCAGACTGCGGCTTGACGATGTCGGAACAGATCGAGCTGGGCACGTCTGTTCCTCTGAGTTGCCAGGGACCACAGACCATCACGGCGGTGTCCGGAAACAGCGCAAGCTTTGCCAGTACTACATGCGCCGCAACCGGTGGTCCCTACACGAGTAAGATCGGCAAATGGGCATCCCCTGTGCAGTTTTGCAACAGCGTCGCACCAGGGAGCTGCACTCAGGTATCGCTGCAGTACGATGGGGCTTTCGAGCTCCTGACCTACGGCAGCGGGACCCCGCGCTCTTTCCTTGTTCTTGATACCGACTCGGTCGCTGCGTTGGTGGGTCAGAATGGCGGATCATTTGTCACGGACATAAACGGCGACACATGCTTGGTCGGGGATGCCATCGACGAATTCTGCACGCATCAAGCCGAGGTGTTTAACGCCGACGGGAAGATGACTCGATACGATACGCAGCCGCTTGATGCTGGTCCGTACAGCCACGGCCTGAACGCCGACCTGGCGCAGCTGAACCCGGGTTTGATCACCGGCGACTACGCACGTACCACTCTTTACACGACCAATAGTGGCACCAACTTCGGTGGGCAGGGATGGTATGAGGTGAGCTTTCAGGCCATCGCAAACGCCAACGTATCGGGTGCGACGGTGACGTTTGAGGTCGTCTACGCAGATCCCGACTACGGCACAGTTGCCTCGATTTATCTGGTCGCCTGCAATATGTCGTTCGCGGCAAACACGCGAACGGCGTACAAGATTCTAGGCCGAACCGCTGCACATACTTCTTCGCCGAAGTGCAATTGCAGTGAAACGGGAGGCCTAGCAACAGAGGCGGTCTCGCACACGAGTTGTTCGATTCGCGGTGAAAGCACAAGACGCCTTTGCAGCACGAAAGTAGTGCAGCGTTCCCCTGGCGCGCACTTCAGCCCCGCTCCGATTCCTGACGGTTGTATCTCTGATTTGATAGCGCTGCATGACATAGCCGTGAAAACTGGTACGAGTACCCACGGCGTAGCGGCGAGTACCGGTAAGGCTGAATTATATGTGTCGTGATGCGCCGCGCCCGCCCCGTGGTAGGGTTGTGCCCATCGAGAGAACGAAGAATCGAAACACGCAACGAGCAAAAATGAAAACAACCGCGATGCGGCAGGTGTCACGGAAGATGAACTCCTAAGCCGAGAGAGTCGATGCTTCGAATCGCACCGAAGTTGGCTTGGTCAGGCTTGGTCGTCACGTTGGTCGTCGGCCTGTCGTTCGCGAAATTTGCACGCCCCCCGTTAGCGGGACAAAATTCGCACGCGGGTCCGGTGACCGGCGTCATTGATGGCGTGTCGTTCGAGGGTGACCAATATTACGTACACGGCTGGGCTTGCCAGGAAGGCGATCGAGGCTCGATCAGCATCAATATCTATGCGACTCACCCTGCGGGCGCCAAGCCGCCCGGAACCTACGTCATGGCAGACACCGCCAATCTTGGGAACGAGCCCGCCGTCGATCATGAGTGCCACGACGCCGACGGCGGCAAACACAGATTTCATACCGCGCTGCCCAACCAACTGCTGAGAACCTTGCAGGGCAAAAAAATATACATACACGGCATCGCGCTCGCCGGCAACGTTGAAAACTCTCTGCTGGCAGGGTCTGGAAAGTTTTCGTTTCCTGCTCCCAAGTGGCCGCCCGATCCACCAACTCCCAATTTACTTGACGGTCCGCGCGCCGCGGCGTTCGACACCCAGAAGGAATCCTGCGAGCAGATTGATATCCCAGATGCGGCCGCCCGCGCCTTCAAAGACTACAAAGGAACGATCCATCTGATCGCCTCACACTACGTAACGCGCGCCGGCCTTGGCGCAACGCTCGAAACGGCGAAACATAGTTGCCAGGTGGTTTACAGCTCGCCGCACGACGGCAACATGGCGGATTTCAACGACGCCACATGGTTGAACTCGTTTTACAACGTTGACGGCAAGCGCATCGTGGCACTCGGCCACATGGAGTATCACGGTTGGGAGCACGCCGGCATGTGCGCGCAGAAAGCCGACACGGCCGCCTGCTGGTATAACGTGGACACCTACAACCTATCCGATGATGGCGGCTATCATTTCACGCGTCCGAAACCGCCCGGAAATTACTTCCTCAGCCTTCCGGTCAAATATGAGGTGAATCAGGGCCCGCAAGGCTACAGCGTGGACGCGAACATCGTTAAGGTTGGCGAGTGGTACTACGATGAAGTGTATTCGTGGGCTTGGCCGCCGAAATGCGGCGAGGGAAAGGGGCAGAAGCCATGCCTGGTTCCCGACGGGGCGTGCGCGATCCGCACGGCAAATATTCTGGATCCTTCGTCGTGGCGCGGCTGGGATGGCAAAGACTTCACAGTGGAGTTTGAGGATCCCTACCGAGCGCCGGTGGCAAATCCGAAGGCGCATGTTTGCGTGACGGTTCACTATCTGGATTATTCCACGGGAATTAACTATCACGCGGCGTCTCATCTTTTTGTTGCGACGCTGTGGAACCAAGGCTCAGCCGGCTGGGGGCCGATCGGCCTCTATTTTACGACTTCGGCGGACTTCATTCACTGGAGCAAGCCGGAACTGGCGATGACGCAGAATCAAATGCTCAGGCGCGAGCCGGAAGGGAACTGGTCGTACGCATATTTTTCGCTCATCGATGCAAAATCGACCGATTCCAGCTATATGACGATCACCGACAATCCTTACTTGTATTACGTGCGCATGGACGGCAACCATCCTCCTTATCAGCGCGTCTTGTTTCGCCAAAAGATCAAGCTGGATTGGTTGGCGGCATCGCACCCGAAGGCAGCCGCGCCCGCGGTCGCGAGCAAACCCCATTGACAGACGCTGGGGCGGCCCCGAAGAGCCGCCCTATTTTGCGCTTTGTCGAAAAACAATTTAGAAAATGAATTCGCGCTGCGTCTGGCAACTTTTTTGCTACCTGCTTCGTTCCATTCAACTTTGTAACCTGCGTCACAGCCGACTGTGCTGAATGATACATACAGCCGCGCGAAACAGGCCTAGCGTGGTCCTATCTCATGCAACACGGAGCTGAAAAATGGCACACGCAAAGACAATGAGAGCCGCAATCGTCGAGAAATTCGGCCAGCCGCTGGTGGTACGCGAAGTTCCCATTCCCACGCCGGGGCCAGGGCAGGCTCTCGTGCAAGTCATGGCGACCGGAGTTTGTCACACCGATCTCCACGCAGTAGATGGCGATTGGCCCATCAAGCCATCTCCGCCGTTCACACCGGGCCATGAGGGTGCGGGAATCGTGACGGCTCTGGGTCCAGGAGTTACTCACCTCAAAGAGGGCGATCGCGTCGGGATCGCGTGGCTGCACAGCGCCTGCGGGCATTGCGATTATTGTCTCGCCGGATGGGAAACGCTCTGCCCCGAGCAGCAAAACTCCGGATATTCGGTGGATGGAACATTCGCCGAGTACGCTTTGGGTCAAGCCGATTACCTCGGGCGCATCCCCAAGAATCTTTCCTTCGCGGAAGCAGCCCCGATCCTCTGCGCCGGCGTCACCACTTATAAAGGTTTGAAAATGACGGAGGCGCGGCCCGGTGAATGGGTCGTCATCTCCGGAATCGGCGGGCTCGGTCACATCGCCGTGCAGTACGCCAGGGCCATGGGACTGCACGTCGCTGCGGTGGACCTCGGCCCGGAAAAAATGGCCCTGGCGCGCAAGCTCGGCGCCGAAATCACAATAGATGCGAAAACGCAGGACCCCACGAAGGAAGTTCAGAAACAAATCGGCGGAGCGCATGGAGCGCTGGTTACCGCAGTCTCGCCCATCGCGTTCAAGCAAGCGGTCGGCATGTTGCGCCGTGGAGGCACTTGTGTGTTGAATGGTTTGCCCCCCGGAGAATTTCCTGTTTCGATTTTCGACGTGGTCTTGAACGGTTACACCATCCGCGGATCCATCGTAGGCACGCGCTTGGACCTGGAAGAGTCGCTCAAATTCGCTGCAGAAGGCAAAGTAAAAGCCACAATCGAAATCTTGCCGCTCGAATCCATCAACGACGTGTTCACCGGCCTCAAAGCCGGAACAATAAATGGCCGCATTGTCCTGGACTTGACCGGAAAGATAAACGCGCAAGCCGGCGAGCGAGTCGGTCGCGAACTCGCGCACGCCAGAGCTTGATTCTTTAAGCGGACGCAACCCGCGAACATTGATCACTCGGAGCAGGCAGGCGGAAGTCTGCCTGCTTGAGCCGCGTTCACTCGCGATTCGCGGCGGACGGAGCTGCCACAAACACCAGCGAAACCAGGTAGACCAAAATTCCCAGTCCAATCAACGAAGCCGCCAGAAACGCAAACAGCACGAAGGATAGCGGATGAAACCACAGCAGACTCACAATTTCCAGCACCAGCCCCACCATCACCAAAAAGCTGGAAACTTGCAGCAGCCGCCCGATTCCGATTTCGCTGATTTTCATTGCGTCGGCCTCCACATTTTCAGATGGTTCAGGTTCGCCACGTCGTGCACGGTATCGTGGCATCCGCTGGTCAAGCAAGACGTCTGCTCCGATTTCAGCGAATCCATCATTGCCGCGTGTATCGGATTCTCCCCGAAACTCCGCGCGCCCAGGTGACAGTGCAGGCATTGCGCATTCTTGAATCCACCTTCGATCCGGATCGCCGCTGGATCCGGCGGCGTACTCACGTACTGCATGTAAATCCGCTTCAGCCCCTGCATCTTGTCCTTCAGCGGGCCGTAGATCGTATAGTCCGCGTGGCACGCATGGCAGGCCGCATCCGCGGGCACGCGGTGATTCTGAAAATGCTGCGCGGGAATATGGCCGGGGTCATCCACGTACAGGCTCTGTCCGTAGGGAACCATCACGTGGCACGAAATGCAGAACTGCGTTTGTTCAGAGCGCTGCACGTGCGTGTTCATCCCGCCCACCAGGCAGAGCGCCGGAAGAACGCACAAACCGATGAAGGCCAGAATTTTCCAGCTCGCGGCGTGCGTCAGGGAGGGGCGAATCAAGAAAATCGAGGCCAGCGCGATGCTGAGCACTATTTGACAGATGAGAATCCCGATCACCAGATCTCCTCTTGCTGTTGCTCCTGTGATAAGCGCGGATGACGGTTGCGCGGCCGCTCCGTTGCGGCTTGCTACTTTTTCGCCAGGTCGCGAATGAAGCCGACCAGCCCTTTGATCTGATCGTCCGTCAGCTTGCCCTTGTACGCCGGCATTTTCGCGCCTTTGCCGTTCGTAATGCTGTCGGTCAACTGCGCATCCGTTTGCTTCTGCACCGCGTCGGCCTTCAAGTCCGTCACGCCCAGCGTTTTTCCCATGGGCACGTTGCCGCTGCCATCTGGTCCGTGGCAAGCAGCGCATTTGGATTTGAAGAGCGCCGGCGCATCCTGCGCGCGCAGTGGAGCGGCCAGCAGAAAAAGCATACCCATGGTAGGCGCAACCAAACCTACGATGCGGACGATACGAACAGGCAGGGAATTCATCTGTTTTCTCCTTGTCTCAATTGCTGAGTCATCATACACCGCGTCGTCGCCATCACGCACAGCGTTCAAAATGCGTAGCGGAACGAAAACGTAGCGTTGCTGCCATTAAAATCCTGCAATGGAATGGGCGCGAGCCCGAACGGATTGGTACTCCCCGTCTCGTTGTATCCATAGTAATTCCAGGACATTTTATAGCTGAAGCCGCGATAGACAGCGAACTCCAGCGAAGCATAAGGACGCTGATAGTTGAAATCCAGCGTGCCGGAAGGTGTCAGCGGATTCAGGAAAATGGTGTTGCCGCGCACAAAGCTGCCGCCATACCCCACGCTGGCCGTGACGCGCTTTGTTGGTTTCCAGATCACCGCCGCATGCGCGAAATTATCCTTGCTGTTGTAAGTTGAAAGCGCCCCCAGCGGCGAAGGCGAGCCCGCGATCGGGCAGGCCGTGCCGCCGGGAAGCTGCGGCACGCCTGTAGGAAACGCGGACACCGTCACCGTGGCGGGCGGTGGCGCCGGGTTTGCGGAAGTAGTCGAGTACGCAAAGCAGATCAATGATTGCGTGTAGACATTCCAGTAGTTGTACCCGAAATCTACGGCCAAGTGCTGATTGCCCATAAACATCGCGGAAAAGCTGTAGGAGCGGTCGTGCTCGAGATTATTCACCGTGGAAACGTTGTCGCGGTTTTCGTTGATGTCCACTGCCGCATCCAGATTCACCCACGGCCGCGGCTTGTAAGTCGCATGAATTTTGTACGACTGCACTTGCCGCGGATCGATCCGCGTGAACGATTGGTCGTTGTAACCGAACTCGAAATCGCCAGTGATGCGTAGCGCATCGATGGGACGCGCGACCACACCGAATAACAAAGCTTGTTCATTGATCGTGGTGATGTTTCGAGCGGTATCGTTGCCCGCTTCAGCAATGGGGTTTGCAGGCGACCCCTCCACAACCGCGCCCGCCATCGGTCCGGTGGTTATCTGTATGCAACCGGCAGGCAATACGCCCGCAACCAACGCGCAATCACCTCGCGCCGCCAGAAAAAAGTTTCCCGCATTCCCGGCGGCCCCGCCCGGGAAGTAAAACTCTCCAGTGTCAAACGCCTGGTCCGCACTGGCAATGGTCCGATTGGTATAAAGGTAGCCCACGTGCCCGGAGTAGCGCCTGCTGAAATCGTATTGCAGCTCGAACGTGTTGGATTTGATGTTCTGCGCCAGGAATTGCATCGCGATCTCGTTGGTCACGTCCGCGGCCGACGAAGCGGTGTGCTGCGGGCAACTCGCCTGGTTATAAGGCGCCGCCGGGCAGTTCGTCGCATTGAACGTCCCTGGTGCGAGCAACATACCCACAACGCCGGGCGCCGGCGAGGGAGTTCCGAATATAGTAGCGTCGGCCGTGTCCCACACGCCGGGAATGCGCCAGTTGTCATAACGGAACATATCCACGATGCGCAGCTTGTCGTTTACCGCATACACTCCCGACCAATCCGCGTTCACCGAAACGCGCTTGGTTTTCACCGGCCCACCCGCCGTCGTCCCGCGCACCGCCGACCGCGCCGTCCAACCGTTCATCGCTTCATCGAGATCCGAGAAGTGATAGTCGCTGCTGCTGTAACCCACCGAGCCGGACGTTTCAAAATTCTTGAAATAGTTCGATTGGAAACGAAACCGTTCAGTGGGCATGAAGTTCCGCGGGTCGGCCACCTGGCTGTAGGACAAAAAACCGTTGCAGGTCGGCGTCGCTGTGTTGGTGGTGCCGGCCACCACGGGTGTCGCGCACGGCAGCGTCTCAGACGGAGTCAGCGTGCTCCAAATGTTTCCCAAGTCCACAGGCGTGCCCGCCGGCGTCCCTTGGCCGGGCACCGTTCCGAGAATGAAGCCGAAATTCCCCGGATTGACTGCCTGATTATCACTGATCACATTGTCCTGCCGGTAGTAACTCAAGAACTCGTCAAACGAAAGAGTCGTGCGCGGCAAGACGTGCACGTCCACTCCCACGCGATAAGCGTTGGTGGTGTAGCTATTCGCCTGGTTGAACGCCGAAATCGTGCCGGAGTCAGTAGTAAACAAACTCGGCCCCTCGTCGCGATTCCGCGAATAGCCCAGACGCAAGCGCACCTTCGATTGCGGAACCAAAGTAAGATCGTAATCCTGCATGCGCCGCACCAGATCCAACGCACGCAGCGAATTGTTCTGCGCCACGGCGGGGTTCGAGCAGAACGATGGAGCCCCCTGCGGAAAAGCTGCCGTCGGCGGACCCACGTAGCAGCCGGTCGTCAAAGAGCCCGCCGGATTCAATGCGGCAGGATTCAGCGGGTTCGCATACAGGTTGTAGTCCCAAAAATTCTTGTCGCGCCGGAAGAGCAGCCGAAAATCGTACCACTTGTTTTTTTCGATGCGCAGGCGCGTCACATCGTTTGGATCGCCGCCATATCCGAAGTTGCTGAAGGTCAAATTGTCAAACAACAATCCGTTGTGATCGAGCGAACGCATGCTGAGCGAATAATCGAACAAACGAACTCCCGAACCCAGGTTCTCAAACGTGTCGTACGTATCCTTGTTGCCGCTGATCTCACTGGCGCGATATCCGAATTCGATGGTCTGGTGAATATTGTAGCCGCCCGAATTAATTCCCTTGGATTCCCCGGAATCGTCCTGAGCGCGCGCCGCTGGTGAAAGAAAGAGCGCAACGATAAATATAACGAAAGGTATGGAGCGAATTCTCTGACGGCCTCTCATGGTTTATCTCTCCCGCAGCGAAAAACACAACCCCGACTCACCGCTACCGTTCGCTTGCCCGCGTTCTCCTTGACCAAAGCCGACCGCACCGCGCGCGCTACTTAAAGAAAGTCGGATCGAAGTTCGAGCCATGCACTTGCGAATGGCACAGCACGCAAGACTGGAAGAAGCTCGCCTGGTTATGGAAAGAAGGCGCTCCCGGCGCCCCGCTGAAGCTGGACGCCGTGTGACACTGCAGACACAGCAGGTTCACGTTGCTCAGCTTCAACATGTGTGGATTCGGTCCGCCATGCACCAGGTGGCAGGATTGGCAGCCATCAATTTTCACCGGCTGATGCTCGAACACAAACGGTCCCTGCTTGTCTGTGTGGCACGTGAAGCAGACCTGATCCTGCGACGAAGAGGTGCGCACCTGCTTCGGCCTCACCGTGCCGTGCGGATTGTGGCAGTCCGTGCATTGCACCAGGCCCTCGTTCACGCGGTGGTGGAAAGGCATGTCGAATTCCGCCTTCTTCGCCAGGTGGCAGGAATAGCAGAGCTCGGGCTGGGACTTCACCAGCATGAAATCCGAGTCCTTCCCGTGGTGCGGCGAATGGCAGGAAACGCAACTGACCTCGTTCTTGGCATGTTCGGAGTTGATGGCGTTCATATGCTGAGTGCCGCCGGCGTGGCACCCCAGGCAACGCGAATCAATTTCTTTGGGCGTGGCTTTCTCGAAGAGGAAGAGCTTGGACGTATCCGTTGGATCGGCTACGTGGCTCGCGGCGGCGCCGTGGCAATCCTCGCAGCCGTGCTTGGCGATGCCACCTTCTTTGAATGTGAGCTTCCAGTGCGGACTTTTCTCCCAGCCATTGTAAATGTCTGCATGGCACGTCTTGCAGCTCTCCGAACCCGCATACGTCGCTGGACTGGAATTCTGCGCAGCCGCCGAGACTGCTGACGGTGGCTTTGTGTCTCCCTTTGAGGGTGCCGACTCTTGTGCCTGAGCCTGAGTGGGAACCAAAAGCAGGCCCAAAACTAAAAGCAGTCCCGAGACTTTCGAAACCGCAAAGTGTGGCATCGAATTCTCCCAGAGATTTTCAATGACAGAATCTGTATCGACTGCGCGAAATATAGCCTTAGGAACTACAACGTTTCAGTGATATCCGTCACAATTCAGCGAAACGAATGTCACTTTTTGGTTTCATTTTGGGAATGGTCCGCAGAACCCGTGTTAACTTTCTGTTTCAGCTAAGGTGTCGAATGTCACATCATGCGTGCGCTCGCGACGGTTGGGAAAGACCACTGTATTCATAGCGACGCTGCTGTGTGGAGCGCCGCCGTTCGACGTTGCCAGTTCGACGCTAATATCTGTTGTTGGTGGATCCTCGCGTGCGCAACATGTTAACGAGGTGCAAAGCTTCGATACTGTTCAATATTGCACACGTTTGAAGTACGACCGGAGGATGGCCGCGTAGCAGAAATTTGAATCTCGAGGATCTACTTGTCGGACGGCGTCGTTCCGTGGCCGTGCAAGGAACAAAAATATTTCTTGCCTGGCGGCAGCGAGGTTGGGTTGGATGAGCGAAGGCAAACGCATGGTGTCGGCCCCGGATCGGGGCTACTCGCCAAAACTCAAGCCTCAGTTAAGCTCTCGAGCGCTGCCTTATTGGAGACGATCAGCGTGGAGCCCTTGATTTGCAGGATCTGCTGCTTCTTGAAGGAGGCGAGGAGCCTGGTGACGGTCTCCCGCGATGCGCCAATCATTTGGCCGATTTCTTCGTGGGTCAATGTCAATTTGGCGCGGATCTCCGGACCCCCGTTCCCATGACTGGCGCACCAGTCGAGCAGAAAACGCGCGAGCTTTTCCGCGGCAGAGTGAGAGAGGCCGATCGACCGCATTTCCGCGACCGCGGCATGGTAGGTTTCGCCCAATTGTTGGGCCACACGAAGCGACACTTCGCCAAATTCACGCAGGAAGTTCAGGAAATCCGCCCGTGAAATAAAATTCGCCTGCGTCGGCTCCACTACTTCGGCGGTCAGCTCATACGGCTTGCCGGTAACGGTCGCTGGCAACCCCAATACTTCGCCCGGCTCGGCGATCCTCACGATCAGCGTTCTGCCATCCACCGAAGACGTAGAGAGTTTTACGCGTCCGTTGCACAGAATGAAAACACCGCGCGCCACCTGTGCCTCCACAAACAGCGTCGCTGCTTTTGGATAGGACGACGCCGATGTGATCGCCGCAAGTCGCTCCACGGCCGCCGGCGAGAGGTGGCAGAACAGCCGGTCCTCCCGGTGCGGGCAAGTGACGCAATTCTCGATGATTTCCAGGCCGTAGGGGGCACGCATAGAAACACTGGCCGACATTGTACTCCCGATTCTGCTCGGAACAATTTTGAAGCTGTTGATCGTCATCACCCGCCCAGTCGTTCCACCGCCGCGCCGCCCCTCGACCCGATCATCTCTCACCCGCGCGCCATCCTGACGCGAACCCCGCAAGACCACGGTGACACACGTCACATCTCCGCGTGACAGCGGTCACGGCAGCGCGCTCCGCAAAAGCGGACACTGGTCAAGTAATGGAGGCCGCGATGCAAAAAGATGAACGAGACCTGCTAGAGGTACTCAAGTTTGAGCTTGATTTCCTGAAGAAGGGCGGATACGGGCGCTCGACCCGGGAACCGTGGAGACCGCGGTACATTTTCGAAGATTCTCCCACCTGCATGAACTACGATTGCAAAGAAAACCCGGAGCCCTGCAGCCACTGTGTGCTGACGCAGTTGGTTCCTCCCGATCTCCGCAATGAAAAGATTCCCTGCCGACACATCCCCTTGAATGGGCTGGGGGAAAATCTGGATTCGCTATATCGCTACGACGACTTGCGCGACGTTGAAGAAAACGCAGGCAACTGGCTGCGCGCCACGATCGCGACGCTGCAAGAAGCCCGTCAGGCGGCACGGTCCGATGCCCACACGTCGCCCTCGCCCAACGGCCATGCGATGAAATGCACGCCGCAGTTTCACCAGTTGCACCCCAAGTGCGCCAATCCGGCGTGCCCTGCCGCGATTCATTAGCTCGGCGGCGGCAAGTTCTTCCGGTTTCAAAATTCGCCGCCGCAGGAATCACCGGATGTCGCAGCGGCGAAATCGGCAGCAATATGCCCCACGCAAGACATTTCTAGTTCCGCGGACGCTGCCCGCACATTCCTACAATGGCGCACCAGGAAGAATCCGGGGTCGTGTTCAAGTTGCTCTGGCACGGACTGCCGGACGCCACAGCACCGAAGGAACCACCATCGGTACATTCCAATTGAGGCATTCGCTCCGGAAGGGCATTGCGGGGTCCAATCTTCGCTCGTAAACCCGAATCGTAGCGCCGCGCGCCTTCCAATCCTGAACGTCCAGATCGTGAAATTCATTCACACCGCATCGCGCCAGATGTCCCGCAGCGCCGGATACAACTTTCGATAAGCCCTATACTGCCGATTCATCAGCGCCACATGTTGCGCGTCGGGCTCGATCCGTTGCGAAACTCGCACCGTCGCATCCGATGCATTCTCGACACTGGTCCAGTTGCCCACGCCCACTCCCGCAAGCAACGCCGCGCCGTAAGCCGGGCCTTCCTCTACGTCCAGCACACCAACCGGCATGCCGTAAACGTCGGCCTGAACCTGCCGCCACAAAGCTCCGCGCGCGCCGCCGCCACCCAGCCGAATGGATTCCACCGGAATTTTCAATTCAGCGAAAATCGTCAAAGTGTCGCGCAAACTGAATGCCACCCCTTCCAGAATCGCGCGAGTCACATGCGCACGCGTATGCGCAGCAGAAATTCCCACCAGCGCGCCGCGCGCATGCGGATCCAGATGAGGCGTCCGCTCGCCCATCAGATATGGCGCCCACAGCAAACCATCTGAGCCGGCCGGAGCCGCGCTCGCTTCCGTCATCAATCGCTCGTAAGCGCCTTGCGCTGGATCGCCGGTTGCGCCAAATTGATCGCGAAACCAGCGCAGCGAATAACCCGCGGCCTGCGTCACTCCCATCACGTGCCAGCGTTGCGGCACCGCGTGGCAAAATGTGTGAATGCGTCCGGCGGGATCGCGCACCGGCCCGGCGGTCGCGGCAAACACCACGCCGGAGGTTCCGATCGTCGCACTCACCGCTCCGGGGCGCACAATCCCCATGCCCACCGCTCCTGCCGCCTGATCTCCCGCTCCTGCTACGATGGGAATACCAGCGCGAAGTCCTGTGGCGCGGGCGCCCTCCTCCGAGACGTGTCCGGAAATTTCGCACGATTCAAAAACTGTGGGCAGCAGGTCTTGGCTCAGCCGCGAGGCTTCCATCATCGGGCGCGACCATTGCCGATTGGCGACGTCAAAAAGCAGAGTCCCGGAAGCATCGGCAACATCGGTCGCGCACGTACCGCTGAGACGCAGACGTATGTAATCCTTCGGCAGCAGAATCGCACCAGCGCGCGCCCAGATTTCCGGCTCGTGCTTCTGCATCCACCAGATTTTGGGGAGCGTGAAGTTGGTCAGCGCCGGGTTGGCGGTAAGCTCGAGCAATCGCGCCGCGCCGATTTTCTCGGTGATCTCGCGGCATTCCACTTCCGTGCGTTGGTCGCACCATATAATGGATGGGCGCAGGACGCGCCCGTCCCGATCGAGCAGCACCAGGCCATGCATCTGGCCGGTCAGCGCGATGCCGCTGATTTCGCTCGCTGCGGTCTTGCCGCGCGCCAGGCATTCCGGGATCGCGCTGCAAACAGCGGCCCACCAATCACAGGGATTTTGTTCAGCCCAACCCGCATGAGGCGATGCGAACGGAGGATGCGCGGCCGTTGCCGAACTCAGCAGGCGGCCGTCGCGATCCAGCAGCACGGCGCGCGTGCCGCCAGTCCCGATATCAATTCCCAAAATCTTCATCGCCGTCCCACCCTGGAAATTCAAAAACAATCGCAGCGAGGCGTGCGTTCAAGCGCGCCCGTTTCTCACCATCATTCGGATCGGCCGCGCCCAGGAAGCCGATCGTGCGCAGGTTTTCCTCTGCGCCCTCTGCGCTCCGACCTCTGCGCTCTCTGCGTTGAATCTTTTTCCAATACCTGCTCGAGGCTTACACAAACGCAGCCAATCACATGAGTTCGTTAGCCCCCAGGAATAAGTGCCGGGCTGGCAACGGGCTTTGGCCCTCGAGGAAGTGGTTTACACTATTTTTCTGCAAACCGTTTAGCGCTGAAATACCGGTTTTGCATTTGTCACGCCGACCCATGAGGCGGCATTGCTCTGGCGGCAACGCTCAGCGCTTCTGCGCCAGAGCCGATTCAAAATCACTCGCCGCCTTGTCGATCCCCGCAGCCACATTCTCGATTATTTGCGCAACTTGCGGTATCTGCGCCTCCGCTTCCTTCCACTTTTTCTCGTCCATGTATTCATGAACCGCCGCCACGGTTTTCGCACCGTACCCGGTATAGGCGCCCGGCGCGTAAATCTGGTTCTTGAACCACGGACGTTCCGGCAACCCTTTTTCATTCAAGAAGAGTCGCGAAATCCGCAGCAAATCCGCATTCAGCGTGTCCAAGGATTGCCGCGCCAAAGCCGGCGAATCCGCGGCCTGCCACTGCGCCAGCGCCTTGGAATATCGTTCCGCACTCTTCTTCAGCGTCTCGATGGAATTTTTCATCGGCGTGAAATTCATGTACGGTGGCACCGCTTCGGCAGGCGGCGGCACGAAAGTCTTCCGCGGGTCTGCCGCCGCCGTGAACACGCCCTCCTGCAATTCCAGATTGCGCTCCGTGATTTCGTCCTGCTTGGCTTTTAGCAACTTCTCCAATTCCGTTTCGTATTTTGCGATGGCTTCCGCCTGTGGCGCATAGTCCACCGGAATTATATCCGCGTCTGCCAGACGCAAAATAGTTGTGCCGGCGGTCTGCGCGAGGGCCCGGCCATAAGAAAAATCCGTGTCCACGAAATGCGTGTACCAATAGAAATCATCGTATATAGAATGATACTGATCGCCGTCGTCCTCGCCGCCAAATCCTAGATCCAAAGTCGAAATCCCGGCGAAATCCTGGAACGCGGTGAAGTCCGATCCGTCTCCCAACGCGGAGACGTCCAGGTCTGCACGCTTGCGAACTTCCGCCCGATCTTCGGCATTCTTCGCTTCGCTAATACCCACCAGATGCGCGCGCTGCAAGATGGACAAATGCGTTTCCGGGTCCTGAATATCCCACGCGACGCCGCTAACGACTCGCTGCAAATCCTGCGTTCCTCCGGATAAAAAATGGCCTCTCTCGTTGCTGTCGGAATTCAGATAAGCGACTGCGTGCTTCTGCAGTTCCGCCAAGTGTGTTTCCACCCATTCGACGGAACCCAGCAGACCAGGCTCTTCTCCATCCCAAGCGCAGTAAATAATGGTGCGTTTCGGCGTCCAACCCTGCTTGTGCAATTCGCCAAGCATGCGCGCTTCTTCCAGCATTTCCGACTGCCCCGAAAGTGGATCGTCGGCGCCGTTCACCCACGCGTCGAAATGATTGCCGCGGATCACCCACTGCCCGGCGTCGTCGCCGCCATGCAGCGTGCCGATCACGTCATAAATTGTTTTCATGTCCCAGTAGGAAGCAACTTTCAAATGCACTTTCGCCGGTCCCGGACCCACGTGATAGGTGATCCCGAGGCCGCCGCGCCAGTTTTCCGGCGCCACGGGCCCTTGCAGCGCGGAAAGCAGCGGCAGCGCGTCAGCGTAGGAAATCGGCAGCACCGGAATTTTCGTGATGGTCTGGGCATCCTTAATCGCCAGCCGTTTTGCATCCGGCGTCGCCCCGACGCCCGGCGTCAGCGGATCGCCGGGATAATCCGTATCCATCACGCTGCCACGTTGGACGCCTTCGCGGGGACGCCAACCGCCCGCGGGATAATCATCGCCCTGAAAATATCCATCGCCGCGCGGGTCCGAATAAATGATGCAACCGATCGCGCCATGCTC
>Ga0070761_10000361_pt1 | contig 30183 bp, 25 predicted proteins | sample HubBroMetageREF1_FD_66724 | JGI IMG/M metagenome (GOLD analysis project Ga0070761, IMG submission 66724) | Reference soil microbial communities from the Hubbard Brook experimental Forest, New Hampshire, USA - Hubbard Brook CCASE Soil... | ecosystem: Environmental > Terrestrial > Soil >... | reverse complement strand
TGCCGTCGAGCTTGATGTAATTGAGTTTGAATTTCGAGGCCTCCACTTCGAGCGGCGTTTCTTCGTCGAGATCGCGCAGCTCTTTGAATTCCGGATGGCGATAGAGCGCGTTGTCGTCGAGACTCACCTTGGCGTCGAGCGCGACCAAGCGGCCGTCGCCCGTGACCACGCACGGATTGATTTCGAGGAGCGACGAATCGGTTTCAATAAATGCGCGATACAGCGATTGAAAAAACGAGGTGGCGACGCCGAGCATTTCCGGCGCGAGTCCGAGGCCAAACGCGATCTTCCGGGCGTGGTAGGGCTGCATGCCCGTGGCGGGACGAATCGTCTCGCGCAGAATCGCCTCGGGATTGGTCTTCGCGACCTCCTCGATTTCCATGCCGCCCGCGGCGCTGGCCATGAAAACCGGCGCAGCGGCTGTGCGGTCGACAAGGAAGCTGAGGTAGAGCTCGCGCTTGATGTCGAGACCTTCTTCGATCAGCAAGCGCCGGACGATGCGGCCTTCTTCGCCTGTTTGCGGCGTGACGAGCTTCATGCCGAGGATTTTTTCAGCCAGGGAAGCGGCTTCATCGGGCGATTTCGCGAGTTTCACGCCGCCGGCCTTGCCGCGGCCCCCCGCGTGAATCTGCGCCTTCACGACGACCACTTTGGTTCCGAGGCGCTGCGCCGCTGCGCGGGCTTCTTCCGCTTTGAATATCACTTCGCCGCGCGGTACGGGGACGCCGAACTTCGCGAGGATCGCCTTGGCCTGGTATTCGTGGATCTTCATGAATGCTCCGTCGGCTTTCTGAAGCGCGCGTTGAATAGTGCTAAGATTTCTGCCGGCAAAAAGCTACTCAGTTTACTTGGAACCATCAGGGCGAGCAAGCCGAGCACATGATTCGACAAGCGATTAACAAGGTCGTTGAAGGCGAGAACCTTTCGGAGAGTGAAATCGCGGCACTCTCGCAAGAGTTTCGATCATCTGGGGCCACAAAGGCGCAAATCGCCGCCCTCATTACGGGGCTCGCGATGAAGGGAATGACAGAGCACGAACGGAATCTCGCAATCGAAGCCGAACTTTTGGTGGAACCTAATGAGGTTCCAACCCCGCTTGACGCAGGGATTATGTATACAACGAACGGCGACGATTTGACACGCAACGAAGCGCAGCGCGCAATGGAAGAAATCCTTTCTGGGCAAGCTCCGGATGTCAAGATCGCTCAATTCCTCACTGCTCTGCGGTTCAAGGGCGAGACGGTGGACGAGGTGGCGGGGTTTGCGACGGCGATACGGCGGCACGCGCCGCGAATTTTCGGGGACGGGCGGATTCGCGCCGACGAAGTGCTGGTGGACACGTGCGGAACGGGCGGCGACGCGCGGGGCACATTCAATATTTCGACGGCGACGGCTTTTGTGGTTGCGGGCACGGGCGTGCGCGTGGCGAAGCATGGGAATCGGTCGGCGACTTCGCTGTGCGGCTCGGCCGACGTGCTCGAACATCTTGGGATGCGAATCGATCTGCCGCCCGCGAGCGTGGCGCGCGCGATCGAGGAAGTCGGCATCGGATTCTTGTTCGCTCCGGCGATGCACTCGGCCACCCGCAACGCTGCGAAAGTGCGGCGCGAATTGGGATTCCGCACCGTATTCAATCTGCTCGGGCCGCTGACCAATCCTGCGGAGGCCTCAGCGCAAGTTGTGGGAGTCTATGATGCGGGAGTGACGGAGCTGATGGCGCAGGCTCTTGGCGAGCTTGGCGTAAAACGCGCGTTTGTGGTGCACGGGGCCGACGGTCTCGACGAAATTTCGATCTCGGGAGAGACGCACGTTTCCGAGCTGCGCGGCGGCGCGGTAAGCAACTACATGCTCACGCCGGAAGATTTTGGAGTGAAGCGCGCGCCGCTGGAAGCGATTCGCGGCGGCGAGGCCGGGCAAAACGCGGAGAACATTCACAAGATTTTCACCGGGCCGCCGCTCCGCGGCGAACACACGCCGCACCGCGACATTGTGTTGGCAAACGCGTCGGCCGCTTTGGTGGCCGCGGGACGCGCGACCAATTTCCTGGAGGGCGTGCAACTTGCGGCGGAATCGATCGATTCCGGGGCGGCGCGGGAAAAGCTGGAGAGATTGATTGCGTTCTCGAATGCCGCTTAGTTCGGGCAAAGACAAAGACTAAGTCAGAATCCACCGCAGAGGCCCGCCCAGCAAAACGGCGGGCAGGTGCAGAGGACGCAGAGAATAGCGAACCGAAAACCTTAAGCAGGAACACAGAGGACACGGAGAAAAGCCCGAGCACACAGAGACGGAGAATTGAGATTAGCGTTTACTCGCGGCGATCATTTAGTTGGCGTAGTACGCAAATCGTGGCCGGTCATTTCGCGAGGTTCATCCGCGGTTAGGACGCCGAGCATCGTCGGCGCGACGTCGCGGAGCGAGCCGCGGGGCTTCAACTGCGCGCGTTCATCCTCGCTCACGAGAATGAACGGAACCGGATTCGCGGTGTGATAGGTATGCGGGCCGCCCGTGACGGGATCGATCATTGTTTCCGCATTGCCGTGGTCGGCGGTGATGATCCACGCTCCGCCTCGAGGGCGCATGGCCTGAAAAAGCCTACCAAGGCATTCGTCGACCGTTTCGACCGCCTTGATGGTTGCGTCAAGTCTCCCTGAGTGGCCCACCATGTCAGCGTTCGCAAAGTTCATGATGATCGCGTCGAAGTCGCCCTTCTCGATGGCTTTGATCACCGCGTCCGCCACTCCGGCAGCCGACATTTCGGGTTTCAGATCATAGGTGGGCACTTTGGGTGACGGCACCAGGACGCGCTCTTCGCCCGGGAAAGGCTTTTCCACGCCGCCGTTGAAAAAATATGTGACGTGCGCGTACTTTTCGGTTTCGGCCACGCGCAGATTCTTGAAATCGAGCTCCGTGAAAACGTTCGCCAGAATGTGCTCGAGTTTCTCGGGCGCCAGAACATAGCGCAGCCACGGCCAGGTTTTTTCGTACTGCGTCATGGCGACGAACGCGAGATTCTTCGGGCGCGCCGGATCGGCGATCTTGTCGAAGTCCGGCTCGATGAGCGCGCGCGTCATTTGGCGGGCGCGGTCAGCGCGGAAATTGAAGAAGATCACGGCGTCGCCGTCGCGAATCACGCCGTGCGGCATTGCCGGCTTTCCCGGTTCCGCCTGCGTGGTGATTACCACCGGGAGGACAAATTCGTCCGTCACGGCTTTTTCGTAGCTCGCTTTCAGCGCCGCAATCGGATCGGATGATTTCGATTCGGCGTCTCCGTGAACGATCGCGCTGTACGCTTTCTCGAGGCGCTCCCAGCGATTGTCGCGATCCATCGCGTAGTAGCGGCCGCTCACGCTGGCGATTTGCCCGACGCCGAACTCGCGCATTTTCTGCTCGAGACGCTGAAGGAAGCCGATGCCGCTTTCGGGCGGAGTGTCGCGGCCGTCGGTGAAACAGTGGACGAAGACTTTTGCGACATGGTTTTCGCGCGCCATGCGAAGCAGGGCAAACAGGTGCTCGATGTGCGAGTGAACGCCGCCGTCGCTTACCAGTCCGAGGAGGTGCAGTTGCCGCTCGCGGCCACGTTCCATCGCTTCCAGCAGCAGCGGCTGGCGGAAAAACTCGCCGGTCGCGATCAGTTGATCGATGCGCGTGATGTCCATGTGAACGATGCGACCTGCGCCCATGTTCATGTGACCCACTTCGCTGTTGCCCATCTGGCCCTCGGGCAAGCCAACGAAGGGGCCCGAGGTGTGAATCAGCGTGTTTGGGAAGTCCTTCAACAGGCGGTCGTAGTTGGGCTTGCGCGCCTGGGCGATGGCGTTGCCTTTCGTTTCGGCGCGGAAGCCCCAGCCGTCAAGAATGGTGAGTACGATGGGCTTGGGTCGCTTATTCATCGCTGGCCAGAATACCATGCGCTCGCAAGAAGAAAATGGTGCTTCAGCCGCACTTTCTGTGCGTTGAAACGCCCGCGATAACCAAAGCCCGGACCTTGCGTCTAAACCGACCAGCGAAGTGGTGTTCGCGGGGTTGGGGTGTGGTTTCTGAAAGTTATCCAGAATTTCGAATCCCTTCGCAAAATCTGCTTGAGGAGCGCCTCGATGCACAAGCTTCGAACTGTCGTCTTCGCGTTGTTGATATTTTCCGCGCCGGCCGGAGTCCGCGCGCAATCGGCCTTGATGAATCTGCCGCGGCCGAGCCAGCATGCAGTGCTCACGCAGCGAATCGGGATCACAGACATCACCATCAACTATTCGCGTCCGCTGGTGAACGGACGGAAGGTGTGGGGCGAACTGGTTCCGTACGGGCAACCCTGGCGTTCCGGAGCGAACGAGAACACAACGATCTCGTTCGGCGACCCGGTGACGATTGAAGGGCAGCCGCTTGCCGCAGGCACATACGGCCTGCACATGATTCCGACAGAAAACGATTGGACGATTGCTTTCTCCAAAATGAACGCCGCGTGGGGAAGCTTTTCATACGATCAGGCAGAGGACGCGTTGCGCGTAACGGTGAAGCCGGCGGCGACAGATTTTCACGATGCGCTCACTTACGACTTTGATGACCTGAAGCCTGATTCGGCGGTCGTCACGCTGCGATGGGAAAAGCTGGCGGTGCCGTTCAAAATGGGAGTGAATGTGCATGACGTGGTCGAAGCCAGCCTACACAATCAGCTCCGTGGACGCGTGCAGTACGAGTGGCAATCGTGGGACGACTCGGCAAACTATCTGCTTGCCGAAAAGACGGACCTCGATGACGCGCTAAAGTATTCGAACCAATCGATCCAGATCGAGCAGCGATACGACAACTTGATGACGAAATCGCAGGTTCTGGACGCGCTGGGGCGCAAAGACGAAGCGACCACCGCCCGGAATCAGGCGCTCGGGATTGCTTCTCCAGACCAGCTCTACGCGTTCGCCAGGGCACTGCAAGGAATGAACAAGCAAGACGAAGCGTTCAAAGTCTATCGTGACCTGGCAAAGAGATATCCGGACCATTGGCGCGCGCACGCGGCGATGGCGCGTGTATACAGCGGCGAGGGTAACTTCGACAAAGCGCTGGCGGAGGCCAACGCCGCGATGCCGGGCGCGCCGGGCCCGATCAAGCCCATCTTGCAGGGATTCATCAAGAAGCTGCAAGACAAACAGGACATAAACAAGACTTGACCGCCGAAGATCGAAACGCGAAGGTGGAAACACGAGAAGCGACTGGCGGCGGTGCGCATGAACCTCAGACAGGTTTATGCGCACCGTAGACGCCGCAGTAGAAATACTTCCAAACCACTTCGGGCTCGACAAAACCCGCCTCTTCCATCCAGCGGAAATGGCTCGCGAGATCCGCGGGGTGATCTTCCTCGGAATCCTTTGCAAATCTCTCGGTGATCGCAGCTTCGGACATCGTGCGTCGCATGTATTCTTTCCATTTCTGCATGTACATTTCGTTCAGAGCGCGAGTGGCGCCGAGGGCGGCGTCTGCGGTCCAAAAGACTCCGCCGGGCGCGAGAGCCGCGAACAGACGGCCATAGAAGCTACGCTTGTCTGCGTCCGTTTCGAGATGATGGAGCGCGAGGGACGAGACCGCAACGTCGTAGGGTCCTTTGAACTGGTAGGTGAGAAAATCGCCCTGCTCGACGTCGATGCCATCGAATGCCGCGAGTTTGGCGCGAGCGAGCGAGAGCATGTTTTCCGCCAGGTCGAGGCAGGTAATCCGCGCGCGAGGAAATCGCTGCTTGACACGCGCCGCCACGGTGCCCGTACCGCAGCCGAGGTCGATCACTTGGATCGGCTTATCCAGCGCGAACGGAATCGCGGCGATCATCGCGACAATCATTTCGTCGTAGCGCGGAATCAGCCGGACGATCAGCTCGTCAAATTCGCGAGCTTCCTGCTCGAAATGTTCGCGGACACGATCGAGGCTCATGATAGGTTCACCTTGGCTTCGAGGAGGACGACGTGCGACTCAGAAATCTTGCGGCGCTTTGTGGCCTTGCACTGCTCGCGGCTAGTCCCATGCCGCCCCAGGAGGCCGCCAAGCAGCCACTCGTAATGCCACTCGAATGCGCGGCACACGATTGTCCGCTGCTGAAAGGCGAGCCGCAGACGGCGGGAATGCGAAGCGGGTTCGTCCGGCTGAAGCCGTGGGAAGCGGTGGGCTGGCACACGACAGGCGATCACGAGGAAGCCCTCGTCATACTCCGGGGAAGCGGCGAGGCGCAGATCGAAGGGCGCGAGCCGATGCCGATCGCAGCGCGGATGATGGTCTACATTCCGCCTGCCGCGCGCCACAACGTCCAGAACACGGGACGAGAGCTGCTCGAATACGTTTACGTTGTCGCGCCTGTTGGCAGTCATTGATTTGCGCCAATCAGCGTGACTTGGCGAGTTCGCAGAGCGCGGCGAGCAGGCGATCGATTTCCTCGTCCGAGTTGTAATGCACGATGCCGATGCGCAGAAAGCCGCCATCCTTTTCGACGCCGAGGCGCTCCGTCAGATTCAGCGCGTAGTAATTTCCGTCCCAAGTGAAAATTCCGCGGTCGCCGAGGAATGTGGCGATTTCGAGCGGCGTGTGATTCGCGAGTCGAATCGCCACCGTCGGCACACGGTGCGCGAAGAGCGAAGGATCGGAGATGCCGAAAAAGCGCAGGCCGGGGATTTCGAGCAGGCTTTTGATCATGCGGGCGGCGAGAGACATTTCATGCTGGCGGATCGCGCGATAGGCGCTAAGCAGAGCTTCGCGTCGAGAAATACTCTCATCAGGGGCTGAAGCCCGGCGGCCGAGGTCGGCGAGGTAGTCGATTGAGGCAGCGACACCGGCGATGCATTCGTGGGTTTGCGTGCCGGTTTCCCAGCGATCGGGCAAAGTGTCTGCCGCAGGACGAACCTTGTACGGGCGAAGGCGAAGGAGATGCTCGCGCTTGCCGTAGATGCAGCCCGCGTGCGGACCGAAGAATTTGTAGGGCGAGCACGCGAGGAAATCGCAGTCAAGGGCGCGAACGTCGATCGATCCGTGCGGCGCGTAGTGAACCGCGTCGACGAACGCGAGCGCGCCCGCGTCGTGCGCGATGCGCACGATTTCTTCCACGGGATTGATCGTGCCCACGGCATTCGATGCGTAACCGACGGCTATCAACTTCGTCCGCGGCGTGATTTTGCTGCGAAGATCGGCCATGTCGAGCGTGCAGTCTTCTTCGCGGATGTCCACTTGACGCACGACGATTCCCTTCTCTTCCAGCGCGCGCCAGGGCGCCACGTTGGCATCGTGATCGAGCGTGGTGACGACAATCTCATCGCCCGGTTGAAGGTCGCGGCCAATCGCGCGGGCCAGCGCGAACGTAAGCGTGGTCATGTTCGGGCCGAAGTAGACCTCATCGGCCGCGCAGCCAAGAAAATCGGCCATCGCCGCATGACCCGACGCCAGGATCGCGTCGCTGCGGCGGCTGGTGGCGAACGCGCCGCACGTGTTCGCGTTCGACTGCTCGTAGTAGTCGCGCACCGCGTCGATCACGCGCTGCGGGACCTGCGTTCCGGCGGGCCCGTCGAGGAACGCGGCCGGATGGCCGTTCACGATTTGCTTCAGCGACGGAAATTGTGCGCGTGCCCATGAAAGGTCCAGGGGATGGAGTGCATGTTGCTGGATGGTTGGTGTGCTCATGTTCGTCGCGCCTATTTTAGAGTGGCTGAGGACGAGTGGCTAGTGGCTAGTGACGGCGCGGATGAAATCGGCGAGGAGGCCGTAGGCGGTGGCGATTACGCCGGGCTTGTGCTCGATGATGGAGAGGCCGAAAACGTTCGTATCGAAACGCAGCGCGGAGGTGGTTCCTTCGAGGAGCGCGAGCGGATCGGTCATCGGCAATTGTTCCGGCCGAACACTTGCACGCACCCCGGCGCGGACGCCGGTTGCGGTGCGTTCGGCGCGGCAGATCAGCTTGTAGCGCATACCGGCGGCACGGGCGGCGCGCACTTGCTCGGGCGAAACGCTGCGGATGCCGACGCGCTCGATTTCTTCGAGCTTGATGGGCACGTCCATCAGCACGATGACGAGCGCGGCCACTTTCACGGCAGCGTCCCAGCCGTCGAGATCGTCGGAGGGATCGGTTTCGGCGACGCCGATTTCCTGGGCCTTCTTCACGGCTTCGTCGAGCGTGAGCCCGTTTTCCATTTCGGTGAGGACGACGTTGGTGGTGGAATTCAGGATGCCGCGAAAGCCGCGCAGCTCGACCGCCGGAAGCGAATGCGGGAACATCGAGAAAATCGGCGTGCCGTCCATCACCGTGGACTCGAAGAGGAATTTGCGGCCCTTCGCGCGAGCGAGGTCGCGCAGCTCGCGATAAGCGTAGACGATGGGTCCCTTGTTGGCGCTGATGGCATGGGCGCCGCTTTCGATGGCCGCTTTCAGATGATCGATGGCGGGCTGACCGGTGCGTCGGTCGAGCGAAGTCGCCTCGAAGAAGACGTCGGGGTCGGCTTCTTCCAGCCATTCGCGGACGTTCTTCGGCGCGGCCCACGCGGGGCACTCGGGGCAACGGCCAGCCAGAAGCGCCTCGGCGTCGAGTCCATTCGGATTCGCGATCCAGCCGATGCGGCGCGAGGCGACGCCCGTCAGCTTCCACTCGATGGCGTAGTCCTCGTGCAGGAGAGCTTCCTTCGCGCGCAGCAGCCGCACGAATTCCTTGCCGACGTTGCCGAAGCCGATCAGCGCGAGTTTGTAGGTGTGAATCGCTCACCTCGAGAAGTGCTGGCCATGAGATAGCTTGGCTTCGTTGAGATACTAGGTCAAGCAGCCTCCAAAAGAGAAAAGCAGATCGCTCACCCCGCACAAAACGCGGGGATTCGGGATGACAAGCTGGTGAGGAGAGGCGCGTTTACTGGCGAAGTCAACAAAGCCAGATGGCTTCTAATGACGAGCGAGGGCGGAGCGGCCCGGGAAGCGGGCGGCGCTGCCTAGCTCTTCTTCGATGCGAAGGAGCTGATTGTATTTGGCGATGCGATCGGTGCGCGATGCGGAGCCAGTCTTGATCTGACCGGTGCCCATGGCGACGACGAAATCGGCGATGAAGGCGTCTTCGGTTTCGCCGGAGCGGTGCGAGACGACCGCCGTGTAATTCGCTTTGCGCGCCATTTCGATGGCTTCGACGGTTTCGGTGACGGTGCCGATCTGATTGAGCTTGATGAGAATCGAATTGCCAATGCCTTCGGCGATCCCGCGCGCGAAGATTTTCGGGTTCGTGACGAAGATGTCGTCGCCGACGAGCTGAAGCTTTTTGCCGACGTCGCGAGTGAGAATTTTCCAGCCGTCCCAATCGTCTTCGGACATGCCGTCTTCGAGCGAGACGATCGGATATTGCCGTACCCAGTTCTCCCAGAAGGCCACCATTTGCTCGGACGTGCGCGCGGACTTGTCTGATTTCTTGAAGATGTATTTTTTGCTGGCCTTGTCGTAGAACTCACTGGCGGCCGGATCGATGGCGATTGCAATCTGTTCGCCCGGCTTGTATCCGGCGGCGGTGATGGCTTCCAGGACCCGTTCGAGCGCCTCTTCGTTGGATTTCAGGTTGGGCGCGAAGCCGCCTTCGTCGCCGACGGCCGTCGAGTAGCCGTTCTTCTTCAGCACCGCTTTCAAATTGTGGAAGACTTCCACGCCCCAGCGCAGCGCTTCGTGGAAACTCGGCGCGCCAAGCGGCATCACCATGAATTCCTGCACGTCGACGGAATTGTCCGCGTGCGCGCCACCATTGAGAATGTTCATCATCGGGACGGGCAGCGTGTTCGCCGACGAATTGGTGGAATAGCGGGCGAGATATTTGTAGAGCGGCTGGCCGGACGCGGCAGCGGCCGCTCGCGCGGCAGCCATCGAGACCGCGAGAATTGCGTTGGCGCCGAAATTGGATTTGGTCGGCGTGCCGTCGGCCTCGATCATGCGGCGGTCGAGGGCGCGCTGGTCGGACCCGTCCATCCCGACGACGGCTTTCGCGATTTCCGCGTTGACGTGGCCGACGGCTTTCAGCACGCCTTTGCCGAGGTAGCGGGATTTATCGGCGTCGCGCAATTCGTTCGCTTCGTGCTCGCCGGTGGATGCGCCGGAAGGAACTGCGGCGCGACCGATTGCGCCACCTTCGAGGCGAACGTCCGCCTCGACCGTAGGATTGCCGCGCGAATCGAGAATTTCGCGGCCACGAACGCTAATGATCTTTGTCGACATCATTCCCCCTGGAGCAAGAGTACGAGCGAGATGCTCGCTAGTCTTTCACTGCCATCAATAGATAAGGACTGAAGTCTACGGGAAACTTTTCTTCGGGCCAAGCCCGGCGGAATCGTTCTGCAAGGTCGCGCCAGTAGGACTCCGGGTCGGGAAGTGTGTGAGCATAAGCGTTGCCGTAAGAAGTAGAACTCCAGAATCCTGCGAAGTCCCGCGGCGAGGCGGAAAGAACGTAAGGCACTTTGGTGTCCTCGATCATACGGAGGCTGGTGGCGGCGCGGACGATGCTCTGCGGGAACTCCTTGCGACGCAGGCGTTCGTCGCGAAACGGATTCCAGTGGTCGTGGAGTTCGCGGCGTACGATTTCGCGAATGGGCAGCGGCGTTTCCGGGAGCCCTCCGCCGTAGACAGCGAATATTCCGCCGGGGCGAAGCCAGCGTTCGACGTTGGCGATTACAGCCGGCACATCCATCCAGTGCAGTGCCGTCGCAACGTTGACCAGGTCCACGCTCCCTGGCTCCTGCCGGCAATCTTCGGCTTTTTCGATGCGGACGATCGCCCGTGGCGCCGTCTCGCGGATTTTGCCGGCCATCAAGGGGTCTGGCTCGACGGCGATGACTTCTGCGAAATGCTGCACGAGCTCGCGCGTGGCTTTGCCCGTTCCCGCGCCAAGGTCCATCGCGCGATTACGATGAGCCGCATCGACGGCGGCGAGAATCCGCGCAAAAAGCTCCGGAGGATAATCGGGACGAAACGTGTTGTAGGCGTCCGCGGCTGCGCCAAAACGGGGCTCGAAAGACATGAAGTGCAACCCTGCACGACAAGGAGCCGGCTCAACGCGTGAAATAAGCGCGATGCTCTACTCGGGCTCTTCGAGCATGGATTCGGGGCGGACGACGACTACGACGCCGCCGTCCGAAACCGAGTAGCGCGCGCGGTCAGCTTCGAGATCGTGACCGATTACCGTGCCTTCCGGCAAATTCACATGGCGATCGATGATCGCGCGCCGAATCCGGCATCGGCGGCCGATATTCACGTGATTGAATATGATCGATTCTTCCACGTCGCTGTAGCTGTTCACGCGGACGTCGTAGCCGACTATGCAATTCTCCACGCGCCCGCCCGAGACAATCGAGCCGCCGGCGACGATCGAGTCGATCGCGGTGCCGGTGCGCTCCGGATCGCCGAACACGAATTTCGCCGGTGGATATTGCTGCTGCCAGGTATGCAGCGGCCAGCTCTTGTCGTAAAGATTGAACACGGGCGAAACGGCGCAGAGGTCCATGTTCGCCTCGTGATAAGCGTCAACGGTCCCCACGTCGCGCCAGTATGAGGTTTCCTTCTTGTTTTCGTCGCGGAAGTTGTATGCGAACACGCGGTACTTGCCGATGATGCGCGGAAGAATGTCTTTGCCGAAATCGTGAGCGGAAGTCGGGTTTTCGGCGTCGTCGATGAGAATCGGAACCAGAAGCTGCGTGTTGAAGAGATAGACGCCCATGGAGGCGTTCACTTTGTCGGAGTGAAGCCGGGAGCGCTTCGGATTCGCGGGCTTTTCCTCGAAGCCGATGATGCGCCAGTTGTCGTCGGTCTCGATCACGCCGAACTGCTTCGCGGCGGCGGCCGCATCCACTTCGATCGTGGCAACGGTGACGTCAGCACCCGACGCGACGTGCTGCTCGAGCATGGTCTGGTAATTCATTTTGTAGATGTGGTCGCCGGAAAGAATGAAGACGTAGTTGGACTGCTCGCTGCCGATCGAGTAGATATTTTGGTAGACCGCGTCCGCAGTGCCCTGGTACCAGTGCTGCGAAACTCGCATCTGCGGCGGCAGGACTTCGATGAAATCACCGAGTCCCATCAGCACGGACCAGCCGCGGCGAACGTGGCGATTGAGGCTGAGAGCTTTGTACTGGGTAAGAACGAAAACGCGGCGCAAATCGCTATTGAGGCAGTTCGAAAGAGTGATGTCGATGATTCGATACGTGCCGCCGAAAGGCACCGCGGGTTTGGCGCGGTCGCGGGTGAGGGGCCAAAGGCGCTCACCCTGGCCGCCAGCCAGTAGAACGCCGATCGCATTGCGCATTACGGGCATCGCCGTTTCCGATCGACTCTGACGAACACTTTCCGCTGCCTACCTGCCGGCCCTATTCTGCATTAATAGCGGCAGCTTGCGCCAGTCGCCCCGACGCCGTTCCTTGTGTGATTCGACATGGCAGAAAAATCCAGGCCGAGGCGTGGCTTTTCCACGCAGAAAAAAGACTTTCAGGCGACTCACCCTTGACTTACTGACAAGTTACTAGGGACGAGCGGAAGTGCCGCTAAGTGGAATTTAATTCTTGACTTAGGGGTAGGCCTCCGATAGAAGAGTCTGCAATTGCCGGTTTGGCTGTGAACCGGTAAACTGTTTGAACCCATCTATCCAAACAAAATCTCAAAAGGGGAACGGGGGTGAATACGCGTGGCAGAAGTTGTGATTCAAGAAGGTGAGTCTTTGGAAAACGCGCTCCGGCGATTCAAGCGGAAGGTGCAGTCGGAAGATATCATCAAGGAGATTAAGAAACACAGCTACTACATGAAGCCGGGTGAGAAGCGTCGAGCCAAGGAAGCCCTCTCGCGTAAACGTCTCCGCAAGAAGCAACGGCGTGAGCAGGATTAGGCAATCGACTCATTCAAGCGATTCCCAGCAGCTTAATGACAGCCGAAAGGCGGGAGCCGGATGTGTCCCCGGCCGACGCCTTCTTCAACGCTCAGGGTTTGTCCGGCACGGCGGACGGACCCTGGGATCCGGTCTGACATTTATGGGCTCGGGGTGTGTATCCCGAAGCATTGGGACAAGCCCTGAAACCAATTTTGGGTCAGGGTTGGCATCCCGAAGTTTCGGGACAAACCCTGATACCCAAGCTGCACCGCTGCCAGTCCTGTCCCCAGCGCGGTTCGGGAGCGGAGCATGGAATACCACGATAAGGTCCTGAAGTGCAGCGAGTGCGGAGCTGAATTCGTCTTCACCGCCGGCGAGCAGATGTTTTTCGCCGACAAGGGCTTCAAGAATGAGCCCAAACGGTGCAAGGCTTGCAAGGCCAACCGCGCGCAAGGCAATGGCGCGAGTTCGCCGGGCGTTCAGCGTGTGGAAACAAAAACGGTGTGCTCGCAGTGCGGCAAGGAAACGACGGTGCCGTTCAAGCCGACGCAAGGACGGCCCGTATACTGCCGCGAATGTTTTCAGCAGCGGCGGTCGATCGGCGCTACTGGCGCGGCGAGCGCGACCGCATAGCCCCTTCGCAACTGGCACGCTCCAGGCGGTTGCCTCAAATAGCGAGCCGATTCTCGCTCGCCGTCGTCCCCGCTCCAAATTCAACCGAACATTTGGGGGCCCTTCGTTCAGGGCCCTTTTTCTTTGGGTGAGTTTCGCTCTATGCTGCCTGCGAACGGCCTGCGGGCGCGATTTCGCCGAAAGCAGCCACAAATTGCTCGACCTCGGCCTGCGTTCCGATGCTCACGCGGAGGAAAGTCGGCATCGTCGGGAATCGCCGGCCGACAAGAATCTTCCGAGCGCGAAATTGGTCCACAATCGGCTGCACGTCCGTTCCCACATCGACCATCACAAAATTGGCCTGCGAGGGAATGCACTTCCGACCGTCTTTCGCGAGCTGATCGCAAAGCCACTCGCGCGTGGCGTTCATTTTCCTGCTGCAATCCTTGATGTAATCCTGGTCGAACAGGCTTGCGTACGTCGCCGCAAGGACGGCGGCGTTTCCGTTGAACGGCTGAAGATTGTACGGCACCATCTGGTCGAGCGTCTCTTTGGCACCCACCGCATAACCCAGCCGCATTCCCGCCATGCCATAGACCTTCGAGAAGGTGCGGACCACCACAAGGTTGGGGTGCGCGGCGATGAGGTCGACGGCGGAGGCGTAGCCTGGATTATCGGCAAAATGAAAGTACGCTTCGTCGACCAGAATCAGCGCCGACGACGGCACGTAATTTACGAACGCGGCGAAATCATCGTGCGTCACAATCGTACCCGTCGGGTTGTTCGGGTTGCAAATGTAGACGAGGCCCGTCTTGGACGTGCACGCGGCGGCCATTTGAGCCAGGTCGTGCCGATAATCGGGTGTCAACGGAACCTTGATGACCTCGCCATGCGATGCCCTCACATATTCGATCACGGCTTCGAAGGTGGTGCCCGCAACCACGAGGTTCTTGCTGGGGCCAAGAAATGCTTCGTCCGCCACGCACAAAATCTCTGTGGAGCCGCAACCCAGCATGATGTTGTCGCGCTGCACGCCGTGAATCTGCGCCAGCGCGTCGCGCATCTTTAGGTATGAGCCATCGGGATAGCGCGAAGCCGTGTGCCCGCACGTTGCCAAGGCCTCAAGCGCTTTCGGCGAAGGGCCGTAGGGACTTTCGTTGAAGTTCAGACGGACAGCACCCTCGGGGACCGGCTGATCGTGGCGTGCTTGTCCAGCATGCAGGTAAGGGGCCGCGGCTGCGAACGTCAGCCCTTGACCGACAACCCGCGAAAAATCGCGGCGGGAAAAAACGGGACGCGTCATCTTGTTGCCCCCTCGAATGCGAGATTGTTTGGGATGATACCCCTCGGGCCACGCGCGAACAACAAATCGTTTCCGGGAAGAAAGGCCTGACCACAATGAACGAGAAAGCGTTACGAGAGCATTTGCGGAAGCTGCTGACGTCGAGCGAAGCTCACATCGACTGGAAAGCCGCGGTCGACGACATGCCCCCGAAACTTCGCGGCGCGAACCTCCTGGGGTCGCCGCATACGCTGTGGGAGCTGCTGGAACACGCTCGCATCGCGCAATGGGACATTCTTGAGTTCTCGCGCAACGCGGAGCATGTGTCTCCCGACTTCCCTTCCGGCTATTGGCCTGCGAGTTCAGCGCCGCCGAATGACGCGGCGTGGGACAAGAGCGTCAAGGCATTCGAGACGGACTTGGAAGCGATGGCGAAACTCGTCGCTGATCCGGAGACAGATCTGTTCGCGCCGATTCCGCATGGCTCGGGCCAGACGATACTTCGCCAGGCGCTGCTTCTCGCGGACCACAACGCCTACCATCTGGGCCAATTCGTCCTGGTTCGGCGGATGCTCGGTTCGTGGAGCGAAAGCTGAGCCGCAACCCTCGCCGCCAGGACGCAACAGCCGATATAATGGAAGCAGGCAGCAAACTAGATTCATAAGGTCAGGGAGATTCATGAGCAGGCAGCAGGCAATTGTGGATTCATCCGCTCCGAAAGAGAGCGAACAGGTTTGGGAAGCGTTTCGCCGTTGGGGATACTTGCAGGCGAACCTTGATCCGCTGGGCGATCTCGCGCCGGTGGCGATGCCCGAGCTTGACGTCACGGGCCCCGATGCGGAGGCCGCGCGGCGCATCTACTGCGGCACGATCGGCGCGGAGTTCATGCACATCCCGGACCGCGAGCGCAGGCTGTGGATTCAGGAACGCCTGGAATCGGAAGCGCCGGCGCCCGACCGTGGGCGCATTCTCGACCGCCTGATCCGCGCGGACGTCTTCGAGCAGGTTCTGCAAACCCGGTATCTCGGCACAAAGCGCTATTCGCTTGAGGGCGAAGCTTCGCTTTTGCCTTTGCTCGACGCGATTCTGAATTCCGCCGCAGAACAGGGCGCCGAGCAGGCCGTTCTGGCGATGAGCCATCGCGGGCGCCTGAACGTGATGGTGCACATCGTTGGACGCGACGCCGCGGAAGTGTTCGCGCGCTTCGAAGACTTCGACCCAAGAAGCGTACTCGGCGGCGGAGACGTGAAGTACCACATGGGAGCGACCGGAGATTTTCTGGCAACGAGCGGGCGCAAGGTGGGCATTCACCTGGTGTCGAACCCGAGTCATCTGGAAGCAGTGAATCCCGTCGCGATCGGGCGCGCACGCGCGAAGCAGACTCGCACCGGGGAAAATGGCCGGCGTGAAGTGGTTCCGATTCTCATGCATGGCGACGCAGCATTCGCGGGACAGGGAATCTGGGCCGAGACGCTGAACATGAGCGGCGTGGAAGGTTTTACGGTGGGCGGCTCGATCAGCATCATCGTGAACAACCTAATTGGCTTTACGACGATTCCGCGCGATGAGCATTCGTCGCGATTCTCGTCGGACTTGGGGAAGAGATTGCCGATTCCGATTTTCCACGTCAATTCGGAAGACCCGAATGCCGTTGTACGGGTGGGCCGGATGGCGCTCGATTACCGTTACGCGTTCGGTTCTCCGGTGATCGTGGATTTGATCGGATATCGCAAGCACGGCCACAGCGAAGTGGACGATCCGACGATTACGCAGCCTTTGCGTTACCGCAAGATCGAAGCGCATCCGCCCATCTGGCAAACGTACGCGGAGAAAATCGGCGTCGATCCGCAGCCGATCATCCGCAGCGTGCACGAAGAACTTGACGCCGCGCAAAAGAGAGCCATCGAACTCGAAAAGAATCCGCCAATGCGCGAGTTGCCGGCGTACTGGAACCGGTTCCGCGGTGGAAAATATAGCCCTTCCCTGGAAGTCGATACGGGTATCCCGCAAGCGGAAACGACGGCGGTCGGCGAAGCCCTCGTGAAATATCCGCAAGGATTTCACATCCATCCGAAAGTGAAGAAGCTGCTCGAACAACGCCTAGAAATGGCGCGCGGCAAGCGAGCTATCGACTTTGGTATGGCGGAAGCGCTCGCGTTCGGCTCCTTGCTGAAACAAGGCGTGCCAGTTCGACTCAGCGGCCAGGACAGCCGCCGAGGAACGTTCAACCAGCGCCACGCAGCCTTAATCGACATCGAGACGGAAAAAGAGTTTGTGCCGCTCGAGCACGTCGCGACTGAGCCAGCGTGGTTCGAAATCTACAACTCGACACTTTCGGAAGCCTCCGTGCTCGGCTTCGAATACGGGTTCAGCCGCGATTTTCCGGAGGCGCTGGTCCTTTGGGAAGCGCAGTTTGGCGACTTCGCGAATGGCGCTCAGATCGTGATCGACCAATTCGTTTCGGCGGGCGAGGACAAGTGGAATCTGTTATCGGGCGTGGTGCTGCTCCTCCCGCAGGGGTACGAAGGCCAGGGCCCCGAGCATTCAAGCGCGCGCATCGAACGGTTCCTTCAACTCGCGGCGCGCGATAACATCCAGATTTGCCAGCCGTCGACGGCCGCGCAGTATTTTCATTTGCTGCGGCGGCAGGCGCTGCGAGTGTGGCGCAAGCCGCTGGTGGTGTTCACGCCGAAGAGCATGCTGCGCAATCCGGCGGCTGCGTCCACGCTGGCCGATCTTGCCGCGCCGCGCTTTCGCACCGTGATTCCCGATCGCGGCGATGGCTCGGCCAAGAGAGTGCTGCTTTGCACCGGAAAAATCGGGCATGAACTCGAAGCCGAAAGAAAGCGCCGGAAGGATGCTTCCACCGCGATCGTCTTCCTCGAGCAGCTTTATCCGTTGCCGGAGGCTGAACTTTCCGCCGAGATGGACCGGCACGCAGGCGCTCGCGAGTTCGTGTGGGTGCAGGAGGAGCCGGCGAACATGGGCGCGCTCGCGTTCTTGATGCCGCGGCTCGAACGGCTGGCGCGCGGGCGCGCCGTGCTGTCGGTGAAGCGCTCGGCGAGCGCAAGCCCCGCTACGGGCTCGCACAAAGCGCACGAGCTGGAGCAGAAGACGTTGCTCACCGTGGCTTTCGGAAGCACTTCGAAGGACTAAAATCAAAAGAGCCGGGGGGACGCCCTTCGACTGCGCTTCCCTCGGCTGCGCTCGGGGCAGGCAGGACAAGCCGGCGCTACGAAAGACAGACCGACGTCACTTGCGCGAAATAATCACACTTTCAGGGCCGGGCAGCGGCCGAATCTCGATCGACGAAAACCCCGCATTCTTGAACATGCGTTGGTACTCGGCGAACGTGTAGGCATCGCCTGACGGCGTGTGGCCGAGCATTGTCATGCTGAACGCAGCCGCTGCGGGCGGCGTGACGCGATCGTCATTGGGAACAAATTCGAGAGTGACCGCGCGTCCTGCCGGAGCAAGGGAGGCGTGCACTTTGCGCAAGAGGCTTTCATTTGTGGCGACGTCGAAGTGGTGAAGGAAGTTCGTGAGCAAAACAAGGTCATAGCCGGAGCCGAGCGCGACATCGAAGGCGCTGCCGGGCAATAGGTGATGGCGCGAACCAACACCTGCGGCCTCGGCGTTTTCCTTTGCGACCGCGAGGACGCTCGGCCAATCCAGAGCGAAAATTTCAGCATTGGGATTGTGCTTCGCGAGGGTGATGCCAAATATCCCGTGCCCGGCGGCAATGTCGAGCACTTTCCATTTCTCCCCGCTCGCCGCGCCCAGCATTTCGGCAATCGCGTTCGCAGGCATCACCATCAAGGATCTCATCGAGCGGGCGAACTCGACCCAAATCGGATTTTCGGGTTCGATGGATGCCTTGCCCGCTAGCGACGCACCTCCGCTGCGAAGCGTTTCCGTCAGGTCCATAAAAAGGTCGATTGCGTGCGGCATCGTGAGGAACTTCGCGATCGAGCCGATGCACGCCGGTGAGCGCTTGTCCAAAAAGACGGCAGCGTCTCGCGTGAGCGCGTACCTCCCGTCCTTTTTTGTGAGAATGCCGGCGATCGCCAGGTAGTCGCACAGGATCCGCGCGCCACGCTCGGTGGTTCCGCATCGTTTCGCCAAGTGAGCCGGCGTCACATTGCCTTCCCCCACAGCCGTGAACACGTCGAGTTCGATCGCGGCTTTCATGGCCGCGGTACGCTGGAACCCGTTCAAAAGCTCGAAAATCAAAGCGGGATTCGGTTGTTCTTGCTGCGTGGGACTTGGCATTCTTTCTTTCTCCGAAAGGCGCGCCATTCTCTCGCGATGCTGGGCGAAGCGCAATCCTGGACCATGAGTGATCTTCTTGAGTTCATTCGCCCGCGTTGACTCGCTCGCCTAGGGGTCATAACATGGCGCGCGCAGCCGAGACAATTGCTGGCCCATGAAACCCCACCTACCCAAGAACGAAGCTGCGCGACTCGAAGCCCTTCACCGGTACGCCATTCTGGATACCGTTCCGGAACAGGAATTCGACGACCTGGCTCGCCTCGCAGCCCTTATCTGCGGCACTCCGATCGCGCTGGTCAGTTTTGTCGATGCGGAGCGGCAGTGGTTCAAGGCCAAGGTCGGCCTGCAACTTTCGGAAACGCCGCGCGACGTCTCTTTCTGCGCCCACGCGCTCCTGAAGCCGGATGTTCTGGTGATACCAGACACACTCGCGGACGAACGCTTTCGCGCGAATTCGCTCGTGACCGGCGAGCCGCACATTCGTTTCTACGCGGGCGCGCCGCTCGTGACGCATGACGGGCACGCGCTGGGCACGATCTGCGTGACGGATACGGTTCCTCGCGACCTGGGCCAGCCGCAACGCGAGGCCCTCAAGGCGCTCAGCAGGCTCGCGGTGGCCGAGCTGCAACTTCGCCGCGGCGTTTCCGATCTTTCGCATGCGATTCGCGAACGGCGCCGCGCCGAGAAGGAAATCGATCAACTCTTCACGCTGTCTCTCGACATGCTGTGCATCGCCGGCTTCGACGGCTATTTCAAGCGGGTAAATCCAGCTTGGGAAAAGGTTCTGGGAATTCCGACGGCGCAATTGCTCGCGCGTCCTTACGTCGACTTCGTCCATCCCGATGACCGCACAGCGACGTTCGCCGAGGGGGAAAAGCTTGTCGGGGGCGGCGAGACGGTCTCGTTTGAGAATCGCTACCGCCGGGGGAACGGCAGCTACATCTGGCTTTTGTGGAACGCGACGCCGAGCAGCAGCGAGAAACGGATTTACGCGGTTGCCCGCGATGTGACGGAACGCAAACGCGCTGAGCGACGCACGGCAGCCGGCTACGCCGTCACGCGCGTGCTGGCCGAAGCCGATTCGCTGGAAACGGCAACGCCGCAAATCCTCAGCGCCATCTGCGAAAGCCTCGATTGGGAAGTGGGAGCGATCTGGCGGCTCGACGAGAACGCCCAGGTGCTCCGTTCTCTCCGGGTTTGGCATGCGCCGCACGCGGAGTTTGCGCGTTGGGAGAAAGCCACTCGCGAATTGACGATTGCAAAGGGGATGGGCCTGCCCGGCCGTGTGTGGGAAACGGGAGAGCCTGCATGGATCGCGGACATCCCTCGCGACACGAGCTTTCCTCGCGCGCAAATTGCACTGGAGGAGGGCCTACATTCGGCCTTCGCGTTTCCGATCCGGGGCGCATCCAAGTTCATGGGCGTGGTGGAATTCTTCAGCACCGAGGCGCGCGAACCGGATCGGGATTTGCTCGCGATGTTCGATTCCATCGGCAGCCAGATCGGCCAGTTCATCGAGCGCCGCCGCGCCGAAAGCGATCTGCGGTTGTACACGGATTACCTGGAAGCGGCGCGGCACGCTCAGGAGGAAGACGCACGGAAACTTTCCGAACTGGTGAAAGAGCTCGAAGTGGAAAAGCAGCGCGCCGAGGAAGCCACGCGGGCCAAGAGCGAGTTTCTTGCCAACATGAGCCACGAAATTCGCACGCCCATGAACGCGATTATCGGCATGACAGAGTTGGCCCTCGAAACCAAGCTGACGCCAGAGCAGCGGGAATATCTTCGGACGGTGAAAAGCTCCGCAAGCTCGCTGATCGGCGTGATCGACGACATTCTCGATTTCTCGAAGGTGGAAGCCCGCAAACTCGAGCTCGATCGCGTGGAGTTTCCGCTGCGGGACACGCTCGAGGACGCGGTCCGCGTTCTGGCTTTGCAAGCCCAGCGCAAAGGACTCGAGCTGGCATGCGACGTTCCGCCCGAAGTTCCGGACGCGCTGATCGGCGATCCACAACGCTTGCAGCGAATCATCATTAATCTTGTCGGGAACGCCGTGAAATTCACGGAGCGCGGTGAAGTGGTCGCGCGCGTGGCCGTCGAATCCCAATCGCGCCACGATGCGGTGTTGCGGGTAAGCGTCGCAGACACCGGGATCGGCATCCCTCCCGATAAGCAGAAGCGGATTTTCGAGGCTTTCGCTCAAGCCGACAGCTCCACCACTCGAAAATACGGAGGCACCGGGCTGGGTCTGGCGATTTGCGCGCAGCTTGTGGAGCTGATGGGCGGGCGCATCTGGGTGGACAGCGAACCGGGGCGCGGCAGCAATTTCCATTTCACGGCAAAGCTCGAAGTGCAGCAAGGCCCGGCACAAAAGCAGCCGGAATTCAACGCCACGAAGCTCCGCAATCTTCCCGTCCTTGTGGTGGACGACAATTCAACAAATCGCCGCATCCTAGAGGAAATGATCACGAACTGGCGCATGAAGCCCGTCGCCGTTGGGAGCGGGCGGGAGGCGCTTGAGGCTCTCGCCAGCGCGCACAAGGACGGCGCGCCCTTCCGCTTGGTCCTTCTCGATTCGCACATGCCGGAGATGGATGGATTCGAAGTGGCCTCTCGAATAAAGCAGGATTCGCAGGCTCGCGGGATGGATTTGATCCTGCTCACATCGGCCGGGCACCGGGAAGAACTCGCGCGCGCAAAGGAACTCGGCGTGGCATCCGCGCTCGTGAAACCAGTGAAGCAATCCGAGTTGTGGGACGCAATCGTCACGATACTCCACGCAGCTTCACAACGGAAGCAGCGTCCTCCTGCACCGCGCCGAACGAAACGCGCCCGCCACGGACTCCAGATCCTGGTTGCGGAGGACAACGCCGTGAACCAGGAGCTTGCGGTGCACCTTCTCGAACGCCGGGGCCACACCGTCACGCTGGCCGAAAACGGCCGGCAAGCAATCGCCGCCATTGAAAAGCAGAAATTCGATCTGGTCCTGATGGATCTGCAGATGCCCGAAATGGGCGGCATCGAAGCGACGCAGGCAATTCGAGAGAAGGAAAAATCGTCGGGCGCCCGGCGGCTTCCGATTATCGCCATGACGGCTCACGCGATGCGCGGCGACCGCGAAAAGTGCCTTGCGGCCGGGATGGACGGTTACGTTTCCAAGCCACTGGATCCGCGGACGTTTCTGCAAACGGTGGAAGGAATGGCGCGAGGCGAGACTGCACCGCCAAGCCAAACGGCCGAGCCAAAACCCGGAGGCCAACTCGACGGGCCGGTACTGCTCAATCGATTCGCCGGCAATCGCAAACTTTTGAAATCCCTGATTCGGACGTTCCGCGAGGATTGCCCGAAGATGATGGCGACGATTCGGAAGGCGCTATCGGCGCGCGACAAATCCGCCCTGGCGGATGCGGCTCACGCGCTGAAGGGGTCCGTCGGCAACTTTGGACCAACCGCCGCCTTCGACACTGCGAAACAAATCGAAATGACCGCAAGAGGGGGTACACTCGACGGCTGCCGGGAACTGTACTCAAAGCTCGAAGACGAGATTGCAAGTCTGCTTCCGGCTCTTCAAGATATCGGCGGGAAAGCCCGGGCTCGGGAGCGGCGCCCGAGGTCAAATCGAGGCTCACGGAGAAACCGATGACGCGAATTCTTGTAGCGGACGACGACCGCACGACGCGTCTGCTGATTTCCGAACTGCTGCGCGCGGCGAAGTTCACGGTCGTCACGGCATCCGACGGTGCCGACGCGCTGAAAAAGCTCAAGAAAGACAAGTTCGATCTCGCCTTGCTCGACATTTGGATGCCGAAGAAAAATGGGATTGAAGTGCTGGCGGCGCTGCGGAAGGGAAAGCCCCGTCCCAAGGTAATCGTGATGACCTCGGACGACACGCCTGAAACCTTGCTCGGGGCAATTCGCGAACAGGCGTACAAGTACATTGCGAAGCCGATTGATCCTCCGGCGTTGATCGCGATCGTTAAGGAGTCCCTCGAAAAGAAGGCGAAATCGCTGCCGATCGAAGTCGTGTCCGCGCGTCCGGAGTGGATCGAGCTCCTCGTTCCCTGTTCGCTGGAGACCGCCGAAAGAATTGAAGGGTTCATGGCGCATTTCAAGGCGGGATTATCCGAAGAGGCCAGATCCGCAGTCGGGCAAGCCTTCCACGAACTCCTGCTCAATGCCGTTGAATGGGGCGGCAAGCTCAATGTGCACCGCAAAGTCCGCATTTCGTGTCTGCGCGCCAAACGGATGATTCTTTACCGCATCGCCGACCCGGGACCCGGATTCAAGCTGGCTGACCTGAGCCACGCGGCTATTGCTCAATCTCCCGACGAGCCCACCAAGCACGACGAAATCCGCCAGCAAAAAGGGCTGCGGCCTGGGGGCTTTGGCCTCGTTCTGGTGCAAGCGAACGTGGACGAGCTCCTCTACAACGAAGCGCAGAACGAAGTGGTCTTCGTGAAGTACCTCGACGCCGTCGCGCCCACGCCATAATTCCGCATGGTCATTCTGGTTATGGGCGTCACCGGTTCCGGGAAGACCACCGTCGGACGGTTGCTGGCGGAGCGCCTCGGATGGGTTTTCGTGGATGCGGACGACTTTCACTCCGCCGCCAATAAAGAAAAAATGCATCGAGGCATTCCACTCACCGACGCGGACCGCGCGCCCTGGCTCGCCGCAATTCACGACAAGCTGCTGCGCGAAAACGGTAACGGCCAAAATATCGTCCTTGCATGTTCCGCGCTGAAGCAGGAATACCGGAATACGCTGAGCGAGGACTTGATTCTCGACATTGTCTATCTCCGCGGCTCCCGTTCGCAACTCCGCAGGAACCTGGCCACTCGCGAGAATCATTTCGCTGGTGAAAGCCTCGTCGCGAGTCAGCTCGCTACGCTAGAGGAGCCTGCCGGCGCGGTCGTCGAGGATATTGGCCGCACTCCCGAGGAAATTGCCGAAGACATCTGCGCTCGTCTGGACTCGCAAGGAATCGCAACGCCGCGCCATTCTCCGAGGCCCCGCCAACACAAAACCAGAGGCGACGGAAATCCGAGCTGAATTCCAAGAAGCGGCTGGTGGGCCCGCAAGGATTTGAACCTTGGACCAACGGATTATGAGTCCGCTGCTCTAACCAGCTGAGCTACGGGCCCGCACCTTCGCAATATCGTACACCGAAAGGGATTGCAACAAGCTGTCGATGGTATAAGTCACTAGATCGGAGCGCCGGAACAACTCGAGGCAGGAGAAAAGTGGAGGAGCACGTGACGATGGATTTTTCCTTCGGCAAAAGAACGGCGCGTTGGATTCTTCTTTTGATGCTGGCGGTCGTGGCCATAATTTCCGTTCACGCCGCTCCGGCCACACAGGATTTCGTCTACATCGGAACGTACACGGGCCACGGAAGCGAAGGCATCTACGTCTGCGAATTCGACCCGGCCAGCGGGCGTCTCACTTCGCCGGTGGTCGCCGCGGAAACCTCCCAGCCGTCTTTTCTGGCCGTCGCTCCCGGCAGGGAATTTCTGTACGCCGTCAACGAAACCGATCAGTTCGATGGCCAGGCGGCAGGATCGGTCAGCGCGTTCTCCATGGATTCTTCAACGGGAAAGTTGAAACTGCTGAACCAGGTGTCTTCGCGCGGCTCAGGTCCGGCACATATCGTTCTCGATCGCACCGGCCGGTTCGCCTTGGTCGCGAACTACGGCGGAGGAAGCGTGGGGGTTGTTCCTCTGTTGCCGGACGGCAAACTCGGCGAGTCCACTGCATTTGTTCAGCACAAAGGCTCCAGCGTGAATCACGAGCGCCAGGAAAGCCCGCACGCGCACGCGATCGCCATGTCTCCCGACAATCGCTTTGCCATCGTCGCCGACCTCGGCCTCGATCAACTGCTCGTGTATCCGTTCGACGCATCTCGAGGAGCTCTAGGCCAGCCGCGTATCGTCAAGACGGATGCGGGCGCTGGGCCGCGGCACCTTACCTTTGACAACACCGGCCACTTCGTTTACGTCATCAACGAAATGGCCTCAACCGTGACCGTCTACTCCTACGATCCGCGCGATGGCGCCATGGCCCCGATTCAAACCGTCTCTTCGCTTCCAGCCAACTTCACCGGCAAAAACAACGCCGCTGAAATAGTGCTTCATCCTTCCGGAAGGTTTCTCTACGCTTCGAATCGCGGCGACGACAACAGCATCGCCGTTTTCGCGGTCGATCCCGGCAAAGGCACGCTCACTCTTATCGAACGCGTTGCAACGGGAGGCAAGACGCCCCGCAACTTTGCCATCGACCCCTCGGGCGCATGGCTGCTCGCGGCAAACCAGGATTCCAATACCGTCGTCACGTTTCGCCTCAACAGGGAGACGGGCCGCCTAACTCCAACGGGCGAGTCAATCGAGGTGAGTTCTCCCGCAATGGTGGATTTCGTGCCGGTTCGAGGCCGCAAATAAGCAAAGGCCACAGCGACGCGCTCTTTCCTGTTGTATAATCCGCGCGATTACTTCCGTGTCCGTCGACATCTCAACCAGCCCCGCGCAGGACGGCGCCATCCCCCGCCCGCGCCGGCATTTTCTCGGTACCGCGCTGTGGGTCGCGGCGCTCGCGAACGCGCTCGTCCCGGCCATCTTCTTCTCCGAAAAACAGCTCTTCGGCCCGACGGACGTTCGCTACCGAGCTCTGGTCGCCCTCGTCGTGCTGGTTGAATACGCAATCGCCTTCTTGCTGCTTCTCCTGCACGCCAACGTGGGCTTTGCGAGCGGCTACGCCGTGGCCACTTCAGCCATCGTCACGCTGGGGTCTGCCGTGCTCGCGTTCGTGACCTTGCGCCCTGCCGGGTGGAATTGGAGCGCCGTCTACGTGGAAATTTTCGTCCTTGCAGGGCTCGCTTTCGCGGTCGTGTCCAACGCCGTATTTCTCGTCGCCAGCATCCGTTACGCACGCGCCATCCACCCGCGCCTGCATCTCGGTGGATTCTTCCTCGGTGTCGCCGCCTCCCTCGCTCTCGTGTTTCTCTACACGCGCATCCTCCCGTAACGTCGCCTGACCTTCGAGACGTCAGCGGGCATGGGTTGTGGTTTCCGCCGGAACTCCGGGATGAGATTTACGTAAGGTCCGCCCGCTTAGCACGGTAGAATTGATAAATGGCTAGAGGTTGGGAGAGCAAGGACGTCGAAGATCAAGTGCAGGAGTCGCAATCGAAGGGCAGCCCGAACAATAAAGCCCAATTGACTACGTCGGACATAGAATTGAATCGGCGTCGCGAGGTGCTGGTCCTCTCGCGCACGCGCGTTGAGCGTGAACTCGAATCAAGCCGGAATCCCAGATACACGGAACAGCTTACTCGCGCGCTGGCCGACCTCGACGCCCAACTCGCAAATCTCTCCGTTTCCGATTAACCGCTTCAGGCGCCGGGAAGCGTGGGGTCTGCTTCCTCGATGAACACAACTCCAACTCCATTTTCGCTTTTTTCGCGTCCCGGATCGCAGTGAATCACGGTGCCGCGGAACGATAGCGTGCTCGACCGATCCTTGTCTCCCGACGCCTCGATCACGACGCGCACCTCCGACTGCAGCCGCGGCCGGTTCTTCAGGCATAAGTAGGCGCCTTGCAAACTCAAGTCGCGCACGGTCGCCTTCTCCTGGAATGTCTTCCCATCTTCCGACTGCCCGCTCACCGTGGCCGCGAAGCGCAATCGCCTCCGCTGGCCCAGGCGCGATCCGCGCAAGGCCACATCCACCCCGCGCTCACTCATCGTGATCGTCATGCCTTCTGTGGCCGCCCAAGTTGCCGGAAACTCCTGACGCGCCGCCGACAGAAACCCATCCACTTTCTTATCCGGAGAATCCGGATCGTGATGGAAAAGAACCAGGTTTCGCACCTTCGCGTCGCGAACGATCTTCACGCCTTCCAGCCAGCTCGAATGCCCCCAGCCTTTGTGAGTGGATGCAAGTTGCTCGGGAGAGTATTGCGAGTCGTAGATCAGCACGTCCGCCCCATTCGCGAGCTGCCGCAAGTTTGCGTCGAATTCGGCGACACCCGGCTCATTGTCGGTGGCATACACCACCGAACCGCCCGCTGTGTCCAACCGGTATCCCAGGCAGCCCTGCGGATGGTTGAGCCAAGCCGCCGTGACTTTCGTTCCGTTGATTTCCCATTTTTCGCCGCCCGAGATCTCCCGGAATTCGCGCTCCGCGGACATCATACTCACGTCCACGGGAAAATACGGCTTGGCGAGCTGCCCTTCCAGCACCTGCCGCAAACTGTTGGGGCCAAGATATTTCGATTGGAAACTGTAAAAGTGGAAGCGATTGCGCGCTTCGAAGAACGGATGGAAGTAAGGAATGCCCTGAATGTGGTCCCAATGATAGTGGCTGACCAGCACGTGCGCGTCGAAACCGTTGTTGCTGCCCAAACTCGACCACTGATTGCCCAGCATTCGCAAGCCGGTGCCGCAGTCGAGGATGAACGGCGTGCCATCCGGCGCCGTGAGTTCAAGGCAGGGCGTGTTTCCGCCGTAGCGCCAGGTATCGCGCTCCAGCGTCGGCGTCGAGCCGCGCACTCCCCAGAAGACCAACTTCGCAGTATGATGCGTCATCGCTGGGCTAATCGTGACGCCTGACCGTAGCGCCCCCGGAACTCCCTGATGCCGATTCGGTGTCCGAATCCCTGTCATGGTAGGCGGTGGCGCCGAGGTAAGTCAATCGCGTTTCAAACGGCCGGTTCCTTGTCGCCGCTGGAACGCGTGGGTTATCGCCGACACCGGGCGTACTCGTCGCGATTCGTCCGTGGAGTCGACTGCCTGACCAGGAATCGAATTTTTTCATTTACTCCATTGAGTTAATATGGCGCCGCCTCGCAACGAGAACACGATGACCAGGGCCGAAATCGAAAAAAAGATAGAGCCCATCATTGAGCAATGCCGGCGGCTCTTTGCGCCAGGATCGTCCGATGCACACGATTCTCCTCCGACCGAAGAAACACTTAGACCCGAAATCAGACGTGTTTCTCTGATTGTTTCTTTGGCCCAGTCCGTTCTCGACTGCGGCGTCGAAGGCGAGGGGCTAGAGGTGGGTAGCGGATATGGATACCTTCTCCTCCCGATGGCTTCGCTCTTTCGCAATATCCGTTGGTCGGCCATCGACCACCCTGGTCCGCTCTACGCAACTCGGCAGAAGTATCGCTCTACCTTCCGGGACAACAATTGTGAGCTCGTGATCGCGGACCTCACCCGCGAAGCCCTTCCATTTCCCGACGGCCATTTTTCCGTCGTGACTTTTTCGGAGGTTCTCGAACATTTGCCGCCAGAGCGCCTGAGCGCTGTCCTCTCTGAAATAGCGCGAACGATTCGGCCGGGCGGTGTTCTCATCGCGTCTTCTCCGAATCAAGCTTCACTTGAAAATCGCCTGCGGCTGCTGCGAGGAAAAAGCATTCTCGAAATGCCCGAGGAGCTCGAGCGGGCGAAGGGCATATTTGGGCACATCCGGCTGTACACGGCGGCCGAAATGCAATCCGCAATGGCGAAGCTTGGTTTTGCTTTGGAGCGTTGTGCCATTGAGTCCAACAACTCAGGCTATCGTGGCGGATCCGACCGATCTTGGCGTCGGCGCATCTACCGCATGTACGAGCACGTTGAGGGCAGAGTAGGAATGCTTCGCGGCCTAGGAGATACGTGGTACATGGCGTTTCGCAAGACGGCCAGCATCCCGGCCAATTTGAAGCAGACTTGAAACAGGCGCCCCTGGGGCCGGCGCCTCCAAACTCGAGTCTGGAGCAATTAATTCGTGTGCGCGGCATTTCTGCGGATAGAATTTACGTGATGCACTTTCACTCGCAAAGCAGCCACAGCCACGACGCTCACGGGCACTCCCATCTTCCGGCTCGCGGGATGACCGGGCTGCTAGGCGGCGCGGTAGCGGTAACGTTCGCGCTGGTTGCTGTGGAGCTCACCGCCGGCTACCTGGGCCATTCGATCGCCCTGGTCAGCGACGCCGTTCACAATCTCACCGACATTCCCACGCTGATCATTTCCTGGATCGGCATGCGCATGGCGCTGCGCCCTCCTACGTCGGAGAAAACGTACGGATATCATCGCGCCGGCATACTCGCGGCATTCGTGAACGCGATGCTGCTTGAACTTGTCGCAGTCTTCCTGCTCTACGAATCCGTGTCGCGGCTTCGCAATCCCGTGGAAGTCCGGACAAGCCTGATGCTGTGGGTTTCGGTGCTTGCGCTTGCGATCAATGGCGGCATTACGATCGCAGTTCATCGCGGAAGGCGCGACCTGAACGTTCGCGCCGTGTGGCTGCACAACTTGGGCGATGCCCTGTCGAACGTCGCGATTTTCGCCGGCGCACTCGCCATTCGTTGGACCGGCGCGAAATGGGTCGATCCCGTCGTCGGCATTGGAATCGGCGCGATGGTTCTGTGGTCAGCGACGGGAATTCTTCGGGAAAGCGGCCACATTTTGCTCGAAGGATTGCCGCGGGAAATTCGCCTGGAAGAGGTTGCGGGTGCGATCCTGCGTGTCCCAGGCGTTCAAGAGGTTCACGACGTGCACATCTGGACGCTCGGCACGGACATGGTCGTGCTCTCTTGCCACGTTCGCATCCCGGACATGCACATGGAAGACAGCGAGAAAATCCTCGCCGGCATCTGTGGCGCTCTCAAGCACAATTTTCACATTACCCACACGACTGTCCAGTTCGAACGCGCAGGCCTGCCCGCCGAGGCTGGCCCATACATGCCGGAGCCCGCCCCCCGCCGTGTCCAATAACTTTGCCACCGGGAAAACTACAGAGGCAATTGCAAGAACGTGCCGCGTTCCTCGTTCACTCGCACGGTGGCGTCAGCATCGAGGTCGCCGGAAGCGATTGACGCGCGGCCGCCATCAGGTGTGATGTAGACGATCTTGTCGTTCGTGTGGGTGAACGCGACCGCCTGAATCTGCTTCCCGCTGTGCAGCACCAGTGTGAACTGACCCTCGTCCGGAACCGGTGCAGCTGGATCTTCCGCATCACCGCCGCCCTCTGCGTTCTGCTGCGGCGATTGCTGCACGATTATGATCTGAGGCTGCGGCGCCGGCGCTTGTTGCGCGTCCGGATCTTCAGCTGCGGGCGGTTGATCCCCTGATTCCGGTCCCGATTCCGGCGGAACGTAATACCCTCCACCGCCCAAGATGTACGTGCCGGAGAGACCGCCTCCCGTTGCC
>Ga0070761_10000359_pt1 | contig 30257 bp, 22 predicted proteins | sample HubBroMetageREF1_FD_66724 | JGI IMG/M metagenome (GOLD analysis project Ga0070761, IMG submission 66724) | Reference soil microbial communities from the Hubbard Brook experimental Forest, New Hampshire, USA - Hubbard Brook CCASE Soil... | ecosystem: Environmental > Terrestrial > Soil >... | reverse complement strand
TTACCGTCAAGGCAGCCTTCGGCCCCTTCTGTCACATAAGCTATTGTTTCCTAAGCGCCGCGTGCAGACGGCGAGGTGGCGGCTGAATCTGTATCATCGCTGAGTTTATTACAGTTGTCAATGGCTAGCCGCACGCCGCCAAGTACCCTGCATCCTATGGTTTGGAGTGCTAGTACGAGTGAGCCTTGTCATTCAAAATGCGGTCCGGCCGGCCCACATTGATGGCCAGATTAAGGTTTTGGGGATTCGTTCCCGCGGGTTGGTAATTAAGCGCCGATTACTCTCCAAAGGAACTACTTTGTAGTACTAATGGGAGCCGTAGAACTAAATTGTAAACCACGAATTATATGGCGCTTATCCGCCATTGGCAGCGTTCGACGCGACGCGCTTCTTAGGCGCTGATTCGCCGCGTTCTAAGGATTGGCAGCTGTATTATGCCGGGCGGTACTGAGAGTTTGGACGTAGTTTGCCGGGCGTCCACTGATTTAACAACAGCCCATCCGCACTTCCCCGCCGGCCGTCACCGGCGGTCCGAAGGCCTCCGTGGGCGCCGGCGCGCCGTTGAGAACGGCTATCCAACGCCGGAGCGCGTCAAAGACTACCAGAAGTACTCCCGCAATGAAAATCGTCGTCAGGATGGAATCCAGGTATCCGGTAAGTTGCTGGCCGGGTTTGGAAGTCAGCGGCCAGAAAATATTTTTCACCGAGAGAACCCCTGCGGTTACGGTTGTCACGCCGACGAAGACCATGGGGAGGCCCGTCAGGAGAGCATATTTCGCTTTGCCCATGTTGATCAGGAACGTCGTCGACACCGCCATGGCGATGGTCGCCAACAACTGGTTGCCAATGCCAAACAAGGGCCAGATTGTAGACACACTGCCGGTATAGATCAGGTAGCCCCAGCCCAGCACGACGAAGAAGGTTGCCATCAGGTTGCCGGGCACCCATGCCGTATTGGCGAAGCTCTTGTGCGCGCGGCCGAGCAGTTCCTGCATCACATAGCGGGCTACCCGCGTGCCGGCATCGATGGTTGTCAGGATGAACAGCGCCTCGAACATGATGGCGTAGTGATACCAATACGCCAGTAGCCGGTCCATGCCCGGAATGCCGCGGAAGATTTGCGCCATGCCGATCGCCAGCGAGACGGCCCCGCCAGTGCGTCCAGCCAGTGTCTCGCCCACCTCGCGCGAGAACATATCCAGATTCACCGTGTGCAGGCCGAGCTTTCCAAATTCGGCGGCCGTGCTGTTGATCGCGAAATAATCGCCCGGATACATGGAAGTGGCGGCGATCAGTGCCAGCACGCCCACCAGCGATTCGGCCATCATGGCGCCGTAGCCGATGAATCGGGCGTCGGTCTCCTTGTCGAGCATCTTGGGCGTGGTGCCGGAGGAGACCAGCGAATGGAAACCGGAAATCGCGCCGCAGGCTATGGTGACGAACAAGAAGGGAAAGAGCTTGCCTTTGATGATGGGACCGCCGCCGTGCACGAACTGCGTAAACGCCGGAAAACGGATGTCGGGATGCACCACCAAAACCCCCACCACCAGCGCGGCGATGGTTCCCAGCTTGACGTAAGTCGAAAGATAATCGCGCGGCGCCAGCAGCAGCCACACCGGCAGCACCGAGGCGATGAAGCCGTAGGCCGCCATCAGCAGGGTGATCTGGTGCGGTGAAAAGGCCAGCGCGGCGGCCCGGCTCGATTGCGCGAACGCGTGACCGCCAATCACCGCCCCGAGCAGCAATACCACGCCGAAAATGCTGGGGCCGGTGACGCTGATCCGGCCGCTGTGCCGCTTGAACATCCACACCCCCATGACCAGGGCGATCGGAATTGTAGCGCCGATGGTGAAGACACCCCATGGGCTGTTGGCCAGCGCGTTGATCACTACGATACCCAGACCCGCCAGCGACACCAGCAGAATGAAGAGCACCGCGATCATGGTTACCAGGCCTGCGAATGGGCTGATCTCGGTGCGCGCGATATCTGCCAGCGAGCGGCCCCGGTGGCGCACCGAAGCCACCAGCACGGTGAAATCCTGCACGCAGCCGGCCAGCACCGCGCCCACCAGCAGCCAAAGGAATCCGGGCGCGAAACCGAACTGCGCGGCCAGCGTGGGGCCCACCAGCGGGCCGGCGCCGGCGATCGCCGCGAAATGGTGTCCGAATAGCACCCACCTGGGTGAAGCGATAAAATTGTGGCCGTCGCGGAACTGGTGGGCTGGTGTGATGCGCCGGTCGTCGAGCGCCAGCGCCTTCGCGGCAATGAAGGCGCTGTAATACCGGTAAGCGATCGCGTATACGCACAGCGCGCCGAGCAATATCGGGAAAGTGTTCATCGCATCCGCATAGCCCCTGGGCGGCAGAAGTCCGGTCCGGCCATTGTCATTAGATGATAACCCGGTTTCTCAGCCTGGTGTCCGCTTTTGGTTCAGCCGGACGGTAGTCCGACGGCACGGAGACACAGCCGCTCCGATCTTTGCACCAGGCGACTGCGGTTGAGGCGCTTCTCCTTGGTATATGCGTCATCCACAACGCCGTGGAAGCCGCTGAACAGAAAGACCGCGGTGAAACGAGAGTCGTCGATCGACCAGGCCCCCGTATCGACGCCAGCCTGCAGCAGCCCGGAAAGATGATCGATGACGATATTGTCGACGAGGCCCTCCCGCGAGCGAGGGCGGGATCCGAAAAAAACAACGTCGTGCAGCCGAATTGAATCGAGATAGCCCGTGACACAGGCTCGCGCCCAAGTTGTCAACTTTCCCTTCCAATCGTCTTCCGGTTTCTTGGCGATTGCCGCCCTTATACCCATCAGCAGCTCTTGCGCGAAGCGTTCGCCCAGTGCGGCAAGTAGGTCCTCCTTGGATGAAAAGTAGAGGTAGAACGTTCCCTTGGCGACGCCGGCGCCCGATGTGATCTGCTCAATGGTCGTCGGTGCGACGCCTTGTTCCAGAAATATGCGCTGGGCGGCATGCATAAGGTCGTCGCGCCGCACTTCGGGCGCCTTGGTTCTGGGACGGGGCTTGGTTGCGGTCCGCATCGAATCGCTTGGCCTACGACTGAACACTGGTCACTGACCGCAGCATAACGCACCGGACCGGGAAAGTCATCTTGGCGCCATCGGGCGCGGATGTTCAATTACGAACCTGTGACCCGTCCAGCCGATCCGCCTTGCGCAGGGACGGAAACATCCAGGACCAAGCGCCGGTGACTACCAGCGAACCCACGCCCCCAAAAATCGCCGCGCCCACCGGCCCGAGCAGCCGGGCGGCGACCCCGGTCTCGAACTCGCCGAGTTCGGCCGAAGCGCCGATAAACAGGCTGGACACCGCCGACACCCGGCCGCGCATGGCGTCCGGCGTGACTATCTGCACCAGGGACTGGCGGACATAGACCGAGATCATGTCCGCCGCCCCCAAGACGGCCAAGGCGATCACCGAGACGGTCAAGGACTTGGAGACGGCGAAGACCAGCGTGGCCACGCCGAACACCGCCACGCCCGCGAACATCCGGTATCCCGCACGGCGGTGCAGCGGCCAGCGGCTGAGCGCGAAGGCCATGGCCGCCGCCCCGATGGCCGGGCCGGAGCGAAGCACGCCGAAGCCGTGGGCGCCGACATTCAGCAAGTCGCGGGCAAACACCGGCAACAAAGCGGTGGCGCCACCCAGCAGCACGGCGAACAGGTCCAGCGAGGTGGCTCCCAGAACGATCTTGTTAGTCCAAACGTAGGCTATCCCCTCGCGGATCTGCTCCAGGCGCGAGCCGGGCTGGCGTTCGGGGCGGGTATTCGCTCGCATGTACAGCAGGGCGCCGGCCGCGGCGGTGTACAGTACGGCTGAGCCGCAGTAGGCCACCGCCGGCGACACGGCGCACAGGGCGCCGCCGATCCACGGACCGATCACCGAGCCGGCTTGGTCGCCCAGCGAATGCCAGGAAATGGCGCGGGGCAGCGCCTCGCGCGGCACTAGCATCGGCCCCATAGCCCCGCTGGCGGGCGACAGGAAAGCGCGTGCAGCCCCGAACATGCCGGCAACAGCGAAGATCGGGAGCAGGCTTGGCCTGGGGTGCAGGGCGAGCCAGGCCAGAACCAGTACGCAGGCGATCTCCACCCCTGTGCAGGCCAGCATGATGGCGCGCCTGTCCCGCCGATCGGCGGTGGCACCGGCGATCAAGGCGAGGATAAACAGGGGTACGAACTGCGCCAGGCCCACCATGCCCACCAGGAGGGCGCTCTGCTCGACGTTCCGGGTGTGGCGGGCGACGGTGTAGACCTGCCAGCCGATGGTGACGCTCTCCGCCTGCACCGCCAGGGAGGAGAACACCCGCGCCCCCCAGAACAGGGCGAAGGCGCGGTGCCTGAATACCGAGGGGCAAGGCGGGGCAGGCGCGTCCACCATCTGCCGTCGATCTCGTTGTCTGTCCATACGACGCATCCTTTGTGGCGATCGACTATCATGTTACGATAATGACTGGTGGTCAGTCAATAATCGCTTTAAAATATTTCCCGGACGTTTGACGCACTACGAAGCCTGGCTTACAATCGACGGCGTACAATCAAAGTAGAGGCTCGAATAGTGTTGCGCGCGCAGGCTGGGAGAAGGTTAGCGATGCTCCGGATGGTGCGGATCGCGAACTGCATCGCCTGCAGCGCGATCGTTCCGCTAGTAGGGGCAGCGCCGCTTACGCGCATGTACACGGCGGAGAACTACGACGTAAGTATCCAGCCGGACTTGGCGAAACAACGCTTGTACGGAGAAGTCAGAATCCGGTTTCACAGCCAGACCGACACTGCCTTTTCCGCCTTGGAGCTGGATGCGGGTGGACTCCAAATCACGAGCGTACTGGAGGGGCAAATTCCACAGGCGTTTGAACGAAATCACAGCTTGTTGTTTGTGGTACTGGCGAAACCGCTCCGCCCGGATGAACCCCGCACCATCACGGTGCGGTATCAAGCCGGGCCGGCGCCGGGGCTCAAATTCTTTCCCGATCAGGTATACACATCGGTCACCAGCGATTGGATGCCGTGCAACGATGGCCCTGGCGAGCGGGCAACGCTGCATCTGACCATTGCCGCTCCGCCGGATACGAAGGTAGCCGGCAGCGGCCAATTGACTGCCACCAGCGCCAGTGAGGGACGCAGCATCACGGAATGGCAGCTCGAGTCGCCAACCGGGCCCTCCTGGTTTGGGTTTGCGCTGGGCGCCTTTGCCGAAAATACATCCGACGCAGAAGGCGTGAAGCTGCGGGTCTTGGGAGCGGGCGCCCAGGTCTTTGAGCCTACCGCCGCCGCGCTGCATTACCTGGCCGAACGCACTGGCAAACACTATCCGGGCCAAACGTATACGCAGGTCTTTACCCACGGCGAAGTGAGCCGTGCGATGGCCGCGGGCTTGACGCTGCTGCCGGAATCGTATGCGCAAGGATTGGGCAAGCAGCCGGACAATCTCTGGCTTCCGACCACTGAGCTGGCGCATCAGTGGTATGGGGTTGGGATCGCCACGAAGGATTGGTCGGATCTTTGGCTGAGCGAGGGAGTCTCCGCGTTTTTGGCGGCCGCGTTTCTGGGACAGCGATTCGGCAAAGAAACTTATGAACGGGAGATCCAGCACTGCCGGCAGATCTACAATCAACTCCGCGCCGAAGGCAACGATCGGTCGCTTTCCGACACGGGGTGGACCACGCGTCAGGAAGCCGATGGTGAAATTCCCGAGTACAAGGGAGCAAGTTTCCTCTACCTGGTGAATCTGCTGGTGGGAGACAGCGCTTTTTGGAACGGGTTGCGATTGTACACCAGCGACCAATGGGGCCGGGCGGCGGCCAGTGAAGATCTCCAGAAGGCGTTCGACGCCGTAGACCCAGGCAACGGAAGCTCCGCCAAAAAAGGCAGCGCGTCGATGCGCAAGAAGAATCCGAAGAATACTCCGAAGCCTTTGGACAACCTGTTCGATCTGTGGGTTTACGGAATCCCCAATACCAAGCCGAAGAAGTCCAGGTAGGTTGCAGTCGCCAATCTGGTATTACTTGACCATGGAGGACTTCCGTTCCATGAGAACTTTGTCCCGCCGCCAACTGCTTCGCCTCGCCGTGGCGCTGCCTTCCGCCGGCTTGTTCAGCCGCTATCGCGCGCTGGCCGCGTCCCACCTCGACCGCGTCAAGATTACGGGCATCCGGGCCATGGCAATCAAGAATATCGCCGGCAACTGCCTGATCCGCGTGGACACCGACGGCGGGTTGGCGGGCTACGGCGAGGCCGGCGCCACCGGACCGATGGCGCGGGCTGGCATCGAAACGATGAAGAACCTGCTGATCGGCAGTGATCCACTGGCCATTGAGGTTCACTTCCAGAACTTGACCTCACTCATGCACACCTACATGGCGCACATCCCCACCATCAGTGGCATCGATATAGCGCTCTGGGACCTGGCCGGGAAAATCATCGGTGCGCCGGTTCATACGCTGCTGGGCGGCCCTTTTTGCGATTCCATTCCGATGTACTCACACGGCATCGGCCTCGACATGCTCGACAAGGCCTCCTGCCGGGATTGGGCACAACGGATCAAAGAAATGCCGGAAGGCTTCACCGCCTTCAAGAACAACATCGATCCGGTGTTGGGTGTGCCCGTGGCGCGCTTTGCTCCCACGCTGACCGCCGCGCAGCTTCGCAACGTGGCGCGCGGCTACGGCAATTGCCGCGAGGCGGTAGGCGACGACATCGACATCGCCGTGCATTGCCACAACGAACTGGATACGCCCAGCGCGATCGCCGTGGCCAAGGCCGTCGAGCCCATGAATCCGCTGTTCATTGAGGATGCGCTGAACCCGCCGTTTTCCGAAGCCTGGATGGCGTTGCGCCGCTCGACTCGCGTACCGCTGCTCACCGGGGAGAAACTGGAAATGGTGCGCGGCTTCAAACCCTTCGTCGACAACCAGGCGGTGGACATTATCCATCCGGATCTTGCCTTCGCCGGCGGATTCAGCGGGACCCGGAGAATTGCCGACTACGCCGCCCTCTTCCGTATGCCGGTGGCGCTGCACAACGTCGGCTCGCTGGTGCTCACGTATGCCAACGCGCATTTCGGCGCGTCCGTTCAAAACTTCTATCGTTCGGAGAGCCAACTCGGGCGGCCCGGCCATTACATTGAGAAAATGGCTGCGGGCAGCCCGCCCGAGGTACGCAAAGGGCTGCTCAAGGTCCCCACGGGGCCGGGCCTGGGGCTGGAGATCGATCCGGAGTTCTTGCAGCAGAACTTGGTGGACGGCGAGGCCTACTGGGCGTGAGCATTCGTCGCTTGCCCTGCGGCTGCCGCGGAGGCCGGGCAGTTCTAGAGTTGCAGTCATCGAGGAGCCGGTTATGTTAGCAGGCAGGCAGTGGCGCGTTCCTGGAGTCAATCTTGGCATAGGCCCATTCCTTTGGATGGTGGCCGGGGCTAGCGCTGGCGCGCAGAATATCGTCGTGGACGCGGCGCCGTCCCACGTGGTGAATTCGTTCAGCCCGTTCCAGGCATTTGGTGGAGCGATTGACCGGTTGCGGGGTGGAAACACCAAGGAAGAGAACGAGAAGCATACCGAGCGACTGCTGACCGGCCCGGTCCTCAAGGAACTTTTGGGCGCCGGATGGCAAACCGTGACCTATCGCCAGAACACGGAATTGATGATCGAGGCGTGGCACTGGAATGCGCGTGGCACTTGGAGTAATGCGGCCAGGCAGGAAGGCTATTTCACGGGCAGCGCGGAGCCGACCAGCGAGAAGATCCTCCACTCGTGGGCGTACCCGCTCCCCCACCGCGGCGCCACTCTGGGCGACGGCAATGGCTGGTCCCGCTTGACCGATGGCGATCCGAAATCATACTGGAAAAGCAACCCCTACCTGACCAAAGCCTACACCGGCGAGGACGATTCCCTGCACCCGCAGTGGGTCATGATCGATCTGGGCGCCAGGGTGGATGTTAACGCTATCAAGATAGCCTGGGCCAATCCCTACGCCAAGCGCTATTACGTGCAGTTCTGGACGGGTGAGATGGAACCCTTCTATGACGGAATCAATAAAGGCGCCTGGCAGACCTTCCCCATGGGTACCATCGGGGACGGCAAGGGCGGTACTCCCACTCTGAAGCTGATGAGCTGGACTATTCCCGTGCGCTATCTGCGAATTTGGATGACGGAATCGTCAAACACTTGCGATACGCATGGCTCGCAGGATAAGCGCAACTGCGTGGGATACGCGATCGCCGAACTCTATATCGGGACCTTGTCGGCCGACGGTCGATTCACCGATATCGTCAAGCACCTGCCGAGCCGGCAGCAGACCATCACCTGGCCTTCCTCCGTGGATCCGTGGCACGCCGCATCCGACCTGGACTACGGAAGAGGGGACCAAATCGGATTCGATTTCTTCTTCAATTGCGGGGTGACCCGCGGTCTTCCCGCCATGATCCCAATCGCAATTCTCTACGCCATACCGGAGGATGCGGCCAACGAAATCGCGTACCTATACAAACGGAAGTATCCGATTTTATGGATCGAGATGGGCGAGGAAGCCGATGGGCAGCGCGTGCTCCCCGAGGATTATGCCGCCCTGTACGTACAGTTCGCCAGGGCCATCCACAAGCTGGCGCCGCACGCGCCCTTGGGCGGGCCGGCATTTGAGGGCACACCTGGCGACGTGGATTCCTGGGCGGATGCCAACGGAAGAGTCTCCTTCCTGGGCCGCTTCGTGGACTACCTCAAAGCGCGCGGCCACCTGCAGGATTTCACGTTCTTCTCGTTCGAGCACTATCCCTGCATGGGTACGCGGCTGTGCGGCGAGTGGAGTTCGCTGTACTATGAGCCAGCCTGGGTGAATCGCGTGATCCAAGCCTGGAAAGACAACGGATTGCCGGCGAATGTGCCGTTTTTCATGACCGAGGGCAACGACCTCGGAGAGGGCGGACCGGGCAGCGTGAAGAGTGCCCTCTGGCTGGCCGATTATGTAGGTTCCGTGATGACCGCTGGCGCCGGCGGCACTTACTATTTCCATTACATCGCAACAGAGGGCAGAGGTGGCGGCGGCGGTTTCCTGCCAATAGACCAGAACAACCGCGTCGTAAGTTATCCCCCTCAGTATCTGGCGACGCAGGTTATCGCCAAGGAATGGGTACAGCCCGTCGATGCCACACACAAACTCTACAAAGTCTCGAGCGACGTGAAAGACAAGGACGGGAACACTCTGGTGACGGCTTACGCCGTCGAGCGTCCGGATGGGCAATGGTCCGTCATGTTGGTGAACAAGGACCAGGACAACGATCGCTCCGTAAAGATGGTGTTCGCCGATTCGATCGCCGGGCATAATCGCATGTTCTCCGGCTCAGTGGACCGGGTGGTCTTCGGTGCGGCGGAGTATAAGTGGCATCCGGATCCCGTTCCCGCCGATCAAGCCGGCGCCGTCGGAGCGCCGGCAGGCGACGACTCCGGCGAAAATGGCCGCCGCCGTAGGGTCAGCGGCCACGCGGACCCGGATGGTCCGCCATCCGCCTCGACCGTCAAGGCCGGTGGCCCGGATACCCTCTTCGAGCTTCCTAAGGCATCGATCGTGGTACTCCGGGGCAAAGTTGCGGCTTACTGAATGTCGACAGGACCAGCCGGCCCTCGGGTATCGACTGGCCGCAGCAGCATCGCGCTGGCGAAAGCGGCCGTGGAAACTATGATACTGTGCCATCTTGGTGGGGCGGCCAATCTTGGCTGCAAGCCGGCTTTCAGCCGGCGTTGGCGCGCTGGAAAGCGCGCCTGCAGGCACGATTGCCTGCCCCACATCGACAATCGATCACAATGCCGCGCTGAGTTGTTCAATCAGCGGCGCGGCCGATTCCGCGAACCGTTCCAGGTTTTTCAGCATCCTGCGATATTGGGGAATTTCCAGGCAATCTTCGGTTGGCGGTATGAGTCGCACGCATTCTGGCACCCTAGCCACGGTAAGGCGGCTGCGTTGAGCGCCAATCAGCAGCTTGCCCACGAAGGCGCCCAGATCGGCCGCGGCCAGTCCTTTGGGCAGGCTCTCACGCGCCAACTCGCCCATGGAATCCATCGCTAATGCGAAGCGCGCCGGCCAATGCTGAAGCGCCAGGAGTCCCTCGGCAACGTAGCGCAGCTCGCGCGCCGCCAATTCGATATGAGTCCGATGGCTCCGGTAGAAGTGGCTGAACCGGTCCAGAAATGCGCAGGCGGAAACGATGCCCGGCCAAGCCACCGGCAGTTCCCCGGCCAGCGCCATATAAAAAGGCATCTCATACGACGACAGGCCCTGCAGCCAGGAAGCCCGGCTCCTGGGGCCGCTTACGGCCGGAAACTCCGCCAGGAGAAAGTCTGCTTGATCCTGCCTGTAGAGCGTATTGCCTACGACGAATAGGACCCCACCGCCCTCTACGGACAAAAGCATGCGGTCCCTACCCCACTGGGCGCCGGCCGCCAGCCCCACACCTGTCATTTTGCCGATTTCCACCACCGCCAGAATCTCGATCGTTTTCCGGATGGAGTCCAGTCCAACGGCTATCGCGCTTTTCGGCAAATGAACCACGCTCGCTACTTTTTCGGGAAGATGAGCTCTCCCGAGGGGTCCTTTTGCTTGAGTCCTGTAACTTGGCCATCCTGCACCATGAATTCGAGGGTCATGTCGGAGAACTGCGGCGTCCGGAAACTCAGGCCCTTCACCTGGCTCAACGGAATGACTGGCTGGCCAGGCAAAACCAGCGACAGTTTACCGTCCGCCGCCAGCGCAACGCGAATCTTCACGCCGCCGGGCGTTTCGTAAGCGCCTGCGAGCTGAGACATCAGTTTCGGATCGATGGTATCGGGCCTGCGGGTGAATACGGCCTCCGCTTCGTCCAGGGACATCACGGCTTGATCGATATCTCCCTGCGGATTCGTGCGGAAGTTGACCGACCACTTGCCGTCCTGCTCGTCGTCCGGAGTGTCAAACCGGTCATAATGGAAGCGAGTCATGGGGAATCGGATCTTATGAAAGTCGAACTGAAGCTGGTTGTCTTTCAGACCGATGGTCATCACGCCGTAAGCGGGGTTATCGTAGGCGCCCTCGTAAGCCGCAAGGGTGTGGGACGGCTCGGTATTTGAAACCCGTCCTTCATTGGCTTTGGTTCGCGCTTCAGTCTCCGCCTTTTTGTTCTTTAGCCGAATCTCGAGCTGACGTTCACTCCAGGGCGTCTGGTCCATGGCCAGCAATCTTTCGTAAATGTTGTAGCTGACGATGTTGTAAAGCGGCTGGCTGTGATTCCCAATCTCAAAAACGATGACGCCGATGTGGTCCTGTGGCATGAACGAAACCTGCGTATGGAAGCCGGGTAAATCACCGCCGTGAAGGGTGATGAGGTGGCCCCTGTAGGAAGCCGTCTGCCGCCCCATGCCGTAAGCCGCATTGAGGACCTCGGACCAGCCCCTGGTCTCGAGGGTAGTGTTGGGCAGGGCGATGGCCGGCTGTAAGGTGGCCCTCAATACTTCCGCCGGAAGCACCTGTTTGCCTTCGTACTTTCCCTGGTTCATCAATGCGATCAACCAATGAGACATATCTTCGATGTTGGAAACGATGGCTCCGCAAGGGGCCACCCCCGAGATGTCCTCGTAGTACGGAATTCTGTAGATCTCGAACGAATCGCGCCTTTCGGTGAACCCAACGCCGAATTCCGGACGTTTTAGCATGTCCGCAATGCTGTAGCCGGTTGAGTGCATCTGGAGCGGATCGAAGATCCTCTCCTTGACGAACTGTTCCCAAGTCTTTCCGGATTGCAGTTCGATCAGATAGCCGGCCGCCGCGAACATCAGGTTGTTGTACAGGAAGGTCGAGCGCATGGGTTCCTGGGGCTCCAGGTAAACTAACTTCTCGAAGAGCTCTTTGCGTGTGAAGTCGGATTTGTACCAGATCGTGTCATGCCGGGTGATTCCGGTGCGGTGCGATAGCATGTCGCGCAAGGTCACGGTGTTGTTGAGCTGGTCATTGTAAAATCGGATGGCGGGCACGGATTCGCGCACTGGCTTGTCCCATGACAGCCTGCCTTCCTCGACCAGCATGCCGGCGGCAACCGCGGTGAACAGTTTCGTATTAGACGCGATGGGGCTCATCGTCGTGGGTGTAAACGGCAGTTTCTTGCCATAATCCCGGAAGCCATAGCCCTTGGCGAAAACAAGTTTGTCGCCGACCACGATGCCTACGCCAACGCCCGGAGCATTCCAGTCTTTAAGGGTTTTAGCCATGTAGGCGTCGAAGCCTTCGAGTCTTTCTGTGACGTCGATAGCCTGCGCGGCCAAGCTGCCGGCAAGTGTGAAGAAGAACAAACCGGCAGTAGCTAACCGCCGGTACGCCAACGTGATGGCGACGGTCGTCATAGGAAGCGTCCTTTCGGGTGCGGACATCTTGTTCGGATGCCGGATTTCGCTTAAGCGCTCGAACCAGGATACCCTAATCCAGCATGGCCCGACGCCACCTCGGCCGGCTTTACAATCGAGCCTGCCCCAGCGAGAGCCGGTTCCCCGCGCCCCAGCGGCCGTGTCCCGACACTAACTTCAGATAGTCTTGCGTTTTGCAACAATCGGGCTTAGAATTCGCCTGAAGCGGAATACGTCAAAGTGAGTTTGAAGCGAGCCATCCAAGCCATCCTGATCGGGGCGATCGCCTTTGTCTTCGCCTTGATTTATGTGCCTCAATGCAGAGTGCAGATTTATACGGAGAATGCGCTTGCCCTCAGCCTTGGCTTGGCGGCGGTGATGGCCTTCCTCGCCTATCGATTTAAGTAGCCTTCCGCGGCGCGAAGCTTCTTTACTTGCGTGCGATGATCCAGCAGATGGAGCCGCTGCAGCAGGGCATACTCCTTCCATGCGAGCTCCGCGAAGAAGATTTGCGGCTTCGTGGCCCCGCCCTCCAGTTTTTGCAGCGCGACCACGACGGTTCTTACCGTCGGCGCGCCTGCCGATGGCAAGCCGTCCGGTACGGTCTCCAGCAGCTCGATCATGGCCCGGTTGGCGTCGCGAAGATCCGCCACAAGTAGGTCCCATGGCGCCCATTCGCCCGCTCCCGACCTTAGGGCTTCATACACCGGCGGCAATGGCGGCCGGCGGCCGGCCAGCAGATGCCGCAGTTCCTCCGCACCGCGAATTTGCGTCTGCGAAATGTGATCGACGACCTCGGCGATAGTCCACTTCCCGGCGATCGGGCGAACTCGTGCTTCAGCCTCGGAAACGGCGGACACGACGCTCTCGAGCTCCGCTGCAGCGGCGCGAACCCGCTCGCAGAGCGCAGCGGGGGGCAACTCGGCTCCGCGCGTCCTCAGGTAGGCCAACATTCGAATGGACTCGGGCGCCAGAGGAGATCCGTCGACAGCGGTGATTTGGGTCATCGAAGTTGGACGAATCGCGTCTCGATCGGTTTCGTCGCATTCGTGGACGCTCCGCGATCCTGCCTCCCGTTCTCCTACCGCACGCGGGAGCGCAGTTGACGTATAGATCGTCTTTATATAGAATGTCTCTATATGGATCTGTTGCAAGGAACGCTCGATATGTTGGTACTCCGGACGCTCCTGGCCGGCTCCCTGCACGGCTACGGAATCGCCAAAAACATTCGCAGCACTTCAAACGAGGCCCTCGACATCGAATTCGGCTCGCTCTACCCCGCGTTGAAGCGGCTCGAAGCGAAAGGCTGGATCGCGTCCGCTTGGGAGACGTCCGAGCACAATCGCCGCGCCAAGTATTACAAGCTCACCGCGGCAGGCCGGAAGCACTTGGTACGGGAACACTCGAAGTGGGCCGGCTTCGTGAGCGCCGTGGGACGCATTATGGGTACGTTGCCGGAGGTGGAATAACGATGAGAAGGCGTACGTCGTGGCTGCCTGGTGTGGGCGGGTAACGCGGTCCACCTGGCACGTGCAAGGTAATCGAGAAGGGGTGATTCGTCAATGGTCTGGAATCGACTAAAGTATCTCTGGCCGGCCAGGCGCCGCCGGGAAGAGCGCGAGATGCGCGAGGAGTTGGAATCTCTCACCGCCATGGCGGGTAGCCGGGAACTCGGCAACCTCACGCTGGCGATGGAGGACGTGCGTGCAATCTGGGGCTGGACATGGCTCGAAAGTATTCTTGCGGACATCCGCTATGCGCTCCGCACGTTGCGCAGGCAGCCTGCTTTTGTGGCGGTGGCGGTGCTCTCACTGACTCTCGCCATCGGCGCGAACAGCGCGATCTTCAGCTTCGCCGACGCGCTGCTGCTGCGGCCTCTGCCGGTAAAGGATCCAGCCGCTGTGTTCGACGTCACCAGCACCACACCCGACGATCCTTTTGAAGGCATGTCGTTTCCCGATTACCGCGATCTAAGCGACAAAAGCCGCTCGTTCAGCGGCCTGGCCGCGTACCGCCTCACCAGCCTGGCGGTGTCCGCCAATCCCGCGGCGCCGGCACAGATTCGCTTTGCGAACCTGGTGAGCGCCAACTTCTTTCCGGTCGCGGGTGTGACGGCGTCAACCGGCCGCACGTTTCTGCCCGATGAATCCGCCCAGCCTGTCGCGATAGTCAGCCACGATTTCTGGCGGCAGAATTACGCGGGCAACCACTCCGCGATCGGCAGCAGCTTGCGCCTCAACGGGATCGTTTTCACGATCGTCGGCGTGGCCCCGGCTTCCTTTACCGGCCTGGACCGTTTCGCCCTGCCCAGCATCTTCGTTCCCCTCGGGATGGCCCAGCGCCTGGATGGCGAAATGGCGGATCCGCTGGAGGACCGCGGACGCCACGATCTGGTAGTCAAGGGGAGGTTGAGCCCGGGCGCTTCCCGGAAATCGGCACAGGCTGAAACTGCCATTATCGGCGCCGCCCTCGAGCACGAGTACGTAAAGACGAATCGCAACCGGCACATGGCGGTCCGCACGGAACTGCAGAGGCGCATCCAGCAGAGTCCGCAACTGCTGGCGCTGGTCAAGATGCTAATGGGACTGGTGGCGCTCATCCTGATTATTGCGTGCTCGAACGTCGCGAATTTATTGCTTGCTCGCGGGCGCACCCGCAGCCGCGAGATCGCGATCCGGCTGTCCATCGGAGCCGGGCGGAGCCGCGTGGTGCGCCAACTGATGACCGAGGGTCTCATCCTGGCGATGGCGGGCGCAACGGCGGGACTGTTCGTTGCATACGGCGGTATTCTGTTGCTGAATATGCAGAGCGTGCCCAGCGATCCACCATTCGTGCTGGGCGTACAACTGGACTGGCGCGTGGTGCAGTTCAGCCTGCTCGCGGCGCTGGGGAGTTGCATCTTCTTCGGGCTGGCGCCGGCTTGGCAGACCGCGCGGACGGACTTCGTGAGGGCGCTGAAGACGGGCGTAGACGGCGCGTCCGGCACCCGGCGTACGTTCGGCCGCGATGTTCTGGTGGCCGGCCAGATCGCGCTGGCGACGGTGGTGCTGATCGCCGCCGCCATGTTTCTGGCGAGCTTTCGGAACATACTGGCGGAGCCGGCTGAGTTTCGCACGGACCACCTGATTGGTATGGATACCGCGCCCGCCGCGCTGCACTACTCGCCCGAACAGACGCAGGCCTTCTACCGCCGGCTTGTGAATCGCGTGCGCACGATGGCCGGCGTGGCGGGCGTGGCGATGACCGAGGCGCTGCCGCTGTCTCCCTCCCAGACCGGGGTCACTGTAGTGCCCGAAGGCTACCAGTTCCCGAAGGGCCGCGAAAAAACGATCGCGTTCGGCGCCGCTGTGGACGCCGCGTACTTCAGGACCATGAATGTCGAAATCCAACGCGGGCGCGCTTTCACGGACGACGACCGCGCTGGATCGCGCCGCGTGGCGATTGTGAACCAGCAGTTTGCGAAGACCTATTGGCCGAACCAGGATGCCATTGGGAAGCGAATCGGGGTAGATGGCATGGACGGCCCCGCCGAGGTTGTCGGAGTGGCGAAGACCGGGCACTATCTGTCGGTGAACGAAAAGGCGGCCACGTTTGTATATCTGCCCTACGAGCAGAACCCGCGCTCGCGGATGACCTTAATCGTGCAATCGGCGGGCGATCCGGGCGCCCTCGCAACGCCCTTACGCGAGGCGGTTCGATCGATCGACGGCAACGTGCCGGTATTCAACCTGCGGACCGTAGCGACGCTTTACGAAAGCCGCGTGACGGATACGTGGCTGAATTACTTCCAAATGGTGGGGACGATGGGATTCATCGGTCTAGCGCTGGCCACGACCGGCCTATATGGGCTGGTCGCCTACACGGTGAGCCGCCGCGTGAAGGAGTTCGGCATACGCGTGGCCATCGGGGCGACCCGCCGCGACGTTGTGTGGCTGGTGGAACGCCGCGGCCTCATGCTGGCCGGCGTTGGTCTCGCTTTCGGCGGAGCGCTCACCGCGGTGACGGCGCCCATGCTCTCGGCCGGCTTTCCCGGACTTGGCGCATCGTCCCCCGCGATGTACGCACTTGTTGCGCTGGCGTTGCTGACGGTGAGCGCGGTCGCCAGCTATGTGCCGGCACGGCGTGCCGCGGGGCTGGATCCGCTGCGGGCGCTGCGGGAGGAATAGAGTAGGGAGCGATGGCGAAGTTGAGCGATCCCGCTAATCTGAGAAGTCACTCAGAAGGATCGTCGCGACTTGGATGCGCAAGGCCATAACATCCTCTGTTGCGGCATCCCAGAGGATTTTCCAGTCCAAGTCGAAGTAGCATGGACAATGCGGTTCCGGACGTTATCCCGGAGAGAGGCCGCGCTACTTCACAGGCAACTGCGATCTGCCGGATCGAATGAAGAGCCCGGTGCCCCGAATCCGAGTAACATGGGGATGCGGCCTGGATTTCGATATGCAGGCAGCTATCCTTCACTACGTTCTTACCGAAGAGGGTTCCCATGCGTGTGCTGCTGTCGACAATCGGGTCTCGTGGCGACGTCCAGCCAATGGTGGCATTGGCATTGCAGTTGATCGAGCTTGGCCAGGAAGTCCGTATCTGCGCGCCGCCTGACTTCCGCGAGTGGATTGGCACTCTCGGGATTCCGTTCGTGCCGGTCGGGCCCGAGGTGCGCCAGACCGCGGCGCCCAACCCATCAGTCGCGCAGGCCCCGCCAACCCCAGAGCAGCTTCGTCGGCTAATGGAGGACACTGTCGCCGGCCAGTTCGAGGCAATCACGCCGGCAGCCAGGGGCTGTGACGTTTTGGTAGCGTGCATGGCGCTGCAATTCGCCCTTCACTCGGTTGCAGAGCAGATGGGAATCCCCTACGTTTACGCGGCCTGGTGCCCGATAACTCTGCCATCCCCACACCATGCGCCGCCCCCATTGCCGTCGTGGGCACAGCCTCCAACGGACGGCGCGGCCGACAATCGCACGCTCTGGACTCAGGACGCGAAACGCTGGAACGACCTCTGGGCCGCAGCTATCGACTCCCATCGGGCGGCAGCCGGTTTGGCGCCGGTCTCCGACGTGCGGAGCCACATCTTCACCGACCGGCCATGGCTGGCCGCCGACCAGACGTTGGCGCCATGGCCCGAGACCGCGGACCTGGATGTCGTCCAAACAGGCGCCTGGATTCGTTCGGACCAAAGGCAACTGTCCCTGGATCTGGAGGCGTTCCTCAACGCCGGCGAGCCACCCGTCTACTTCGGTTTCGGTAGTATGCGAGCTCCACAGGACGTAAGCCAGGCGATCGTCAAGGCCGCGCGCGCGGTCGGCCGCCGTGCAATCGTGTCGCGTGGGTGGGCCAGCTTGACACTCCCGGACAACGAACCCGACTGCCTTTCCATCGGGGAAGTAAACCTGCAGACGCTCTTCAGGCGGGTCGCCGCTGTAGTACACCACGGTGGCGCGGGCACCACCACCGCCGCCGCGCAGGCCGGAGCACCCCAGGTCGTCGTGCCCCAGATGTACGACCAGCATTACTGGGCAAAGAGAGTCCACCAGCTCGGGATGGGAACCGCACACGCGCCCGGCGCGCCCTCTGCCGACTCGCTGACCGAAGCGCTCAGCCACACTCTCCAGCCGGACGTGGCGGCCCGTGCGCGCGCCGTCGCAGCCTCGGTGCGCACCGATGGCGCGGAGATGGCCGCGCGACGACTGATCGGCGAGGTCTCCCGAAGCGCACTCGGAAACGAGTCCCGCTGACCGCCGCTGGACGGAATTGATTACAGTAACGTTGACGGAATTACGCGCGCGCGAAATCCGTCTGCGTCGCCGAATCCTGCGGGGTTCATTACCAGCTGATGAGCCTGCCGCCAAGTTGTCACTTTGCAAATTGCTGGCGTAGGACTATGCACGATATTTGGCGTAAAGCCCGCGACCGATCGCTGCCGGGAGCATAATTGAACTCCTTCGTACTAGTATCGTTACTTCTAGTACTATTTGGGTTGAGAGATTCGTGAACTTTGATACACTAACCCGAACAGAGGGCCAGTGATCAATGAGCACAATCCGATATCTCGGCAGGTGTGTGCTTTTCGTGGGATTTTGCCTGCACGGGGGCGTCGCGTTTGCGACGAATTGTTCGGGTCTCCCGACTTCGTTCGGCGAGAACCAATTTCCCACCGGTGACTTCTTCAGCAATTTCGACAACGACTGCTACACGATCCATCTCGGGACGGGGATCGGCGACGTAGAATATGGCGATCTGAACGCCACGTATTACCAACTGTACTTTAAGGTCGACCCGCGGTATCAACTCATTATCGTTGGAAGTTTCCCGAACACGCGCTACTTCTCGATTTCGCTGAACGATGCCCACTCGGCATTGTCCGAATCGATCTTGGACACCAGTATCGTGCCGTTGACTTCCCAATACATTAATCCGTACCTGCCGGGGGTTTCCTACGTCGCAGGGCAGCAATATGCCGTGCCCATCAGTTTTGGAGGCACTCCGGGGACTGAACAGACCGGTTGCATGATGAACGGGTACAACGTGAGCGTGAACGGCCTGGACGCCACACAACGGCACCCTGGGATGGACTGGAATAGCGATTCCGGTTACTTCCAGCAATACCCAACCATGGCAGACCACGACGTCGATACACCGCAGCACACCAATCCGAACACCGCGGGAGTCATCATGGTACGGGCCTATCTAAACGATAGCCCGCTGAACTCCAGCGCTAGCCCGCATGTTATCGTGCGCGACGTTGCGTCGGGGTGCGCCTATCCGGCGCAGTATGCGTTAGACACACTACTGATAGTGACGGACAGCGCAACGACCGGCAGCCCCTGGCTCGATCCACGGCAGTTTGAAGGCCATCACACCTACGAGACCAGCTATTTGCCGAAGCTCTGCGACGCGAATCCGGCTCCGCCGGATGTTATGCAATGGTCGCGGCTGCCGGAGTACGTGCCCGCCTCGAATCCGAATGCTTCATATATCGTGGCCGATGTGCCATCCGGCCTGCCGGCGACACTGGCGGCGGCGGGAGAGGTTATGCGGATTCGCATGCGCATACCCACCACTCCGCCAACCCCGTGCCCGAGTGGCTGTTCGCGCTCCGGAAACGAGCAAATGCGATATATGAGCCTGTCGTTTTCCGATCCCGGCGGAATTACAAAGGTTAGCCTTGCGGATTCGGCTTTCACCAAAGATCCGAACGGCTATGCCACGCTGATCGTCGGTACTGGCGCGGCCATTCCTAAGTGGGTCACTCCTTCTAATGGCTACACGTTCCTGGACTTGACCGCGGTAGACGGGTATCGGCAGTTGAGTTTGCTCAGTCTGCGGCACATCATTCCGAATACCGGGTTCAACTGTGCCGGCCAATATGTTCCCTATCGCACCGGGGTGGACACTCCCGCCGGCAGCTTGCTGGGCGACTACACGCCGGTAGTCGATTATCCGCTAGCGGCCAGCCTGCCCCACGAGCCGTCTCCGCTCACGGTGGCAAGCACGTGCGGCACGTTTCCCGACGGCCAGCCGGGGGACCGCCCTAGTTGCGGCGTTTTCTCCGCGCCGAAGCCCTCGATCGCGGCCGTGATCACCCAATGCCCGGCGCCGGGCTGCAACCAGTTCGTTGCGCAGCCCAATCCGCCGATCACCATCGTCGGCGAGGGTTTCGGCATTTTCCCGGACGGAGCGCCGTTCACGGGAACCACGAAATATCTGGGACTCGAGGATATCACGCAGGGCTGGAATTCCGGTTACGCCGGGACCTCCGCCTGCACTTTTTCCATCAGTGAGTGGGATACTGGCCGGATTCAGTTCGTGGCCGACGTCGATCAGAGCGGCACGTGCCCGCTGATCTCCGGGGACGAGATCAAAGTCGCACTCTGGAATCCTCAAACTATGGTCTCCACTACGTTCAAGGCCACGATACAATAATTCGAAGGCCGTCCCGCCGCGCGCTCGGATATAATGATCCGGCATGCCTACACTAGCCGGTAAGACCATCTTCATCTCGGGCGCCAGCCGCGGCATTGGCCTGGCGATCGGGTTGCGCGCGGCGCGCGACGGAGCCAACATCGTTATCGCCGCCAAGACCGATGCGCCCCATCCCAAACTGCCCGGCACCATCCACACCGCGGCGGCCGAGATCGAAGCGGCGGGCGGCCATGCGCTGCCCGTGGCCGTGGATATCCGGTTCGAGGACCAGGTTTACGGCGCGGTGGAACAAGCGGTCCGGCGTTTCGGCGGCATCGATGTCTTAGTCAATAATGCCAGCGCCATCAGCCTTACGGGCACGCTACAAACGCCCATGAAGCGCTTCGATCTGATGCTGGGCGTGAATCTGCGCGGCACGTTTCTTTGTTCGCAAGCCTGCCTGCCGCATCTCGCAAAAGCGGCTAATCCGCACATCCTGACGCTGTCACCGCCGCTCGATATGCGCGCCAAATGGTTCGCGCCGTGTGTCGCTTACACCATGGCGAAATACGGCATGAGTATGTGCGTGCTGGGCATGGCCGAGGAGTTTCGCGGCCAGGGCATCGCCGTCAACGCGCTGTGGCCCCGCACCATCATCGCCACCGTGGCGTTGCAGGTCATTCCGGGCGCCGAACCGGAACGCGGCCGCACGCCGGACATCATGGCCGACGCCGCCTGGCAGATTCTGACACAGGAAAGCCGCAGCACCACCGGCAATTTCTTCATCGACGAAGAGGTGCTGGCCGCCGCCGGTGTAACCGATTTTTCGCACTATGCGGTGTCGCCGGGCAAGTCGTTGCGGGGCGATTTTTTTCTGGACTGACAACCTGTTGGACAAACGACTCTTCCGGCCAGTATCCGCGAACGCAAATCTGAAGTCGTGGCTGACTTGACACATGTGGTTCTTGGAAGCCACGCCGCACAGGATAGCGCACAGTGTAACTTGACTTTTCCGAGTAATTCGATTGGCCGTTGAGTTGCACCTGTCCGGAATTCTCAAGGAAAACACGGGATCATGCGAAAGACAGGTTTTCTGATTTCAATTCTGGTGCTATTCGGCTGCCCCGGCGCTGGCCGGAGTCGTGCGGACAAGGTCGAAACCGTGGGTTGTCTGAGCACGAAATCCGGGCAACTCAAGCTCACCGATGAAGATGGTAACGTCTATTCCCTTGTCGGGCAGACGGCGAGCCTCGCGAGCCAGATCGGCGATCAATTAAGAGTGAGCGGAGTGCAGGAGCACCCACCCACGCGTCCCACCGAGCACTCAGCGCCGGAGACAACCCTGAGGGTGACGAGGGTAGAATCCCTGCTACATGCGAATCCCGACGGGGTACGGCCGGCGCTTGGCGACGTCGCCACCTGGGAAGACTACACGGACCGCAAATACGGAGTTCGTTTTCGATATCCGCGAACCTTTAAGCACAGTGACGACCAGATTCCCGGCGACGACTCCAATTTTGTGGATCGGGATAGAGCCGCGGCGGTTTTGCTTGAAAGTCGGCGCGTGCCTCTGGATACGTATTCGAACTCGAACTTCCTGGGAGGCAGCTTCAACGCCTCTGTCGATTCCAATATTCGGGGTAACGGGACGTGCAGGCAATTCAGATCGTTCTGGCCGGAACGCACTTCCACGCGCTTGGTTCACGGAATCGAATATGCCCAGACCCTAGCCGTCGAGGGTGCCGCGGCCCAAGCTTCATCCCTATACTGGTTTCACACATTCCGGAATGGTCTTTGCTATGAATTCACTTTTGTTTTCGACGAACAGAACGGTACGGGGATGACACTCCCGTGTTCCATTCAGTGGGTGCTGGAACGGAATGAATTCGAGCTGATGGATGCCATTTTGTCGGGGATATCGTTCACGAAACCCGCGGTCGGGTATGTCGGCGACGTTCCGAAGAAATGAAGTGCGGCCAACCGGTTCCCCGTAATTTCGATCCCACGGGGTCGGCAAGTTTCGTGCTGCTGAAACCGGATGCGTCGTCTATTCCGTTTGTGCTCACGGATATCCGAAGCAATCGAAAACGATCGCCATACCGGCAACCCGTAACGCTGGAACAACAGACTCGCCGCGACCTTAAGAAGCGTCCAGATCCAACAGCCAGCCTTGCTTACCCACATTCATGGCCTGCGTTTTGCCGATCGCCACGCGCGCGCCAGCGGCCTCGTGAATATGCCCGCAAAAGAAATGCTCCGGCTGCTCCCGCAGTAGAAAATCGCGCACCGCCGTGGACCCGGCATGCAGGCCAGGGCGGACCTGGTCGAGCGCCGTGCCATGCGGCGGACAATGGCAGATGAGCGCCAGCGGCGCGAGTCCCGCGAAGCTTTCCAGTTTCCGCGCCAGTTCCGCCTCGCTATATTCGCCGGGAGTGTGGAAGGGCGTGAGATTGGAATAGCCCAACCCGGCCACGTGATAGCAGCCCCACTGCGCGTGCCGCTCGTGGAAGTCATGCAGGCCGAAGTCGCGGCAAAGGCCGGCGATCTGGGCCACCGTCTCGTGGTTGCCCGGCAGCACGTAAACGCGGCCGGCGCGCCGGGCCAGAATCTCGCCGCAACGATCCAGACCCCGCCCAAAGTTCACCAGATCGCCCGCGGCCAGGTAATAATCCGCTTCCGTATCCATGAGCCGCTCCAGCGCGCCCAGGTCGCCGTGTATGTCGGAAAAGATCAGCAACTTCATTGCGCGGATTGTACTACGGCGCGCGGGCCTGCATCGTCGCGCCGGGCCATGTCGGCCGCAATGGTGCGCGATCCGGCGTACAACACCAGCGCCAAGCCCGCCGACATCACCGGGATCACGTACATCGCCTGGTGCAGCCCGATCGCCCGGAACGTTTCGCCGACCACCGCCGAGCCTGGCGCATGCGCGGCGCGGTGCGCCAGGTAATCGCTCAGCCGTCCCGTAATCAGGGGTCCGAACGAGGCGCCGCAAAGATACATCGCCAGGAAATAGACCGCCATGGTCATGCCGCGCACGGCCGGCGCCACGATGTCGTGAATCGCCGAATAAACCAGGCCGTAATACATATTCAGAAAACCGTAAGCGATCATGATCAGGGCGATAGAGGCCGTCGCGCGGCCGGCAGGTTGCCGGGCGCCAATCAGCGCTAGCGGCGCAGCCACCAGGGCCGCCGCCGCCGCCGAAAGCATGCGCCCGTCCTTCCGCTTATGAATAACACGGTCGCCCCAGGCGCCGGCCACCGCCCCGCCTGCAACGCCCGCGGCGGCGTACCCCACACCCGCCCACAGACCCGCCTGGGCCACCGAGAGCCCGTGATACCGCGTCAGGAAGGCCGGAAAGAAAGTCGCTAACGCGTAAAGGTTGAAGTTCACCAGCGCCCCCGACGCGATGATCCACCACATAGTGGGGATGCGCAGGATCGACCAGACAGACGGGACATCCGCCGCCGGGCGCCGCGACTCGCTGGCGCCACGCGCTGGTTCGTCGAGACTCAACAGCGCCGGTATCAGCAGCACCGCGGGCAGCGCCGCCACTACCAGGGCGGCCCGCCATCCCCAAGCCTGCGCCGCGGGTCCGCTGATGGCGTAGCTCAACGCGCCGCCGATGGGCACGCCCAGCATGAAGATGGCCAGCGCCCGCGATCGCCGCTCGGCGGGAAACAGGTCGCCGATCCAACTGGTCGCCGCCGGTGCGCAGGCGGCTTCGCCTACGTACACGCCAAGCCGCGAAACCAACAGCATCATGTAGCTCTGCACCAGCCCGCCTAACCCGGTGAGCGCCGCCCAAACGGCGACCCCTGCCGCCAGCAATTTCTTGCGGCTTCCGGAATCGGCCAGACGCCCGAGCGGTAGCCCCACCAGCGCATATAGCACGATGGGGAGGGTTCCCAAAGCGCCCAACTGCGTATCGGAAAGGTGGAACTCTTTGCGGATCGGCTCCAGCAACGCGCCCAGCACCTGCCGGTCGTAGAAGTTGAGGATGTTCACGGCGAACAGGACGGATAGCGAGCGCGACAGACGCTTGGAGGACACTGGCAGAGCATCGTATCACAATGGGAGCCGGTTTAGATGGCGCCGGCCAATGGCATTTGACAAATGGGTGGTCCCATTATAAACTTCCATCATGAGTACTACTGTGACGCTCGATAAGGCTGGCCGCGTCGTCATCCCAAAAATTTTGCGCGATGAACTGCGTCTGGAGGCGGGTGACGAGCTTTCCCTGGAATCGGAAGGCGAACGCCTCACGCTTCGCCCCGTGCGCTCCGCATCGCCCATGCGGAAGGAACACGGCGTTTGGGTATTCCGAGGCAGCCAGAGACTCTCCGCGGTGGCGACGGATCAGGTCCTGCGGGACCTGCGGGAACAGCGCGACCGCGACCTTGGTGGACCGCGCCCATGAAAACGTTCCTGGAGACTTCTGTCTTGGTCGCGGCGTTCTATGGCGAGCACCAGCACCATGAACCGAGCCTCGCGTTGCTCGCCCGCCAGAAGAAGCCGACGGCATGCACGGCTGCACAATGCCTGGCGGAAGTCTATTCCGTGCTAACCGGGATGCCCGGTAAGGACAAGGCGAGTCCGGATGAGGCGCTGCTTTTCCTAGGCGATGTCCGAGAGCGGCTCACCACGGTAGCGCTTGATGAGATGGAGTATGTCAAGGTGCTAGAGGAGGCTGCGGGCGGTGGCAACTGCGGCGGGACTATTTACGACGCGATTATAGGGCGCTGTGCAGTTAAGGCTAAGGCGGAGACCTTGTACACGTGGAATGTGAGGCACTTCGTTCGCCTTGGCGCGAATGTGGCGTCGCTTGTAAGGACACCCGATGCGGGCGACGGCCGCCCATAAAGCATCTGCGGGTCCGCACCCGCGCATGATCGCTGCGCATGGGAATCAGTTGCACCCCTTCGAAGTGCGCTTGTTGGTGTGCGAACGGTTCGTGCACGTCCAGAAGGCGGATCCTAACGCTCGCGGCAGGTGTTCCGCCGGGCGATCCGAATCGTGATCTTGCGAGGCTCAATATATGTGCCGAATCGGCCCTGGTGTGACCAGCCCGCCCGCTCCAAATTTGAAACCGGACTATGCTCGATCCGCGTCTCACGGGCTTGCTATAATTGTCGGGTATCAACCAAGCTATGTTGTACGTTTTCTACAAAAACATGAAGTGTGTCACAATTTTTGCTCTCATCGCATTGACAGCCGCGGCGGGCTTCGGGCAGAGCACCGCCACTTTTGCCACCGGCCAATCCGCGCGGCTGGTAATCGGCCAGCCGGAATTCGATGCCGAATCGGACTCCGCCAGCCAGACCATCGTGGGCGCCATCAGCGGTCTGGCATTCGTCAACAACACCTTGTTCGTGGCGGACGCCAACCTGGTGGGCGCCGCACCGACCAATAACCGCGTACTGATTTATCAGAATATGATAGGCTCGACAGGCCAACTCCCTTCGCCTACCGCGCCGCTGCAATATCTGACTTTGTGCCCGGTGTGCGTGGGAACCGCCAATGTGGTTCTGGGCCAACCGGATTGGGTGAGCACTTTGCCGTCGCCCTGCATCATCCCGCCTACTACTGTTACCCAGACCATCACTCCCACCACTCCCACGTGCCTCACCACGTCGCCCCAGACGCCCATCCCTACTGGAATGAACACGCCTACCGCGGTGGCCTCCGACGGCACGCACCTGGCGGTTGCGGATACCAACAACAACCGCGTGCTGATCTGGAATAGCATACCGCTCACCATGAACCAGCCGCCCGACGTGGTGGTGGGGCAGACCAGTTTCACGACCAACGTTTTTCCGGGCGACACGCCTACGGCATCCTCGTTACGCGGTCCGCAAGGCGTCTGGATACAGAACGGCCAGTTGTTTATTGCCGATACGCAGAACCAGCGGGTCCTGATTTACAATTCCATTCCAACGGCCAACGGCGCCGCGGCCGATATCGTGCTGGGCCAACCCAACATGACCACGTGGGTGCAAGTGAACATCGCCGACCAAAACACCAGCGCGGCGGCCAACAACATGCTCGATCCTGTGTCGGTAACTTCAGACGGGACGCATCTGTTCGTCACCGACGCGTCCTACAACCGCGTGCTGATCTGGAATACGATGCCGACCTCCAACCAGCAGCCGGCGGATGTCGAGATCGGGCAGCCCAACATGAACCTGGGCATACCCGACAACGCATTTACGACGATTAACATATCGGGCGGCACGACGGCCACGACGGGCGTCACGACGCAGGAACAGGCAGCGCTATGCACCGTTTCGAACGGTGTGGATGCCAACAACAACCTCACATACCCCCCGCTTTGCGAATACACGCTCAGTTGGCCGAGATACGCCATTTCCGACGGCACGAATCTGTATGTTGCCGATGGCGGCAACGATCGTGTGCTGATTTATACGCCGATCCCCAAAGTCAACGCGGCTCCGGCTCAAATCGTCCTCGGACAAACCGACTTTGTGACCGACGCCCCCACCGATGGCGCCGATACCATGGACGCGCCGCTCTCGCTGGCCCTGGACAGCAGCAACAACCTGTATGTGGCGGATACCTACAACCAGCGCATCCTGGTTTACACCCAGGCGGAGCAGGATCTGCCCTACAACGGAGTGTTAAACTCAGCCAGCCTGATCATCTACGCAGTCGATACCGTGACCATCGGCGGCACCATCAAGGCCGGCGACAAAGTGACGATCACGATCGGTAATGCCGTCAGCTCCGCGACCCCCCCGGGGTACACATATACGATCCAAAGCGGCGACAACTTTGCCGCCATCGTGAATGGGTTGGTGGCGACCATCAACGCCGGTAGTGGAGATCCGAACGCCATCGCCACTTCGGATACCACAGCCAATGAAGTCGTGTTGACCGCCAGAGTGTCAGGCGCGCTTGGCAACAATGTTACGGTGGCCACCAGCATCTCCACCAATGCGGAGATCACGGCCATCGCCGCCGACGCCAACCTTACCGGGGGCGGGAGTGCGGCGTCGGTTGCGCCCGGCACGCTGGTGTCCTTCTTGGGAACCAACCTGACCGACCAAACGGCGTCCGCTCCGGAGGGCACTACACAGCTCAGCCTGGGCGGGGTGCAGGTTTATTTCAACGGCGTGCAGTCGCCGCTGCTGTACGTCTCGCGCACGCAGATTAACGCGCAGTTGCCTTTCAATTTTGGGTTTAGCGACACGGGCACGGCAAATGCCTGGGTAAGGGTTCAGCGCAACGATGGCACGATCACGGCCAGCAACACCGTGGCCATCACGATTGTGCCGGCGAATCCCGGCATATTCGCGGCGTCCGGTCCGGCTCCGCGCGCGGCGTCTCCCGCGGTGCATGCTTCGAGCTACGCGACCGGCGTGATTTCGGTGGATGGCACCATCAAAGCGGGCAACGTGGGCTCGATTTGCATCGGGTCGGCCACGGCGCTAACCGCCACCACCACAATCCCGACGGGGTGCGGTGGCCGCTTGTACAACTATACGGTGCAGGCCGGCGACGGCCTGGCTACCATCCAGCATGCCTTTATCGCCATGTTAGCCGACGACCCGCAGGTAACGGCCACCGCGTCCAGTGAGTTTACTCGTATTCTGCTGCAGGCAAAAGTCGCGGGATCCGCCGGCAATGGCATTCTCTTTTCGGTGGCCGTCAGCACGGGAGCGGACCTGCTCCTGACAGCTATCGGCCCCACGCCTCCCAGCCCGGCGGTGGGCGCGATGCTGTGCTGCGCCAACACGGCGGGTGCGCCCCTTACGTTCCAAAATCCAGCTGTGGCCGGTGAAACAATCATCATATACGCTACGGGTTTGGGCCTGCCGTCCTTGACGCCACTGGTCGGTCAGTACCTCCTATCGGGCCAACCATATGAGGGACCCGTCGGCAATTCCCCGCAGAATTTCGTCTCTGCGCAGATCGCTAGCACGACCGCGAATGTGCTGCGCGCCGAGCTGGCGCCTGGGTTGATCGGAATCTACCAGGTATACCTGCAATTGTCTTCGGCTCTGACGACCGATCGTTATGCGCAGTTATACATTGCGCAGAACGATTTTCTGAGTAACATTGTCACCATTCCAGTCTATTCGACCGCACAACTGTCGTCGGTGGCATGTAGCCCGAGTACCATAAATTCGGGTGCGACGACTACGTGCACCGTGGTCCTCTCCGTGGCCGTGCCGAACGGCTCGACCACCATCACGTTGTCCAGCAGCGACAGCCTGTTCACGGTGCCGGCCAGCGTGACGATTCCGGCCGCCGCCACTTCGGCGACGTTTACCGGCACGGCGGGAACCATCACTGCCACCCAGGCCGCTACAGTCACCGCGACGCTCGGGAACGCCAGCGCGACCACAACGGTCACGCTGAACCAATGACGCCCTTCAAGCTGACGGGTGCATAACCGTTTTGGGGAACATTCCAGTGGGGCAGACCTCCAGGTCTGTCAGGATGGGCCTGCGACCCCTAATCGTGATGAAAACCTGCTTGCAACAGGCTGCGCTGGGTTTTCGACCGTGCGCGGGTCCTCCAGGACCCGCTTTTCCCATGCGAAACGGCGCCGTTGGCGGCAGAATTGCCGCCCCACAAGCCGTCCTACGCCAAACTGCACAGGCTCCTCAGTTCGGTTATGCACTCCTCAGTTTGCCGGCATGCGTCCGGATGCGGGGGTCATTTCTTGCGATCGTGCACCCCGACAACGGCATGCCCCAGTTTCACTTCCGGATCCACCACCAGCCATACCAACGATCCGGCCGCGCAGAGCGCGGCAGCCACCAGGAACGATGCTGTCCAACTGAAATGGTGGGCGATCAGAGGGGTTAGCGAGGCCGTGACGATGCCGCCGATCTGGCCGTACATGTTCATGACGCCGGACGCCGATCCGGCCGATGCGCCGGCCATGTCGGCGGTGACGGACCAGAACGAGCTTTGCGAGAGATACAGCGCGCCCGCGCCGCCCGCCAGCACGACGCTGGCGAGGCGCGCGCTCTGCACTTGCGTTCCCGAGGCGATGAACACCGCCGCCAGCGCGATGCCGGCCACGGCGACGCCGCACCGGCCGATACGGTTGCCGTAACGCCGCGTGAGGATATCGCTGATGCGGCCGCCCACCGTGGAGCCGGTGGCCATGGCGATGAAGGGAAGCGTGGCGTAATAGGCGCTGGATTTGAGATCGAGACCGCGCACGTCGCTGAGGTATTTGAAGAACCAGGCGAAGAAAATCCAGGCGGCGTATCCGTAAGTGAAATAGCTGAACGAGATGGCCATTACGTCCTTGTTGCCAAAGATGACCCGCCAGGGCAGGGGCTTGCCGATTTCTAGTTCGGCGACCGTCTCGGGCAATCCCCGCTCGATGAGCGCGGTCTCTCGCGGCGTGACCCACGGGTGATCCTCGGGCCTGTCGCGGGCGATCCCATACCAGACCGCGCCGGCGGCCAGACCGATGACCGCGCTGATCCAGAACGACGCTCGCCATCCGTAATGCAGAACTATATAGGTCACCAGCGGCGGGGTCATGCCCGCGCCCGCGCCCACGCCGGCAAAAATGATACCGTTGGCCAAGCCGCGCTCCTGCGAGGGAATCCAGTTGGCGACCAGCCGGTTGGAAGAAGGGAACAGCACCGCTTCCCCCGCGCCGAGTGAGAAACGCACGGCTAGCAGGACCAGGAACACGCTGGCCATGCCTGCGGACACCATGGCGGTCAGCGCCGTGAAAACGCCCCACCAAAGCGTGCCGAGCGTCAGGATGAGGCGCGGTCCAAAGCGGTCGGCCAGGCGCCCGGCGGAGGCTTGAAACATCGCGTACCCCACCAGGAAGGCGCTGAACACATTTCCGAGCTGCAGGTCGTCGATGTGAAACTCTTGCTGGATGAAGCGGCCGGCGATGGAGATATTGACGCGATCCAGAAAGGAGATGGCGCTGATGGCGAACATCCAGAAGATGAGGAGCCAGCGGATGGGCATAGGAACCTA
>Ga0070761_10000358_pt1 | contig 30306 bp, 25 predicted proteins | sample HubBroMetageREF1_FD_66724 | JGI IMG/M metagenome (GOLD analysis project Ga0070761, IMG submission 66724) | Reference soil microbial communities from the Hubbard Brook experimental Forest, New Hampshire, USA - Hubbard Brook CCASE Soil... | ecosystem: Environmental > Terrestrial > Soil >... | reverse complement strand
ATCGGCGGGGACATCCGGGGACGGCATCGTATGTCCCAGGGCCACCTCCAGCGAACTGAATTCGGATTGGATGCGCCCGTCCTCCCAGAAGAAGAAACCAGCCGTGCAAGCTTTGGCGCTCACCACCGTTTTGACCAACAAAAATACGCTGGCCGGCGCCTGGAAGTAGCTGTCGATCGCCTGCAGATCGGCAGGCGACAGCCACAAGCCTGCACGCATGTGACTGCGGTAATACCCGAGAATGGACGGCGCATCGGGCTTTTCACATCCGGCCAACGCCGCTCGCAGCAGCGCGGCCTCCAGATTGACCGTATCCTCGTCCGCAAGGTCATAAAGCGATCCGTCGTGGTAAGAACACGGCACCGGCACGAAATCCTCGATGACAGTAACTGGCCTTCCGCGATCTTCTTCCGTCCGGCCCAGCAAAATCCCGCCAACTTCTTTTCCGCTCTGCAGGATCTCGGCCTGCAACCGGTCGACCATGCCGGCGTACATGTAGATGCGGATGCCCTTATCCATTTCCTCCCAATGATAGTAGTCCGCCAGAGACCCGGTCATGCGGTGAGTTTCTCAGTAATCGTCATCGAAAAGCAAGTGACATGGCGCATCTTCTCGCTTTGCGGGCAACGCCGCGCACGGCCGCCGAAATCCAAAAGCTCCACCGCGCGGCGGCGCTGGCCGGCCGCCGGTCGAAGAAGCGCAACGTGACGATCTCGCGCGACCGATCCGCCCACTGCGTCTTGTAGGATTCGTCGCCGCGCAAGAAATCGAAAGTGGCATGCCCGGTGGCGACGGCTTGATCGATGGCGTTGCCGATCAGCACCTGCCCCAGGCCATACCGCACCCAACCCGGGTGCATCCCGCATTGGTAGAACTGAAACGTCCGGCCCACGGAGAACCCGTAGAGCGCCGCCACGGCTTCGCCGCCGGCCTTGAGCAGGAACAGTCTGGCGAACCCTTGCGCCGCCAGAACCCGCATGGCCTCGGCTTGAAACTCGGGGACTCGCGGCGCCAGGAATGCGCTATGCGCCTCGCGTTGCTCGAACCGCATGCGATGCAATGCGATCAGGGCAGGGAAGTGCCGTCCCACATCCGAGGCTCCGGTAAGCACCAGGCACTCCGCTTGATGTTCGCGCTGCAGAGCGCGCCACCTGCGCCGGTAATTGGCCCGCAGGCTCGTGCCGACTCCGGCCAGATACCTCTCGAATGTGTCCGGCAACGGAATATAACGGCAGACCCGGCGCGTGCTCTCGGAGACCTGCATGCCGCGGCGGCGCAACTCCGTCGACAACGCCGCCATTAGCGGCGAGTCGGCTGTGTCGCGCAGCTCGATATAGTCCCAAAGACGATGCTGCGCAAACAGTATCCGCGCGATTTCTTCCACCGCCGCCGGCCCGCATGCGGGGTCCGCCAGAACGTTGAGATAATCGGACCCCACGTGTTCGTCCGCCAGAAACCCGAGACGGCGCGCGCCCACTCCCGCGAATGCACGCGCAATGTGGAAAGGCGCTACGGCCACCAGCCGTCCGGCCGAATCGCGTACCGCGATCAGCGCCAGTCGACCCTTGCCGAAATGTTTCCACCAGGTGGACATCCAGCCGAAACTGAGGAAGATGTTCTCCGGGTTTGCGCGTTGAAACAGTTCGCACCAATCGGCGCCGAGCCGTGCGAATTCCGCGGCGCTGGCAATCCACGCGCCGTGGAGTAGGACAGGCCTCCCGGCCTGTCTTTCCAGAGCTTCCTCGCAAATCGACAGCATCGTCATTTCAAAGTACACGCCAGCGCAGCGCGCTGAAAATGCGCTCAAAGGGACGCCTGTCCGGGGCCTGGAGCAATTCGTCAAGCAACGACAGCGGCTCCGCATCCTCGCAGGGGGCCGCATCATCCGGCCTGTGTCCCGCGGCAAGGCACAGTTCCATCGCCGCTTCCAACAGGCCCGCTTGCAGTGGACGGTGCGTCCGCCGGCACTCTCCGCGAGCAACCAGTTCGCGGACTTCGCGCGAGGCATTGGCCGGTGCAAAGGCGATATCCGCGGCGCGCAGCATGTCCACGTCCTGCGCGGAATCGCCGATGGCCACCACCGATTCACCCGAGTGGCCCAGATAGGCTTTCACACTTGCCAATGCCGAAGCTTTTCCAGCGCCCTTCTGCACGATATAAGTGTCTGCTTCGCTCTGCACGAATGTGAGACGATCGCAACCGGCGCGCTCCAGAAGCGCCGCGGCTTCCGCGGTCTGCAAGGGCCGCATATAGCCGTCCTGGAAGCGATAGGCGCGTATCGAATATCGATTCTCGGGATCGATAAAGACTCCCGGCAGATTTTGAATCTCCTCGCGGAGCCTTTCGATTTGCGCGGCCGCTTCCGCATCGATCAAAGGCACTTCCCAATCCCGTATAGCGTCCCAGAAGACGCTGCCCAGTTCGGCGACGCCACCCGGCAAGCGGTAGGCCCGGCAATACTCCCGCACATGTTCCAAACTGCGCGCCGTGTTCAGAACCACTGAAAACCGGTTCCGCTGGAAGAGTTGCAAGGCGTGCACGCCGCATGGTGTGGTGTGCGGGAAACCCAGCAGACCCCAATCCAGCACGCCGTCCAGATCGAGGAAACAGAGCCGCCGTTCCCAAACGGCCGGTGGCGGGCCCAACTTGCGGCCTAAATGGCGCGCCACGTGGAAAGCCGCAAAGCTGCGCGTGGCGATGAACTGCCGGTTCCACTCTTCGCGGCGCTGGCTGTTTGGTTTGCGCGCGAGCCAGTATTTTGCCGCACGCAGCCCGTTCATGGCGTACAGAATCTTGTACAGCGGCAGGCGGTCCCCGATGCCAGTATCCGCAGTATTGGCTATGTATGTTTCGAGAAGAGTTTGCTCGGCGTCTGGCGGAAGCGCGAATTCGAAGATGGCGGAGGCCAGATCCCAGGCGGGATCCACAATGTCCGCTTCGCCGCCGCCGAAGTTGTGATGTTCGAAATCGGCCTTGAGCAGCTTGTCTCCGCTGCGCACCCAATCCGCGGGCCGCATGCGGCCATCCACCAGCGTGGGGTTCGGCGCCACGTAGTCGCGCAGGCGACGCCGGATGGCGCGTTTCTTCAGGGGTCCCAAGTAAGGGCCGTAAACGCGCCTCAGAACGGCAACCAGATCGTCCCAACCGCACCAACGATATCCGGGATTGTCAAACGCCGGATCTTCGCGCAATGCCAAAGTGTTCACGCGCCGCGCAATGTAAGTGGCGCAAGCCGTAGGACAGGCCTCCTCGCCTGTCTGTGAACCGGCATATTCCGAAAACAAAATGCCATTCCGTAGCCTGAGCGGCCGCGGGACAAATCCCTCCAATGCCACACCCGCCAACCAGGCATGGTATCCCAGCCAGCCCCAGCCAACGCTCTTGGCCATCACCCGCCCGGTGTCCGATTCGAGCACCCGCTTCAGCCGCACTTGGAAACCGTCGGCATAGTGCGTAGCGAGTTCCCGATTGAGAGCAGCCGTCGCATCGCTTTCGACGCTTCCTGCCGAGTCGAGCAGACGCGCCTTGTAGCGGTCCTCCGGGGACAGCATGTACAGACGAACGCCGCGGGCGGCTTCATCGGCGACCGTAAAGTTGGGAATGGAAGGGTGGCCGGGAAGCGCCACGATGGTGTCCGCCGATGCCGCACCCAACCCGCGCAACGCGGCCAGCAACAAGCGCAGGGTGTGACCCGAATTCGGGTGATCGTCGATCGCTAACAGGCGCGCACCCGCGCCCATCGCCCTAGAGATCGCACGGGACTCCGCGCGCGACAGGCCGTTCTTGGGGCGCACCGTGTGCCAGGTGACGCGCGTATAGCCGAGCGCGCGTAGCCGGGCTGCCGCGAGCGGCGCGAAATATGCGCCCGCTGTGCGCGGACCAACGACGGCAATCGGCCGATCCTTTTCGGGAAATGCGGGCACGCACAGGTCGACCATTGCGCACACATCCTGGTGCGTAAGATCTTGGCACCTGAACGCCTCGGGAATGCGCATGCGTTGGCGCAGAGCGGCTTCGCCGAGCGCGCTTGGCGCGGCCGCGACCAACTCGCGCGCCTGTTCGCAGAACATATCGCCGCCCCCGAGCAGGAGTTCGCACGCGGCATCCACGCAATCGCTCCACCGACGGCGCCACGCTGCCCTGCGCGGCGAATTCAGCGCGAATTCAGTGGCTCCGACGACCTGCCGTGTAGCCGGAAATCGCCGTGCCACCGCCTCCAGGCTCGATGGCATGGTCGCCAGATAGTCGTCGACCGTGCAGGCGATGGCGCATGCAAACAGATACAGATTGATGCGGCGCTCTTCGCCCTGCCAGCCCGAATCGCCGTTCGCCCTGTAGCTGGCCATCTCCTCGTCCAGGTGCTGCAGAAGTTCCCGCAGACTCAGCATAGGATTCAGACACCACTGGTAGGCGTCGTAAAAACGCTCTTCGGCGCCTATGCGGGTCGGCGCGCCGGTTTGTAGAATGCCAGTAGCCATGCCTAGCTCCGGGAGGGCAAAGAGGCATCCCGCAGCACCCACCACAGGATGCGCGGATCGCGCCGGGCCTGGCGTAGCACGTAGGGTAGCCACGCGTGGCCGTACGGCAAATAGTAGCGGGCCGGTGCCCCCAGATCGCGCGCCACCTTCAGGACGGCGCGGCTGGGCAGTCCGTAGAGTAATTCCAGTTCGCAAGGCGTCCCACCGGACTGCAGCTTGCGAATGGCCGCTGCAGCCAACACCGGTTCGTGGGTGGCCACCGCCACTGGGGCTGCGCCGCCCGCCAGCGCATCGATGACGTCTAGAAACCCGGAGTGCGGATCGGCGGCATCGCTGGGATCGGGCCACTGGCCCTTCACCACGCGCACACGCAGGCCCAGTTGAGCGGCCCTTTCCGCGTCGCGCGGACTGCGGCGCCACCGCCCCGGAATGGTGCAGCCCAACGGCGCGTCGAACCAGCGCGCCTGCTCGATCAGCCGAAAGGTGCGTTCGACTGTCTCTACTCCGAGCGAGTCGAAGTGCACGCGGACGCCGCCCGCCTCCGAAGCCGCTTCTGCGATTTCCGCGATCATGCCGGCGTCGAACGCCAATGCGGGCGCTTTGATCGAGACATAGGAATCCAGGTGCGCGTCTTGAATGGCCCGCACCGTAGCCAGATACATGTCGGCGACATGGCGGGGTAGGTCGTCCTGTGAATCCCAAAAACAGAGCGTGGAAGCCGGCACCCCCCGCGCCGCGAACTCTTGCGCCAAACGCAGGGCATCCGGCAATTCCGGGCCGGCCACATAGTTCCGCGCAGCTTTCCGGAGCAGCGGCCGCCACAGGGAGGCGATCATGATTTGAGTCTCCGGCGAAGCTCTCGCAGAGCCACCTGCCGGCCGTCCGCGAAAAGCGCCCATGCGCCGCGTGAGCTGAAGGGATACGCGCGCAGGGAACAGCAGGCGTGCTCGTGCTGCGTCCAGACCTGGGTCCACGGCTCGACATTGCCGTTGAATTCGTATGCGCGCAAGCCGCGGTGCGCCGCGTAGCGGATGCTTTCCGCGGTCAGCAGCATGCCCGGCGAGCACCGCGAGAATCGCTCGTCGTAACCTGCGCGCAGCAAGTCGAATCGGCTGCCGCTCTCGATCGCGATCTGCACCGCGGCTGGCCGTCCGCCAATACGCAACATGCACATGCGCAGGATACCCTTATCGGAAGCCTGCTCCGCGTAGCGCCTGAAAAAAGCCCCGCGCACGGGATCGGCGGCCAGGGCTGTGCCACGCGCGCCTTTCCAACCGGCAGCCTCCACTTGAAAGGCTTCTTCGAGGAGTTGCGGCAACTGCGCGCGCGTGGGACTGACGATCGCGGTTTCTAGCGCACCCATTTTCTCCGCTTGGCGCCGGGCGCGGCGCAGATCCGAGCGGCGGCCGGCTTCCAGCCGCATCTCGGGTTCGTTCCAGGATTCGTCCAGAGGGATCCAGGGCGATCCGCCGGCTGGCCGCCGCCGGACGACGCCACGTCCGCGATAGGCAGCCTCGATGGCCGCCACCGCGGGCGAATTGGCGGGAATTCGTTTCAAGTCCAAAGGACGCCCCGTGCGCGCGATGGCGCGCGCCAATTTGTAAACCGCGCTTTCATCCGCATGCAGGAAATCCATGATTTCGTACATCTCCGCGGCCAGCAGAGTCAGCCACCCGGCGCCGCCGCGGTTAACGACCAAAGGCGCGATGGCCAGACACTCGGGAACGCCGGCCACCAGCACGCTCAGCCGCTGGTTGTCGTCAAGTCCCGCGGCCCATGCGCGCGCGTATGCAAAATCCAATACGGGATTACGATCCGCTGCCAGCCGCTCCCAATCCGACTCGATACAATCGAGATCGGCCACCGTGCGGATCGCTTGCACGCCGCGGCGCACACGAACATGCACATGTCTCCCGGTGATCGCCACATGCACCCCGGACATTACCGGCATCACCGGCGTGCCTCCAGCAGTTGGTCGTACCTGCCGACCATGTTCGTAATCATGCTTTGGGCCGAGAATCGTTCTTCGACCACGCAACGCGCCATTCGGCCCATCGTACGCGCGCGCTCGGGATCGCCGAGCAGGGCCAGTATCCGGTTGGCTGCGGCTTGATGGTCCTCGTTGGGAATAATGTAGCCGGTTCGCCCGTCTTCCAGGACCTCGGGCGTGCCTCCCACAGCGGTGGCCACGCAGGGAAGGCCGCAGCCCATGGCTTCCAGCAGCGCGTTAGACATCCCTTCGCTGCGGGAAGGCTGGCAAAACACGTCGCACAACTTCAATAGCGACCACACCCTCTCGTTCTCCATTTTGCCCAGAAAGCGCACGTTGCGCACCAGATTGAATTGGCGGACCAGATCCTGCAGGTTGCGGTCGCAGTCCTGCTCCTGCACCGAGCCGACAATCAGGAAAGTGGCCTTGGGATAAGCCCGGCAAACTTCCGCGGCCGCACGCAGCAGCACATCGTAGCCTTTCACCCGCCGGATGTGACCCACCGTAACGATGAGCGGCGAGGCGTCCTCAAGACGAAGCGAATGGCGCATGGCCGCGCAGCCGCCGGCGGCGGCCAACTTTTCAATTTCGATTCCATTCGGAATAGTGACCACTTTATCCGGATTGATTCGGTCCGCCCGGATGGTTTCCTGGCGAACCGCGCCGGACACGGCCTGCACCTGATCGAACAGCGGGCTCATCAGTCGATAGGCGACGCGATGTCTGGTATCGCGCAAAATTCCCATGTCGCGGCGGCTGGAGATTACCACGGGGACGCCGCTCAGCTTGGCCACCAGACCGCCCAGCAGGTCCGCCGATTCGAAGAAAGTGTGGACGATCTGCACGTTTTCCGACTTGATGAACCGGCGCAGGTCGAGCGCCGTCCGGAACGCCCCCATTCCGAAGACCCGGTTGACCGGAAACTCTCGTACGGGGCACGGAAGCCCGTCGAAGACCGCCGATTCCCGCCGCAGGCGGAAGGTGCCGATAGTACAACGGTAGCGATCTTTCGGCAGCAATTTCGGGATGCGCAACAAGACTCCTTCGGCGCCCCCCAATCCCCACAGGACATCGATGAGATAGAGGATGTGGATCGGGTCGCCGGCCGGCCAGACGATGCACGGTTTGACGGACGCCGGTCGTGAGATCAATTGCGTCATTCGTTAAATCCACCCATGCAACCGGTACCAGACCAGGCCAACGGACTCATGCACGGCATCTTCGTTCCAGGCGATGGGTTCCCAACCGGGTAGCCAGTCGTTAAGGTTAAAGTCGTGGTAAGTTCGATAACCGCAGGCGGCCGGTATTACAGTGAACGACTGTTTTCGGAAACACGCGTCGGCCCGCAACATGTGATACGCATCGGTCACCAGCACGATGCGGCGGATACCCTTCCGCTGCAGAATCGCCGCGGAATACGCCGCATTCTCATGCGTGGTGCGCGAGCGGTCTTCCAGCCAAATCGCGGATGCCGGAACACCTTCGCGCTCCAGTGCCTCCCGCATGGCGAAAGCGTAAGGCGGACTATCCACGAACCCCCCGCCTCCGCTGGCCAGAATAGGAAGCGGTTTCCAGTGTTTGTACAGCCAGGCGGCGTACTGGCACCGCTCGTAGGTATCGGATCCCGCGCGAGCAGTAGGCATCGGGGGGCATGGCGGGTATACGGCCGAAGCCAACACGACGATCGCCTGGGCGTCACCCGTGGGATACTCGCGCGGCGGGTAACGCGATTCGAGACAGTGCGATAAAAGCCAGGCGGCGGGCTCCCAGGATGCCAGAAATACCACCATCAGCGCAACTGTCAAACCGCGAAAAGCCGGCAATGTAAGAGACCGGCGGTGACGGATCACTTGAACCAACGCCAATAAGAGCACGAACGGAAAGACCGGCTGCAGATAAGTCATGGTCTCAGTTAGTGCCCGACTGGAAACCGTGTGAGAGCAGCAGCCGCCGGATGGTGAAATACGATTCGCCTGCCAGCGCCTTGACTGGCTTCTTGGCCTGCCAGACGATGGCCTGGCGCAACCGCGGCCAACGTTTCCGCGCGGCGATTGCCCCGGAGACGCCGGCCGGAGTGCGGCTTTGGATCGAGTATCGGCCCAGGATCAAGCAGCCATCCACAACCGCGGCATTGGAGGTAGGTTCGGAAGTGAACAAGACCTGGAGACCAGCCGCGGCGGCCGCCCTGCCCACTTTGCGCGAATAATATCCATCAGCCACCGACGCGGTAACCACCGGTTCCTGGAGTATATCGCTCAGTATGGCGCAGCTTTCCTTCCATTCCTTCAGCAATTCCGCCCAACTCAGCTTGGACATGCGCGCGGGATGGGAACAGGAGTGGCTGCCGATAACGTGTCCGCGCGCGTGCAACTCCCGAATCTGTCGCTTATCGAGAAACCCGGGCTGTCCGGTCCAATCGGTCGTGACGAAGAAGTGTCCGCGCCAGCCGCGCTTTTCCAGTTCGCCGGCCACGATAGTGTACGAGCCGACAGCCCCATCGTCGAACGTCAGGAAGAGGGGCGTTTCACCCTGCCACTGCCGCGCGCGGTCGATTACCCGGACCGATGAGTGTTCGACGCTACGCCAAATCGAATCCATATGTGCGCGGAGTTGCAGCCGATCCAGCTTATACCGTCCGGAGTGGCGTGAGCCATCGTTTGGCAAGCGCTGCCCCTGGTCGACGATGTCGTGATAACCGATGGAGATAGCTTTCATATGACTTTCGGCCCCCTCGGCGTCACTTTTGGCAGAGTACCAGCAGCCCGTCGCCATCGCGGATCGCGGCGCAAGTATCGACGAACCGCAGTGTCTTCAGCGCGGGCATGCAGAGCATTTGAATCGCCTGTGGCAGATGGTAATACTGCAACGCCTCCGAGATCTCAAACGATAAGCGGCCCCAGTTCCCCATCGTGTATTCGGCGGACAAAATCTTATAGCCAATCTGCTTCAAGTCAGCCTGCAGGGAATCTATTTCATAGTGCTGGCCGACGTGTTCGATTTCAGCCCAGCGCTGGTGTTCCCTCGTGAAGCGCCGGCTGAGGATACGTTTCTGTTTCCTGGCCGGTATGCGGAGCAACAATGAGCCAGCGGGCATTAGCGCCCGGTAGATGTTTGCGAGCACCTGCCGGTTTTCGGCTATGTGCTCCAGCACGTCGAAGCTGTACACGAAGTCGAACTCTTCTCGATCAGACAGTTGCCGCAGGTCCAACTGCCGGAATTCCAGGTTGCTGAGGGGCACGCTCCGGTGAACCCTGGCGCAAATATCCAGAGTGCTGTCGGACGCATGCATCCCCTGCTCGCCGATGTCGACTCCGAGGACGTGAGCCTTAGGAAACCTGGACGCCATATAGAAAGCCAGGGTTCCGTCTCCGCAACCGGCGTCCAACACCGACGATGGTGTCATGTGACTGGTTGTGCGCCGCAAATAAATGCCGTTGGCGAAGGTGCCCAGATGCGGCGTTCCGAACAACAGAACGTACAACTTGGCCAGCACTCCCCTACGGGTTACGTTCCAGTGAAAGATATCGGTGACACCCACCCGCGGCCACCGGACCACTATCTGCTCCACACTGCTCATCACCTGGTTAGTCCTTCGTTCCTACCCGGCAGCCTTCGGCCGCTTCTGTCACATGGCTGTTGCCGAGTTCAGCGTGCAAACGCGAAGTAATGCGAAACTGTATCGTCATCATCGCCGACTTTATTACATTTGTCAATGAATGTCCGGTAGTTGCCGCGTACCTTACCTCCCATAGCGTCGAATCTGGTACCAAGCTTAGTACGGCCCGGGGTCATTGAATCGTCACGTTGACGGTGTTGGCCGCCTGGCCATCCGCCGTCAGCGAAATGCGCACGCTGCCCTGGCCGGCCAGGGACCGGGGAAGGGGTCCGATATTCACTTGGTCCTCGCCGGCAAATCCCGGCGCCGCGCCCGAATACAAGACCGGCACGCTCACTCCGCCCACCGTGACGCTCACCTTGTTCGTATTACGGATGCCCGTGCCATACAGTTCAAGATAGACCTGTTCGCTTGGAGGCCCCAGATTAATCGGCAGGGGAACCACATCGGACGAGTTCAATTGGTATACGGCCTGCAGATTCTGCGCCACGCCGGAAATGACCGGCAGCACCCAGACAGCCGCCAGCCCCGTAGTGTTCAACTCGAACAGCCCTGGCGAAACTGCGCCGATCTGCATCGTGCCGGTCTGGCCTGTTCCATTCGTATTTGCGACTGTGACAGCGGCTACGCCGGGCGCTGTGCCATCCGGTATTTCAAAATTGATTTGCGCGGGCGATACAAAGAACAGCAGCGCCGCGCGCGATACGCCGGCCGAGTCGGTCACGGTCACCGTAGCGCCGTCCAGCGTGGTTCGCAGCGGCAGACTCGCCTGTGCGGTACCCGCGGCCAGGTTCGCGCCGTACGCCGAGACGATCGAATCGGCGGCGAACGGTTCGATCTGCCCCGCCGTGGCTGACTTGACGATCAATGTTGTCTCGATAGCGTTCTGGATCTCATAGGCTCCTATCGCGGGAATCGCCGGCCGCGGCAGTCCGTCGTGATCGTGCCCCGTATTGTCGACGCCATACACGGTTATGCCGCCGATAATGGATCCCGCCTGGCCTGCCGGGCTGCCGGAAGTGAGGTGCAAGTCGGGGAGCGAAGTGCTCGCCACCAGCGGGTTTTGATTCACCGACCCAACGATCTCCGCCAAATCGGTCACTGGGGGGCCGCCGCCGTACAGCAGATTGTTGGTTCCGTAGAGCCAGGGACAGACGTCCGTATTCGCGCATAACCCGCCTGTCACCGGATTCCAAGTCACGAAATAGGGAACCCCAGCCGGATAAAGAGCCGTGGCCACCGAGTAGATCAGATTGTTGCGGCTGTAGACGTAGATGGCCGGCGCGCCCTCCGGCTCATCGCCATTCTCCGCAATTCCGTTGTTATCGCTGGCGTAAGGCGGATTGGTGAACGTGCCGCAGGCGAACAAGGTGTTATTGAAAATCTCCACCGTGCCGCTGCCGTTTGGACCGTTCTCCGTGCTGCCGGGAATATTGATGCAGTTCCAGCCGCCGCTTTGCTCCGGGTTATTGGGACCCTCGCCGGCGTTATAGATGACGTTGTTGTAAATCGAGACTGGCCCTTGCGAAGGATCCACGGTATCGACGATGATGCCGTCACACTGAGTGTCGTGAATGGTGTTGTCGTGAATCGAAATGGAGTATTGATCGTGACCGGTCGGGTCGGTGGGGCCTCCGTTGCCAAGCGGAGAGGAATGCACCTGCACTCCCCGGCAGCCATGCACATTCTCCACCAGGTTCCAACCCATATCGACGAAATTGCTGTCGGTCGAAAAGTATACGCCCTGAAATTCCGCCGAGGCATCCAACGTGCCTGCGCTGTAGACATGATTGCCGTAGAAGTAGATGTAACTCGCCTGCGAAGTCGCGAAGCACGCGCCGCCGCCGGCGCCTTGCGTGTAGGGGCAGGTGATGTCGCTAGCGACAAACCGGTAGTTGGCGCCGCTGCCCGGCTGAGCGGGAGCCTGGCCGCGAAAGGCGATCCCAGCGAAGACATAATTGCCTTGACAGTCGCTGGTGCGCAGGCCGAAATCCGGCAAGCCGCCGCTCGGGTTGCCAATGGTCGCCGTGGCGCCTGGATAGGCCACCAAAGCCCGCGGCAGGCCGAAGGCGGAACACCAATTCCCTTGTCCGCCGCCCGAAAGTAGAAACGCGGAATCCCAGCCGGTGCCATCGTCGCCTGACTGCGACACACCGTTCATGGCGTAAGTGATATCGCCGGGCTGCATAACGTTGCGCGCATTCAACAGCGTGCCCCATGGCGACGCGAAGCCGCCGGGGTTGTTGTCACTGCCGGCGGTAGAGACGAAGTAGATGTTGCCGGCAGCGACGTTGAATGGCAGTGGGTTGGAAGACTGCCCATTCACGGTGACCACGATGTTGCCGCTCGTGGCGCTTGGGCCAAGCTGGCAGGCGATCTTCTGATACCAGAGCCAGGCCGCGCCCCAAATCTTGCAGTTCACCATAACCCCGACGCCGGCCGTAGCGGTGGAACTACCCTGGGAGGCGCCGAAATAGTTGCCGTAAATTGTGACATAGGCGCCGTTACCGTTCTCTCCGCCGGTATTGGGCCCACTCGTAATGTCGCTGAAGAACAGCACGGGGGCCTGCGCCCACAAGCCCGGGCACGCCAGTGCAAGAGTGCAGAGTAACTTCGGTGCCACTTAGTTTGAGGCCTTCAAGGCCATGCCGTCCGGCGGAAGCTCAAAAGCGCCGATATCGATGCCCTTGGTCCGCGCCGGGCTATTCGACTGTAATTGGAAGTTTCCCTGCGACAAATTGACAAACTGCGGATTGGCGTTGACGGAATCGGCGATATTGCCGTTCCGGGGCGCCGCGCCGCTGCCGTAGAACAGGTTGTTCGAGCCCTGAATCCACGAGCAATTTCCGGTATCTGCACAGACCGCGCGCGTAGCCGGATTCCAAATGACCAAATAGGGGACACCCGAACGGTACAGGCTAGTGGTAGTTTGATAGACGATGTTGTTGCGAATGCGCAAGTAGATCGCGGAATTGCCTCCACCGTAAACGATCGCGGCGTTCGCGCTTCCATACGGCGGGCTAGTGAAAGTGCCGCAGGCATATAGTGTGTTGTTGAAGATATCGACCACGCCGGAGCCCTTCGCACCACGTTCGGTGGACGCCGGAACATAGATACAAGACCAGCCGCCGGTCTGCTCGGGATTATTGGGACCTTCGCCGGCGTTATAAATCACGTTATTATATATCGAAATCGGTCCTTTGGAAGGATCGATGGTGTCGAGTATGATGCCATCGCACTGTGTGTCATGAATAGTGTTGTCGTGCACCTTGATGTCGTACTGGTTCTGGCCGGACGCGGGCTCGCCGCTTTGTGGACTTGAATGAATTTGGATGCCCCGGCAACCGTGCACATTGGCAACTGTGTTCCACCCGATCTCCAGGTGATTGCTGTCGGTGCCGAAGTACACGCCGTGGTAGAGCGCCGAGGCGGTCGCGATGCCGGTATCGTGCACATTGTTTCCGTAGAACGCCAGCGAAGAGGATTCGACCGCACCCATGCAGGCCCCGGTGCCATTGCCGTTGGGACACGAGAAATCGTTCGCGATAATTCTCCAGCCCGTGCTGCCCCATAGAGCCATGGCGGCGACTTGTCCGCGTAACGTGAAGCCCGCGAATACCCAATAATTCGGATAGCTGCCGCCTCTGGGAGCGGTGCGGACGCCGCTGGGAGGTCCGGTGGCGCTGCCGATGGTTGCACTGGCTTCCGGATACGCGACAAATGCCATGGGGGCCGCAGCCGTCCCGCCGCTGCTCAGCAACAGCGAGGTTTGCCACCCCGAGCCATCGTCGACGATCTGCGCCACTCCGTTCATCGCGTAAGTGATGTCGCCGGGTTGCATGGTGTCCCGCGCGTGCGTCAGCGTTTGCCACGACGAGTTATACTTTCCACTGTTCCTGTCGTTGCCGTTCGTCGAGACGAAGTAGATATGTCCCGATCTAACGGTAAACGGCGCTCCGTTGGAAGCCCCCGCCGGAGTTGTCACGACAATATTGCCTGTGGCTGCCGCAGCGCCGAGCTGGATGGCGATTTTCGTGTCGGTCCAGATCGGGTAGGCGGCAGCCACGCCGCCGCCAATGGTTACCGAAGAACTACCGCGCGCGGCGCCGAAGTTTCTGCCATAGATTGTGACGAATGCGCCCGCGTTGTTCTGCCCGCCGGATTTCGGGCCGCTGGTCAAATCCGTGAAGAACACGACTGGGGACGCACCCCATGATGTTGCAACGCTCGCCGCAACGCCCGCCGTTGCACTCAGCAGTGCGGCGCATACTCGCAATAGCTTTCCCATGTTAGGATACCGCTCTGCTCAACCGGCTCGCGGTAACGCAGACCTTGACCACTGGGTCCATTATCGCCCGGAATAGCATATACACATTGGGTACGCTCAAGGGGTTGTAGGCGACCGCCCGAAGATAGCTGCCGATGGCCTTCGTCACAGCGCCGCCCCTGAAGAGCGAATCGCCAAATTCCCGGTGGATATTTCCCAAAGCCTGCAGGCACTCCAGCCGCGTCGCCGCGCCGGAGTCTCTGTGCTTGGCAACAAAATACAGTTGCCCCTGGACCAAACGGTCCAGGTTCGAGGTGATAGATGACGGTGAAAGGCGGTAGTACGCCAGCACCTCGTCGATGTACGCAACGTTGCAGCGCAAGGCGATGCGAAACCAGAGGTCGCGGTCTTCGGTGGCCTGCATCGTCTCGTCAAACCAGCCAGCCGCTTCCATGCAACTCTTCCGAAACATGACAGTGGGGCAAACGATATGGGCGCGGCGCGTGTAGATGTTTCGTGCGATTCTCCCGGACAGATATTTCGGTTCCACCTTGAGTTGGCCGATAATCGTTCCTTGCATATCGATGCGGACGACTCTCGCGTGCACCAGGCCGGTTGCGGGATCGGCATCGAGAACTGGAACGCCGCGCGCGAGGCGATGCGGCAACCAGACGTCGTCGGCATCCAGCAGGGCAATGAACTCGCCGCGTGCCGCTCGCATGCCGGTATTCCGGGCGGCAGGCAGGCCCCGGTTGGGCTGATAGATATAATGCAGCTTTTCCCGGAGCTTCGGCCGGTAAGAGTCCACGATGGCGCGCGTATGATCGGTACTGCCATCGTTCACAATAACGATTTCCCAGTTCGAGTAGGTTTGAGCCAGCACGCTATCGATGGCAGAGGGCAAATAGACGGCGGCGTTATAAGCGGGCACGATGACACTGACACGGGGCGTCATTTGCAGACCACCTCCTCCTCCGCGGCGATTTCGCCGAGCATCAAATCCTCGGCGATCGCTTCCACAGGCTGACTCCGGAGAGTGCGGAGCAGATACGCCGGCAGCGAGCGTACGCGGGAGTCCAATAGCCACAGCGCGCCCGCATATACCGCGATGCCCGCCGCACAACGGGACAGCGCGTTGAACAAGTGCGACTGCAGCGCGATCTGCGAACCTACCGCCCAAGCTGCCAACCCGGCCATTCCGTACTTAACGATCGCCACGGGGCGCACGCCGATCGGCAGGATTCGCGACGACGCCAGCCACAACAGCAAAATCGTAACAATGTGCGTAAGCAGGAGCGCGACCGCCGCACCCTGCAGACCGAATCGCGGCAACAGCCAACAGTTCAACACGACATTCAGCGCCGTGGAGCAGACCAGCGCCAAGGCCATGGTGCCCGTCTTCTTCTGAATGAGAAGACCGGCGCATAGAAACACATGCGTAGTGTAGATTAGCAGGCCGCCCACCAGATACGGAATGAGGCGGTCCGCGCCCAGGTACTTCGGCGATGCCAGCAGCAATAGCGCTTCATGCGACCCCAAGGTTACCAGCATGTAGATGCCAACGGCCGCCATCAAGTAGAAATCGAGCGAGATATGCAGGAACTCCGTGGTCCGGGCGCGGCCTTCCGCTGTCCAAAGCCGTAAATAAATGGGTAAGATGGCCAGGCCCAGGGGAACCGTCATCAAATCGTTTACATACTGAGACAGGCCATATGCGACCGAGTAATAACCCAGGGCTTCCGCCCCTAGATAGTACCGTACCAAGGCCCGGTCCGCTGTCAGCAAAATAACACCAGCTAATTCGTAGAAGACCAGTGGTAAGCCGAAGCCGACCGCGGACCGGAACAGCGCGCGGTCGAAATGAATGGCACTCAGTAGCCGCCGCCGGAGCAGCCACAATACCAAGACCAGCACGAACGCTAGTTCGGCAACCATTGTGCCGGACAGGTATGTTCGAACGGACCGTCCCAGCCATGGCATGAATGCGCAAACGGTGCCGACCATGGCGGCTTTCATTAGAACCTGCGCGGCATTATATGCCGCGGTGCGCTCCTCGATGCGCAAGAAGGATAGCAATATGGACTCGATTGCGCGCAGAAGGATCAACGCGGCCGCGAAGCACAGCAGAGTCGCTAACGGGCCGTCGATGAAATGCTTTAAAAGAAGTTTCACTGCAATTAAAAACACCACGGTGATGGCCACCGCCATGGCGCCTACGCCGAGGAGCATAGTCGAGTAATAGTTTCGGGCCGCCTGGTGGTTTGACGAAAATTCCTTTTCGTTGTAGAACCGCAGCACCGAATTTTGCATCCCAGCCTTGGATAGAGCGGTGGGCACCAGCAGGATCTTCTGGATAAAATCGATCATGCCGTAGTCGGCGACCGAGAATATCCGGGTGAAGATCGGAAACGAGATGAAACCGATGGCCAGGCCGCCGAACAGACCCGCCAGATAGTGGGACGAGTGCTGGATCAGCTTTTTCATTTCGCCGGCGACTGAGCGTGATAAATCCATTCGTGTATCCTGCGGCTACGCCACGACCACGTCGTCCGGCAGCGGTGCTTCAACATCCTCAGCGGCATCGCTCTCCTGCGGTTCGGCCGCTTCCACTTTCAGGGCGTGAGCGACCATGCCGGCAATAACCCACAAGTAACCGCAGACTTGGAGGAAGTTCCAGCGATCTCCGAACAGATTGGCGACAAAAGCCGTCACTAACCACCCCGCCAAGCCTAGCCCCAAGGAAGCATAGAATGGATCCCTGGCGCGGCGGAAGAACGTCAGTCCCACCCGGAAGGTCTTGCCCAACAACCAGAGGAATAGCGCCAGTCCGAATATGCCGGTTTCCACCAGCAGTTTCAGGAAGAAGTTATGCGTGTCCTCATAATTTCCAACCCGGTGCATGTAGGCGTAGGTGTTAAACCCGGAGCCCAAGATCACGTTGGCATCGAACACTTGCATGGCGTCTTCCCAGAGCGTGACGCGGGTTTCGGACGAATGGTCGAGACCGCCGGTATCATAGGTCATGGTGACCCGCTCCCGGACCGCGTTGGGCACCAGAGCGGTCCACGTGAAGATGAACGCGACCAAGACTACCAACATCCAGCGTTTTTTCGCCAGACCCAGGAACAACCAGCCAGCCAGGATGGCCACATAGCCGCCTCGCGACAGGCTGTACATCAGGCAGACTGCCGAAAACCCGCCCAGCGCCCAGTACGCCAGCCTTAGAAAGAGATTCTTTTCAAAGGCTGCCAGCGCCAGCAGGAAGACGATGAATTGCGCCTCAAACGCGGCCATTCCGTTAATGCCCGCATAACCCATGCTGCCCGCATCGCGGAGATCATAGGAGAAGGCGGAAAAATCGCGGCCGGATACAGTGCTTATGAAATTGCGGTCGAGCGCCAACACCGCGAGGCACATCAGGATGACGATGCCTTTCATCTGACGCTTGCTAGGTTCGACCGCCGCCACCAACAAAAGCATGGCCGGCATCATCATATAATCCGCCCAGACGGAGAACCTCTCGCTCCCCGGGAACGGAAGCGGCGCACCCAGGTAGAACGATCCCAGTATTAGCGAAAGAAACGTAAAAACCGCGTAAATACCTATGAGAACCGTCCACGGCGTCTTCGGCAGGATCGGCCTTTTCCGCCGCAGGACGCCAATCGCCACGGCGATCAGGACGATGGTAACCACGCTGGCGCCCAAAGGAAAGGCGTTGAGGCGATAGCGCATGGTCTGCAGCGGAATCAGCGGCGCCAGGTAAAAGATACCAGCCACGGGTTTCCAGAAAATGCTGGCGAAAACCGCAAGGATAGCCGCAATGTACAGGAGCGACCCAAGCGATCCTTCCGCGCCGAAATGAAGTGACATAAGTTATTTAAGCGGGCTAGCCGAGAAGTCCGGCCGCCGGGCCGGAATGGGCCACCACGCCAGCGCTACGCGGTTTGCGCGCGCCGCCCACGCCCAGCAGGCACATTGCGCGGGCCAATCCATAAGCTGCATATAACACGGTCAGCGGGAACAATTGGTTAAACTTCTTACGCGCCTTACAGGCGAGCAAGGCCAACGCCAGCGGGCCCATCAGAAGCACGCCGGCGCCGGCCAGCGCTGCTGTGACATTACCGGAGATCGCCGCAACACACGCGCCCGCGATAGCCCCGGCGACAGCGATCAGCATGTACACGGCAAAAAACATCGCCTTGCGGGACTTCGAGTGAAACAAGTTACGCAGAAATACCCTGTGGACATTTACGCCGTGCCAGGATTGCTTTCTGTAGAATCCTGCAAGAGTCTGCGGAGTGCCTAAGTGTACGACACTGAGCGACGGTATGGCGATTATGCGCACCGAGGACGCGGCCGCCCGCTCACAGAATTCAGTGTCTTCGCTGGTGACAATAGTTTCGTCGAAGCCGCCCAAATTCATGAACAATTCGCGGCTAATCGCCAGGTCGCCGCCAGGCACATACGATACGGGACCGTCCTTCAGCCGCCATAAATCGCCATACCAGGCCCTGGCGACCCAGGACGAGCTTTTCGGGATGCGATATTGCGCACCGACAATTCTAAAATCGTCGGCACGCAGCAGGTCGGCGATCTGCGGCAGCCAGTGACGGGGCGCTACGCAATCCGCGTCCAGGAAGGCGAGAAACTTGCCCCTCGCCGTGGCTGCGCCGAAGTTCCTGAGAGACGAAATCCGCACCCCGCTTCGTTCCAGGATGGTCAAGCACGGAGAACCGTCGAAGCTCCGCGCGATTTCTCTGGTACGATCCGTCGACCCGTTATCCACTAAGATAACTTCGAAAAGGGACGCTGGCAGCTTCTGTTGTTTCAGCGACGCCATGCACCGCCCGATGACGCTTTCCTCATTCAGCGCCGGAACGATTACGGAGATTAACGGCGCCATCCTAGCGCACTCTCTTCAGAAAACCGCGAGGGCTGTAGGTCAGGTAGAATTTCTCGCGGGTTTCGTCGACCTCGAAATCGCCGGATTCGCGCAAGAAATCCCGGCAGGCTTCCATGGGATCGATTGTCAGTACGCGGCCCTTGCCGATCGGGTGAAATGCTGTACCGATCGGCTCGCTCAAACGGCGCGTTAGCCAGGGCCGATCCTTCATCAGCCGCATCGGAATCGGGAGCGGTAACGCCGAAGCAAGCAATGATATTGCGTCCATTAGACGTCCTCCGGTTGAGTATTATGCTTTCTGCGCCAGCGCCGCCATCACTTGAGATCCCAGCAGGTCCGTCTGTAACGGACTGCCGTGTTGCTTCAAGTATTTGACGTTGCTGTACAAGGCCGCGCCGTAATCCGATATCTCGCCGTTCTCGAAGGCGGCCTTAATTTCGTAGATCCCATCCTCCAGCTTCTTGGAGCAGGCAAAGCCGAGGTGACCCTTGATTTTGTCGAAAGAGACCCGGTAACTACGGCGGTCCGCATTCTCGATGTGCTCCACTCGAGTATTAGGGAAGAACTTGAGGAGTTTGGCTGCCACCTCGGTCAGGGTGTAGTTCAGCCGGCTGTCGCCGACGTTGTAGATCTGGCTTCCGACGAGCGCGACGGGCGCTTCCAGCACGCGCACGATGGCCGCCGCCGCGTCGGCCACGTGCAGGAACGGTCTCCACTGTTCGCCGTTGTAGATTGTGACGACCTTGTCTTTCATAGCCTTCGCCGTAAGTAGATTGACCACCAGATCGAAGCGCGGCCGTGGCGACAAACCGAAGATGGTGGCAAAGCGCAGAATCGTGGGATGGAAACCGATATTTGCAGCCGTCAAAAGCGCTTCCTCGGAGTCGACCTTGGTGTCGGCGTAAAGTGAGATCGGCTGCACCTGGGAACTTTCATCCATGACCTGCTCGGATGCGCCATACACGCTGCAACTGGAGGCAAAAATGAAACGCTGGACTTGTTCGCCCTTGGCGATTTCGATCATCATGCGGGTGGCTGCGTAGTTAATTTCCTGCGCGGTCTTGTGATCCTGATCGCAAGCCGGGTCGCCCACAATGGCGGCCAGATGAATCACCGCGCCCGCGCCGCGCATGGCGGCCACCACGTCCTGGATATTGCGGCAATCGCCCCGCATGAAATCCAGGCGTGGATGATCGAGCACCTCTTCGATGGCCGACGCGCCGTAAACCAGGCTATCCAACACGCGCACGCGAAATCCACGCTTAAGAAGCATGCGCACGACGATCGATCCGATGTAACCGGCGCCGCCCACCACCAATACCATCTTCCCTGGCGGCGCTGTTGCAGGACCTTGCGCATTTTCATGCTCGAAGAGGGTGTGTTTCAGCCAGCGGATACCCGGAGTTCCGATAATCACCAGGGCCGCGAAAATCAGGGCTGCGATGCGCGGCAAAGTCTGAGAGGCAGGCAGCAGAAAACTCGCGGACAACATGCCTAGCGCGGCGATGCCCGCGCTCGATGCCGCCCGTCGCAGCGCCAAACCTTTGCTGTACGTACGGGACGTAGTATACAGACCGCTGACGGCGTAGAATCCGGGGAACAGAATCGACAGAGGCAGAAACAACGTTAAGTAATAGTGACGCAACTCGGCCAGTCCCACGCGAGCGGAATGCTCGGAACCCGCCTGGAACTGGAGTGCCACTACTATCATCGCAGCCAGCATGGCTGTCTGCACGATCAGAAAGTCGGTAATCGCGCGAAGTGTAATTCGCAAAGAGCCTGACACGATACCAGCCGGTTTCATTCGGTAATCACCATTTCTTGTCAATTGTCCGGTCTGGCGACCGTTAGTCGCCCGCCACGGCCATGACAGCCCAATTCTTCTTGCGGGATTTGCGTGCAATCTGCCGGACGGCGTTCGCGACATACTCTACCTGATCTTCCGTCATCGCCGGGAAGAGCGGCAGGGAGATCAAACGGGGATAGAGTTCCAGGGCTCTGGGGCAACGGTTCTCGCGCAGTTTGGCGCGCGATGCGAAGAACGGATGCAGCGGGATGGGAATGAAGTGAACACTCGTCCCCACGCCGCGGCCTTTAAGCTGTTCGATGAATTCGTCCCGTGCGATTTCGAGCCGATCGAGGTTTAGACGCAAGGTGTAGAGATGCCACGCATGGCGGCAATCCGCTTTGCCGGCCGGCAACTCCACCTCCTCGACATCCGACAACAATTCGTTGTACAGCTCCGCAAACCGGGCGCGGGCTTCGACAAACCCTTCCAGTTTCCTCAGTTGATGAATCCCAATGGAAGCCTGAATGTCGCTCATGTTGTACTTATAGCCGGACTCCAGCACTTCATAGCTCCAGTGTCCGCGATCCGAGTAACGGTTCCAGGCGTTCTTGCTAATGCCGTGCAGAGACAGGATCTTCATCCTGGAAGCTAGTTCTTCGTCGTCGGTAAGTACCATGCCTCCCTCGCCCGTGGTAAGATTCTTCACTGCGTAGAAGCTGAAGACCGAGGCGGCGCTGTGTTCGCCGGTCAGCGGATGCCCCGCTCCCGCATGCCGGCCCTTGTAGAGAGCGCCGGCGGCGTGCGCGCAATCCTCGACCACATCGAGGCCGTGCCGCCTGGCTAGGAACCAGATGGCCTCCATGTCACATGGCACCCCGGCGAAGTGCACGGGGACGATGGCACGTGTCTTATCGGTTATTCGTGACGCAATGGAGCCCGGATCGATGTTTCCGTCCGACCCCACATCCGCGAGGACCGGCGTCGCGCCTGTTTGGATGATCGTGTTTACCGTGGCGCAAAACGTTAGCGGGGTGGTAATCACCTCCATCCCTGGGCCGATATTTAGCGCCGCCAGCGCCAGGTGCAGTCCCGAGGTACACGAGTTTACCGCCAAAGCGTGTGGCACATCCGTATAAGCGCTGAATTCCTGCTCGAATTGGGCGGTCCGGGGACCCGTGGTGAGCCATCCGGATTTAAGCGTGCGCACCACTTCATTGATTTCTTCGTCCCCAATGCTGGGACGGTGATACGGTACTTGAACGGTTGATGGCATAAGAAGCTTCTCCAGTGAAAAACGGTAAAAAGCGATAAATGAGGGGATCCGGCTAACGCCCAGCGAACGCGCGGAACACCAGGCCCGCGGTCGCGAGAACGATCTTTAAGTCCGTGAAGACGGTGCGCCGGCGCAGATAATCGAGATCCATGCGCAGCTTGCGATCCATTAAGTGAGTGAGGTAATACTCGAACGGCTGCGCCCCCTCCGGAATTGTTTCGGACTCATCGCCGCTTTCCAGTTGTACCTTTCCGGTAACGCCCGGTTTGACCACCAGCACCACGCGCTGCATGGGAGTGTACAGCGCGACAATTTCCGGCGACTCGGGCCGCGGCCCGACCAGTGTCATGTCACCCAGCAGCAGATTAAAAAACTGAGGCAGTTCGTCTAGCTTGGTCCTGCGCAGTATACGGCCTATCGGCGTGACGCGTGCGTCGTTTTTGCCGGTAATCGGGCCCATTTTCGCCGCGCCGGGGATCATGGTCCGGAACTTCCACATCTTGAAGTTCCGGCTGTCTTTGCCTGCCCGCCAACCGCCGTAAAATGGGTTTCCGGGAGACGCAATGAAGACAGCGAGCATGATGGCTGCCAGCAGCGGGCTCAAGGCCGCGAGCGTCACCAAGGCGACAACAATGTCAACAAGCCTGCGCATATATTTTACCGATGTGGCTAACGCGAAATCCGCGTGAAGAGAGACCGATTGTCGAGTGGCTGCAAGGCATTCGGAAGAAACCAGCGGATGCCTACGAGAAAACCCAGGCCCCAGGAGAAGTGATACACGGTGAACACTGCCGGCAGATAAGGCAGAGTACCCCAGCCGGACTTCCGCGCAGCGGCACAGGAGGCTGTCACATTGGCCGCGGCGTACGCGATAACCAGCGCCAGCCACAGGCGGGCGGCCAGTGCAAATTCCCTTGGATCCGCTGCCGCCGTGACGATGCACGTGGCAAGAAGCAGGATATGCGTTAGCACGAATATTACCGGCACAAGGTGCCGCCACGACCCCGGAAGCCTGTGCTTGCGAACCACAGCCGCCTTCCAAAAGCCATACTGGAAATATTGGAGAAACAGAGCTGTCAGCGTAGCTCGGGGCGAATACCACGATACGATATCGGGACTCTGCCAGATCTTCCCGCCGGCTCGAATCAACCGCAAATTTAACTCATCGTCCTGATTGCGTACCAGTGTCTCGTCGAAGAGTCCGAGCTGCTCCAGAGTGTCTTTGCGCCAGCAGCCATAAGGCACCGTGTCGATCCAACCCTCGTAATTCTCGTCGTGGAACCGGGCGCCGGTCGAAAACGGCGAATGATATGCCGCTGCAAAGGCGTGTGCCCGCTTCCCCTGTGTGCGGGTCCGCGCTGGGCCACCTACGTTATCCGCGCCGGTGCGCTCCAGCTCCGCCATACAGCGCCGGCAATAGTCGGGTGCGTAGGATGTGTGGGCGTCCATGCGGATGATAGTGGCTCCGCGCGCCGCGCCAATGGCGGCGTTCAAGCCCGGCGAAACGACGCGCCGCGGGTTGTCGATGGTACGCAACTGTGGATTACGCTCACCGTATTCCCGCAGGATGTCCCGCGTGCCGTCGTCGCTCATGCCGTCGGCGACGATCGCTTCCCATGTCAAGCCGGACAGATCCTGCGCCAACAGCGAGTCCATAAACTGGCGTATTTGCCCCTTCTCGTTGCGACAGGCCACGATAATCGTAAGTTGCAGGTCATTCGCGGCTGTCATAATCGGCTCCCCTGCCACACAGCCGGAACTTCCGTGTGGCGCAAACGATCGTGCAGTGCCTCCTGGTATAAGCCGATGTAATTCCGGCCCACCACCTCGGCGGCGAAGTGCCGCGTGACGTGAGCGCGCCCGCGGCTTCCCAGCGTGCGCCCGAGTTCCGGATCGCGCAGAAGCCGAACGATCGCCAAGGATAGAGCCTTGGCGTCTCCGGGTTGGCAGAGTAATCCCGTTACTCCCGGAACGACGATCTTCGGGATGGCGCCTACGGCCGTGGCGACTACAGGCCTGGCGCCAGCCAGCGCCTCGAGCAAACACATGGGCATCGCTTCATTGAACGATGGCAACACCACTATGTCGAGCGAGGCATAGACCGCCGGCATGTCGTCCCTTCTTCCGATGAAGACAACCTTGGAGGCGATACCCAGATCTAAAGCCAACGCTTCCCAATCCGCCCGCGCCGGACCCTCGCCCGCAAAGACGAACTTTACATTCGGATACACCGTTAGCACGGCCTGCGCGGCGGAAAGCAGTAATGCGCCGCCTTTGCCGGGCACCAGGCGTCCCACGAAGCCGACCAGCTTTTGGGAGCCGGCGGAGAGTTCCTTGCGCAGCGCCAGCGACGGTTGGCGGAATGGCTCCATATCGACGCCGTTGGGGATGGTCTTCAACTTGTCTACCGGAATTTTTGAGCGGCGCAGAATCTCAGCCACCGGACCAGACGCCGTGGCAACCCTGTCGAAATGCCGTAATGCCAACCGGTCTATCGCGGCATACGCACGCATGCTCGGCGACCGGCTGGGCCAGTTGTGGCAGGTTGCCACTAGAGTCACTCTATTGGGCCACGCCGCTGCGTAACCATAGACATCGGCCTTGTAACCATGCGTATGCAGCACATCCACCGCGTGCGCTTCCACCAGCTTGCGGACGCAGCCGACTGTCTTCCAATCCCATCGTCCTGCGCACGGCACGCTTTCCACCTGGAGACCGGCCTGCGCCGCCCGTTTCTCCAACTCGCTATTGTGCGAGCGCGCATCGCGGAATACGCCCACAATACTGCCACAACCGAGTCCCGGCAATGTGCGCGCGAGCGCCAGCAGCATGCTCTCGGCGCCGTAATATCCTTCGCTGCTGATTAACTGGAGAATGGTCACGCGGTGTCACTCTTACTAGACTGAGTTAAGTCTGGATTTATGCTTCGCTGAGGACCGGATCGCGCTGCGGTTGCACTGGGAGCCGCCGTTCGGCCTGCATGGCGCGCCAAGCCTTCCAAAACACGTTGTATTGGAACATTGCGGGCGAGAACCGGCCCGCCAGGCCCACTACGCTGGCCTCACACACATTGATTCGCGGAATGGCCATCCGGTCGCTGCCGACGGTCCAGGCGCCCCGTTCCGTCGTGAATGCCGCGCTGAAACTTTCTTCGGCCAGAATCAGCCGAGTCGCCGCGGAGGTGTTGCCATTCGGATAAGCGAATAAGTCGCAACGCCTGTACAACGCAGCTTCTATTGCGTCTTTGGATTCGCGGATCTCCTGCCGGGCCGTTTGCGCGGGGACAGCCGTCAGAATCTGATGAGTATGCGTGTGACAGCCGAACTTGACACCCGCCGCGTCCATTTCTCGAATGTCGTCCCACGATACGGTCCGGTCGCCTTTGTATCTCTCCGTGCCACTGACCGAAGCATGCAGCTCGTAGAGACGGGCGATATATCGCTGGCGGCGTTCCGTGGAGTAGGTCTTCAAGGTTTCGATGAGAGATTCGATTTCCGAAGCGGCAACCGGTGGAGAAGCCTTCCCCAGCAACGAGGCAACCAGCTCGGGCCAGTAGGGGAGAGTGCGCCCGATCAGCCCGGGGCACACAAAGACGGTGGCCGGTATCCCGCGCGTGCGCGTGACAGGCAGGGCATTGGTGTAGTTGTCCCTCCAGCCGTCGTCGAAGGTGAACATCACGCGCAACTTACTGGCGGATGGTGCGATCGCCCGCTCGAAATCCACCGCTTCATATTTGGTGGCCGCATGTTCGGCGAGCTTCTCGAACGTCCGGCGGCGCACCACGATTCCAGGCAAGCTGCAGGTGTGCTGGAATTCCGCATCGTCGAGCACACGGTGGAATGTCAACACGACGACCGCGCCGCGGCGCCGCAACTGGCGCTTGGCCCACCACAAACATCCGCTTGCGTGCAACAGCGCAGCCCACACCAGGTGCAAACTTGGCTTCGCTTTGCCGGGGACGTTCATCGCTTGGCCGCCTTGGGTGTTTCTTTCCCCCCTGAGCCAGTCTGATAGTAGCGGTAACTTGGCGATTCGCGTTTCCAGAGAAACCAGTCCTCTACGTCGTTGATCAGGACTCCGGTCAGTTTGCCCTTTATCTTGGCGAGAGCGCTCGTCAGAAGCGGCCGGCTGGTGTGGTCGGGACGCACGACCAAAACGACTCCATCGCAATTCGCGACGATCAAATCGTAGTCCGCCACGGCTTCCACGGGTGGAGAATCGATAATCGTGCGCCGGAACTCTTCCCGCAACCGGGCAAGCAGTGCGCGCCAATTAGCGCAGTCCAGCAATTCAGTCGGATTCGTTTCCGCTCGGCCGGCCGGAAGCACGTAGAAGTTGGGCAATTGTTCCACTTGCAGCATGGCATCTTCCAGCGCGCACGCGCCGGAAAGCACCTCGGCCAAGCCCGGCGTTTTGGATATGCCCAGGCGTTCATGAACCTTGGAAAGCCGGAGGTCCGCATCGACCAGGATGACCTTGTCCTCGCTCTTGTGCGCCAGGGCCGCCGCCAGGTTCACCGAAGTGACGGTCTTTCCGTCCCCCATACCGGGGCTGGAGATCACTGTAACGGACGATCCCGGCAACTGATGGAAGATTCGGGTGCGGATGATTCTGTATTGCTCGGCAGCGCGGCGGTCCTCGCGCTTTGGCGACAGCAAGGGGCTTGAGTCTGAAAGTCGAAAAGATACCTGTCTGACTGCAGACTTGGTCCGCATATCGCCGAGTCCTTCTATCGGCGGCATCCCAGGAGCTTCCGGCCAAGCTTCCTCCACCGGTTGCGGTCTATCGCGATTTTCTTCGCGTTGCGGCAACTGGACGATGGGCGGCTTCTCGAAGATGGGTTCCACCACGGCCGCCGCACCTGCACGCCGGGCGTTGAATTGCCGCGCATCGGCCGCGCGGGCCGCGGGCGCCTCACGCACATCGTCCAGGCATTGCAGTACCAGGTCCGGGACATCGCCGTTGGCGGTTTTCAGCGCATTCAAAATCTTGCCCATGGTGTCACCTCGACTCAGCGGCCGGAAGCACTTGCCTTGTTTCTCGGCGAACGTGTCTGGACATCCGCTATACTTTCGAAATCCTGCACGGCTTCCGCCGCACCGTCCAGCAGATCCAGTTCCTCACAACTCTGGCTCACGTGGCTGGCCTCCACCACCCGGCTCTGCTCTCCGAATGCGACGATGAGCGCGTTGTCGCAAACCACGTTGATCAGGCGGGGAATCCCTTGTGACACGCGGGCTGTCAGTTCCACGGCCTGTTGCGAAAACGGCGCGCGCTGGCGGCCGCCGGCCCGCGCCCACCGGCACGCGATATACCGGCCTACGTCCGCCGCCGCCAGCGGACGCAACGCCACTCGCAATGAAACGCGTTGCTTCAGTTGCACGCAATCGTCGCGGTTCATGGTGGCGGCCAGTTCACTCTGGCCGGCCAGAATAATTTGCAACAACTTCTCGGAGCGCCTCTCGAGGTTGCCCAGCAGGCGGACCTCTTCGAGCGCTTCCGTGCTCAGTTTATGCGCCTCGTCAACAATGAGAGCCGCGATCTTGCCTTCCGTCTGCGTTTGCAGCAGATGTTTCTCCAGCCGCGCCAGCCGCTGTGGTTTGCTCGTTGGAATCTCCCGAATGCCGAAGCCCAACAGCACCGTCTCCAGGAACTCCGTCGAGGTCACGGTAGGATTGACGATGGATGCAAACTGTACCCGGCTGGGCGGCAGTCCCAGAACGGCGCGGGCTAACAGAGTCGTTTTTCCCGTACCCGCATGCCCCAGCAGAAGTATCAGTCCCTTTCGTTCCAACAGTCCGTAACAGAGCACCGCCAACGCCTCGCGATGCGAATCCGTAAAATACACCATCGACGGATCCGATGTCAGGCTGAACGGCTTCTTCTTTAGACCGAATGACTCGAGATACATAATGGATTAGACCTGCGGACTATCGACGAGCATCTTGGGCACCCTGCCCACAACCAGCGTGCCGGCGGGCAGCTCCCATTCCCCCAGAAACACATTCCGTCTGGTTTCCAATAGAAACGCGATGCCGGCAGCCAGCGCCAGCGACATCAGCACTCCGCCAGTCATGAATACCGGCCGATTCGGCGACGTCGGCTTTTCCGGAACCCGCGCCGGATCCAGCATCACGAAGCGCTCCGCCTTCTGCCAGCGTTCCATGTTCGCCGCCATTTCCGCAGCCAGTTTCTTGTCGAGCAGCGACTTGTAGTTCGCCTTACTGGCCTCGTAGTCGCGGGTAAGGCTCGCCAGTTGTTGCTCCCTCATCGGCAGCTTGTCCATCCTGCTCTGGACGGAGCCGACATCGCGCAGCACTCTTTCCCGCCGCTTATCCAGATCGCCGATTTCGCGGTCGGTCAGCGCGATCTGAGACTTCAGACTTGCGACCTTCTCTTTCTCGGTTACGAGTGTAGGGTCGCTGTCAGTCATGCCAGATGCAGTTAGCGCCGGTTTGCCGTTGGGCGCGGGAGTATTGCCCGCGCTCGCGGCCGCTTCGTCGTTGACCGCCTTCTCCAACGCCGCCTGTTCCTGCAGCAGCGCCTGAACTTCCGGATAACCATCGCGGTAGCGCAGCCGGAGCTCGCGAAGCTTTGCGCGAACGCGTTCCAGGTCCGCGCGTGGTCCGTGTGGCATAGGCTGCCCTGGCTGCTCAACCGCCGGGGTGTACGACGAGTCTTGCCTGGCTGGCCGCCGGGCCAAATCCTGCAGCCTGTTGACGCTTTCCTCGGCCATCGCCAACGAACTCGCCAGGATCAGCTTGTTCTGTTGCGCCCTCGATATCGAATCCTGGATGCCCAGTAACTCGGCCTTGTTTTGTCCGTTCGAGGCCAGCATTCCTATCTCTTGCTCGGGTAGTTCGCCGTTGTAAGTCGTTTTGAATTCGCGCAGCTTGCCTTCCTGCTCCTGCAAATTGGTCTTGGCGGCTTCAAGCTGGCTCTCCAGGAACTGCGAAGTGCCATTGGCTTCTTGCTCGCGCTCGCGCAAATTCTCCGTGCTGAAGAAGTCGCCCACCCGGTTCGCCACCGCTGCGGCGATCTTGGGCGAAGATGCCTTGTAAGACACGCGGAAGGCGCCTGGCCGGTTGGCGCTCCAACCCCGCTCCAAACCGATGGTGATATCGTGGCGCATCGCTTCCAAAACCTCTTCCCTGGTCCGTTTCTTCCGCAGTCCGGGATAAAGGTTCAACTCCTGGATCAGACTCCACAGGCGCTCGCGGCTGAGTACCTGCTGCTTGAGCTGATCGAGACGCGCTTCCAGTCCGGTCTGGACCGTCGGCGCCACGAAGTTTTCGGGAATCTTCTGGGATTCCACTACAATCAGCGCGTCCGCGGTGTAAACCTGCGGCAGACTGAAGAGGACCGCCATGCTTGCCGCAATCCCCGCGCCCCACAACACGGCAATGAGGAACTTCCACTTCAACAGCGCCCGTATTACCGAGCGCGCCGACAGCGAGGAGCCGATAACTTGCACTTGAAGAACGCTCACCACGATCCACCCTCGCTAAGGCACAACTTCGGCAGCGTGGCAGTCATGCCGCTGTCCGCTCTCTGCTGGCTGAACGAGCCGGCTTGCAAGGCTGCGCCCAATCGCTGTCGATCTCCACCGTCACGGAGCGCCGCAGCATCTCGACCGATACCACAAGCCGGCTCCGATTCTTGCAGGCGATTACGATGCCCTCCACGCCAGCCAGAGGCCCGTGGCTAATCGACACAAACTGTCCGGCTTTCAAGAACGGCCAGGGAGCCACCGGCAAACCCGATTCCACGATCTTCCGAATAGCCGCAATTTCACTGTCCTCGACCGGCATCGCGCACTTGCCGATACCCACAATGGACACTACCCCCGGCGTGTTCAACAAAGGCACCCGCCGCCGCAAATCCATCCGGCAGAACAAATAGCCCGGGAAGAGCGCGCACTCCACCACTTTCGTTCGATCCGACCACCGGCGCTTCGACAAGAACGCCGGCAGGAAGATCTCGTAGTCCT
>Ga0070761_10000357_pt1 | contig 30315 bp, 26 predicted proteins | sample HubBroMetageREF1_FD_66724 | JGI IMG/M metagenome (GOLD analysis project Ga0070761, IMG submission 66724) | Reference soil microbial communities from the Hubbard Brook experimental Forest, New Hampshire, USA - Hubbard Brook CCASE Soil... | ecosystem: Environmental > Terrestrial > Soil >... | reverse complement strand
CGCGGCTAGTTGCAGCGGGGTCTGGGAGATCTCTTCGCCAAAGCTGGTGAGCATGCCCACGCCACCGTTGCTGGGCGGCTCGGCGGGGAAACGCCCTGGGCTCTCGCCGGCGATGTTCAGTCCGGCCTTTTCGCCGTATCCGAACAAGTGCGCATAGTAGCTCACCTTGTCGAAACCGAGTTTGGTGCCCAATGTGGCGAAGTAGTAGTTGTTGGAATGCGCCAGAGCCTGCGTCAGGTTGTAACCACGGCGGAACAGCTTGCCGTCGTTGCCCACTACTTTCTCGCTGAGGGCTGCCAGCGCGACCGAAACCTTGATCGTGGAGCACGGCTGAAATCCGCTGCCGAGCGCCAGCTTCTGGTTGACGATAGTCAAGATGCGGCCCGTATTCGGATCCGCTACCACCACCGATCCGTTGTACGCGCCGAGCGCCTCGACGGCGGAACGGCGCACGTCCAGATCTTCGCCATCGGCGTTGTCGCCCATGGTGGAATCGGCATATGTCGGCTCAGTCCAAGGTCCGCCACGCACCACCACCGGTGGCGGCGCGTGATAAGCGGCGCGATGGATCAGGGCGCTGCTCGACTGGCTGATCGAGCGATGGACCACAGCGGCGCTCCGCACGGCGGTGGCGTGGTGTACGGGCCGATGGCGGTGGCGTACTGGGACGGCCAAGACCGCGTGGGACATCAGGGAGAAAAGGATTGCAACCTGCAGGAACCGGGGGAGGCTGAATGAAGACTTCATCATACGTCCAGACACGAGCGCTCAGGTGGTGAAACCTGAAGTAAATCGCCAGAACCCAAAACGAACGCCGGCCGGAGCCGCCGGACAATTCAATTGTGCACGGTCCAGCACGTTCTCGTCAAGTTTTCCAAAGATTAAATGCGATTAAGTTTTCGGCATGAGATGGCGGTTCCAGCCCGAGCGCCTGCATAAGTTGAGAATCGGTACCCCGCCGGAAGGCGTACGCGGGAAAGGTTACGAGGTCGGCGGGAGGCAAGATCTGGTCGTCGTTGACGGCTTCACCGCCCTGGCGATCGGCTCGCTCGCCATCGGCAACGGCGCCACTTCGGCGATGTTCGGCTTCGCCGAGTCCATTCTGCTGCGACCGCTGCCGGTTTTGCGGCCGAATAGCGTCGTCGCGATCAACACCGCTACTTCGGCGCCGGGAAAGCAAGAGCCGCCTGACAGGCGGGCTGCGGCCATGATTGGCCGCCCCACGGTGTTGCAACCGAACTGCCATTATTCTATAAGGGACTATCTGTACGATGTGCTAGCCTGCCGTCCAGCCGCCGTCAATGACCATTACGGAGCCAGTCACGAATTCGGCCTCCGGCGAACAGAGATACAGCACCATGTTGGCGATCTCCTCCGGACGTCCGAGGCGCCCGACGGGCTGGCGGTGATTCAACTCGGCGCGCACCTTCTCTTTCTCGTGCCGGTGATATTTCTCGAGGTAAGCCTCTACAAAAGGCGTGTCGACTGTGCCGGGACAAATGCAGTTGGCGCGGAGTTCGGTGGGATAGTCAACCGCCAGTTGACGGGTCATGGCGATCACCGCGCCCTTGGTGGCGCAATAGGCGAAGCGCTTCTTGACTCCCACCAGGCCCGCCACCGATCCGATGTTCACGATGGAGCCGCGGGATGCCAGCAACAGCGGCATGGCAGCCCGCGTGACCAGGAACATGCCCTGCACGTTTACGCGAAACAATCGCTCGAAATCGGCTAATTCGGTCTGCTCCACGCCACCCACCAGGCCGATGCCGGCGTTGTTCACCAGGATGTCGAGCGCGGCGATGCGCGCGAACGCCGCCTGCACGGCTGCATCATCGGTAATATCAAGTATGAGAACGGAAGCGCCGGACAATTCCCGCGACAAGGCTTCGGCGCCCGGCTGGTCGATATCGGCGATGGCGACTTGTGCGCCCGCGGCGTGGAGCGCGCGGCAGGTGGCTGCGCCAATGCCGCTGGCGCCGCCGGTGACCAGGGCTTTGCGCCCGTCCACGCGAAAAGGAAGATGCATCGCTTGAATTCTAACGCCCTGCACGTTCTGCAAGACGAAGTTGTACATTGCCGGCGATGCCCGCGGCTGTTGGCGCACTGTGCAGAAGTGGCGCGCGTGAAGCGGCGCGCGTATCGCGATTGGGAATATTGGGGCAAGCCGGTGCCTTCCTTCGGCGACGCGCGGGCGGAGTTGCTGATCGTCGGCCTGGCGCCGGGCGCGCACGGCTCCAATCGCACCGGGCGGATGTTCACGGGCGACATGTCCGGCAACGTGCTGTATCGCGTGCTGCACAAAACCGGGTTTGCCAGCCAGCCGGAGAGCGCCTCGCGAGACGATGGGCAGCGGCTGATTGGCGCGTACATCACGGCCGTGGCCCACTGCGCGCCGCCGGACAACAAGCCCACGCGCGCGGAAATCGCCAACTGCCGGCCTTACCTGGAGCGCGAACTGGACTTATTGCGCAACGTCAAGGCGGTGGTGGCGCTGGGGCGCGTGGCATTCGACAACTACCTGAGTATTTTGCAGAGCCGCGGCCTGATCCGAAGCCGCGCGGCCTTCGCCTTCGGGCACGATCGGGTCTTTGAAATCGCGCCGGGACAACCCGTGTTGATCGCTTCTTATCATCCCAGCCAGCAGAATACTTCCACCGGAAAGCTGACAGAGGAGATGTTGGCGGCGGTGTTCCGCCGCGCGCGGAGAATATTGGGCTAGCGCCCAAAGCGATAAATGTTATTTTGGTAGGGCGTGGTTGCAAAACCGCGACGACATTTTGGAGGCTTTTTGAAAATTGCCACGTATTTCCGGGGGCTGCTTGCCGGTATCGGCTTGGCCGCCCTGGCACAAGCCCAAAGCGCCACAAAAGCCATTATCGACTCAAACTGCCAGATCCTGGTTCCGAGCGATTGGACGGAGACAACTTTGGGGGGTATGGGGGCGCGCTCGCCTGAAGACCGGGCCTTCAATGCAATCGTCCGGGCGTTTAAGGGCGACGAGTATCAATCTGTAGTGGATTCGATGAAGGGTCCGAAAGGCACTGTCGTGGACGAGAACGGCAAGCGAATTTTACTCCTCGTACCGTTCTACAACGGCAAGAAGGAATACGTGGCTATAACCAAGACCAACCCGGTGGCATGCCGCACGAGCGTCAGATTCCCCGAAGGCAAAGAATCGACCGCCCGCAAGATTGCGGAGAGCGTCAAGCCACTGAAGTAAAATCCATGGACGCCGCACGGAAGGCGCCCGCATCCGTCCTCGCCGTGACGCTCAACCGGCTATTATTGAGTGCCGCCTAATACGGTTACAATTCCGACAAGAATGTGGGGCGGCCAATCTTGGCCGCAGCCGCCCCGGCTGAAAACCGGCTGCGGGCAGAATTGCCCGCCCCACGCCCAGAGCCTTGATCGTCCGGCCACTTTAAGGTTAACCCTCAAACAAAAGGGCCGGATGGGCCTTGCATCGCCAAAGCATCCCATGTATAATCCGGGCTGATCGGGAGGACAGCATGCCGAATCTTCAACCAAAGCGTCCGAACAGTTACCCCACCCATGCGCCGCCATGTGACCCGCAGCTTCCGCTTCGCGCGCTTGAGCATCGGATCAAGCACCAGCTTATGTCTTCGGCTGCGTTCTCTGGCTACAACGTGAGCGTCTGGCTCCTCAAGAATCGCGACAGGGTGGAGTACGTTGCGCAGCACAATAAGACGATAAGCGAAATCGAAAAGGAGCACGGAGCTAACCCTGATAATCCAGCCAAAGTGGGTTTACACTCGGAGGTCCTTATAGCCGATCGGCTCTATAGGCGCAGCGACGTTCTCAGCGGCGATACTTTGGCGACCCAGATCTTCACCGAGCGCATTCCATGCTCGGAGTGCCGGATCCTACTTTCTGAGATTCCTCACTTCAAAGACGTTCCGAAATACTACTACCTTGCCTATCATGACAAGGCGTGGCAAAAGAAGCAGGCCGGGGGGAAATGGGGCGTGTTCTTGATGGACTGCTATCGGTTGCGTGCGGCGGAGTAAATTCCCGCAGCGCGACCTCAGCCGACGGATAGTTGCGCCCTTAGTTTTATCCGCGTTCATCTGCGTTCATCTGCGGCCAATATCGGTCTTTGCTTCTGGCGTTGTGCCGGGGGAAAGCATATTTGGCCGCAGATGAACGCAGATGAACGCGGATAAAACTAAGGTGCAGCTATGCGTCGGCTGAAGTCGCTCTGCGGGAATCTCCACTCTTATGTCGCACGCCCCCGCCGAGCGGTTAGAATAAAATCTTCACGCGATGCTCGATCGACAATTGCCGGATCTCGAATCGGCCGCGCTGGCCCGCATCCAAGCCGCCCGCTCGCCCCAGGAGCTCGAGGCGGTGCGCGTCGAGGTGGTCGGCCGCAAAGGCGCGCTGCCTCAGGTCGGCAAGGACATGGGCAAGCTCGCGCCCGAGGACCGCGCGCGCATCGGCAAGCAGCTCAATGCAGTCAAGCAGAAGGTGGAATCCGCCTTGGAATCCCGCCAACGCCAGTTCGATGCGGAAGCCCTGCAAGCCCGCCTCAACGCCGAGTGGCTGGATCTCACGCTCCCCGCACCCGGCCCGCAAATGGGCCATCTGCACCCTATCACCCAGATTCAAGCCGAAATCGAAGACCTCTTCGTCTCCCTCGGTTTCGCCGTTCTCGACGGTCCGGAGGTCGAAGACGAATATCACAATTTCGACGCGCTGAACATCCCCGGCGACCATCCTGCACGTGACATGCAGGACACTTTCTGGCTTACCGATGGTAACCTGCTGCGCACCCACACATCGCCAGTGCAGGTGCGCGGCATGGAGCGCCTGGGGCCGCCTCTGCGCATGATCGCGCCCGGCCGCGCCTTCCGCAACGAAAACGTGGACGCCTCCCACGAGCACACTTTCTATCAGCTCGAAGGCATGATGATCGATCGCGATGTCTCCGTCGCGCACCTCATCTATTTCATGAAGACGCTGCTCGGCGCCATCTTCAAGCGCGAAGTCACCGTGCGCCTGCGGCCGGGTTACTTCCCGTTCGTCGAGCCTGGATTCGAACTCGACATCCAGTGCCTCATCTGCGGCGGCCCAGGCTGTCCGGTGTGCAAGCAGAGCGGATGGGTCGAACTGCTGCCTTGCGGGCTGGTGAATCCCAACGTGCTGCGCATGAGCGGCATCGATCCCGAGGAATGGAACGGCTTCGCCTTCGGCCTGGGCCTCACGCGGCTAGCCATGATGCGCTACGGCATCGACGACATCCGCCTGCTGCAAGGCGGCGACCTGCGTTTTCTACAGCAATTCCGATGAAGTTCTCATACAACTGGATTCGCGAATACGTCCCCGCGCTGGACACTCCGGCCCGCCAATTGGAGCGCCTCATCACCATGCGCACCGCCGAGTGCGAGGGCATCGAAGAAACCGGCGGGCTGCTGGCCGGGGCTTGCCCTGCGCGCGTACTGTCCGTCGAACCGATCCCCGGCGGTCACAACGTAAAGGCGGTCGTCGAAACCGGACTGTATGGCGATAAGGTCGTGGTCTGCGGCGCGCCCAACTGCCGCGCAGGCATGCTCAGCGCTTACGTGCCCATCGGAAAGAAGGTCGTCAACCGAGTCGAGAGCGATGGCATGCTGGCCAGCGGCGCGGAACTCGGGATCAACCGCGATGCCGCCGGCATCATTGAACTTGATGGCAGTTCGGCGCTCGCCAACTGCGGGCCCGATCACATCATCGAGATCGACAACAAGTCCATCACCCATCGCCCCGACTTGTGGGGACACTATGGCATGGCGCGCGAAGTGGCCGCCATTCTGCGCCAGCCCCTTCGCGATCCGGTACAGCCGGCGCTCATTCCCGCGGGGCCGGCGTCTATCGGGGTCGAGATCGAAGACCTGGATCTCTGCCCGCGATACAGCGCGCTGGTGTTCGACAACGTCACGGTGCAACCGTCGCCGCTATGGCTGCAATATCGGCTCACGGCCATCGGTCTGAACCCCATCAACAACATCGTGGACATGACCAACTTCATCATGTCCGAGCTGGCGCAGCCCATGCACGCATTTGATCGCGACCTGCTCCATGGCGATACCATCTTCATCCGCCGCGCACACGCGGACGAACCTTTCCGGGCCTTGAATCAGCAAGATTTCACGCTCGGCCCGTCGAACCTGGTCATCGCCGACGCGCAAAGCGCAGTCGCGCTCGCCGGCGTTATCGGCGGTATGGATAGCGCCATCGCCGCCGGCGCCACCCGCATCGTACTCGAAAGCGCCTGCTTTAACGCCGCCAGCGTGCGCCGCACTTCTTCCGCACTGAAGCTGCGTACCGACGCCTCCATGCGCTTCGAGAAATCGCAGGACCCGGCTAATACCGTGCGCGGCCTGGCGCGGGCCATCGATCTGCTGCAGGAACTCTCGCCCGGTATCCGCCTGGTAGGCGGTCTCGCGGATCAGTCGAAGGCAGTCCTGCCGGCGCCTCCGATCCTGCTGCCCATGGACTGGCTCGTACGCAAGCTCGGCAAAGACGTTAGCCCCGATGAAGTGCGCGACATCCTGGAGCGGCTGGCGTTTGGCGTCTCGGCCGCCGCGCTCGGCGTCTTCTCCGTGAACGTGCCCTCCTGGCGCGCCACCAAAGACGTCTCCGTGAAGGACGATCTGGTGGAAGAAGTCGGCCGCATGATCGGCTATGACTCCATCGACCCCAAGCCGCCCGCGGTGCTGACCACCGTGCCGCCCGCTAATCCGGAGCGCGCCTTCCAAGCCCAGGTGCGCGCCTTGTTCGCCGACCGGGGTTTCACAGAAGTCTACAACTACTCGTTCGTGGCCGAAGCCGATGCGCTCGCGTTTGGCATGCAGCCCGCGGCACATGTGACCGTAGCGAATCCCATCGCGCCCAACCAGTCGCTGCTACGTATGTCTCTGCTGCCCGAGTTGCGCGCCAACGTGCTGGAGAACAGCAAACACTTCGACGCGTTCCGCATCTTCGAAATCGGCCGCGAAATCCACAGGCAGCTGCAAGACCTGCCGCGTGAGATCCCGCACCTGGCTGCGGCGATCTACAGCAAGGATGGCGACGGCGCGGCAGGCTTGTTCGAAATGAAGCGCGCCGCCCAATGCCTGATGCCCGGGGCCGAGACGCGCCCCTGCGCCGCTATGCCTTACGAGCATCCCGCCCGCGCAGCGGAAATCCAATGGCGCGGCGTGGTCGCCGGGCGTCTCTTCGAGTTGCACCCCTCGCTGGCCGAAGGCCGCACCGCCATGCTCGATCTGGATCTCACAGTGATCCAGGCCGCCACTCCCCAGGAGCGGCGCTACACGTCCATCCGCCGCTACCCGTCGAGCGCCTTCGATCTCTCCGTGGTGGCCGGCGGGCGCGAACTCGCCGGCGACTTGCGCGGCAAGCTCGCGGCGCTGGCGGGACCGCTGCTGGAATCGATCGAATACCAGCGCCAGTATGCCGGCCCACCGCTCGCCGAGGGAACGAAGAGTGTGTCCTTCCGGCTGACCCTGGGATCGGCCGAGCGTACGCTGTCATCCGAAGAGGTAGGTGAGATCCGCGCCCGCCTGATCGATGGCATGCGCGCGGAGGGCTACGATCTTCGGTTGTGAGTACGCGTCGCACACAGCCTGGGGGGTGGACGGATCGGCGCCGCCAACCGTGCCGCCGGTGCGGCAGCGAAGTTCCCAAGGGACGCTTTACATTCTGTTCGGACGCGTGCGTGCACGAGTGGAAGCTGCGCACGGACCCCGGCTACCTGCGCCAACAGGTGTTCGAGCGCGACCGCGGCGTCTGTGCGCAATGCGGCCTGGACACCGAAGCCCTGCGCAAGGATAAACGCAAGCTGGATTACACCGCCCGGCGCCGGTTCGAGAAGGACTGGGGACACCGCCGCCACCTGTGGGACGCCGATCACATCGTGCCGGTGGCGGAAGGCGGAGGCGAATGCGACTTGGCCAACATGCGTACGCTCTGCCTGAAGTGCCACCGGGAAGCTACCGCCGAGCTCAGAACACGTATGCAAACGTCGCGCCCGTAAGCTGTCATAATGAGGGCGTGGAATCAGACCCTCAGGGCCCTACCCTGTACAACCACGAGCGCCGTCTCGCACAACTCGAGGAGGCGCACCGTAGCCTTGAGGAGACGGCTTTGGTGGTGAGCCGCATTCAGTCCGATACCAGCAGGTCACTCGCCGAAATGAAGGAACTCACGGAGTTGCACACACGCTGGCTGGTGGACCTGGATCGCAAGCTAGACCGTATCGCCGACTTAATCCTTAAGGGGCAAGGTGGCAACGGCCACTCTTGATCCGGTTGCAAGGCCTACTCACTTCCCCACGACCACAATAGAAAACGAATCCGGCACCATCTGTCCCCGCCGCTGCCCCGCCGGAGCCGGCGTAAACTCTCCGGTGATCGAAAAGATCCGGTCCGTCTTCGTATCCACCGTCATCGTCCGCGCACCTGCCTTTGTCGGTACCGTCTGCTCCACTTCAAAGCTGGTGGGACTGTTCTCCTTAATGACGGTCAGCGTGCCGTCGCCCTGCGAACTGAACGCCTCCATCGTGTGCGGATTGAACCCCGCGCCGTCTACACCTTTCCCGATGGGCAGCGTCGTGATAATTTTACCATCCTCCGCATTCACGATTGCCATATTGGCCGGCTCGTGGCACGCCGCAAACAGAATATGATGCTTCTCGTCCAGCGCCAGCCCGCCCGGCTCGCCGCATTTGCCGGCCAAATCGTAGTGTGCGGTCACCTTCAGCGTCTTGGCGTCGACCGCTGCGATGCTGTCCTTGTCTTCTATGTCCACCCACACATGGCCTTTGCCGTCGCTAACCGCCTGCTCGGGCGCGCCGCCCAGATCGACCGTGCCGGCAATCGATCCGTCTTTCGCTTCGATCACGGTAGCGTTCGGCGCGCGGTGGCTGAAGACCCACACGCGATCGTTGAACGGATCGAACATGATGCCGTCCGGGCCGCCATCCACGTCAATTGTCTTGATGGTCGCCAGCGTCTTCGTGTCCCACATCACCACCGGCTTGCTGCTTCCGAAGCCGTGATGCGACTTGGGATCGATAGCCACGCCGCGCGCATTGGCCTTCGGGATCTCGCCCACGGAGGCCAGCGAATCCAGGTCGAAGACTGTGATCCGGGCAACGTCGGCCGAGCCTGCTGCGACGGGGCGCGGGATATACAAGCGCCGCCCGTCGACGTCCGCGTAGACATAGTCGAAGCCGCCCGCTCCGCCAACCTTCACCGTCTTCACTACTTTATAAGGACCCTCCGCCGGCGCCCGTTGCGCGAATCCGGCGAAAGCAATTACCGACAGGACTGCCACTACCAATCGCTTCATCGTTGTCAGCCTCCTATCTCAAACATAAACCCGCCGCACGCGCGCGCTGATACTCGACAGAATATTGTACGAAATTGTGCCAGCCACGCGCGCGATCTGCTGCGCGTCGAGCCGCGCCTCGCCTTCGCATCCCAGCAGCGTCACATCGTCGCCAGGCTTCAATTCCGAAGCGCGGCTCACGTCGATGGTAGTCAGGTCCATCGAGATGGTCCCCACAATCGGCACAATCTGTCCAGCCGCAATCACTTTGCCGCGATTCGAGAGCCGGTGGAACACGCCGTCCGCATAGCCCGCGCCCAGGATCGCGATGCGCATCGCGGATGGCGCGCGAAACGTGCCGCCATAGCCCACTAGGGTACCCTCGGGAATATCTTTGATGGTCAGAATCTTGGCCTTCCAGGTGAGCGCCGGCTGTACGTCCAGGATCTGTTCCAGCCCCGCGCCGCGCGGCGGCGAAACATATCCGTACAACGCGTGACCCGCCCGTACCATCGTGTGCCACGCATCCCGGCGCGCGTAGCCGATCGCATTGGTGCTGGATGTGTGGATGCAATCGACACCGATGCCAGCGTCGTGCAAGGCCGCCAGACACTCGTGGAACCGGGCCAATTGCTGGTCCGTTTGTGCAGACGTGAAATCCGCCGCGGAGGCGAAATGTGTCATCAGTCCTTCGACGCGCGCATGCCGCAAGCGGCTCAGCGCCGCCGCGATTTCAGCCGGCTGCGCGCGCGTGCCCAGCCTCCCCATGCCGCTATCGATCTTCAGGTGAAAGGCCAGCGTCAGCCCGGCGCGTTCGGCCATGCGGTCCAGCTCCGCGATGTCGTCGAGGGAGTGCGCGGTGGGCGTGAGATCGTACTCCACCACCGCTTCCCTTTCCTGCGGAAGGAATCCGGCCATCACCAGAATACGCGCCGGAATCCCCGCAAGGCGCAGTGTCACGCCTTCATCCACCGAGCTGACCGCCAGCCACTTCGCGCCCTCGCGAATGAGCGTGCGCGAAACCGCCAGGGCGCCGTGGCCGTAAGCGTCGGCCTTCACCACCGCCATCACCTCGACGCCCGGACCTACAGCGGCGCGGACATTGCGGTAGTTGCGCGCGATCCGATCGAGCGAGACCAGCACGTAGGAGCGGTAGGGCGGCGGCATCATTTCATTATCGGTGTAACTCAGTTTTCCTGTGGGGCGGACCCCCCGGTCCGCGGCCGACGCCCTCGTCGGCCTGTCGCCAGAGTTGAAATCCTCGATTCTTCGAGCGAAAGAGCGGGTCCAGGGGGACCCGGCCCAGGCATTGGGCAAGATTTCCCGCCCCACTACTTCATTATCGAATGGAACAGATTTTCGTAAGCCGTAGCCACGGCATCCCAGCAGTAGTGCCGCGCGACGCGTTCGCGCGCGCGCTGGCGCAGCGTTTCACACTCCGCATCGCTCATCGTCAGCGTCTGTTTGAGTTTCTCAGCGAGATCCTCGCGGAATGGAATGCCGGCATCGCCCGCAACCTCGGCATTCTCGGCGGTGTCGCGATAGAGCACCAGCGCGCCCCGTCCCATAGCTTCGATCAACGCGGGATGCGTGCCGCCCACTTCCGTGGCGTGAATGTAAGCGAAGCAGTGCGAGTCCAGTTCGTGGTATCCGCGCCCGTAAATCGCGCCGGGAATCACGATCCGCGGATCGCTTGTATCGCGCACCTGCCGGATATAATCGCGCGCGTAGGGCGCATCGCCGATCAGCGCCAGCTTCATGTCCGTGTGCACGCGTTCGAACGCCTGCCGCACTTCCAGCGCGTGGTTCTCCGGCTCCATGCGGCTCACATACAGGAAGTACCGGCCCGGTTGCAGGCCCAACTCCGCCAGCGCCGCGATGGATTCCAGCTTGCCGGTATCCGCGCCATACGGAATGAACGTGGTGCGCTTGCCGTAGCGCTGCATGTAATAGTCCTGGATGGCGCGCGCGTCGGTCACCACCTCGTTCGGAAGAAAGGTGGCGAGCCGTTCTGAAACCAGATACCAGGCTTTGGCCGCGCGATTCCACTTCTTGCGCTTGCGCTCCAGGCCATCCACGTTCAGCGCTGCCGGCATTCCAAACAGCCGCGGAACCACTGTGAAGATGGCGTTTGCGCCGTTGCAATAAAGCGCCACATCCGCGCGATGCGCCAGCAGGTGCAGCGTGGAGAAGAACGTATGCGCTATGGTGTCCAGGTATTTATGGCGAATGGTAGGGAGATAGTGTAGCCGCACGCCACGATAGACGGAATCCGCCGGCCGCTCGCGGCAGTAAACGGTCACCGCGTGGCCGCGCGTCGCCAAGCGGGCGGAAAGCTCCTCGGCGAAGGTCTCGAATCCGCCATAATTGGCGGGAATGCCGCGCGTACCAAGGATGGCAATGCGCATCCCGGTGCTAAACCCCAGCCCCTAGCTCCAAGCCTCCAGCCCCTATGTTTTGGCCGCTTGCGAGCGCCCCACCAGCCGCGGCGCCTTTTTGGGAGCCTTCACGCTCACCGGGGCATACTTGAACCAACTGGCGATGTAGGTATGATCCACGCGGCGTCTTTTTTGGATCTCCGCGCGCTTCGCCATCACCCTCCGCCAGTTCCGCGCGAGGAACCAGAACGCCCTCAGCGACGAATGCTCCCACACGAGGCAGCAAAGCACTACCGTGATGTCCCGCAGCGTGATCGAAAATATGTTGCGCCGGTACAGGTCCGGCGAAATATTCTTGATGCGCATCAGGAACCGGTTCTTCACCGAGTGCATGTTGATCTCGGGCGGCAGCGCGCCGCGATTTCCCGGCAGCACCTTGCGCACGTGATAGCCGCGCGCGTAAGGCACATAGATGCATTTCCAGCCCAGCAACTGCGCCCGCCAGGCCACATCCGCGTCCTCCCGGTAAACGAAGAAATCGGAGTCGAAAAACTCTCCGTCGAGCGAGATGTCGTCGATCATTTCGCGGCGGTAAAGGGCCGCCGCGGCGGTGGCGCCGAATACGAACTCGTATTGCAGATAGTGGCCGTTGTCGACTTCCTGGCTGCCGCGGTCCAGGTGCCGCAACATGGGATTGAAGTAGATACCGGTGGAGTCCACCACCGGTTTGGCGGGGATTTCGAAGGTGGCCGACATGGTCAGCAGCTTGCCGCAGACCGTGCCGATATTCTTATCGAAGTTGCCCGCGTCCACCAGCGACTGAATGAAATTCGGCAGCAGCAGCACGTCCGGGTTCAGGGTTAGAACCCAGTCGCCGCCGGCCCGCCCTATGGCCTGGTTCTGCGCCGCGGCGAAGCCGACATTTTCCTCGTTGTAAATGATCTGGCAGCGGTCTTCGAACTGTTCCAGGATGTCGATGGTGCCGTCGGTCGAGGCGTTGTCGATGACGATGACTTCCTTAGCCGGGTACCGCTGTTCCAGCACCGATTCCAGGCATCTCTTGATAAAGCGGCCGCTATTGTAAGTTACGATCGTGACGGATACGAAGTCGTTATGGGACATGAACTCGAACCTGAATTAACGCCGATCACTGGTACATCCGTTCATCCCAGACCGCGGGAACAAACAAAAACTACTATTCACCCGGCCGGCCGGATGAAGGTTCTGCCGGCCAGCGCCATCACCTTGCCGTAAACTGCGATGGGCGTCAGGCTTCGAAATGCCGCCATCCCCCATAACATCCTGGGTATGGAGCCGAGGAAAACAGCCGCACAAACCATCCTAGACGTACTGGAGCGGTAGTGCTTGGCCGCAAACCCTAGTAAACTACGATACCAGTAAAGCTGCCGGTTCTCCAGCGAAATTTTCGCGATGGAATGCCCGCCCGTATGTTTAGCTACAGCGTCCGGGGTATAGCACATCCGGTAGCCCCTTTCCCTGGCTCTCCAGCAGAAATCCACATCTTCGAACCAAAGCGGGCAAAACCGCTCGTCAAATCCGTTCAACTCCTGCCATACGTCACGGCGGACCATGAGGAAGGCGCCCGCCGGCTGTTCCGCGTCGTGCGGCGCAGATAGGTCAAACCCTAAGCAACGGTAGTGCCAATTGACCGGGTTGCCGGGCCAAAGCCGATTCAGGAGCAGGGCTTCACAGATCAGGGTGGCCGGGGAAGGCAGGCTGCGCACGGCGAAACCAGCCTGCGGCCGGCCCTCCTCGTCCACCAGTTTGCCGCCCGCGCCGGCCACGCCCGGACGGCGGCAGCACTCCACCAGCGCATCCAGCGAAGTCTCCAGACGCGCGTCGGGATTTAGCAACAGCACGAATGGAGTGTCCAGCGCCCTTATGCCTTGGTTCACCGCGGCAGCGAATCCGCGGTTCTCCGAATTTGTGACGATCCGCACACCGCGGCGGGTCACCTCTTGGCAGGTGCGATCCGTTGAGGCATTATCCACCACCACGATTTCGGCTCCGGTTGGCAGGGCGCAGTCCAGGCATGCTCCGATCTCGTCCTCCGATCCGTGTGTCACAATCACGATACCCGCCTCACCCATGTGTCATAACGCCTCAACACGCCTCACTTTGCCCTGCCTGCCGTGAGCAAGAAATACAGCGCCCAATACAAATCCTGCCCAGCTTCCCGTTGCACGTGGCGAATTTCGCGCTCGCCTTGGGACAGAATCGCTGAGAGCGCACTCCCTGACGGTCGTGGCTCGGTAAACTCGCCCAGACGGCTTAAGCCTTCCACCTTGCCGCGCAACCACGACCAGACCCTTCCGTGACGCATCGCCACCAAGCCCCATAGCCCCTGCGCCACCAGGATGGGCCACGCGTAGCGCGCCAACATCCGCCCCGGATAGTGTTTGGCCACCAGGAAGACCTGATTCCGCGCCATGCGCCGCGTTGTTTCGGGGTGCCAGCGGCCCAAAGTGGCGCTGCCTGCGTGCCAGGCCACGGCATCCGGCACGTATCGCCCCGCGCACCCCGCCAGCGCGCAACGCAACCCGAAGTCCACGTCCTCCAGGTACGATTCGAAGCGCTCGTCGAGCAGCCCAACCTTGTCGAACAAGGCGGCGCGAAACAGGGCTGCCGTAAACGGTGGGGACCGAATCTCACGCGCCTCGCGAAATGCCGGCCCGTCCGGGCAGCCCTGTCCCACACGCCACGAAGTGCCGCCCCTGCAGAGCGCGTCGAAAGTGGCGTCGATGCGGCTGCGACCGTCAGCCTGCAGGATTCTGCCAGTGGCAAACCAGTTGTGGGGCGGACCTCCAGGTCTGCGCGGGTCCTCCAGGACCCGCTCTTCTTCCGGTTCCAACCCAGCCAACAGCTTCTCCAGCCAGTCGGGCGCCAGTTCCACATCGTTGTTGACGATAGCCAGCAGCGGCGTACGGCTCTCGCGGATGCCCCGGTTCACGGCTCGCGCAAATCCGCCGTGCGCGCCCATGCGGACCACCCTGGCCCCCAAAGATTCGGCCAGCTCGGCCGATCCATCCTGCGACCCATCATCGACCACCAGCACTTCCGCGGCCCCCTGCGTCTGCGCGCGCAAACCGCGCAGCAAACGTTCCAGCAATTCGCACCGGTTCCACACCGGCACAATCGCCGTCACATCACTGCCGCTCACGCGTTCCGCCGCGGCAGCCGCTTCTTAACCAGAAACAGCAAGTTGTGAAAGCCGTCCCGCCAAGGATTCAGTTTCTTCTCGCCGATCCGCGACGTATACATGATAGAGATCTCGCCGAAACGCACCCGCGGGTTCTTCAGCGCTTCGATCTTGATCTCCTCGGAGAACGCCATGCTGTCCGATTCAAGCTGCATGTCCTTCAGGATGGATCGCCGGAACACCCACATGCCGGATTGCGAGTCGCGCACCCAGCGGAAATATAGGATCGACATGGCGAGCGAAAGCACCAGGTTGCCGAAATGGTGCTTCAGGCTCATGGCCTGCCGGTCGCGCACCGGGAAGCGCGAGGCATTCAGGAAGTCGACCTCAAAGTGCCGGAATGCCTCCAACAGGTAGGAGATAGCGTCGGGCGGATAACTATGATCGCCATCCAGCGTGACAATAAGGTCGCCTGTGGCGTCCCCAAACCCGCGCTTGTAGCTGCGGCCGTACCCGCGCACATCTTCGCGAATCACCTGTGCGCCGAGCGACTCGGCGACCAGCGAAGTGCGATCCGTGGAACCGTTATCGACTACGATCACCTGGTCGACAAAATCCGGCATGCTGCGCAGCACGCGCTCGATGCCCTGCTCTTCATTCAGGCAGGGGATGATGACGGTAATAGTGTCGCCTTTATACATTATCTGCGGGCGATGATTTCGAAATTACTGCCGAGTCCGGATCGCCAACCTGAGAATAGCGTTTCATCAGCCCTGGGATGAGGAGGCGTCCCACCGTCCCGAAAAGACGATGCCGGCTTGGGCCGCGCGAATAGAACGCGCCGGCAGGCTTCAGCATCTGTTGGTGCCATTCGGGTAGCTCCGCCAGCACCGCATCCGGCAAATGGAGCAGGAAGAATATGGCGACCACGTCGTCGGCCGGAGGCAGATCCCGGCTGTCCTGAAAAGCGCCCTCCACAAACTCGGCATTCCCCATGCCTAAGCGCGCTGCATCGGCATTGGCTTGACGCACTCCGCCGAGCGAGAGATCCATTGCAGCAACACGGCCCACTTGTGGCGCCAACAGCAGTTCGGTATCGCCGACGCCGCAGCCGAAACTCATTACGCGCGATGTGCTCTTTAAACGCTAGCATCTTGACCGCGCAGCGCGCAGACCCTCGGGTGCGCGAAGTGGGATTGCGCAAAGCCCGAAATATAGCCGCTCGCGATACCGCAGCTCTCGCCGCCAGGCGTCATCGCCGTTTTGTATCATGTGCCTCTCAATCGTATCGTCTTTATAGGTGCCCGCAAACGTCTATTGTTATGATGGTAAACAAGATGAGGTTGGCCGTATCGCTACTTTGTTGCCTTAGCTGTTGTTTGAGCGCCGCCGCCGCGGAACTCAGCGCCGGGCGGACCGTGTATCTGATGCCCATGGGCCACAGCCTCGACCAGTTCATCGCGAACCGGCTCACGCGCATGCATGTGTTCCAGGTGGTCACAGATCCGGCCAAGGCGGACACTATCTTCACCGACCAGGTGGGCGCGTCGCTGGAGGACCGGCTAAAGGAGTTGTATCCGCCGCCACCCGATCCGGAAGCCAAAGAGGCTGCCAAGGCAAAAGCGGCCGCCGCCAAGGAGAAGGCGGACACTGCCCAGGCCCGCGGCGGCCCACCTTCGCTCCTGGGCGATACGGTGAACAAGGCCGACAAAGAAGGCGGCATGGGCGTCTCGGGCCGCGGCCGGGGGACCCTCTTCCTGGTGGACGTGAAGTCCCGGCAAGTGTTGTGGTCGGCCTTCGAGAAGCCCAAGAACTCCAGTCCGAACGAACTGGACCACACTGCCGAGCGCGTGGTGAAGCAGCTCAAAGAGGACCTTTCGCCGAAGACGAAGTAGGGTTCTTCTCTCGTACCGCTTCGCGGTAACTCTCCACTAGCCGTGCTGTTATCGCGGCCATATCCCAGTTTGCCGCCACCTCGTAACGCGCGCGGGCGGCCATCTCCGCGGCCGCCGCCAGGTCGTCGAAAACCCGCAGCACTTTCTCCGCGAACGCTGGCGCCTGGTCCGCGAGCCAGCAAAACTCCCCGTCCTGGCGTGCCAGGCCTTCCGCGCCGATCCGTGTCGAAACCACCGGAATGCCGCTGGCAAAGGCTTCCAGCAGCTTCACGCGTACGCCCGACCCGCTGCGCACGGGGCATACGAACACCGCGTAGCGTGCCAGCGGCTCCCGAATGTCCTCCACGAATCCGCGAATTTCGATGCCAGGCGCGCGATCCGCATAAGGATGGTGGGGCGGCGCGTCCGATCCGATCACTACCAGCCGCGCTTCCGGCCGGCGCGCCACAATGCGGGGCAGCACCTCCTGCACGAACCAATCGAGGGCCACCACGTTTGGCCCGTGCCGGAAGCTGCCCAGAAACACCATCGTGAACGGCTCCCGTCCGCCGGGCGAGAAATCGTAGCGCGCCGTGTCGATCCCCGCCCGCAAACCCGCCCGCAGGCGGCCGCGAATGGATGGCAAAAACCCGGCCAGATATTCCCCGTTCTCCCGGGTGCACACCTGCACCCGGTCGCAACGCGCCAGCATGCTCAACTCGTAGCGTAGCGCCCGCAGATACTCGTAGCGCGCCTTGATTCCGGCCAGCGTGCCGTGCATAAACGTAAGGCCGCGCGCGATGGATTGGAAATAGATATCGTGTTCAAACAGGATGGTGGGAATGCGGCTGTACGCGTGCGCGTATTGTCCGAGCGGCGTGTATTCAAGCTGCACCACGTCGATCCGGTGAAGATAGATCTGGCGATGTATGAGCCAATCCAGATCGTCGTTGGCGAACTCTGCGACTGCATGCGGCCGCATTGAACCCAGGTTCATTGCGTGCATCGGCTGGCGCACCAGGAACTCGGCGGACGCGCAGAAACCGCGGAACTCCTCCTGCGCGGAAGCCTGCGATGGGGCCTCCAACATGGCGATTACGTGCACCGTCGAAAGTTTGGCCAGCTCCCGCAGCGTTTGATACATGAACACCCCGCCGCCATGTACGGGCGGGCAGATGGGATACGGCGAAACGAACAACACGCTTAATGTAGGACAGGCGTCCAGCCTGCGCTCTCCAAATCGATCCCAAAAATATCCCCCCAGCGGCCTCCGGAAGGCTTCCGTATCGTCCACCACCGCCAGGCGGCGCGCCCGCCAACGCGAAGCGATCGCGCCGGGAAGCTGCCGGAACGCGTGCCACCAGCCGTCCAGGTTAGCCCGGCCCGGCACATCGCCGGACACCAGGCTAAGCAGCGCGCCGCCAAAGCTGAACAGGAAATGCGCCGCCAACCGCCGCCAGTCATGGATATTCTTCCAACAAAACAGCAGGTAATTTTTCTTGAGCACCGCCTGGATCCGCGCTTCGCTGAAGCGCTTGCCGATGGTGCCGCGATGCTCGTGATACACGATGCTGCGCGGCTGATACAACACCTTCCAGCCGCGCTTCCACGCCAGGTAACCCAGGTCCGTGTCTTCCAGGTAGAAGGGCGCCAGCAGTTCGTCGAAGCCGCCCAGTTCCAGAAACTTCCGCCGGTCGAAGGCGCAGGATCCGCCCCCACCGTAGAAGCACGGGAACAAATCGGCGATGCCCGGATCGATGCGATGCCGCACCTTCAAGCCGCCATCCTGCCACCAGCCCTGCGTCAGTCCGGTTTCTTCGCGCAGCTTCGCCGGATCGCGAAAGAAGATCTGGCAAGAGACGGCGAATACGCGTTCGTCGCGGAAGCCTTCCATCAGCGGCGCCAGGAAATCCGGCGCCACCTGCATGTCGCTGTTCAACAGTACCACGATGTCGTTCTTGGCGGCGCGGAATCCGGCATTCGAGCCGCCGCCGAAACCGAGGTTCCGGTCGAGCGCCATCACCTTCACGTCCGGAAAAGCCTGCCGCACGAACTCGGCGCTGCCATCGGCCGAGCCATTGTCCACCACCACGATTTCGTTTTCAGGATTGCCCGCCAGCGCAGCGATCACCGACGGCAGATATCGTTCCAGCAGCCCGCGCCCGTTCCAGTTGGGGATCACCACGCTCGCGGCGTAGCGGCGGCATGCTTCGTCGCGCGGCGCCGCCCTCCGGCCGAACAGAAGCCAGGCTAGATCGGTAATCGCCAGCGACAACACCGCGGCCAACAGCATCAGTGGGGAGAGGATCAGGAGGAATACCGTCATTGCGGATCGGCGTCGGGTCCCAACCCGACGCGGCGGCCCAGCCGCACCCAGCGCGACGACTCCAGCCGGGCCAGCTTGCGGCGAAGCTGCTCCACCTCGGCGTGAAGCGCTTGCGCCCAGCGCGTGCGCTCTTCCACCGTTTTCTCAGCCTGGTGCAGATACTCCACACACTGCGCCAACTCCTGCAGCTTGGCGTCGAGTTGCGCATTCAACTGCCGCGCCCACTCCGACTTCGTGAGGTTCTCCAGATCCAGCTCCGCGATTCTCGCTTGCGCGGCGGTTTGCGCGGCGGCCAGTTCCTGCTGCAGCTCCTCAATGCGTGCGCCGCTGGCTGCCAGTTCCCGGTTCAACCGTTCGGCCCAGCGATTGCTTTCTTCCAGCTCCGTTGTCAGCTTGCGATGTTCCCGATCCAAATCCGTTAGGTCGCGTTTGGATTTTTCCAGCCAATCGTCTTTGCGGCGCAACTCGCCTTCGAGCAGGGCGATATGCAATTCCCGCTCGCGCAGCACGTTCGCCGCGCTGGGAACATAGACAAACGTCGGATTGCCGGTCTGCGGCCGATGTGCGCAAACGGCCACGAAGAAGTGCGATTCCGCGGGCGCCGTTTCTCCGCCATCCACGCGGACCTCGGTGGTCCCTCCCGCTTCTCCCGCGCCTCCCTCAAGCAGGGGACGGAACGCGACGCCCTCCACGTGGTTTTCCAGGAACAGCGAAATGTGCGGGAAGATGGCCGATAATTCGCCGCGGAACTCATCGAATTCGAACTCGTGCGCGTGAAACGGGTTGGCGCCCGCGCCACTGCGCGACTCCGCGTAGTAGAGTTTATTGGGCGTGGATACGATGAACTGCCCGGTGGGCGCCAGCACGCGCCGCACTTCCACCAGGAACTCCCGCCAGCCGGCCAGGTGCTCGATCACCTCGAAGGCCACCACCAGATCGAAGGCCGCGTCCGCGTGCGGCAGTGCGGTACACGAAGCCTGTTCGAATTCGAGATACGGCAGCGGGTAATGCCCGCGCGCGAAGCTCACAGCCTCGGCCGCGATATCCGCGCCCACCACCGATAGCGCCGATTTCGCCAGCTCCGCCGCGCCGTAACCCGTGCCGCAGCCGGCGTCCAACACCCGCTTGCCGCGCGCCAGACGAGCCGCGAACGCATAGCGCGCAAGGTGTTCGTTCAACAGGTCCGCATCCACCTGCCCAGGGATGACGCGCTCACCGGTGAATTCGGTGCGCATGCTTCTGATTGTGGTTTCAACCAACGCCGTGCTCCGTGAGTTCGGCCGCTTTGGGCGCGATGCGCGCATTCACTTCCACACGGCACGGCAACCGCAGAAATCCGTAGATTTCGCCCGGAGAATGACCCATCTGCAGCGCGATGGCGTTGTCGATCCAGTCGCACATCGTGTACCCCAGCAGCGTGCCGTCGGCGATGGCGGGCGAAAAAGAAAAGGAGGCGGGATACAACTCCGGCATTTCGAGATGAAAGTCCACGGTATAGACGTCGTCCGGCATCATGCTGGGCAGATCGCGACCTTCGCGCGCCGTGTTGGTGCCCGAGAAATCGATGCCCATTTGGTTGCGCATCATGAAGCCCACGATGGGCTGCGAGACTTCGCCGCGGGCGCGCACGCTGATTCGTACGGTAATCCGCTGTGACGGCTTCAGAAGGTGCACCGGATCGCCTTGCGCATCCAGCAGGGCGATTCCCAACACTTCCGCGCGGCCGTCGCCATAGCGGTGGTCGATGTTCGGAATATTTTCGACGACTTCGGGGGCGTGGACGCGCTGACCCGCATGCGCACTTTCCGGCGAGCTCTTCAGCATCAAGTAGGCAGAGTCCTTTTCCACCATGGCCGCCAGATATTTGGCCACCACGCGGTCTGTTTCGCCGATCTCCCGTATGCGCCCGTGCTCCAGCCACAGGGCGCGGTCGCCGATAGCCTTCACGTCGGCGATGGCGTGGGAAACGAACAGAATCGTCACGCCGCGCGCACGCAGTTCGTGTACCTTGCGCATGCAACGCTGGCGGAAATAGATATCGCCCACCGCCAGGGCTTCATCCACCAGCAGGACTTCCGGATCCACGTTGATGGCCACCGCAAACGCCAGGCGGACCACCATCCCGCTCGAATATGTCTTGACAGGCTGGTTGATGAATTCGCCAATTTCGGCAAAATCCTCAATATCTTTGTAGCGCTGGTCGATCTGGCGGGTGCTCAGGCCCAGTATGGATCCGTTTAAATAAACGTTGTCGTGGCCCGTAAATTCCGGATTGAATCCGGCGCCCAGCTCCAAGAGCGCCGACACCCGCCCGTTCACCGTGAGCGAACCGCGCGTGGGTTGCAGAATGCCTGCCACCATTTGCAGCAGCGTGCTCTTGCCGGAGCCGTTTTCGCCGATGAGGCAGAAGGTTTCGCCGCGCCGGGTTTCGAAACTGACATCGTGCAGCGCCCAGAAATCTTTATGGCACTTCAGCCGGTTGAACGAAAGCAACTCCTTCAGCCGGTCGCCCGGCGTGTCATAGATCGAGTAGCTCTTTGAGACACCCTGAAATTCGACGGCGTTCACGTTCGGTGGCCTGGGAATTGCCCGGAACAATCAGTGTAGCGGAAGTGGGCTCGGCGCGGCGTATAGGGAATCTGCATTAATTGTGGGGCGACCCTCTGGTCCGCGGGTCGCCCTGGACCCGCTCCTCGCTTTAAAATCAAGCGTTGGACGCCAGCGACAGGCCGACGAGGGCGTCGGCAGCGGTCCAGGGGGACCGCCCCACAACTAAGCGATATTCGCCCGCGCTGCGAAGTACAGGCGCAGAGCATCTTCAAGCGGCGGCATCGGATCGAGACCCAAGCTCTCGATCTTGGCATTCGACAGCGCCGAAAACTTGGGACGGTGCGCGGCTGTCCGGTATTCGCGTTCGCTGGTGGCGTGCAGTTCCACGGCATGGGCCGGCAGCGCCACCGCGAAAATCGACTGCGCGTGGCGGTACCAGGAAGTGGGCGTCCCGCCGCCGATGTGGAACACGCCGGTCTGGCCGCGCTCCACAAGGTCGATGGTGCGGGCGGCCAGCAATGGCGCATAAGTAGGCGACGCCACGTGGTCCTCGACTACGCGTATGGGCTGCCCGGAGCGCGCCAGCCGCAACATCACTTCCACGAAATTGCCCCGCGCCGTCCGCAGGCCGCCCGGCCCGAAGACGCCGGACGTGCGCACGATTAGCGGCGCATCCAGGTAAGCCTGCGCGTAAAGCTCGCCAGCCAACTTCGAGACGCCGTACGCGCCCAGCGGATGCGTGGGGTCGCTTTCCAAATACGGCCGGCCGGCCGTGCCGTCGAAAACGTAATCCGTCGAGAAATGGACGAAGCGAGCGTCGAGTTGGCGGCATGCCAGCGCCAGGTTGCGGACGGCGAGGGCATTCACCAGGAAGGCTGCCTGTGGTTCGCTTTCAGCCACGTCCACCTGGTTGTAGGCCGCGGCGTTGAAGACGATTTCGGGGTCCCACGGCGTCACTACGCTGTCCACTTGCCGGTTGTCGGTGATGTCCAGTTGGCGGCGGTCCCACCCGATGGTTTGGTACCCGCGCTGGTTCAGCTCGCGGACCAATTCCATGCCGAGTTGCCCGCCGCTTCCGATTACCGCCGCTTTTCGCGCCATGAATGAGTGGAGCAGGCTTGCAGCCTGTGTCTTGGTTATTCTACCAGCCTTCCTGATTGGAGTATTTAAGCGGCGGAGCGGCGAACCCGTGGGATCCAGCGAGGCACCTTTGCAGAGTATTGTTCATAGGCGGATCCCCATTTCTTAACCATGCGCGGCTCTTCGTAGAACATCACGAATATGTGCACCATCAACCAAGACACACACGCATATCCCAGCACTCTCCAGGACTTGAAGAAAAGACTCTCACCGAATAGTATCAGAGTCAGACTAAAGTACATCGGATGCCTCACAATACCGTAAACTCCTCGCCCCACCAGAAATGCGGGACTGAAAGAAAGTCCGATCATGGCAAAATCCCACGCACACCAGACATAGCCAAATGCACCGGCTACTATCGGCAACGCACCCGCCAGAGTTACGGGAAGTAGCTCCGCAACTGGTCTTCCAGGGTGCGCCGACAGGATTGCATATGGGCTCCAGACGGCCACGATGAGACCAACCATCAGCCTGAAGGCCAACAGCGGGACCAGGATGCGTAGCTTGGAGTTTCGGGAGGCCATTGTTTCGGAGTGTATCGTAACACGCGCCCGCCAAGGCCCGTGCGTGCCGGCGACACCGCCGCTTCGCCAAACTGATGCGGAATACGGCGCCTTCGGTTCGCGATACACGGGAATATGGAACCCTTGCAGTTGCACCGAAGCAGTGCAGTCGCTTAACGGCTCGGATTGGGGACATCGTTACGCGATGAATTTGGATGGAGAAAGCTCTCGACATAGAAGAGGTCTGCGCGGTGGCGGATGGGAGATAATGTGTGTGATAGTGGTGTATCGTGAAGACTCAACGGCTAACCCCAACTGCCGCGCAGCTTAGTAGAGGAAATGGCAGCAGCCGCTCCCCCCGACATGCGAGGAAATTCGGTTTATGTCGTGCCGGCGTTCCCCGAAGGCGGTAGACCACAAAAAGACGATGGTCTGCCCCACCAAAGTGAACAGTATTGGGGCTAGGCCGCCCGCTTCAACCCGCCCATCTGCCACCGGTCCCACGCTGTTGGTTTTTCGGACACCACCTGCCACAATTGGGATATGCGTTATATCGCTTTTGCGTTGTTTTTCGCAGCGAGCCTGCCTGCCGCCGATGACGGCTGGTCCGCTTATGGCCGGGATGCCGGCGGCACGCGTTATTCGCCGCTGAAACAAGTTTCGCGCGCCAATGTCACGAATCTCAAGGTTGCGTGGACCTATCACACCGGCGCGCTGCAGCCCGAAACTCGACTCAATGAGAAGGCGGCCTTCGAAGCCACCCCGATTCTGGTAAACGGGGCGCTTTACTTCAGCACTCCCTTCAACCAGGTGATGGCGCTCGACCCAGCCACCGGCGCGGAGAAGTGGAAGTTCGATCCGCAGGTCGTCCGCACTCACGGCTATTCGGAAGTGACCTCGCGCGGGGTAGCCGCATGGACGGATGCAACGGGCGCCAAAGACGCGCCCTGCCATCTGCGGATCTTCGAAGGCACTATCGATGCGCGGCTGCTGGCGATCGATGGCAAAACCGGCAAGCTATGCGAGGATTTCGGCGACGCCGGCCAAGTCGACCTGACAAAGGATGTCGAGTTCCATAAAATGTACCGCGGCAATTACGAAGTCACATCGGCGCCTACGGTGGTGGGTGACGTGGTGATCACCGGCTCTTCCATCGGCGACAACGTGGCCGTAGATCTGGAGCGCGGTGTGGTGCGGGGTTATGACACACGCTCTGGCAAGCTGGTGTGGACCTGGGACCCCATCCCTTGGGCCAACCAGCAGAAAGTGCGGACGGGCGCGGCCAATGCCTGGTCCACCATCGCGGCCGATGAGAAGCGCGGCCTGGTGTTCGTTCCCACCGGCAGCGCCAGCCCCGATTACTACGGCGGCGAACGGCCGGGCGACAATCGCTGGGCCAATTCCGTGGTGGCGCTCAAAGCATCCACGGGCGAATTTGTTTGGGGCTTTCAGGTGGTGCATCACGATCTGTGGGACTACGACGTGGCTTCGCAGCCCACGCTGATCGAGTTCCGCGGAAAGGCGGCCGTAGCAGTGACCACGAAGATAGGCAACGTCTTCGTGCTGGATCGCGAGACCGGCAAGCCGCTCGTTACCGTGGAGGAGCGCGCCGTTCCCAAGAGCGACATACCCGGAGAGGACGCCGCACCCAGCCAGCCGATCCCAGCTTGGAGCGCCATGGTTCCGCAGACCCTGACGGCAGCGGATATGTGGGGGCCGACTCCCGAGATGCGCAAGTGGTGCCAGGACAAGCTGGCATCGTATCGCAACGACGGCCTGTTCACGCCCCCTACATTCAAGGGTACGATTGCGTTTCCCGGCAACATGGGCGGCGTGAACTGGGGCGGCGCCGCGTGGGACCCGGTGCGCAATATCCTGATCGCCAATACCAATCGCGTGGCCGCGGTGGCGAACCTGATCCCGCGCGCAGATTTGCCCGCGGCCCGCAAGACGGTTGAGGAAATGAAATGGCGCGGCGAGTTCGCGCCACAGATGGGAACGCCTTATGGGATGCATAGGGACTGGCTGGTGTCGCCCTCCGGCATGCCATGCAACACGCCGCCGTGGGGCGCGCTGGTAGCCTTCGATCTGAATACCGGCAAGCTGCGCTGGGAGGCGGCGCTTGGCAGAATGGGCTACCCCTGGCCGGCGGGATCGATCAGCTTCGGCGGGCCGATGGCCACCGCGGGCGGACTGATCTTCACCGCTGCCGCACTCGATCCGCATCTGCATGCGTTCGACGCCGATACTGGCAAGGAAGTGTGGACCGTGGAACTGCCAGCCAGCGCGCAATCGACGCCTATGACATATCAATGGGAAGGCAAGCAATACATCGTAATCTGCGCGGGCGGGCACGGAAAGATGAAAAGCAAGATGGGGGATTCGGTGGTGGCCTTCCGGCTGGAGTAATACGCGGCCCACCAATCGCGATGAAAACCTATGCAGCGCTTTGGAGGACGGGCAATTCTGCCCGCGGTCGGGCTACTCCCGGCGCGATGACAAGAGTGGCAACGCGGGTCGCGGTAGGATTCCGGTTGCCCAGCAGGCGGTTCTTACCTTGGATGTGTTGCCACGCGTAGCGAACGTCAGGATACGGATGCAGAATCTCGACTTCCGGTAGCAGGCACGCGAGTTGCTCCCGGAATTTGTTCCACGTCCAGCGGGTTCTTTGGCTCCGGCCGGCGAAGCTGCAGCCACCACATGCGCAGCACTTCGTGCCGGAACGCCTTCAGTCGCTCCTCGTTGCGGGGTACGGCCTGGCATCGGAAATACCCGCGAACCACCGATGGCAGCCGTGTCCTTGTTCTTTTCGTGCATGCGCGCGCGGATCTGCTGTCGAATCTTCTACAGCTTGGCCGCCATACGCTTGCCGATCGTCCGGTACACCATGAAGTACCGCGTCGCATGATTCTTCCCACAGATGTGCGTCTGAAGCCCCCCAGAGGGGACCCCGGCTGCTTGCGCCCGGCAGGAACCCGTACGAAAAATCCAGAAAGTCCTCTTCCCAGATCTGGTTGAGAACCTGCACCACAGCACTCTGGACGATTTTGTCTTCCAGTGCCGCGATACCCAATGGCCGTTTTCGACCATCGTCCTACTCTATCCAGACTCTCCGCGACGGTTTCGCGCGATAGGCCCCACGATGGATGCGCCCGTGGATGTCGGCGAGCCGCGCCTCCAGGCCCCATAGGCTTGCCACGTCACTCCGTCCACTCCCGCCGCTGCCCGCCTTTTCAGGTCGTAGTGGCTGCTGCGGAGCAGGTCGATGGTGATGTGATGCAGCAGGGCGGTGAACCGCAACTGCTTGTCTCTCTGCGCTGCTTAACGTACACGGTCCAGCCCGCTTGGCCCGCTATCCCGGCTTGGCATCCGGTGCGGGTTCGGCTCTTCCGCGCTCTCATTGGTCGATGGCCTTCCCTCCGCGATCTCCTTCGGCCCTCCCTGGCCTGCGTTCGACCGCTTCGCTGGTACTATACCGCTGTGCGACTCCCTGTCGCCGTGCGTGTGGGCCTTAAGCGACGCAACGCGCGCCACAGTATTGCCTTCCGGTTTGCCTGACACCGTCGGCGCCTCTGGTTTTGGCGATTTCGGAGCTCATCAACTTCAGGGATACCCAGCCTACATGTGCCCCTGTCCAACGCTTCAAGCGCGTCGTTGCCGCCGCCCTCGCATGGTCGGGGCCAGAATGGTTCGCTATTCCTTCTCAATTCCTTCTCCTGTATGACTCTTTCATTCACTACTTCACGTCGGTTTATCCCGACGCTATCCAGACAGGGTGCCTGTGCCACGAGGACGGTGCGGCCGGAAAGAGGCAGTCCTTCCTGAGGCAGGCAGCCGAGGTCGTCAATCCACCAAGGCATTATACGCCATCCTCTTGAACTGGCCAGCGGCCACGACGTCGCTGCTGGGCAGGACATTGACCAAGAAGACGCCGACCATGTGTTCCTTGGGATCGATCCAAAAGCTGGTTCCCGCCGCGCCTCCCCAATTGTATTCGCCCTCCGAGCCGACGTTCGCCGACTTGCCAGGACCCAGATTCACGGCAAACGTCAAGCCGAAACCGTAGCCTTCCGCCGGCATGCCGCCGGTGCGCGCGAGGGCGCCGAGGTGGTCGCTGCGCATGAGTTCGACCGACTTGCGGCCGAGAATGCGCACGCCTTCCAGTTCGCCGTCGTTCAGCAACATGGCGACGAATCGCGCATAATCGTCGAGAGTCGAGACCGAACCCGCTCCGCCTAAAAGCAGCGTTGGTTTCCGCTTGAAGTTTTCTTGCGCGGGGGATGTGGAAGGTTCGATGCCGCCGCCCTTTTTAGGGGTATAGAGGACCGCCAGACGATTCCATTTTTCTTCCGGCACAAAGAAGGCGGTATCCTGCATACCGAGCGGACGGAAAATCCGCTGTTCGAAAAACTGGTCGAGCGGCTTGCCGGAGAGGACCTCCACGAGGCGGCCCAACACGTCGATCGAGAAGCCGTAGTGAAAGGTTGTGCCAGGCTGGTGGTTTAAAGGGGCGGTGGCCAGACGCCGTACCGCTTCCCCTAAATCGAAAGGCACCCACCCGTTTCCGCCCGTCACACCCAGCTTCTTGTAAGCCGGCTCGCCGTTTTCATCCTTCGGTCCGTCGTAGTCGAGGCCGCTAGTGTGGCGGAACAGGTCGCGGACCGTGATGGGGCGATCGGCGGGAACGGTGTAGTATGTGCGGTGGCCGGCGGCGTCAAGGGATTCTTGAGCCACGCTCATTCTGGTGAACTCCGGAAGGTACTTCGATACGGGATCGGCGAGCGAGAACTTGCCCTCTTCGTAGAGAATCATCGCGGCGACGCCGGTGATGGCTTTGGTCATCGAGTACATACGCACGATCGTGTCTGGCTTATAAGAACCCCAAGTCTCCCGGAAGACGACCTTACCGTGCCGCGCGATGAGGCCGGAAGCGCCGTTCAGACGGCCAGTCGAGATGTGTTCCTGCATCACGGTGTTAATCCGGTTCAGACGATCACTGGAGAAACCAGCCTGTTCCGGAGGGGCGGTCGGCAAGCTCGCGCCGAGCACCAGCGATGCGGCCAAACAGAAAACGAAGAGTATTCGCATGAGCGCAAATCTACCACAGAGGCAGGCAGCGCGTCCGAGCAAATCAGGCTCGTAAATGCCAGCATGATTTTCTCGCGAAACGCTGAGTTGAGCGATCGCATTGAACCCTCCAGAGATGGGATTGTGACTAGACGCCGGCATTCCAGTAGCCGACCGGATCACTTTGCGGGCTGCGGAACGAAATCAAGAGCAACCGACATCATACAATAGCGCAGGTGAGTTGGAGGCAGCAAGGGGGATGTGGCGCGGTCTTCGGGCTGTCCGGCCTCCGGCAAGCTTGAAACAGTCGCCAAGATTCTGGGAAACACCCACGTCCGTTCTTCCGGCGTCTGCCGCCGTCGCATGACGTGGTCCACGTACAGCAACGGCGAGGGCGCGGCCGGGCATGATCTCACGTAGCCACCGCTTGCGCTCCGGCGAGGGCGGCTCCGATGGCCGGGCGCTCTCCCGATACGGTGAGCCGAGGTGCAGCCGATTTGCTGTTGCCTACTGCACTTGCACCGTGGCGGTGAGCGCAATGTTGGCCGACGAATCGCCGATCATGACGCTGACAGGTTCGGTCTCCACACGGAAGGCCTGAAGCTTTGCATCCCAGTACGCCAGCCGCGAAGCCGGGAGGGCGATCTCAACCGTCTTTGTCTCATTGGGCTGCACCGTCACGCGCCGGAATCCCGCGAGTTGTTCGCGCGGGCGCTCGACCTTCGATCCCAAGTGCTTCACGTAGAGTTGCACGACTTCGTCGCCCGCGCGGCTGCCGATGTTCGCCACATCCACGCTGATATTCACCGTTCCGTCTTTGCCAACTTGCCGGGTGCTCGTCCTCAGATTGGAAAACTTGAACGTCGTGTAACTCAGGCCGAATCCGAACGGGAAAAGCGGCTCACCCTTGAAGTACATGTAGGTTCGGCCGTCGCGGATATTGTAGTCCATCATGGCCGGCAACTGATCGAGAGACTTGGGCCAGGTTACGACGAGATGGCCGCCCGGCGAGTAATCGCCGAACAATACCTTCGCCAGAGCCGTCCCTTCATCCTGGGAGGCGTGCGTCATATGCAGGATCGCGGGAATATTGGCCTGGGTCCAGTTAATGGCGAACGGGAAGCTGGAAACGAGGATGACGACCGTCTTCGGATTCGCGCTGTAGACCTGCTTGATGAGCTGTTCCTGATACAGTTCGATGGTTTCGCGGTCCCGGCCTTCGCGGCCGTCGCTGGGCACGGTGCAGGGCAACGTGACGCCGCCGCCCTCGGAGGAGCTGTACCAGTCATGCCGCATGTCGGGACCGCAGGTGGGGTCGTTGCCGACTACAACGACGGCGACATCGGACTGCCGCGCTGCGTTCACCGCAGCGTTGCCCAGTTCTTCGGCAGCGTAGTTGATGGTGACATGGGGACCCAGTTCCTCCTTGATGCCCTGCAAAGGCGTGACGGCATAAGGAGGCGTGCCACCATACCAATCCCAGTGGACGGAGTCGGCGAGCGGGCCAATAACGGCAATGGATTTGAGAGACTTCTTGTCGAGCGGCAGAAAGTTCTTGTCGTTCTTTAGAAGGACGACGGATTCCAGGGCTATCTGACGGGAAACGTCGCGATCCTTATCGGTGTTCCAAGGCTCTGGCGAGTCTTTGATCTTGGAGTACGGAACCATGTCCGGCGGATCGAGCAGCCCCAGCTTAACGGCGACGCGGAACTTGAGGCGCAGCGCGGCGTCGATGTCCGCCTCAGTGAGGGAGCCGTCTTTGAGAGCGGCTTTGGTTTCGTCGGCATACTTGTCGAGGAACTGGTTGATGCCGGCTTTTAAGCATGCGACGACGGCTGCTTCCTGGTTGGCGAAGAGATGGCGCGAATCGACGAGGATCTTAACGGCGCCGCCATCGCTGGAGAGTACATCGACGCCCCATTTGTCACGAAGGATGCTGAGCAGGATGGGATTGACGGCCATGGCCGTGCCGTTCCAGGCGTTGTAC
>Ga0070761_10000356_pt1 | contig 30348 bp, 24 predicted proteins | sample HubBroMetageREF1_FD_66724 | JGI IMG/M metagenome (GOLD analysis project Ga0070761, IMG submission 66724) | Reference soil microbial communities from the Hubbard Brook experimental Forest, New Hampshire, USA - Hubbard Brook CCASE Soil... | ecosystem: Environmental > Terrestrial > Soil >... | reverse complement strand
CGAAGCGATAACCATGGCCTATCACCGCTACCACGGCCTCGATACTCGAATCGTTCGAATCTTCAACACCTACGGCCCGAGGATGCGTTTGAATGACGGGCGCGCGCTGCCGAATTTCCTGTATCAGGCGCTTACCGGAGAACCCATCACCGTCTACGGCGACGGAAAGCAAACGCGCAGCTTTTGCTATGTGTCCGATTTGATCGAGGGAATCTACCGCCTGTTCGAATCGAAAGAACATGAGCCGGTGAACGTCGGCAACCCGCACGAAATCACGATTCTGGAGTTCGCGGAACGAGTGCGAGCGCTCGTCGGTTCGAAGACGTCCATTGTTTTCCGTCCCCTTCCGCAGGACGACCCGAAGCAGCGGTGCCCTGATATCACCAAGGCGAAACGAATTCTAAAGTGGGAACCCAAGATCGATCTCGAGCAAGGCCTCGGCCTGACGTATGAATACTTCCGGGAGAGAGTTTCAGCGGGAAACCGCGCCAGCTGACTTCAAACGTCCGCGTAGGGTGTCCGACGTTCATTTGCGAAGCGACGTCTGGTCCTCGGGGGCTAAAGCCCCTTTAATTTTTTTGTAGGGCCTCTTTCGGGTGGCCTGAAGGCCACCCTCCCCGGACTGAAAGTCCGGGGCTGACACAATACCGAGTTGTCAGTCTGGGCGGCCGAGCGAGTAATACTCGAATCCAAGAGCTTTCATTTCTTTAGGTGACAGAAGATTTCGGCCGTCCAGAATCAACGGCCGCGCCATCGCGTCTCGCATCCGCTCCCAGTCGAGCTCGCGAAATTCGGGCCATTCCGTCGCAATCAGCAGAGCTTCCGATTCGGTGGCCACGTCGTACGAATTCTTGGCGTATTCCACCTGCGGTAGCACGGCACGAGCTTTCTCCATGGCTTCGGGATCGTAAGCGCGGACGTGCGCGCCTTCGGCAAGGAGCTGATGAATGAGGTCGATCGCAGGCGCAAAACGGATATCGTCCGTATTCGGTTTGAACGCGAGCCCGAGGACGCCGATCTTCTTACCCTTGATAACCCACAACGCGCGGCGAATTTTCTCGAAGAATCGCTCAACGCGCCTGCGGTTGATTTTTTCGGCCTCCTTCAACATCGTGAAATCGACGCCGGATCGCTCGGCGAGGTGCACGAAAGCCTGCAGGTCCTTGGGCAGGCAAAAACCCCCGAATCCAAGTCCCGCGCTCAGAAATGACGGGCCAATTCGCGGGTCCATGCCGACGGCGCGAACCACTTCCTGAATGTCAGCGCCCAATTTCTCCGCCAGGTCCGCCACCATGTTGGCGTAAGAAATCTTGAGGGCGAGGAACGAGTTGGAGGCGTGCTTGATGAGTTCGGCGCTGTTGATCGTGGTCACGAGCCACTGTGGCGCGGTGGCGTCTGGACATGCCGGCGAGTGCACAGGACACTTGAATTTGCGTTCGAGCACCGGCCGATAGATTTCCTTCATCTGCTGCTCGGCTATTTCGTCCTCGACGCCTACGACGATCCTGTCGGGATGCAGAAAGTCGGCGACGGCCGTGCCCTCGCGGAGAAATTCCGGGTTGGAGACCACGCGGAAGACCACTCCCGGCTTGCGTCCGTACACGGAGAGAGCGCGCTTGAGCTCTTGTCCTGTGCGGGCCGGGACCGTGCTCTTTTCGATTACTAGTTTCGACGACTGGGCCTCGGTGGCGACGACGCGCGCCACGTGATCGATCGCACTCAAGTCCGCGTCGCCATTGGGCAGGGGAGGCGTTCCGACGCAAATGAAGATGGTGTCTCCCGCAGCAACGGCATCCGCGGGATTGGGACAAAAGCTGAGCCGGCCCGCCTGCCGGGCCTTGGCGATGACGCCTTCCAACCCAGGCTCGTAAATCGGGAGCCGGCCGGATTCGAGAATGTGCAGTTTCGCCGCGTCGTTATCGGTGCACACCACTTCGTGCCCAATTTCTGCCAGGCAGCCGCCCGTGACGAGCCCGACATAACCGGTTCCTATGACGGATATCTTCAATGCCCCTCCGTAAGCGCCCTCCTACGGCAAGCTTCGCGCAAAGCGGGCAGTCTATTCTCGTACACCATGCTTTTCTGGCAAAGCTAATCTGCCGCAGGCGGGACGGAAATATCGGATGCCGATCTCCATCCCAGGTGCTAAAATCGCTGAAAGTTCGATCGTTTTGCGCAGGCACACCGGAGAGCAGGCGTGGAAATTCTTTGGCCAGCCGCGGGCATCTGTCTGATCGTCTGCGTGGTTTTCTATGCCCTCGCGAACCACTGGCACCGCCTTCTGCGGAACCAGACCTGGATGGTTCGCAAGCTCGCCGAGCGTGTGCAAGTCCTTGAAGAAATGAAAGATCCGCAGTTCCGGCGACGAATTGGCGAATCGGCGCCTCCTCCTCTCGAACAGGTGTTCACGTTCTCATTCCGGCTGAGCGACCGCTTTTGGCGGAATACATTGGATCTGACCGACGAAGATCGGGATTTCATTCGCACGTACGGGAGCTTCGTCGGCTCGGTGAAACTCGAATGCTGGCGGAGCCATTCGGTGGCCACCGTTACGGAAGTGACGCCGGAAAGCAAGACGGCGCGATGGGAAACTCGAGTGCTCGACTTTTATCCGGACGCTGCCAAGGCAGCGGACGCGCTTACGTTGTGGGAATTGCGGCTGGCTCCTCAAAACGGGTCGGCAGCGCGCCCTCCCTCGCTGGAACTGCTTCTTCGCCGAAATGCGTTGGAGCTATGCGGGCGTTTCCCCGATGCCGCGCCAGTAGATGGGAACGCCGAAGAAATGCAAAATGAGGAAGCTACAATCTTCCGCGTTCCATTGGATCCGGTTCAATTGACGGAATTCAGAGGTCAGGATCCGGCCGAGGACGTGAGCGGCGGAAACGGGCATGGCTCGAATGGTTTCGACTCCGGCGCCAGCTCATGGCGAGCCTTCTACTCGTTCGTCGACGAGAAGATGGGATTCGAGTGGCAACTCAGGTGTCGCGACCTGGGCAAAAAGGCGGAGTGGGAGCGGTGGAAGATTCTGGAACCAAACGCAGGGCCTTCGATTCGCGTGGAGTAGGAGCGACAGGTGCTGCAACTCACGTTCGCGGCGAACGTGGGCGAACTGTAAGACCTGCCCAAGCGTTCATTAGACCCATCATTTCGCGAACTACCGCATAGGCGTCGTGGGTGTTTCGCCACCAGTGGTCACGATCGAAGGGATCCTCCGCGGCTGCCTCGACAGTTGCGATCTGATTCGATGCCGCGAGCCTGGACCAGAGAGTTCTGACTCGCCGAGTATGCTGGGCCGAAGTAACGATGATGACGTGAGATTTGTGTGAGGCCTGCATTTCCCGCGCAATCTCTTCGATTTCTTCTTCAGTGTTAATGACCGCATCAGGCAAGATGCGAATCGCGCTGGCAGGGACCCCTTGGTGTATCAGGACCTGACGGCTGTATTCCTCCTCACCGACAAACCGAATGCCCATCTCAGATAGTTCGGCTTCAGGACTGTCTGGGGGAGTGACCCAAACCTCGGGAGCATATCCCGCACGGTACAAGTCGGCTGCGCCTTCCGCGCGCTGGGGCATGCTTCCGCTAAGGACGACGATGGCGTCCGCCGCCACAAGCGGGTCCTCTCGCACAAGCCATCGTCCGGCGCCTCGGAATGCAGTCACTCCCACAGCAAGCGCGAGAATGGCGAGAAGAATGATGAGTCGCCGGGTTGTGACGAAGCGTTTGCGCTCCATGGCGGGAGAACTCCGGACAGGCAGGTCAATCCCTGGCGCGCTGAAACCAGGACTGGCCCATCAAAAGACCACGAAGAGCCAAGAGGATCAAACGGGGTTGTCGCAGGCCGATGCGCCACAGAATCTTCCAGGCTTCATCGCGGGAATATTGGCAGAGCGGCTGTTTCGCGGAGTCGTTCAACAGGTCTACGAGGCGGCTGTAGTCAGCCTGCTGGAAATCATGAAGCGAGCGCCGGAGCAGCAGATGCAGATTGAGCTCGCGGCGCAGGGTTCGCAATTCCCGGCTCGTTCCGCCGTTCAAGATCGCGTCTGTAACTCCAATCGCTCCGCGAAACCCGGTGACGATGCCGCCCACGGTGGTCACCTTTACCTGGCCTGCTGCGTCGCCGACCAGATAGACGAAACTCTCGCCGATCTTGCGTTGCACCGGAACCCACCTTGAATAGAGAGGGATTCGCGCGCCCTGGAATTCGATGGGCTCGAGCTTTCGCTTTTCGAGGAACCGTTCCAGAAGAAGCCGGGTGTCCGCGCCCGTTTCGCCGATCAGGCCAAGCGCGCCCGTCGTGGGGGATTCTGGAATAAGCCAGTAGAAATAGGGAGTGTCCTGCGGGATAAACCAGACGCGAGCCGTATTCGGCGGCATGTCCATTGGCAAAGGGACGATGGCCTGGACGAGCGGGACCGTTTCGAGCGGCGCCCAGCCTGCGGCCTTGGCAACGCGACTCGACGCACCGTCTCCGCCAATTACCGTACCGGCGTGAATCTCTTCCTTATTTCCGTCGGAGCAGCGCTCCACTTCCAGGACGAGTCCTCTTCCGTTCGGATGCAGCGCGTGGAAACGACGCCCTAACTCAACAGCCGCTCCCGCCTGCTGTGCTTCTTCCGCCAGAGCCTGAATCAGCGTGCGGCGCTCGATAATCAGATCGGGCTCTTTGAGCGCGATTGTGGCGGCGCGTCCGTCGGTGAATAACTCAAAGCGCCGAATCTCGTTGACGACGCTGCGGTCGGCGGCCTGGCCCAGCAAATTCCGCATGCGGTGCGTGACGATCAGCGTGCGAGCCGCAGGTTCCATCGTCTCGATGCGCTCGAACACACGGACGGGAAGGCCCTTTCGAGCCAGTATGGAAGCCGCGAAGAGTCCCGCAGCAGACCCGCCCACTACCGCGACCTGGTTATTTGTGCGTGGAGACGAAGCGAGAGCGGTCTTTGTGTCGTGTCTTTCTGACGCCATCTTTATCCGTGACAGCTCTACTCACCGTCAATTTCTCTTTGCGAATTCGATTCAAAGCGTCCCGCGGTCCTCACCCCAAAGAGCCGGCGGTCCCCCGTAGGTCCATAGAAATACTCGGGGCCGGAAGTATATCCCACAGCCCTCGTTTCCACAAAAACGGACAGCCTCAAAGATCAAGTGGCGGAGGAAGACTTCTGCAATTTCGCTTGACGTTCGTAGGGTGCTGCCTCAAGGAAGAAGACCGCCAGGGATCCGAAGACCACCAAGGCCAGGACAAACGCGTATCCGGTCCATGGCGAAAGCCGAGGAAGCAGGAGCGCCGAAATCCCAAACACAACTGCCAGACAATAGAGGACGAGCACAGCGCCGCGATGACCCAGCCCCAGATTCGACAACCGGTGCGCGGTGTGGTCTTTTCCGGGAGAAGTGAAGGGGAGCAGCCCCCGCCGCGCCCGGGAGATCGAGACCAGCGTGGTGTCGAAGATCGGCACTCCCAAAATCAGGACGGGAACCAGCCAATCGGCCGGAAACTGAGCGCCCTCGGGACGGATTTTGAGGCCCAACGTGGCCATCAAGAACCCGAGAAACATCGCTCCGCCGTCACCCATGAAAATCTTCGCCGGGTTGAAATTCCAGCGCAGAAAGCCCAGCGCGGCGCCCAACGCGGCGGCTCCCAGGGTGCGGACCATGGTTTGTCCGTTGAGACTGGCTGAGATAATGAAGAAGGCCGAGGCCACGGCCGCGATTCCTGCGCACAGGCCGTCCATGTGATCAAGGATGCTGAAGGATGCCGTAATGCCCACCACCCACAGGACCGTAAGGAAGACGTCCAAAATCGTCCCGAGGATTCCCGGCAACAATCGCGAGAACAGCTGTGCGCGAATCCCCGTGGCCACCAGAAACAAAGCGGCGATGGGCATGCCAACGAAGAGCTTCACTTGATGATGCAGAAGACCGCCGTCGTCGAGCACGCCGACGGTGGCGACGAGTGTGGCACCGGCGAGGATTCCGACGATTTGCTGCTGCGGAGCCGCGTGAAGCGTCAAAAGAATCGCGAGGACGAAGCCAAGATAGATTGCAATTCCGCCGAGGAGCGGGATGGGCTTCACGTGCACCTTCCGCGGTCCCGGCAGATCCACCATGCCGTAACGCAGAGCGAGCCAGCGCACCGGAACGGTGAAAGCAAGCGATGCGAGCAGCGCGATTGCGAAGGCAATCAGATCAGCCGGAAGGTGCATCCTGATTCGTCCTCTTCAGCGAGCCGTCAGCATCGTTTCGAGCACATCGCGAACTTCTTCTTTTTGTTTGGTTGCGAAGTACCAGTCCATCGTCTTGCGAAGACCTTCGCGGAAAGGAGTTTTCGGTTCCCAGCCGAGGAGTTTCTTGGCGAGGCGGTTGTCCGCGACCCGGTTGATCGGTCCCGTCGGCATGTCACGGCGCAGGCGGATTTGGGGTTTGTAGCCCGCCCTCTCGGTGACCATGTGAACGGCGTCGAGCACGGTCACGCGCTCCATGGTGCCGAGATTCACCGCTGTGCCGTCGTTGATTTTTTCCGCGGCGAGAATGGTCCCGCTGACGATGTCTTCGACGTAAGTCCAATTGCGAATCTGCGTGCCGTCGCCCCAGACCTCGAACGGGTCCTGGCGCACGAAAGCGCGCGCGATCATGGCGATGACTGCGTGATTTTCCACCCCTCGAGGGCCGTATACGGTGAAGTAGCGGCAGGAAGCCGCGCCCAGCTTGTGTTCGCGATGGTACGACTGCAAGGTCATCTCGGCCATGAGTTTCGCCCAGCCGTACATGTTGTCGGCGTCGTGCGGCGGCTTGACGTCTTCTTCCCGAAGGTAGATTTCTTTCTTGGGGTCCGTCTGCATGTAATTCGGATAAACACATCCCGAGGAAGCGTAGACGACCTTCTCGACTCCTGCCTTGACCGCTTCCCAGAACACAAGTCCGTCGAGAAAGAGATTTGACGCCGGGCCCGCCTGGTGCAAATCCACGTAACCGCGGCCGCCGTGGTCTGCAGCCAGGTGAAAAACCACCTGAATGCCCTTCATCGCTGCGCGCGTCACTCCGGGCTCCCGCAGATCGGCTTCCACCAGGCTGACGCGGCCGCTCTTCAGGTGGGATTCAAGGTTGCTGACTTTGCCGCTGGTGAGATCATCGACGACGTGCACTTTGGCGCCGCGTTCGACGAGCGCATCCACCAGATGCGAACCGATGAACGAAGTCCCGCCGGTTACAAGAACCTTCCTATTTGTCCAGATGACGCCCTCCACGATTTTCGCCTATTGATTCTTCTATGATTCCGACAAACCTCTGCAGTTCTTTCACTCTAGCATATTTCTCCGCGGCCACACGCGCGCGGCGCCCCATCTCGGCGAGCCGGACGGGCTCGCTGCGAAGCTCGCGAACAGCAGCGGCGACAGCGTCGGGATCGTCGGGATCGGCTACCAATCCGCAGCCGGATTCGCTCACAATTCGGGCGACGTCGCTCCCGGAGGCCGCGACTGCCAGGACAGGGCGGCCCGCAGCGAGAATCGAGTAAAGTTTGCTGGGGACGACAACTCCTTCCAGCCCGCGCCGCACCGTCACGATGTGAACGTCTCCCGCCGCCATTACCTGCGGAATCTCGCTCGCCGGCCGAAACGGGAGGAAACGAACGTTCGGGAGCGCGCTGGCGCGAGATTGCAGGGCAGAACGGTTCGCCCCGTCACCTATGAACACAAATCCTGAATTTTCGTTGCGTAGAATCTCGGCGGCCTCCAGCAATGTGGTCCAGGCGCCATAAAATCCCAGATTGCCCGCATGAACGGCAACAAAAGGGAAGCCGCAGCGAATTTCCTCGACGACCGAATCATTCGGCTGAGGCGCAGAACCGGGAAACGTAGCGCCGTCCCGGACGACGACGACCCGATCGGGTGAAACGCCCTTCGATAGGATGCGATCGCGCATGTCTTCGCCCAGCACGATGATGCGAGTGGCCTTCCGCAGCGCGCGCCGATGCAATTCTTCCCAGCGCTCTACCCAGGAGTTCCGTTTCACGATGTCGCCACCAATTGCCATGTCGGGGTACAAGTCTCGAATGTTGTAAACGAAGGGGCGCCCGGTGATTTCCGCAACGAAAGCGCCGGCGATGCCGGCGACAGGGGGATCGGTCATGGCGAGCACGACGTCGGCCCGAAGAGCGAGCGCTCGAGGAACCGCCAGCGCAAGATACGACAGATAGTTCGACACGCGCTTCCTCATCTCCCTGCGCGGATACGCCGTTGAGCCCACCCGTTCGACCATGACGTTGTTGCGCGTGTCGCGCCGTAGAAATGAATACGGATAAAACTCCTCCGGATCGTAGGAAGGGCGCCCGGCAAGAACGGTCACCTGGTGACGCTCCCCGAGCATTTCGGCCACTTGCAGGGCCATTTTCGCAGTCGCGGACGTGTCTGGCGGGTAGTATTCGTTGAACAGCAGGATGTGCATGCCGTTATATGACGCGATCCGCGGTTCGCTCGGCAGCATCTTTCATCGTCTGAGAAGCGGAGTTCTTTTCGAGGAAGAAGTTCCCGATCACCAGAACGTCCATCTGAGTCCTGCGGAAACAGTCGACGGCTTCTTCGGGGCGGCAAACGATTGGCTCGTTGTCGTTGAAGGAGGTGTTCAGAACAACGGGGACGCCGGTCAAATCGCCAAATGCGCGCAAGAGTTTCCAGTAAAGCGGATTCGCCGTCCGGCTCACAGTTTGCAGCCGCGCGGTCCCGTCCACGTGCGTCGGCGCGGGAATGATGGAACGCTTCTCCGGCCGCACGGGATAGGCGAAGGTCATGAAAGGCGAGGGGTGCGTCTTGACGAAGTAGTCGCCAACGGCTTCTTCCAGGATTGAAGGAGCAAACGGGCGAAAAATTTCGCGGTGTTTGATGCGGCGATTCAACACTTCCTTCATCTCCGGACGCCGCGGATCGGCAAGGATGCTGCGGTTTCCCAGCGCCCGGGGACCCCACTCGGTGGCGCCCTGGTACCAGCCGACAATCTTGCCGGCCGCGATGGATTGCGCGGTGGATTCGAGCAGCGGCGCTTCCTCCATCTCTGTCACGCGAACTTCGCCTCGCTGCGAGTGAGCGTTCTCAATCGCCCCGCGAATCTCGCCGAGAGAAAATTGCGGCCCCCAATATGCATGGCTCATGGCAAATTCGCGCGGCCGGCCGAGGACTGTGTGTTCCACGTGAAATGCGGCGCCAATTGCGAGGCCCGCATCGCCGGCAGCGGGCTGCACATAGACACGCTCAAACGGGGTGTGGTCGAAGATTTTTCCGTTGGCCACACAGTTGAACGCAACTCCGCCTGCGAGGCACAAGGCTTTCTGCCGCGTTTTCCCGGCCAGATCGGTCCAGAGCGAGATCATCACTTCTTCGAGGGCTGCTTGCATGCTCGCGGCTAGGTTGTGATGCCGCTGGCCGAGCGGTTCTCCCTCTTTGCGCGCGGAGCCGAGCCGCTTTTCGAGGTATGGCGAAAACAGACGGCCCAGGACCGGCGTCGCGCCCGAATCGCGCCAGGTCATTTCCGGACCCTGGGTTTGATGAGAGAAGTACTCCAGGCCCAGACGAAACGACATTCCGCGTATGGCGTGCACGATTCGGCGAAACTCGTCGAGAAATTCGGGCTGGCCGTACGCCGCCAGGCCCATCACCTTGTACTCGTCTCCGAACTTCCAGAAGCCCAGATATTGAGTGAGCGCGGTGTAGAACATCCCTAGGGAGTCCGGAAACGTTACTTCGCCGAGAGCGCGCATTCGCGGCCCTTCGCCGATGGCCCACATCGCGCTGGCGAAATCGCCGAGCCCGTCGGCGGAGAGGACGGCCGCATTGTCGTACGGCGACACGAAGTAAGCGCTCGCCATGTGCGCCGTGTGATGTTCCACGCGATGGAACGCCGACTGAATGTTTTCCGGCGCGATATCGAAAGCTTGCGCGATATCTTCGCGGATTCCCGCGAACCGTTTCATTACACGCGCGCGGTCTAGCGCGAAACGCGGCATACGAATTGCGTAGCGGAGTTTGGTGCCGAGGCGAGCCCAAGGGTCGCGAGGCACCGCGATGTGATCCACATCGGCCAGTTTCGCTCCCGCTGCGTCCAGGCAAAACTGGATCGCTTTCGCAGGCAGCCCGGCGGCGTACTTTACGCGGTTCAGGCGTTCCTCTTCGACCGCGGCCACCAGACGCCCGTCCACCACGATCGCGGCGGAAGCGTTCGCGTGGTAGGCGTTGATTCCCAGGATGATCATCTTGAGCCGGTGCCCTTTGAGTTGTCGCGCATCGGTTAGGCCGCAGTTACCGCCGGCGTGTTCGATCGTTCGGTTCTACCGATTGAGTCGGCTTTGAGATTCCGCTTCGCCCATTCGTTCAAAACGTAGAGACTCCACGGACGCGACCAGGTTGTGCGGCCGCCGAGGAAATCTCTCCAGACCCCATGCGCAAAGTGAGCGTCAATGTGCGGTTCGAGCGCGGGCGACCAGTCGGCCAGACTTGCCACCACGCGTTCGCCGAGCTTTCCGCGCAACCAGATTTCCCACGGGAACGTGAATGTGCGCTTCGCTTGCCTGGCAATTTCTTTCGGCAACAAATCGCCGAGCGCTTCCACAAGCAAGGCTTTAGGGCGAGAAGGATTGTGTTTGGCGGATTCCGGAAGCGAAAGCACGCACTCGACCAGAGCGGTGTCGAGGAAAGGGACGCGCACCTCAAGCGATTGGCTCATGCTCATCGCGTCGGTATCGCGCAGCAGCGTGCTGAGCAAATAGGAACGAAGCTCGAGCCACGAAACAGCCGTGAACGGATCCGCTTCCCGGGCCTGCTGGGAAGCGGCCGCTAGCCAGCGCGCCCAGGGCAGCGATTCCCAGTCCGCCGCGTTTAGATGCACCCGAGAAGCCACGGTTTGCGGGGTGAAGAGTGAGCGAGTGAAGAAATATGGGTGCGGGAGCAAGTCGGGGTCAAGCCACGCCGCGGACGCTTTGCGAACGGCGTCGCGCGAGCCTCGAGAGGACCTCGAATGCTTGACACGGTTTGCGACGAACGCGCGAACCGAGCGCGGCAGAATACGCGCGGCTTTCATCAAACGGGCGACCTTGCGAGTTGCCGCGAAAGTGGCGTAGCCGCCGAAAAGTTCGTCGCTTCCGAGTCCTGAAAGCGCCACTTTCAATCCCGCCTGCCTGGCTGCCCAGGAAACAAAGTATGTGTTCACGCCATCCATCGTAGGCTGATCGAAAGCAGCGATAGCTTCGTCGAGCCGCGAGACCATCTCCTGCTCGGAAATCGAAACTTCAGAATGATTCGTGCCCAGCGCCTTGGCTGTTTGACGAGCGATATCGGCCTCGCTGAATTCTGCCTCCGGAAACGCGACCGTGAAAGTGTGAATCCCCTTTTGCGCGCGGCTCGCGAGCGTCGCGATCGCAGTGGAATCGATGCCGCTGCTGAGAAAGACACCCACGGGAACGTCCGCGACGAGGTGGCTTTCCACCGCGTGCTCGAGAAGCGTGCGAACCTGTTGCGCCGGCGCCGATCCTGATATCGATGCGCCGTTAGGCGAGGAACTCGCGTCTGCCCGATGCTTCGAGCCCAATTCAGGCTTCCAATACGGCTTCGGCTCGACCGCGCCGATGTGCTCCTCGGTCGAAATTGTGAGAGCGTGGCCGGGCGGAAGCGAAAGAACATTTTCAACGAAGGTAGTAGGCTCGGCGACCGAGCCGAAAAGCAAATACGATGGCACGGCCGCTGCCGAGATTCTGGGTGGAATGCGCCCGCTGGCGATCAGCGCTCGCACTTCCGAGGCAAAATAAAAATGGCCGTCCTGGATGGCGTAATACAGCGGCTTGATCCCGAGCCTGTCGCGAGCGATGGAAACTCTGGCAGGGCGAGTGCCGCGACCTTGAGGGAACTCCACGACCGCGAATGCAAACATGCCATCCAGACGTTGCACGCAATCGGCGTCCCAGGCTTCGTAAGCGTGAACGATTACTTCCGTGTCCGACTGGGTTCGGAACCGGTGTCCCATCGATTCCAGTTTCGACCGCAGGGCGCGAAAATTATAGATTTCGCCGTTAAACACCACCGCGAGCGTACCTGTCTCGTTCCAAATGGGCTGATTCCCGCCGGGCAAGTCGATGATGCTGAGGCGACGGACTCCCACCGCCACGCGCGGCGAGATCAGGAGGCCCTCTTCATCAGGGCCACGGTGGACGATAGAAGAGAGCATCCGGCGAACGATGAGTTCGCTGGTCTCTTTCGATTCGATTCCGACGATCCCGCAGATTCCGCACATGAGTCAGCTCGTCGTGTCGAGGAAGGCCTGGCAAGCGCGGCGAAGCTGGGCGCGAACACGCACGGAGCGGATACCCAGGCGCCTCTCTCCGTACCACCGCAACGACACGCGCAGCAAGCCCAGGAACAGAACAATTACAATCACGGCCACCATCGCGGCCAGAGACTCACGCTCAACGAGCAAGCTGACAGTGGTCGAGTCCTCCCAGCCAGGGAGCAGGAAATCCAGCGTCTTTCGCAAAGGCGTGCCAATCAGGTAGAGCCGCGCGAGGCGTACGTGAGCTGTGCGCTCAAAACTGTAGGCGGGGTCGTACTTTGGGATGCTTACGATCGCAGCTGAAAAAATCGCGGGGTTGGTCAGTTCCTCGCGCGTCAAAGGTGCGCCATCGGGACCGCGCAGGATCATTCGAAAAACGGGATCGACGACGATCCAGCGGCCATTCACCAGCACTTCGGCGTCGACGTGCTTGGCAGAGTTGCGCGCGTCCAGCAGCAGAATCCTCCGAGCGGCGAGATTGCCGCTGTCGGCCAGGTTGATGAACGCATTTGTGGCCGTCCCGCAGACGCGGAGGAGGGAATTGTAATTGAGGGTATCCGTGGGATCGCGATCGGGACTCGAACCCGAGCGAAATGCCTGGAGACGCGCCGGGCCGTTGGTCATCCAGTCCAGGATGGACTGGATTTTTTGCTCGGGCGCGGCGGCAGCGGGTATGATCGCGTCGGAAAAGCCTTTGAGGTACTTGCGTGTGGAGTATTCCCACACTGCGGCGTAAATGGCCGCAGCGATCGAGAGTATGAGAAGAAGGTTCGCGGAGTACCACACTGCCAGGAAGATTCGATGGTGTTCCTGGCGCCCGGCGGCAGACCAGTCAGACGCGGTTTCGCGAGAAACTTCCGCAGTCTGCGGGGACGAGAGTGTGGCATCCCCGGCTTTCATGAACTGCTCGCTCCTCATGCCTGTTCCCGCCTGCGAGTGATCAACGTTCTCCTGCCGACACGCGGTGTAGATGGAAAGCCTTCCTGATTAAGCCTCAGGCGAGCGCCTCCTCGAGCGGCTGGTCCGAAAGACACAGCCGATAGAGCCGCTCGGTTTCGTCGAGGGGCGCCTCCCACGAGAGTGCGTCAGCCATTGGAAGACAACCTTTTCGGCAAAGCCGATGGAAATCGGCGTCTTCCAGAATTCGCCCGAGCGCGCGCTCGAGTTCGAGCGCGTCATGCGGAATCACAAGCCCGGCCGCTCCCACAAGAGGAGCAATGCCGCATCGGTCCGTGACTATAACCGGTGTGCCACAAACCGCTGATTCCGCTGCCGTGTTGCCGAAGTTCTCGTTCTGCGAAGGCAAGACGAACACGTCGGCGTCACGGTAGGCCTGCCACTTTTCTTCGTCATAGAGCGGGCCGACGAACAACGCGCTCGGCCCGAGTCCGAGCCTGGAGGCGAGCTCTTTCAGCCGAGAAGCAAATCCGTCGTGCTCATCCGGTCCGGCAATCACCAGCACTGAGTTCCGCCCCAGGGAACTCTTCGACCGCCAGTTCGCGAACGCTTCCAGCAACAGCTCAGGACTCTTTTTTGATACCAAGCGGCCCAGGAAGAGAACCAGTTTGCTCTGCTCCGCAATGTCCCACTTCTTGCGAAATTCTCGGCGTGGCGGAACGATTTCTGGGCCATCGATTCCATTTCGCCGGACGACAACGCGGGACGAATCGATGCCGCCATCGATCAACTCCCGGCGCTCCTGCTCAGACGTGGCCACCAGGAACCGCGCTCCCTTGACCATCGGACTACCTAGTATTCGGTGATACAGGCGTTTCAGTTCCAGATTCCGAACGATAGGACGGTACATGCCCATTGGCTCGAGGACGTAAGGAATTCCCTGGCGACGACAAAAATAGCTCACCACCGGCCCCAGCAAATCGTACAGACCAAAAAAATGAACCACGTCGAAACGTTTGAGGGAAGTCCGCGAGAATCCTATCACAGCGGGGTTAATTGTGAGGGCCCGATAGCGGGCGAAAGTAGGGAGATAGATTGTTTCGACGCCGTCGCTTCGGGAGCGCCAGCCCCACGGGGAATGGCTGATGCCCGGATCTGCGCCGTTGCGGCTTCGAAATCCGAGATCAGCCGTTAGCACGGTGACTTCATGCCCGCGCTTTACCAGGCCTCGAGCGAGCGAGCGCACTTTGAACACGGGCCCGCCCCGCTCTTGAAAAGGGAAATAGGATTGAACTGTCCCTAGGACACGCATTCGCCTGGAGGTGTCGGGGTCAAAAATCCGGTTTCCGACGTGGACTGGGATGCCCCGCCGAGAAGGATACCAGAAACAATGGACTTACGAATTGTCTCATTCGAGTCCACAACTGTGGAGAATGGCTTCGAGTTCGCCGCAAAAACCCTCGAACCGGTATTTCGCGCGCACGATTTCCGCGCCTCGTCTGCCGAGCTCAATGCAAAGGCCCTTGTTGGTGACCAGGCGCTGAAGCGCACTGGTAAGCTGCTCTTTATCACCGGGCGAAACGAGGAACCCGTTCTTGCCGTCTTCCACAACATCCGGAATGCCGCCGGCCGCGGCGCCAATAAGCGGTTTTGCGAACGCCATCGCCTCCAGGAACACCAGGCCCAATCCCTCGCCGGTGCTCGGCATCGCGAACACGTCTGCTTTCGCATAGCAGGCCGCAATCTCCCCGCGCGAGAGATTGTCGAAAAAGCGAACCTGGCCGGCAACACCGAGATCGGCCGCGAGTTTGACGTGCCGGGCAAGATCGTCACCGCCTCCGATAACCACCAGGTGCAAACCCGGAACCTGAGTGCGAAGTTGTGCGGCAGCCTCGATAAGCCGGTCGACGCCTTTGTATCGCTCGGAGGCCGCCAGTCTGGCGACGGCGAGCACGACGACCCCCGTCGGGAAGCTTGCCGGCAGAGGAAGCTTCTCGCTCCGGTCGGCCATCCTTAGAACGTCCGGGTTCAGCGGCCAGGGTAGTAACTGGATTCTGTTTTTCGGAGCGCCCTGCGCCTCTGCGATCTTGCCAACCGTGTATCGGCTGGGCGCCAGAAAAACATTGGACCTGAGAAACGCGAGCCGCCGGAACCATGGCAAGGGGCTCCAAGCCTCGACGCCGTGTGAGATCGTGATCATTTTGACGCCCGGCGCCAGCAGCGTGATTTGTGCGACAGGTACGGCCAGGTGAGGATGAGCGGCCAGCACGATGCGCGTTCCTCCTCGCGCCTTCCGCAACGCGGCAACCGCGAAGCCTACTTTGGAGCGGCCAAAGCCTTGAAAGGGAATCTTGGGTTCCGTCGAGGGCAGCACGTGCGAACCGGACGGATCGTTCAGAGCCAGGAACTCCGCGGACCATCCGTGTCGCGACGCTACGCCATCAAGCGCGATGGCGGTCAGCCGCCCCGCTTCCTGAATGCCCCCGACGCCGAGGAGTTCAGAAAAGAGCGCAACAATGCGTCGCGGCGGACGCTTGCCTGATTTAGTGGTCATCGCACTGCGAGGGTTCCTGAATTGTCATAATTCCTGCGGAAGTTTTGGGGGCGTCACTTTGGCTTTTCGGTGCAGCGTTTCCTCAAATACAGCGTTTAATTCCCGGGCGTTACGCTCCCAAGTGAATTCGCGTGCGGTTCGCGCAGCGTTCGCGCCGATCCCCGCGCGGAAATCCTTGTCCTCGTACAGTTGCCGAATCATGCGCGACAGCGAGGCCGCATCTGTGGCGTCTTCCAGGATCAATCCGTTGACCCCGTGCTTGATGATCTCAGAAGTGCCGTTTGAGGAAGATACGATCACTGGCAGGCCGCACGATAGTGCTTCTGCCGGCGGCAGAGCAAAAGTGTCTCGTGTCGACGGGCCGGCGTAGACGTCAGCTGCCGCATAGGAAAAGTCGACATCGTCACGCGGCGCCAGGAATCGAACCCGGCCTTGCAAACCCTTCTCCTCGACCATTGCGCGGTAGTCTTCCGGGTTCTCCCGCCCAACCGCCAGGAGGTCGACCGGCAAGTCAGGCACTGACTGCAGCGCTTCGAGAAGAACAGGAAGACCTTTGTTAACCCAGTGATTGCCGATCAGCAGAATGACGAATCGTTCGTCCGAATAGCCAAGCTCGTTTCGCGCTTTGCTGCGAGCAGCAGAACGCCTTTCGGGAGAGAAGGTTTGATGGTCGAGTCCGAGATAAACCACAAAACACGACTCTTCGCGTCCGTAGTGCTCTTTCAGCTCGGCGGCAGTCCTTTGCGCGATTAGGAGGAGGATCGTCTCCGGGTTGCGGTAAATACGGCGCTCAAGGATGGCTATCAAGCCGTAGTACAGCCTTCGATGCAAAAGCTGCGGCCATCGCGAGATCGGATTCCCAGTGAACTTCAGTGTGTCCGCCAATTGTCGCGAGTATTCGGCGAACACGATGTAAACCGACACCAGGTCCGCATCGAGGCAATTGACGCCGGGACTAAAGATCAAGTCCGGCCGGATTCCGCGAAAAAGCCGGTCCCAGCTTCTCCACACATGGTTCGCGGCGAACCACCAAATGTAGTTCAAGAGGTGGGGTCCCGGAAGTTCCGGAATCCGATGCCACGTTATCTTCGAGAGGTCGAGATCTTCCACGCGCTGGCTATAGATGTGAATATCGAAATCGTCCGTGACACGCGAGATCCACTCGACGACCGGCCGCTCGGTGCCGTGGCGCTTATCGAGGAACGGCGAGATGACAATGAGACGCGGCTTTACTTTTGCGGACAAGAAATTGGGCTCCTGACCCCACTTACTCCCGCCTTACGCCTGCTGGTCCACCGCGAAGGCCGCCTTAGAACCGTAATCGAGTCCTCCTGATGGGACGCGTTGAAGCAACGGCAGGCGCCTGCGGGCTGGCGAGCACATCGGGCAGGCGGAAAAGAATGCCGACCAGCAGCCACAAGTACGCGTTGCAGATATAGTTCTGATAGGCAGAGAGTCCGCCATATGTGAATGGGTACAGCAGAAGAAAGGCAAACCAGAAAATCGCGAATGCGATGGGGAAAAGGCGTGTTTCGCGCATCTGGCGAACGATCTTCCAAGAGAAATACAGGAGCGATCCCGTCCAAAGCAGCCAAAGAAATGGGGCTACGATTCCCAGCTCGATGATGAGGACTCCGTAGCCTTCTTCTACCCAAAGGCCTGGCAACGGCTGATGGACCAGCTTTGCGACGTACTGTGAGCCCAGGGAAGCGACGCCGATTCCGTTCCCGAGGATCCAGTTGGGTTCGCCAAAGACGCCCATGAGGCTCTGAATCGGGTAGTCCCAGGACCGAGTGCCCACCTCATATGCCGAACTATTTGGCGAAAGTGTTTCGGCATAGAAGGCGAGGCGCGATGCCGCCTCATCGGGGAAGAGCAAGAGAACAGCGGCAAGCCCCAGAGCTCCAACAATGAAAGAACGACGGACCGCTTTCACCAGGCGGTGAGCCTGCCTCCAGCGCCATGGTGCGCCCCACAAGAATCCAACAGCGAGAACGAGCGCGCTGGCTGCCACGTACAAGACCGCCCCTCGAGAGCCACTGAACAATGCGGCTCCGCCCAGAACTGCAACCGCCGTAAAGACGATTTTGCGGCTCCGAGACCCCTGAAGAAGCAAATACCCAGCGCTACCCAGGACGACGATAAAGGCAACGATCAGGTAGACAGCGAAGCGCCCTGTACTGACGAAAACGGAATCCGGAAGATTGAAAACCTGGTTCGTGAGAGGCGTTACTTTGTTGAGATCGCCCAGATCTTGAAGCTCCGGCGCAAGTACCGTCGGATTCAGGAGGCTGTTGCCAACGATGGCTTGAGCGATGCCAAGGCCCCCGATCACGATGGCCAGAACTGCATTGGCGACAAGGAATTTCCGCAGGTCATTGTCGGTGCGGATCAATGCGTAGCCCACCCACATGAGCGGAATATAAAAGAAATACACCTTGAACCCCAAAAGGCCATAAAGAATATGCGGAGAGTTTTGATTGAAGACCTGAACCGTTCCCAGCCATACGAAAATCGCCAGCGGGATCAAAAACGGCGGACGAAACGACTTTTCTTTCCCGCGGCGTATCTCCGCGAAAAGAGAAACGTAGATCAAAGCAGCGAGCACATCCTTGCCAAAGAAGAGCGCGAGCCCGTTTCCCATATACTTCCGGGCAAGATCCTCGAAGAGCAGCCACACAAGAAACAGGTAGAATCCAGAACGCCAGTTCCTCAGGATCGTGAAGCCAATCACGCAGGCGGCAAATCCCAGCCCCGCAAACTCCAGCGTACTCATGTCTCCTGCTGCAATCTTGCCTCCGGCCTGCCAAGCCGCCCAAATGCCGAAGAGGAATATGGATATCCCGATCAGCGCCTGGTTCCTCATGGCCGGGATGCGATTGCTAAACATTGCTACTGTTCCATCATCCTGGAGTTACGCTGCCATCTGGCGAGTATGTGGGTGGTGTAAAGGGCCTCACTTAGTCTCTGCAGCTCGTATCCTGATTTCTCGAGGTCGGCAACCGCCGGATGGAGTCCGTGTTCGTTTTCCAAGTTATGGAGCTCAATGACCATGGTCGGATGGAACGTGTCGAGCGTCCGTTGTGCGCCTCTCAAGACATCGTCTTCGGCGCCTTCGACATCGATTTTTATGAAATCGACTCTGGTTTCGTTTTGAAAAACGTAGTCATCCAACGAAGTTGCTGGAACCAATGTCGTGCCCCGGTCATCTTCGTCTTGGAATGGCCCTGCTAGCAGCGGAGACTCTAAACCGGGAACGTCAAGCCTGAATTCGCCTGATTGCGAACTCACGGCCAGGCGCTCGACAGTTACGTTTTCTATCGAATTCAATCTAACGTTCTGTTCCAACATGCGAAAATTAGCGGGCAGCGGCTCGAACGCGATCACCCTTCCCTTCGGTCCCACTAATTGGGACAGCAGCAACGTAAAGAAACCGCCGTATGACCCTAGGTCCAAGGCCGTCATGCCGGGCGAGACTGATTTGGAAATGACGTTAACGACTTCGGGTTCCCAGGTTCCATAGGCGAAGCTACGGTCCTTGTTCCAATCTAGCATCATGCGGTAGCCATCAAGCGCTCCAGTACACTCCAAAACGAGGTATCTCTGTCCAGGAAGGCGGTTCAGGATCCTATGGATTGAGGTCGCAAACTGGCTAGGTGCACCTCGTCTGCCGCGCAATGCGAGTTGCACCTTTTGCGGGACAAACTTAATCACCGTGGCAACTAGTCTCTGCAAGTCTAATTTCATCTGGCTCACTGCTCGCGCCGCCACTTGGAGAATCAGTTCGCACGTCGCTGCCGAACGAGCTTAACGTGAAATCGCTTCTCGATACACGGAAACGTGGTCTCGCCGCCTATGCCTGCTTTTTCGCCACAACCACGACGTTGTCGCTGAATCGAAGTCCTCGAAGCAGCCCAAAACTAATTCGTTGCCAGCTCATGACCGGTTTTCCGGGGATGCCGCCCTCGTCGGTGAAGTAAAACTCCGGAGCGGGAAACTGTGCTTCCCGAAAAATGCGCGTGAAGTCCTTGCGGAGGAGAGCCGTGATGTGCGCGGGATAGCACGAATCGGCGAAAGCCACGTAGTGCCCCCGCAGCAAGAGCGCGAGCAAGGATCGCCAGCTTTCGTTGTTGGGTGTGGTCACAATCGCCGTGCCGCCAGGGCGCAGGATCCGAAATATCTCTCGCATCATGAGTCGCGGATTTTCGAGGTGCTCGATCACTTCGGCTGCCACCACGACGTCAAACGCGCAGTCACAACCTGGCAACGGCACATTCAAATCCTGCTCGATCCACTCCACCACGCTCGCCAGATCGCGGGGCGCCCCCCTCATGTCCACAGCCGACACGCGCTCAAACCGCTGACACGCGAGCAGGCGTCGAGTTAGGTGTCCGATTCCGGCCCCATAGTCGAGGATTCTGCCGCCGAGGCCTTTCTCCACGATCAGCTGCTCAATTCGCGAGTAGATGGCGTCTGAACTTATCCCTCGGCTGAGTTCAGCCGCCTTTGCTCGATGTTGTGAAAGGCTGGGGGACGCGAGGCTTGTCGTGGCGTTGCCGGTTGTGGAATCGTTTCGCACCGTGGTTGCCGAGCCAGCTTAACGTGAAATCGCTTCTCGATATACGGAAACGTGCTCTTCAATCATCCTGTCGCGGGTGAAGAATTGCGTGGCGCGCGTGCGCGCCGACGATCCCAGGGAAACGCGAAGGGAGGGATCGTCGATCAACCGGCGGATGCATGAAGTCAGCGCCTGCGCGTCTCCGGACGGGAACTTCAGGCCGGCGTCTCCCACCACCTCGCCCAGGCCCCCAATGTCCGCCGCGATAACCACGCGGCCCCGCATCATGTGCTCGATAGCCGAAAGACCGGCGGTCTCTTCCCAGATGGATGGCATCACGACCACGTCGACCCCGTCGACGGCCTGAGCGAGCTCAGAATCCCTCAGGAATCCCGTAAACGTTGTTAGCTCTCTCACCCCGAGTGATTCTGCCAGCCACTCGAGATGCTCTCTTTCCGGGCCGTCGCCGATGAAAGCCAGCCGGAAGTTGCAGCCGCTCTGCTTCAAAAGATCGGCTGCCTCGAGCAGGGTGGGCAATCCCTTCTCAGCGACCAGTCGACCAACATACGCCAGGCGTAGAGGACCGCAATCAAGACTGTGGTTTCCGTTGCTCGCCAATTCAGTTTGACTGATGCCGTAGTACACCGTCACGGTGCGAGGCAAAGCGTGGCGAGCGCTCACGTGGCGTGTGATGGCGATGTTGATCGCGGCCCTCTTGCAAAGCCAGCGGCGCGGGAACATGGAAAGAACCTTGAGAAGCCTGCGGCCCTGCCCCATTGTGTGAGAGCAGCACCGCACGCACTCGGCGTAGTGTCCCCTCATGAACTCGCCCGGGCAGCAGGTCTGGGAGGGCTGGACGAAGAGCAAGCCATTCGGGCAAATCGCCTGGTAGCCGTGATGCTCGATGACGAAAGGCTTGCGCAGCAGATACGCGAGCGCCAAGGGCAGCATCGGAGGGCCTGCCAGGTGAATCACATCAGCCTCGCGAATCAGTCGAGCGAGCTGGGCCAATCCGGGACGACGTACGACGCGAAACGGATAGGAATCGTCTTGATTCGCGCCGCGGCTCGTCCGCGTTACGACGGTAACTTCGATGTTTTCGCGTTCCGGGCCCGCCGTTCGCAACTCCGTGAGTCCCGTCGCAAGTTCGTAGACACTTGTCTGTACGCCTCCAGGAATCGGAAAGAAGTATTCCGTATAAATTAGAATCTTCAATCTTGGGCTCGCGGCTTGGCGCTTAGCGATCGGCGCATCTTCGGAGCGACGACGTTCCAGGAGAAGTACCTGCGATGCGCCAACTCGCTCTTCTCGTGAAGTTGGCTCCAAGCGTTGTGGTCCGCCAGAACACGGGTGAGCGCGATGCCAAGAGCTTCGCGATCGGTGTAAGGCACCAGTTCCACACCGGCTTCGGCAATCGGCGTGCCCTCTGCTGCTCCGGCGTAAGCAATAATCGGCAGGCCGCAGGCGATTCCTGCGATCGCGCTTCCGCGGCGAGGATATAGCGGACCGCGAACGCACAGCATCGCGTCCGATTCGGAAAGGATTCGGCCGACTTCGTTTGCAGGCTGAAGCCCGAGGTTCGTGACCTCTACGGGCACGGCGTCGAACGCTCGCATGATATCCTCGTTCGCTTCCGGCGTTCCCCTGCCCATGAAGACCACTCTCGCGTTGAGGCCGCTCTTGGCCGCGTACCCCATTGCATGAGCGATCTCAGCAAGCTCGCGCCCTCGATTCGGAGGATCGCTGAGGCAGAAGATTGCGACGGTCTTGGCGTTGCCATTGCGCGCGGCTGACGATTCTCGATGTCGTTCGGGAATATTCGCGCCGATGGGAATGAATACAGACTTCGAATCATTTTTTGGCAGCCAGCGAAGCGTCTCGAGAGGATCCGCGAAGATAGCTTTTGTCGCCCCTCCGTACAATCTGCGCACAACCCAGTCCTGGAACGCGCCTCGCAGGTGGTGAATCCAGCGCCGTCCTCCTTGACGGAATGGGTCGTGGAATATCACCGCAGTGCGGACGCCCCTCCAGCGAAGAATGGTGAGCACGGCCAGCGCTCCTAGGGGAAATCCTCGCCGCGACCATCCCATCGCCGTGTATTGCAACAGCACCCAGTGGTCGCGCCAGGCGGCACTCTCGCGCCAAAGATGGCGGAGGGCGCGAAACCATCCCTCCTCGGCCCACGGTACGCGCACGATCCTCATCGTGACGCCTTGTTGTGCCAGCGCCGCGCCGAGAAATGTGCAGTAATCCTCAACGCCGTCGGTGGGAATGTCGCGCCGGCCGAGAAGAGCGATCCACTCCTCAGTTCGGGCGCACTCAGAACCCAGCGCTGGCGCTGGCGTCGGCATCCTACTTCTCCACCAGGAAATTGCCGATCACAAGCCCGTCCATGCCGGAGCTGAAGAACGTGCGAATTGCATCGGTGGGCGTGCAAACAATGGGCTCGCCGCGAAGATTGAAGGACGTGTTCATCACGACGGGAACGCCCGTGCGCTTTCCGAACTCCTCGATCAATTTCCAGTAAAGTGGGCTGATCTCGCGTTCCACGGTTTGCGGCCGCGCGCTGCCGTCCACGTGAGTAACCGATGGAATCACGCCGCGTTTTTCGGGCTTCACTTGCGCCGTCAGGACCATGAACGGCGAATCCGTGGCCGATTCGAGATATTCGCTGGCAGCCTCGGCCAGAAGCGAGGGTGCGAAGGGCCGCCACCACTCGCGGAACTTCACCGCGTTGTTCACCTTGGCGTTCATCTCGGGATCGCGAGGGTCGGCGAGAATCGAGCGGCTCCCTAGCGCTCGCGGTCCGAATTCCATGCGTCCTTGAAACCATCCGAGAATCTTTCCGCTGGCAAGCAATTCAGCCGCAACGTTCGCCGGGTCAGGCAGGCGCGTCGACCGTAGTTTGTAAGTCTGCAACGCTTTCTCGATTTCAGGCTCGCCGCTCTCGGGGCCCAGGTACGCATGCCGCATCTTGTGAACCGGCAATTTGCCCCCATTATCGAGATACGGCGCAAGCGCGGCGCCGAGGCAAACGCCGTCATCGCCCGATGCCGGCTGAACGAACAGCTTGTCGACAAGTCCCGACGCCACAATCTTGCCGTTTGCCTTTGAATTCAAGGCTACGCCGCCCGCGAGGCACAGGTTGCGACAACGCGTCTGTTCCACCGCCGCGCGCGCCAGAGTGAGCATCGCTTCTTCGCAAGAACTCTGAACGGCGAACGCGAGGTTCTTGTGGCGATGATCGATATCGGATTCGGGGGCACGCTTCGCCCCCAACCGGGCTTCGATCGCAGCGGTTGGCGCCGAGTCTTTTCCGATCAAGAGCCGGGCCGACACGCGATAAGGATTGTCATCGGGAATGATGAACTCGCGCAGACCGATGCCCGGCTCGCCATAGGGTGCGAGGCCCATGACCTTCCATTCGTCGCTATACGGAGTGAACCCCAGATACTGCGTGAACTGGGCGTAGAAAAGTCCCAGCGAATTGGGCCAGGGAATCGTCCAAACGTGCTCGAGATGTCCATCTCGCCCGTGCCACAGCGAAGTGGCTTCCCACGCGCCGCGGCCATCCAACACAAGCACCGCCGCGTCGTCGAAACCCGAAAAGGCATACGCGCTGATGGCGTGTGCCAAATGATGATCGACGAAACGAAAGCGAGCTTTCGTGGGCCCGAACAGCTGCCGAAACCGGTTCTCGCCGCTTTTCTGGTGCCACATGCTCACAAACTGGCGCGTCGAATTGAGCAATGCGCGAGAATCCACAGGCTGCTTGCCCGATGCGTAGCACCGCAGATCGTGCAGAAACCCTGCCCGTGGCGGAGACCATCCCTGGCAGACGAGGTCGATTTCGTCGGACCGGATTCCCGTGAAGTCGAGGCAAGCCCGGATAGCCAGGGCAGGGAAACGCGCATCGTGCTTCACGCGGCTGAGGCGCTCTTCCGCCACCGCAAACAAAACTTCGCCGTCGCGCGCGATGCAGGCAGACGAATCGTGCATCTGCGAATAGTTGATTCCGAGCGTAAGCATCAGCGCGCTGCCGCCGGATCGCCGCCAAGAGTTGGGATCATTTTGTTTGCTCTTCCTTCCGGTGGACATGAGCCGGCGTCGGAAAGGGAAGGAATTCTTGTCGCAGGCGCCGATAAACTGAAGCCCGCGCAAATCGCTGCCTCCAGCGATAGTACGTGTCCGCAGGCATCACCAAGGCCGGAACGAGCCGGGCATAACTGAACATGTGTTGCCGAAGCGACGCATCGCGATGAAACAGGCGCATGATTCTGATTTCGGTCGACACAGTCTCCCAGGGAAATCCACCGTCAACCACAAGACGTAAATGGTCCGCTTCAACCTGCACACATTCCAGAAGTGTCCTGGCGATCTCGCTGGGTACTCCGAGCTCCTCTAATTTTTCTCCCAGCGATTGCGCGAGGGCCGCGACCACCTCCTGTTTCCTTCGGATCCGGTCGCTCGAGCCGTTGGTCACTTGATACAGATTGTTCCCATGCAAACGGTAGAAGGTGAGCGATTGATTCAAGATCATCACGTCGGCAAACAGCCCGGCTAGCGTGAACAAATACTCGTCTGCCTCGAACTTCAGCGCTTCGGGAACATTCCCAATCTGCTGGAGCACCTCTCGCCGATAGGCCATGCGACTCGTGCCCAGAAAACCCCTGCGGGTCTGGAGCGTTTTTGCACCCTCGACTGAGTTGGCCCGAAATCGCAAAGTCTCGCGCGGCAACTCCGCGATTTGCCTCTGGTCCGGGTACACGCTCGTTATTCCATGTCCTACCAACCCAATACCGGAGTCTGCCTCGAAAGCGGCTGCGATCGCGGTCAACTTTCCCGGCGCCCACCAATCGTCGCCGTCCAGAAATGCGATCACTTCTCCGCGAGCTTCTCGAATTCCCGCATTGAATGCGGACGCCTGCCCTCCATTCACCTTGCGCACACATCGCACTCGCGGCTGAAATTTGTGAATAAGGCCCGGCGTGTTGTCCGTCGATCCGTCGTCCACCACAAGAATCTCGGTTTCCGGCGCGGGAAAATCCTGGGCGAGAACGCTCCGGATTGCGTCCTCAATAAACGTCTCTTGGTTGTAGGTGTCAATCAGAGCTGTAATGAACGGCCTCGACATGAGAAATCTTTTCTACTCCCGCCTGCCGGCTCGGGAATTCATTCCCGTGGGGCTTCTGGTTTCACGATCCTTCGCTCTTCAAAAGTCGCGTCGGCCGGCCTCAAGGCACGTATAGAACACCGAGCCCGGCCGTCTCCATCGGCGCGCGCGTAATCGCAATGGGCAACGTTCCGTTGCTGGACGCCTCAACGATCTCGAGATGCCGATACTGCTGTTTGATCTCGTTCCAGAACTTCTCTACTTCGCATTCCGTTTCCCGCCGGTACGAAACGATGTCGTGGAAAACCACAATTCCGCCGCTGCGCACGAGCGGCGCATACATTTCGAAGTCGCGTTGCACGCCGGCATATGTATGATCCGCATCAATAAACAGGTAATCGAGCGGCTCGCCTTCGAGAATTCGCAGGATCCGTTCCCTTGTCCCCAGCGAGTGTGAGTCGCCTCGGACGAGGTGGAGCTGCCTGCCCGCCCTCGGAAATCTGCTAAAAAGCGGAATCTTCCGCCGCGGATAACCCCCGCCAAAGCGTCCCTTGGGCAGGTCCACGCTGATGATTTTTGCTCCGGGCGGTGAAATCCTGCACAACAGCAGGAGGGTGCCCCCATAATTCGTTCCCAGTTCCAGACTGCGTCTCGGTGCCAACTCCTTCACGATTCTTCCAAGTTGCAGGATTTCCGAGCGCACCTGTCCCATTAGCACAGGGCGATCCACACAGTAATCGACGATCTCTTCGGGCGTGTCCGGCCAGGAGCCAAAAGCCAGGTCCCGGTAGCATTTGAGGTAGCGGACGCCCTTCAGAAATAATTTCGCCATGGCCGATTGGAACGACGCTAGAGCATTGTGAGTCTGAGTGTCAAGGAGGCCACGCCACGCCTTGCTCGCAGCATGCCAACCCTATTGCGGACTCTTTGCCGCAAGGCCATGACACGGGGCTTCGACAATTTCCTCAGGGTCCTCAGACGTTAGCTGGAGCATGCGGTCGAGCTGCTTTGCCGGAGTGGTGCCTCCGCTTCGGTACAACTCATTCCTCTCTCGCAAAAGTTGCGGGATTCTGGCGCCAAGATCGGCGAGAACCCTGATACGGCTCCAGGCGAAACGCCATTGCAGCCGGCTGATATCCTTTGCCAAGCCCGCCATCGACGTTATCCACGTGAGGAGCGCATACCGGATGGGGAGCAGCTTTGTCGCAAAGACCAGCCGCCCTCTCAACACCCCAACAAAGAGAAAAAGCGATCCCTCCGAAGATCGGCAGGAGCTTCCCACACGGTGCCAGCAGATTGCATCCGGGACATAAACCGTTTTCCATCCGTGAACCCAGGCACGCCAACAAATATCGGCGTCTTCGTAGCCCATTGGCACTTTATCGTCGAATCCGCGCAGCTTTTCGAAGTACGATTTTCTTATGAGCATGCTCGCCGCCGAAGCCATAAATACGGGGACGATCCCCTCTTCCTGCTCTTGATAGAAGTTCAAGCCGGGCACCAATTCCACTGACACGCCGCGTCGCGCCCCGCCTTTCTCCAGGCGCGCGGCCAAATGGCCCCGAACGCTTCCATCCCAGTTGTACTGCATGCCATCAACCGCGAAAATCGCCTCGTCGCGAGCTAAGCGATCCACGAGGCGAGATACGAAGCACTCGTCGAATCGCATATCGTTGTTCACGAATAATAGGAACTGGCCGTTGGAAATCGCCGCACCACGATTGAGAGCAGGGGCAAGCCCCATATTTTCTTTCAGTTGCAGGCACTCGGCGCCGAATTCACGCGCAACGGCCATGGAGTTGTCTGACGAGGAATTGTCGACCACTATGATTTCTATTGGCTGATAGAGCTGTGCACGCAAGCTCGGCAAGCAAATCCGAAGATGCTCTTCGCCGTTTCGGTTCGCGATAACCACCGATACGCCGCCGTTGGGGACTTTGAGTCTCACGATAGCCTCTGGCCTGCCTTGCTCGGCCATAATCAAACTCGTGCGCTTCCGGCGCTTCCGCCGGAACTCGCCTTCCGCCTTCGCCGCGCGAGACAATAAAGGTAAAGCCCGGTGCGGCCCCGAAGCCGCAAATATGGCAGCAGCAAGCCCGCGAGCGGCATCAACCCAAGATTCTTGCACTGGACAAGGAACGACGCCAGCCTGTGGCGCCTGTTCAGCGCGAGCCGCGCCATTGTGGATTCCATTTGGCCAGGCGCCATCTCGGCGAGATCCGCGACCGTCGGCGGTGTCTCGCCAGCCACCTTCGAAACTAGATGGGTGCGGAGCCCAGAGCTCATCACCTGGGCTGCGCGGCGAACGCCGAGGGGCTCTTCGCGCATCGAGAGGACTTCGAATCCGTGCCGCTCGCAGAAGTTCGTGAGAGCGCGCGGGCTCCATCGCGTCAGGTGGTTCGGAGGGTAGTCGAGCGTGTCCCTGGCCTTCTGCCAGCGATTGCGGTTCGGCACGCTCAGTGCGATGTAACCTTCCTGTGCGAGCGCGGCCGCCGCTAGATCGAAGAATCCCGCCGGATCGTCCTGGTGTTCGAGAACCTCGAAAAAAGTGACCACGTCGAAGCGTTCATCAGGATGGGCAGCGAGAAACTCTTTGGGGCGCATGGCCACTACGCGTGGCAGACCGTAATGCTCCCGAGCGAATCGCGCGGCGTTCTGGTTCAGCTCGATCCCCGTGACGTCGAATCCGGCATCCCGAGCCGCGGCAAGAAAATTTCCCACGCCGCACCCGATGTCGAGCAAACGGCCGCTTCGCGGGGCTTTCGGGTCGCTCAAGAAAAAGCGATGACCCGGCTCAAGCGGCATCGCGGTGTGATCGCGGCCCTGATAGGCGCTTTCGTGCCAGCCGGCGTCCGGCATCGAGACCGGGTGCCAGAAATGAAGGTCGCATGCGGTGCACGCAAAAAGCCTGGAAGCGTGGAACTCTTCGAGCGGCACATCACCGGCGGCTTGGCCGCAAGCCGGGCAGACTGCCTCCGCTCGAAGGTCTGTAGCAACATCGGCCGCCGTACGTGATGACGAAGCCAACGTTGGATCTCCTAGGTTGGGCGAGGAATTGGCTTGGCCGGCGGTACGGGTGTGAAAATCATTCTCGCTGAACTTGTCGCTTCCGGGACTTGCGCACGCTGTGGGCCTCAAGTGGGCCCAGCCTGCCAATACTTTCTGCCAAGCTTTAACACATTGCGGACTCGGGCTGTTCGCCTGATAAAGACATCCCAAAGAAATTCTTTCGTTTTCCGCATCGGTTTTCGGAACCGGACTCTCCGAATCGCTCCGCCGGGCGTAAGTTCATGCGTTACGTCCAGAAACGTGTAGGAGTGAGGAGCGGCGCCATACAGGTGCAGATTGTGTTCTGCCTCCTTCCCTCTCCAGACCCACTCCGTGCCTCCCGCGACGTGATTGTAGTCGTGATTCTGGTGAATCACCGGCGAGACAAGCGATAGGTCAACCACCGGGATCCCGCTCTCCAGCGCCGCTTTAATGAGCCATTGGTCGAACCAGAGCCGCCCGATTCCAAAATCCGGGACATGGGCATAGGTTCCTTTTGCGAAAACGAATATATCGATACCGGTGTAGCCGACGGGGACGCCGCTGCGCTTGCAGCGCTCCGCGATGGACGCTTCCCAGCCCGCATCAAAGGCGATTGTTTGAGTGACGTCCAGATTGATTCGTTCGGAAATGATTAGAAACCTGCTGAGTCTCTCTTTGACTTGAGCAAGCGCCCTTGGGAAGTTGCTCAACACCAGAATATCGGCGTTGATGTAGCACATGGTTTCTGAAGAGGCATTAAACTCAGCCTGGCGAAACAAGTCGCCGAGTAAAGGAGTCCCGTACTCATTCACAGCAACCTCAGGCACGTGCCGCAGCCCGAACTCTTCGGCCGTTTCCTTGGTTCCTTCATCCTTACCAAAAAGGACAATCTCCGGTTTCGGAGAAAGTAGCATCCAGCTTTGGATTGCGTTTCTCTGGATCGTTCGGATATGGCCTCGAAACGCCTTCGGCATGGAAAAGATAGTGAGCATGGTCTTCTTATCGGGCGCTCAAAGTCGTGCTGAGCGGCTTTTCCACCGCGCCTCCAAATCCGAGTCGAACGTAGCGAACGCCCTCAATTTTCTCCACATACTCCACCGCACGCCAGCAATCGATTACCACCCGCGGAGTGCTCCGCCCCGCCCATTGATCTGGAGCAATATCTCGAAACTCTTTCCACGGGGTTGCGAGAACCACGACACCGGATTGCTGGATGCACTCGTTCGCAGATGCGGCAAAGCGAACCGCGCCATCAATTGCCGAAATTCGCGCGGGCTCAGCCGACGGATCGTAGACGACCACCGGCAGTTTGCACGATGACAACTCCTGCGCCAGCAGCAACCCAAACGATTCTTCCACCACGTCCGTATCGGGTTTGTATGTGAGACCGAGGATTCCAATCGATCCGTTACCGGAGTGGTGCCGCTTTACGATTTCGCCGAGCCACTTGATTTGCGCTCGATTGAAGCGGTCCGTTGCTTCGGCAAGGTCTGGGAAAGCGCCCGCGCGACTGGCCAGGGCCGCCATTGCGCGATTGTCTCGCGGAAAACACGGACCGCCGTAGCTGACCGCCCCCTTCAAATACTTCGGTCCGATGCGGGTATCCAGTCCCAGGGCGCCTGTCACGGCGTTTGCGTCAGCGCCCGGCAGGCACTCGCAAAGCCGCGCGACCATGTTGGCGAAACTGATCTTCGTGGTGATAAATGTGTTCACCGCGAGCTTCGTGATTTCGGCATTGACGAAATTCATCCGCGCCACGGCGGGCGAATTCTTGCAAACACGGCTATAGATTTCTGCGAGTATGTCGCCTGACTGCGAATCGGACTCCCCGATCAGCAAGAAATCGGGATAATAGAAATCGCGGATCACCGTCCCCAAAGCGATGAACTC
>Ga0070761_10000355_pt1 | contig 30366 bp, 28 predicted proteins | sample HubBroMetageREF1_FD_66724 | JGI IMG/M metagenome (GOLD analysis project Ga0070761, IMG submission 66724) | Reference soil microbial communities from the Hubbard Brook experimental Forest, New Hampshire, USA - Hubbard Brook CCASE Soil... | ecosystem: Environmental > Terrestrial > Soil >... | reverse complement strand
CTTCTGTTGGCCATACTCAGGCTGGCTTTGCTGCCGTACCTCGTGGCGTCAGAAGCGCCAACACGGCCGCTACGGCAAATAACGCTAAGACGTCGCCCCAAAGGTGTCCCAAGTGCTCGGGGTTCGCCACAGACTGTAATGCCATGATTCCGCCGTGCACAATGCTGGACCACACGGTGAACCAGATAAGGCTCAAATGTGCGAGCGGATTGCGGGACGCGACCAACAGAAACACCCCCAGCGTCGCGTAAATGCCCAGAATCATCTGTAGGTAATTCCGACTGGCCCGCGTGCCACGACCAGCCTGACGGCCAGATGATAGTGAGCGGGTAGATCCCGACCACGAAGATCGGACCTACCACCGGCAACGCGAGGCGCAAATACTTAATGCGATCAGTTTCGGCCATATTCTCCTCCCTTAGGCTGTGGAATGAACCTGCGGCTTTCGGGTGCTCCATCGAATGGTTCCGAGGCACGAAAGAGTATACCAAAGATTCACCATACTTGGGTTCCGATTGGCTGGTTGTGCGCTCAGCCGCGAAGGTGGTCAAAGCTCGCTTTCAGGGTGGGCGACCCGGACGTAACGGGCCGCTACACGTTCTACGTCTTTCCAAAATCGACGCCTTATTCAAACCCAAGATGTCCTGTGTTTTCAGCAAATCGTCCCGAAGCAAAACCAGCCTGTGCCCGGCGGGTCTGACCTCAGACCCCGCGCCGACCCTCGCTTTCTCAGCCTAGGGCGACTGGGACGTTACAGGCTGTTACACATTGCACAACTGCCCAAATCGACAATCAAAGCAGCGTCAACTCCAAAGGCGCACCCGCACCGCATCCCAGCAACTTCGCCGCGGACGCCTGGCCCACCGAAATCTCGTAATAGCCCGCACTCGCTACAATCAGGAACATCTCGCCGGGGCCGCATTCCGCATAGTTGCGCGCGAGCAGATGGATGCGCCGCGCACCCACGGCCATCTCGAACTCCCGTTTCTCCAAGTCCGGAAAATCCGCAACGGAAAAGTTCGTGACTATATTGCCGAAGCGGTCCACTTTCAGGATGGCGCCCGTCCAGGCGCGGCTTCCGGTACGCACCGGCTTATCGAAATCGAGGCGCAGATAGTCTGCGATCAGTTTGCCGAAACGGGCGGGCCGGATGCCGCCGGCAAGATGCGCGGCTACCGGCGCGAAGATATCGCGGCCGTGAAACGTGTTGCTGACCGGTTCTAGAAAATAGCGGGCGTTGGAGATCGCGCGCACCTTGTGCTTTTCGCGCGCGTAGACCATGGAAAGCACGCCGTTATCGGGCGCGATGAAGAATTGGCCCGCGGCCTGTGCCACGATCGGGCGGCGGGAGGTACCCACTCCGGGGTCCACCACCACCACGTGCACGGCGCCGCGAGGAAAGTAGCCGTACGCCTGTGAGAGCGTAAAGGCCGCCTCGGCGATCTCATACGCGCCCACGCCGTGGCTGATATCCACAATTCGCGCACGCGGGCAAATCGACAGGATGACGCCTTTCATCGCGCCCACGTAGTGGTCGGAAAGGCCGAAATCGGTGGTCAGGGTAATCAGCGGAGCGGGCATTGTTAGAATGAAAGGAGTGCAGCGCTTCTACTTCGATCACAACGCGACAACCCCGGTGTCTCCGGAAGTGCTGGAGACCACGGTGGCGTGTCTCGGTCAAGTGTATGGTAACGCTTCCAGCATCCATCATTTCGGACAGGCCGCCAAGCAGCGGCTGGAGATGGCGCGGCGGCAAATCGCGGCGCTGGTCGGCTGCCAGGCGCGCGAGATCGTGTTTGTAAGCGGGGGCACCGAGGCGGATAACCTGGCGCTATTCGGAACCGCGCGTCAGGCTTTGCATCAGACGGGGCGCGCATCGCGGCACGTCGTCACCACCGCGATCGAGCATCCCGCGGTGCTGAATGCCTGCGCGCAGTTGGAGCGCGAGGGCGTAGCTGTGACGTATGTACCAGTGGGCGCGGACGGTATCGTGGACCCGGACGATATCCGGCGCGCGCTGCGGCCGGACACACTGCTGGTTTCGGTCATGCACGCGAATAACGAGTTGGGAACCGTGCAGCCGGTGGCGGAGATTGCGTCTATCGCGCGCGAGGCCGGCGCGTACATGCACGTGGATGGCGTGCAGGCGCTGGGCAAGATCCCGGTGGACGTGGATGCGCTGGGCGTGGATCTATACAGCATGAGCGGCCACAAGATTTATGCGCCCAAGGGAATCGGCGCGCTGTACGTGCGGCGCGGCACGCGGCTGGGGGCCATCCTGTTCGGCGGGCATCATGAGCGCGAGCGGCGTCCGGGCACGGAGAATGTGCCGGGCGCGGCGGCGTTCGGGTGCGCGGCCGAGTTGGCGGAGGCGCAGTTGGAGCCGGACTCGCGGCGCGTCGGCGAACTGCGTGACCGGCTGGAATCGGGCATTTTGGAGCGCATTCCGCACGCCGGCGTGAACGGCAACCGATCGGCGCGCACGCCGAATACAGCGAACATCTACTTCGATGGCCTGGAAGGCGAAGCGCTGGTGATCGCGCTCGACCTGCGCGGCTTTGCCGTTTCGAGTGGCGCGGCCTGTTCGAGCGGGGCCGTGGAGCCATCGCATGTGCTGATGGCCATTGGGCTGGGGACGGAGCGGGCGCGCGCCAGCATCCGCTTTTCGCTGGGGCGGGCGAACACGGCCGAGCAGGTGGATGCGCTGGTGGAGGCGGTGGCGGCGTCCGTGGCGCATCTGCGCAAGCTATCCCCGGTGATGGTATGAGCCCGGCTCCAAATATCGCGCCGATTGCCGTTGCCATGAGCGGCGGCGTGGATAGTTCCGCGGTGGCGGCGCTGCTGGCACGCGGCGGACAGCCCGTGGTGGGGCTGACGATGCAGCTCTGGAATCAGCGGCGGCTGCCCGAGCTTTCGGTGGAGGGCGCTACCGGACGCTGTTGCTCGCTCGAGGACGTCTACGATGCGCGGCGCGTGGCCGAGCAGATTGGCATTCCCTATTACGTGGTGAATTTCGAGCGGCAGTTCGAGGCGCGCGTGATAGAGCCGTTTGTCGAGGAGTATCTGGCGGGTCGGACTCCCATTCCATGCACGCTATGCAACAACTTCATCAAGTTCGATCAATTCCTGGAGATGGCGGATGCGGTGGGCGCGGGGCAGATCGCCACCGGTCACTATGCGCGCATTACCTTCGACGAGGCCCGCGGGCGTTATCAGTTGCGCAAGGCCGTCGATGACACTAAGGACCAGACTTACTTCCTGTTCGGACTGAAGCAGGCGCAGCTTGCACGCAGTTTGTTTCCGCTGGGCGAGATGCGTAAGGCAGAGGTGCGGCAACTGGCGCGGGACATGCAATTGGCCGTGGCGGAAAAGGGCGAGAGCTTCGAGATCTGCTTCGTGCCGAACGGCGATTATGCCGCGTTCATGGACGCCTACTTGCGGCAGAAGGGCGTGCCGGAGACGGGCGCGCGTGGGGAGATCGTGACCACGGACGGGCGTACGCTTGGCGAACACCCCGGCGTGCATCATTTCACGGTAGGGCAGCGCAAGGGATTGGGCATCGCCACAGGCGAGCCGCTGTATGTGATCGCGACGGATCCGCAATCGCAGCGCGTGACGGTGGGCCGCAACGATGAGCTGCTGCGCGCGAGCTTGACCGCGCGCGATGTGAACTGGGTTTCGATTGCGGGAGTGCAGGCGCCGGTAAGCGCGGCGGTGAAGATTCGGAATAAGCATGTAGCCGCGCCGGCCAGGCTGTATCCCACGGCGGAATCTGCGCGTGTCGAGGTACGTTTCGACGAGCCGCAACGGGCGGTTACGCCCGGGCAGGCGGCGGTGTTCTACGACGGGGATTTGGTATTGGGCGGCGGCTGGATTGAGTGAGGCAAACCGATAGCGCGTAAATCGCTGAGTGCCGGCGCGCGGGGCGGGGCTTAGGGTCTGTCAGGAATAACTGTGCCATCTTAGTGGGGCGGGCGTACACGCCTGCGGCGGGTCTCCAGACCCGCCCGGCACAGGCATTAGCCTGTGATCTGGAGTTTCTACATTTGCCGAAGGGAAACCTGGAGGGCGGGCTTTAGCCGGCGCGGGGTTTGAGCCCCGCTCTTCGGCGAGGGCAGCTCGCCGGCAGGCACGATTGCCTACCCCACAGCGAGCCAGTCCACATCTAAGATGGCACAGTTATTTCATGACATGCGCTTACCCGCCCGCAAAGTTGGATCGCGGAGAGCCGCGCTTCAACAGATAGGACGCTTGACATCCCACCTGTGCTACACTGGATCTGGCAGGACGATGACGGGACGGTAATGCGGTATAGCCTCGCGTACTTGAATCCACCTATATGCGGAGTGGACAATGGTCGCGTGCTTGCTTATGACAACGCGCATGACTATCACCATCGTCACCTCATGGGCCAAGTGGAGCAGGTGGTGTTCACCACGTATGAGCACCTGAACCGCCGTTTTCTCAGAGAACTAAAGGAGTTGTGGAGGCAGGAAGATGAAAGCAGCCAGTAAGACCGCCGCAACAACCGGCGTAACGCTGACAACCGGCACCGTGGACGAGTTCTTCGCCCAATCCCGCGAGCGCGCGCGCAAGCTGGATCGCGGTGAACGGATACCAGCCGAGATCAGGGTGGTCTTTGAAGACCCGGCGGACTTGATGCAGGTGCTGTCGGCCCAACGCATTCGAGTGCTGCACGCTGCCCGTACAGGGCCGCTACCCGTTTCGCAACTGGCTAGCGAGCTGAAGCGGGACAGACAGGCGGTCATGCGCGATGTTCGGCTGCTGGAGTCGTTTGGTTTGTTGAAGACGCTGGATACGCCGAATCCGGGACACGGGAGGCGCAGAATCGTCGCGCCGTTGGCAGCTAAGTATCAATTAGTCGCGAATATCTAACGTCCCGCTTGGACCGCTTTGATATATCCCAGTACCCCAACATAGCCGTCGCGCGCAACCCCGGCGGCCCGTTCCCGGAAGCCCGCCAGATCGGTGGGCGCCCAGGTAGCCAAGCCGTCCACATAGCGGTTGTACATGCAGAAAGCGGCGGCTATCAGCACGGTGTCGTGAATCTCCAGGTCCGTGGCGCCCTCCCGCCGGGCCCGTTCGATATCTTCGGGCTGAACGCTCTTGCCGCCGCGCTGCACTTTGCCGGCGATAGCCAACAGCGCCTTGAGTTTGTCCGAGATGGCCGCGTGCTCGAAATCGCGCTTTACTTCTTGGACGGTCTCTTCGTCGCCATTGAGGTGACACGCCGCAATCGCGCCGTGAGCGGTTTGGCAGTAGAAGCAATCGTTCTGGGAGGAGACGTAAGTGGCGATCAGTTCGCGGTCGGCGGGCGAAAGCGTACCCGGCTCATGCAGCAGAACATCGGCGAGCTCGGACATGGGCTTGGCGGTCTCGGGGCGGAACGCGAAGAGGCCGCGAATGCCTGGCAGCCCTTCGGGAGTCTGAATATACGGCATGCTCACTTTCCCTTAGCTTACGGTGCCCGTAGCCAACGCCTTGGTGGAGTCTACGTACCCTTCGCGCGCCAGCCGGGCTGCCGGGTCCCGATACGCGTCGGTTTCGCGCGGCGCCCATGTGGCCAGGCCGTCCACATACCGGTTGTACATGCAGAAAGCCGCCGCAATCAGCACCGTGTCATGGATCTCTAAATCGGTTGCGCCGAGCCGCCGCGCGCGTTCCACGTCTTCAAGCTGGACGTTCTTGCCGCCGCGCTGCACCGCGCCTGCGATCGCCAGCAGGGCTTTGAGTTTATCCGAGACAGTCGCCCGATCGCCGTTCTCCTGCACGTCCAGGACAAGCTGTTCATTGCCGCCAAGATGATAAGCGGCCACCGCGCCATGGATCGACTGACAGAAAAAGCAATCGTTTCGGGAGGAAACGTAAGTGGCGATCAGTTCCCGCTCGCCCGGCGACAGTGTGCTGGGCCCACGCAGCAGGATTTCCGCCAACTCGTTCAGAGGCTTGGCCGTCTCGGGACGAAATGCCATGGGTCCCAAAATACCGGGTAATCCCGGCGGAAGTTCAATATGAGGCATGTCATGCAGAGTAGACCCGCGGAGGAGAGAAGTCAATAATGAGTATCCATTAGATGGCCTTCTTACGGTGTCCGGCGGGTCTATCTGAACCTGCGGCCAAGGGCCTGTTTACTGGATCCGAATCCGGATAGGCTCGGCAGTCTGGCCGTCCGCCGTCAGGCTCACGGTCGTGTCGCCCCGCCCGATCAAGGTCGCTGGCGCTTGTATCATGACTTCGTCCAACCCAGGAAAATATCCGGACGCTCCGGCGTATAATACGGGCACTTCCTCTCCGGCGATCTGCACGTGCACTTCGGAGGCGTTGCTGACGCCGGACGCGTAAAACCTCAATGTCACCGCATCCGTCGAAAATCCGAGGTCAACCGGCTCAACGCCGATGGACCGCACGGATATCGTCCCATCTCCATGAAGGGTAGTTGCCTGTGCGCCGCCCGAGTGCAACGCCACGGCTGTCTCCGTTGCGGCGGCCGGAACCGTAGCAGTCAAGTGGCCGGATTGTATAGCCAGCACCGTGCTACTAGTGCTGTCCGAATAGCTCAGCGTAGCATTCCCGGGAGCGAGCGCCACGGGCGCCGTGAAGGGAGCAAGCAGGGTCTTGCTAAGCGTACCCGAAGGCATAACAATCGAAGCTTCGATTGTCAAACTGATCCCCACGACCTTAACGGGAGCCTGCAAGGTGAACATGTCCGCTTTCCCCGGATTGACCGCCTGGGTGAGGGATGCTTCACTGCTGCCAATATTCACAGGCGTCGTGCCGAGCAGTCCGGAGTGGACACTGCCGGTCAGCTTCAGTTTGTTATATGCGGCCCAGTTCTTGCCGGTCTTGTATGGCTTTACCGCCGAACTCACCACGATGCTCACACTGAATGGCTCACCCGCCAGTTTCAACGTGTCTGCTCCGCTGGTAGCCGTCGCGGCGAATGTACCGGATGCCGTATAAGTAATCGTCGTTGCCGTGGCCGCAGCCATGGCCTGGTCTGAAAGCGCAAAGCAAGATATCGCTGCTACCGTGAACGCGATAGTGACTTTATTTCGTAACATCATGATTGTCAATCTCCTATGTTTCTGAATGAATTAAGTAAATCCCCGCGAGCCAGGCAGACGCTGTAAATTCCGCCACTGCCGGTAACGCGAAATCTTCTGTTGGTCTAACCTTACCATCTCAACTTTTGAGTGTCCACAGATCGGCTGGCGAGGGGGTACTAGTTCGTAATCCAAACTAGTTCAAACTAAACACGGTTTTCACAGGCTTTGCAGGTTCAAACAGACCGAACCGCTACCAATCGCGCCGGTAACGCCGCACGTGACAGCGGATTCCGCAGCGCGCGCCCAAACCCGTCAAAGCGCACCTGCATTACGTCGCCGTCTTCCAGCCGCACGCCATCTCCGAAGCTGAACGCGTCCGCGCCGAAGAAATGAATGTGCAGATCGCCCGGGCGGCGGTGGAACTCGAACTTGAAGTGATGATGCTCGATGTTGGCCAGGCTGTGGCACATGGCGCTCTCGCCGGTTTGTATATCGCGCGACCAAAGCATCTGCCCGCCGCGATCGATCGACACCTCACCGGGCACGAGATCGAAATCGCCACCTAACACCAGCTCGGGGCCGATGGCGCAGGTACGCAGTTTCGAGGCCGCCAGATACAGGTAGTTCTTGCGCTCCAGTACGTGATCGGAAAACTCGTTGCCCGCCGTGAACCCGATCCGCCGCGGCGCACCCTCGGCATCGATCAGGTACACCCCGGCCACTTCCGGCTCCTCGCCGCCATCCTCCGCGAATTCCGGTACTGTCAGCGGCTCGTTGTGGGCACGCAGCACCGTGCCGCATCCCTTGTAGAACCACTCGGGCGCAACCCCCGCCTCTCCCCGCGGTGGTTTGCCGCCCTCCACGCCGGATCGATACATGCGCGTGCTGTCGGTAACGGCCTGCGCCGCCGCATGCATCGCATCGCGATTCTTCGCGCTGGCTTTATGCGTCAGCCCGGTACCGCTCACCAGGCATCGCGCAGGCTCGGAGGGTACATCGGCCGATGGACAGATCCGCCACTCCGATGTGCCCGCGTAAACAAGGTCGTAGTCGATAAATTCATGGGACCTCCGCCGTTCGGCCCCTTCAGTAAGAGAAATGCCTTCATGCAGACACTCCGACGACAGCTCATAAACGGACCGGCAGTCTTCCAGCAATCGAAGTTGGGGCTCTTCGACGATGGCCACGCGCCGCCCTTCCGGACCTGCTAGCTGAACGATTCTCATTTACCAGCTCAGCTCCAGCAGAGAGACAGCCTGCCGGGGGAGCGAAAACTCCAGGGTCGCCGCGCCGCCTCGCACATCCACCCATCGCGGAGATTCCGCCAACTGCAACTGTCCGGCCGCTTCGAGCGCGGCGTACTGCTCCGGCGCAGGATGCTGCGGAGATCCCATGGCTTTCCACGCCGTCCAGGCATTGCTGTGGGTCTCATCGATGCGATAGTGGCGCGCCAGTACTCGCGCCGCCGTGCGAGGGACGCCGGCTATCTCCAGCCGCACCTCGGCCGCCGCTGCCGGAACATCGTCGTCATGATAATTCCATGCCAGCACCGAGATTCCCCGATCCGAGCGAACCGCGAGCGCATCCACATCCGGACTGCCGTGCACGCCCTCGGCGAGCATGGTGTCGAGCGCCACGCGGCCGCTGCTTTCGGTCTGCACGCGATCTCCCCGCATCAACGCGGCCATGCGGAACAGATTCATCACCGGCTTGTCGATTCCGTTTGTGGCCAGCGTCCGGAAACCATCGAAATAGGGCTGATCCTCGAACTCAAATGCCCAAGTCAGCATGCCCTCGATGTTGGTCCGGCGCCGGTCCGCCAGTTCGAAAATATTCTTTATCATCGCCGCGGTATACGACGCGTACAGCGCGCCATTGCGGTAGGCATTTTGGGGATACACGCGCGCCGAACAAGCCGCGCAGCCTTCGGGATCCGACTCGCTCAGCACGATCGGCAACGTCTGGAACTTCGGAAACGCGCGCACGATCGCGAAGCCCTGGTCGACATCTCCGGCATTCTTCGCGATCCCCATGCGCACATGACTATCCACCACACTGGGCCGGCCTTTGGCGTGATAGGAGATGAAGTCGAGCGGCGCGCCCGTGCCACCGGTCGCGGAGTTGGCCCCGCGATTGCAGTACTCCAGAAACTGGCGCAGGAACGCCGCCGCGTTTGCGCCCGACGGACCGGTGCTGGCCGGGCCGCCGACTCTCGCCGCAGGAACCGCCCGTTTCACCGCCGCCGCGGTATAGCTATACAGCTTGTCGTACTCTTCCGGACTTCCGTGCCAATACGAGATATCCGGTTCGTTCCAGACCTCCCAATACCACGACTCCACTTCGGCCTTTCCGTACTTCTCCGCGCAGTGTTTCACCCACTGGTAAACTAACTCGCCCCATTTGTTGTAATCCTTTGGCGGGTAAGACCATCCAACGGAGTAATCCGGGTTCGCGGCGCCGGGTACCCAGGTGGGGCGATACGGTTCCGGCTTCGACGAGAGCGCCTGTGGCATGAATCCGATCTCGACGAAAGGCTTCGCGCCTGCCTGTAAGTACGTGTCGAAAATGCGGTCCGTAATGGTCCAGTCGTACACCGGCCTTCCCCACGTGTCCTCCGTATAGGCGTTGGTGGACCCCCACTTCAGACCGGGAGTTCCATCTCCGGTCGCTAGCATGAAGTGAGTGCGAATGTACACGGGGTTGCCGCTCATCGCCGCTAACTCGCCCACCAGTTTGCGGCCATTCTTGGTGTAGGTATAGTTCGGCTCGTCGTAACCGAAATAGCCATAGATCGGCTTAAATGGGCCGACTGTCTCGGTCGCGTTCACGCGGATGGTTACCGTGTTCTCCGGCAGCGCGGACGCCGTGGCCAACAACAGAAATGCAATCGTCCGCATGTTACCGCGCCTCGCGCGCCTGCTGCCGCGCCGCCAGCGCCACGCTAACATAGCCAAGCCGGGAAGCGTTTGAAATGACGGACGACAGATCTTGCAAAGCCTCCGCCCTCTGGCCCGATGCGGCTTTCAAAAGGTCCGCGGCAAGCGCCAGATTGAGCCTCGGATAGGGGTTCCGCCTTCCGGCAGCTGCCGCAGCGGCATCTTTAGCCTCGGACTCCGCCTGAGCGGTCTGATGCTGAGCCAGGAGTGCTCGGATCAGAACGGCGCGCGCCAATACCGCGGTATCGGTATCCTTTGCATTTGTCGAGTCGCGAATGGCCGCAGCGGCACGAGACTGCGCCACGGCTGGTTGCTTGGCGGCCAGCGCTACGTTTGCCAGCCCAAGCTCGGCCCGCCCTAACTCCAGCGATCCGCCATAAGGTTGTTGGCCGGTTTTCGAAACCCGCTCTTCTATCTTGACGGCTTCTTCATAGTTCTTCTGCGCCGAGGCCACGTCTCCCGCGTCGGCCAGAACATCGCCCACGGCGTTCAGGGCGCCCGCGGTATCCAGCGCCACCCCTAGACCGCGCAGCACAGCCAGAGCTTCCTCGGAGTGTTGGCGCGCGCCAGCCGGATTTCCCTGCAGACGCTCCACATCGGCCAGCCCCGCCAGCGCGTTGCCCAGCGTTTCGCGTCCACCGTTCGCGCGCGCGACCTGCACCACGTCGCCATACATTTTGAGAGCGTCCGCCAGCCGCCCCTCGGCCTGGTAGACTCCCGCCAGATTCATTTCTTCGGCGAGGTCTTCGATGCCGGCATCGCGCCAGACCGCTATTCCCTCCTTCAGAGCTTTTTCCGCCTCTGGGAAATCGTCTAGGTAGCAGTAGGCCACTGAGAGTCCCGCCAGCAGGTTGGCGGTTTCCAGCGATCCCATTCGGCGCGAGATCTGCAAACCCTGTTCGTAGAGCGGCTTCGCGCGCGCGGGATCGTTGAACACGATCTTGTTGGCCTGTTGGCGTAGCGCCTGTAAGACACATGCCTGGTCGCCCAACTCCATGCAGATGCGGCGGGCCTCGTCGCGAAGCGCATCGTCGCCGGGGATGGCCAGCATGGACATTGCGCCGCTTTCGAGCAGGCGGGCCTTGGCATAAAGCAGCCGTGCCCCTTGCGCCTGGGCCTTCCCCGCCGCGAAGCCGGCATAATCGCGAGTGCCGCGAAAATCCGCCAAACCGCCCAGCGCTCTTGCCTGGGCCAGATCGATGCGGGGATCGTCCCGCAAGGGCGGCGGCAGCTTGCGAAGCTTCACCGCGCCAGCCAGGGCGTCCCGCGGCCGGCCGGCCCAAAACTGCGCATCCACCAGCGTCAAGCCATCGTCTATGCTGTCCGGCAACATTCGGCATAGCGTGTCGTAGATCCGGATGGCGGCATCCCATTGATGCGAGTAAGAACGGTAACGGCCTTCGATTTCGAGTTGCTCCACGCGGTTCAAGCGACCCGCAAGCTGGTAGGCTTTCTGGGCGGATTCCTGCGCCTTGCCCTCGTAGCCCAGCGCGTGCCATGCGTTCGCCAGCGCAGAGTAGGCCAGCGCATTCGACGGGTCCGCTTCGACCGCGCGTTCGAGCGATTCCCTGGCGGAAACCGCGTTGGATCTCCGCAACTGCTCGAGGCCTTCCGCGTAGAGCCGCATTGCGCCGGGCGCCGCCGGCAAGGCTGCCAAGGACGTCTCCCCGGACCGCGTCTGCAGGCGCAACTTGCGGCGCAACTCCGAGGCCGTGCGGTCCACCAAGCTGAAGAGAGCGCGCGCGGTGCCCGTTTCGGAAACGGTCGCGACCGTCTCCCCGGAATGCGTGTCCTGTACGCGCAGATCGAGGCGGATCTGGTCGTTATCCTGGCCGGTGAGAACCGTATAAGCGCCTCCGATCGCCAAATCGGCTCCCACGCTTTGGCGGACGCGCTGCAGGTTAGCCGGCATGAGCCCGTCCGAGTCGGTCATTCCCAGGTCCCGCTTCATTTGCGAAACGCTGTCGACCGGAATGGTCCGGAGCCGGTCTGCCTCCGCGAGATCCATGGTAAGCATCTCGGAAAACGCGGTCGAGAGCCAGGCGGTATCGGCAGTGTGGCCGGTAATGTTCTTGAAGCCCAACACCGCCACGGACCGGCGCAGCTTGGTGGCTGCGAAATGCGAATGCGCGTACCAGTACGCATAGCTGACAGTCGCCAGGAGTGCCATCGCAGATGCCCAAATTGCAGCCCGCAGCGCCAGTGGAAACCGTCGCGCGGCTGCCGGCGGCTGAGGGTCCGGCGCCGCTGGGATTACGCCCGCAAACGGATAGAATAACGGCGTGTAGGTTCCCTTGGGAATCTCGATGCGGATGGGATCATCGCTTCCAATCCCTTCATAGTAGTCGCGGAGCTTGGTCCGCAACCGGTTGGCCTCCACCCGCACGATGTTGTCGATGCGGGAGTCGAAGCCCGGCCCCCGCCCGTACACTTCGACTCCGATGCGGTACTCCTTGATCGCAGCGGCGTCGCCGGAAAGGGTGCTTTCGACCACAAAGCGGAGAAAGGCGCTCAAGCGTTTGGATCCTGCGAACGAGTCGCAGGCCAAAATCCGTTTCAATTCGAGCTGCACGGCTTCGGGCGGAACCGATCCGAGCCCCGCTACTCCTGGCGCGCCCACGGCCATACTGGAGAGTCTAAACCATTGCCCTGCCGGCTGTCCATGCCACGTAAGCCCGGCGGGATTACCGTAAGTTACTGGCGCTAACCGGCCCAACTTTCGCATAGTTGGACTCTGGGGGCAGAGAATCTCACTTAGGCTTAGGGAGGATGGAAATGAAAAATACGACGCACTACGCTGCCGAAAGGCATGTCTTCGGCAAAACCATCGTGGCTGTGTTCGCGCTATGCGCGTGGGCCGCTTTGTTGCCCGCGCAGACCAGCAAGCCGAACGCGACCGAGGCGTACGTTTACTGGACGAACTATAACAATGGCTCGATTGGTCTGGCCACGATCGCTGGCGCTGACGTAGACCAGACCTTCATTCCTACGACGACCGGCGGGGCGATTGGGAATGCAGGGCTGACGGTGAATGCGGACTATATCTACTGGTCCGGGGCCAACGGAGGAACGGCGACAAACGTCGGGCGGGCTAGCATCGACGGCACCGGCGCGGACCCGAACTTCATTACCGGCGGGCAGAATCCATGCGGGGTCGCAGTCAACAGCTCCTACATTTATTGGTACGGTGACGGGGGCAGCTACATCGGCCGGGCGAATCTCGATGGCAGCGACGTCAACCACCAGTTTATCGACGCCGGAAGCGGCGGGTGCGGGCTTGCGGTCACCAAGTCGTACATCTACTGGGCTAGCTACCGGAGCGGCTACATCGGCCGGGCGAAACTCGATGGCACCGGCGTAAACCAGAACTTCATCTATTATGACGGCCAGGGGATAGCCATCGAGGGTGACTACATCTACTATGCTTCGAATGGCGGCACCGGGATCGGGCGTGTGGATCTCAACGGGAGCGATCTGAACTCGGACTTCATTACCGGCCTGAGCGGGAGCATTGCGTTCCTCGCCGTCGACAGCAAGTACATCTTCTGGGCGGACTCGGGTAGCGACTACAACGGCACCACGATCGGGCGGGCGAGTCTCGACGGCACTGACGTGAAAAAGAGACTCATCACAGGTGCGGACGGTCCTTTCGGCATCGCGGTGACAGGCGGGAACCCGTAGGACCACGGCTCGGGGGTCGGGGCTCCGACGGCCGCTGATTCATTCTACAGAACTTGCGCGTCCACCTGGTAAAGAAGGTAGTGGGTCAGTTTGCCTTGTGGGGCGGCCAATCTTGGCCGCAGGCCGCCTTTTAGGCGGCCGGAGCCGGCGGAAAGCCGGCTTCGGGCAGAATTGCCCGCCCCACAAAACCAAACGGACCCACTACCGAAAATCTTGATCCCGCCTGTTGACAATGTTTGTATTATTTAGGACGATATTTCATTAGGATCCGGGAGGACAAAGATGAAGAAGGCAATTGTGCGGGTGTTGGCTGGCCTGGAACGAACGAATCCTCGCGGCGCCGCGTGGTTGCTTTGCGGCGCCTATGTGGCCCTTTCGATAACGGTCCCGGCGGCCCAGGCCAGCATTATTGTGTTTGGTTCGCCCTACACGTTCGTGGGCACCAACGCACCGGATAATTTCACCGCGAACGTCACCTTTAGTACTACGCCTGTGCTGGTTGACGGCGGGGCGGTGACCCTCTCCGAAAGCCAGGTGTCTACGGGGCCGACCGGGGAGTGGGACGTCTTCAATATGTCGACCACCAACGGCGGACCGCTGGCCAGTAACATCAGCGGCTACTGGGACATCACCATCGACTACGTCCTCAGCCAAGCGGTGTACTTCGACCAAACCGCTTTGCAATGGACGGTCAACGGAGTGCCGGTGAGCCCGCTGACCAACGGCATCGGCAGCATCTGCTGCGCGACGCCGTCCAACCCGATCCTGCCAGGATGGGCCTACTACAACTCGGGCTTCCAGGCCCCGCTGGCTGCGGGAACTCAAACGGACTGGAACGAAATCTTCGTGACCCCGTACAGCTACGTCGAGGCCGGTGGCATCAACCCGGATACGGCCAACGGGTTCACCTTTGCCTTGCATTTCACGCTCCAGAATGTGGCGACTCCCGAGCCGGCATCGGCCGTGTTGATCGGCGCCGGACTGTTAGGGCTGGCGTTGTTCCGGCGGCACTCCAGCATGCGGCGATCAAGGCGCGGCTGAACGGTCCCGGTTAGACGCCATGATCCGGCGGATGGGCTCGTTATCCGCATAGACCCGCCATTCGGCGACTAATGACCCGCGCAGCACGGCGCGCCAGGCCGCGGGGGTTTGCCATTTGTTCTCCGGCTGCAGGCGGCCTCCAGCCGAGTAAGTGCCTTGCGCGGCGCCCACCAGCACCACCACGGACCCGTCGATGAAGGTTTCGTCGACCGTGATGTTGTAATCCGGAACCATGCTAAAGTAGCCCTGCCATCCTTTCTTCATCTGCTCGCGGCCGGCAACCCGCGTTCCCAACGAGTCGATAAAGACGTGATCTTCGGTCATCAAGCCGGCCATTTCTTCGGGGCTTTGGCGGTTGATGGCGTTCACGAAAGCGTGGGCGATAGCTGCGCTCATTTCGCCGATTTTAGCAGGCCGGCGCTCGATTAGCATAAGATATAGAGCGAGACGAATGCCGATCCAACGCTTGACGCTGAAGAAGATCCTGTCGTTCAACGACACCACAGTCGAACTCGGACCACTGAACGTTTTGATCGGGCCGAACGCCGTTGGGAAAAGCAATCTGATCGAGGCCATCAGCCTGTTGCAAGCTGCGCCAAGCGGGCTAGAAGGGCAACTTCTCCGCGGTGGCGGAGTCCGGCAATGGCTCTGGCTTGGCGATCGAGATCCTGCGCAGGTTGCCGAAATCGATTGTGAACTAATCCTCACGCGCGGCCGGCATGTTGGTCCCTTAAATTACGGCCTGCAATTCTCGGACAGCGGCGGTTTCTCCATTCGGAGCGAACATCTGGCTAAGGCGGGCCGCGCTCCGGACACTGAGGTCTTTTTCGACCGGTCTTCCAATCGGGTGAATTTCGGCCCCCGAATGCAGACGCCATCGAACGGCCTGCAGGCCGCGGAGGTGCCCTCAAACAGGTCCATACTTGCTCAGTTTAAGAGTCCGATCGACACAACCCCTGTTACCGAAGTGGGCAACCATTTCGACCAGATCAGAATCTTTCGAGAGTTCAAGACCGGCTTCACATCGCAGGCGCGACACGGCATCTCCACATCCGCGCCGACGGATTCGCTATCCGAGGGCGCGGATAATCTGGCACTCGTACTTCATCAATTGGACTTCCTGGGTAGGCATGATCGGATCCAGGAATATCTCAAGCGGTTTTGCGATCGCTTCGAAGATGTGAAGGTGGATGTTGGCGAAGGGCTGGCGCGGACTTTTCTGAAAGAGACCGGGCTATCGGACATGCTTTCGGGAGTCCGCATGTCCGATGGAACGCTGAAGTTTCTGTGCCTCCTCGCCGTGCTGTTTCATCCCAAACCAGCGCCACTGGTGTGCATTGAAGAGCCGGAGCTGGGTCTGCACCCGGATGCGCTCCGCATTGTGGCCGAGGTGCTGGTCGAAGCGTCGGAAAGCACGCAACTGATTATCACCACCCACTCCGAAGCGCTGGTCGACGCGCTTTCGGACCGTCCCGAATCGGTGTTAGTCTGCGAGCGCGACTTCACCAACGGCACGCAGTTCAAGCGGCTGGCGCGAGAGGAACTGGATGAGTGGCTGGAACACTACACTCTGGGCGAGCTTTGGCGGAAGGGCGAAATCGGCGGAGGCCGCTGGTAGATGCGCAGCGAGATCCGCATCTACTTCGAGGGTGACAAGAGCCTCAAGGCCGGATTCGACGCATTCTTTGGAGAGATCAAGAAACGAGCCAAGGCTGCCCAATGGAAGGTTTCGACCGTCGCCACGGGTGGGACTCCGGAGCGGGACTTCGGCATCGCGATGAGAAAACATCCGGCGGCATGGAACATCTTGCTTCGCGATAGCGAAGGCCCACTGGACCCGAACCGGCCGCTATCGAAAACGGCCTCATTTTCTGGATGTTAGAGATGATGGAATCCTGGTTCCATGCCGACAAAGATGCCGTGGCATTGTATTACAAGAGCGGTTTTCGCAAGAATGCCATGAAATCAAATCCGAAGGTCGAAGAGATTTCCAAGCAGGATCTCATCGAGGGCTTGAAGGCCGCCACCAAAGAGACCGCGAAGGGCAAATATCACAAGACCAAGCACGCGCCGGCCCTACTGGAGTTGATCCACCCTGCGCTGGTGCGAAAGGCCGCTCCCAATTGCGAGAGCCTGTTTCACGTTGTACTTGACAAACTTGCACATGAGGAATGATTGACGGTATCGAAGACCATTGCGACACTGTTCATAGCACTACTCCCGGTTACAAGCTGCGCCCAGACGGAGTACCTGAACCTCTCCGCGCCGCAATGGCGCGAAGACCTGGCATTCCTCGCGCTGGAGCTGCCGAAACGGCACGCCAACGCCTTCCATTACACTCCCCGCGAACGGTTCGAGGCCGGGGTTGCCTCCCTGGACCGGCAAATCGCCCATCTCGACACCCAGCGCAGCCTGTTGGGGAACAGGCGGGTCTGGAGACCCGCCGCAGGCGTGGACGCCCGCCCCACGTGGTTTTCATCACTATTGGTAGGCCGCAGGCCCATCCCGACAGACCTGCAAACTCCCCGCGATTCGGCCAACCTTCCAATCGAGATCGTCCGGTTCGGAGAGAACTATAGCGTCGCCAGCGTGGCTGCCGGGCTGGAGAGCGCGCTTGGCGCTCGGGTCCTAAAGGCGCATGAGGCGCCTATCTCGCGCGCTGCCGAGATCGTTCGGCCGCTGGCGGCGCGGGACGAAAACCCGCGCTTAGCGCAGGCTTTTATCGAGGATGCCGTCACCACGGGCACCACTCTGCATGGTTTCGGCATCACTCCGGACCGGAATGCCGCCCGCTACACGCGCGAGAATCCCGACTCCCGGTTCTGGTGCAGATATCTGCCGGATGCGCGCACTATGTATTGCAATGTGCGCGCGATGCAAAATCTATACATCGCGTCCAAAGATCTCTTGCGCTTGGTGGCGCAGCACAATCCGGATAAACTGGTCGTCGACCTGCGGCAAGATGGCGGCGGCTACTATACCGTGGGGGAGAGGTGGCTCGTCCATCCCATACGGGACCTTGCTTCCATCAACCGGGAGGGGCATCTTTTCGTGCTCGTGGGTGCGGTTACGTTCCCGGCGGCGATGAAGGTGTTGCAAGCGGCCCCCAAGCACCTGGGAGATGGCGCGTGATTTTCTTGTACGGCTGCCTGGCAGTGCTTGCCGCCCTAACAATCCTGTGCTCCATCTTAATGGTCAGAGTCGGGCAGGCCAGGCGCGCGTCCAGGAAACCGAACTGTTATTACTGTGGCGGCAAGGCCTTGCGGGCCTCTTCTCCCCGTGGCTCGATAGACCTGTTGCTTGCCTACTGGAATTGCTTGCCGCATCGCTGCGAGATCTGCTTTCACCGCCAGTACCGGTTGGCGGACCGAACTGTGAAAGAGGACCTATGAAACCGATGGCAGCAGCGCTGGTCTGTCTGGCAACCGGCCATTCGTTGCTGGCCCAGACCGGCGCGCCCCAGCGCGACTACCCGGTCAAGCCGGTGCCCTTCACCGCCGTGCATATCCACGATGGATTCTGGGCGCCGCGCATCGAAACCAACCGCACGGTAACTATTCCCTTCGCCTTCAAGAAAGACGAAACCACCGGCCGGGTCGACAACTTCATCCGCGCGGCCAAGGCGCTGCGCGGTGAGCCGTTCGATAACCACAAGTATCCCCCGTATCCGTTCGACGACACCGATGTCTACAAAGTGATCGAGGGCGCATCTTACACGCTCAGCGTGCATCCCGATGCGCAACTGGAAGCCTACGTGGACGGGCTGATCGAGACGATCGCAGCGGCGCAGGAGCCGGACGGATATCTGTACACGGCGCGCACCATCGACCCCCTGCACCCGCATCCGTGGTCCGGCAGCCAGCGCTGGATTCTGGAGGGGGTAAACAGCCACGAGTTATACGACCTGGGGCATCTGTATGAAGCCGCGGTGGCGCACTACCAAGCCACGCAAAAGCGCACGTTGCTGGATATCGCGCTGCGCACCGCGAACCTGCTCGACGCGACTTTCGGTCCGGACAAGCGGTCCATCTGGCCGGGCCACCAGATCGTCGAAATGGGCCTCGCCAAGCTTTACCGTGTCACCGGCGACCAGCGCTATTTGAACCTGGCCAAGTTCATGCTCGATTCGCGCGGCCCGGATAGCAGTGAAGAAGGCGCCGGTAATCCGTACGTGGAAGCGCAGCAGAAGGTCGTCGATCAGACCGAGGCCGTGACCGGCGGACACGCCGTGCGCGCTATGTACATGTACTCGGGAATGGCGGACGTGGCCGCCCTGACCGGCGATGCCGCGTACGTCCGCGCCCTCGACCGAATCTGGGAGAACGTGGCGGCGAAGAAGCTGCACATCACCGGGGGCGTCGGCGCGCGGGCCGATGGCGAAGCTTTTGGCGCGGACTACGAGTTGCCGAATATGAGCGCCTACAACGAAACGTGCGCCGCGGTGGGCAACGATTATTGGAACCATCGCATGTTCCTGCTGCACGCCGACGCGAAGTATATCGACGTGATGGAGCGCACCCTATACAATGGCTTGATCTCGGGCGTCTCGCTGGACGGCACGACCTTCTTCTATCAAAATCCGCTGGAGGCCACCGGACTCGCGGACAAGGACCAGCGCAGCCCGTGGTTCGGCGTGGCGTGCTGTCCGGGGAATATCACGCGGTTCATGGCATCGGTGCCCGGCTACATTTATGCGCAGCGCGGCGATGCGGTGTGGGTCAATCTGTTCGCAGCCAGCACCGCCGGCATCAAGCTGGATAATGGGCGCACGTTGCAAATCGAGCAGGAAACGCGCTACCCCTGGGACGGCGCGGTGAAGATGACCATGCATCCGGATGCAGCCGCCCGGCTGACGATTCACGTGCGGATTCCGGGCTGGGCGCGCAACGAGCCGGTGGCCAGCGATTTGTATCGTTTCGCGGACAAATCGGCCGCTCCGGTGACGCTCAAGATCGATGGCCGGCCGGTCCCGCTGACGTTGGACAAGGGCTACGCCGAATTGACGCGCACCTGGCGGAATGGCGACACCATCGAACTGCACCTGCCCATGCCTGTGCGGCGGGTGGTGGCGAACGACCGGGTCACGGCGGATCGAGGGCGGGTGGCGCTCGAACGCGGCCCCCTCGTTTACGCCGCCGAATGGCCGGACAATCCAAAAGGGCAGGTGCGCAATCTGCTGCTGCCCGATGCTGCGCCCCTGGCGGCGGAGTTCAAACCCGCGATGCTGAAGGGCGTAATGGTGGTGCACGCCAACGCGATCGCCCTGGCATACGACGCGCAAGGCAAGATCGTCAGGACCGAACAGGAGTTCACCGCTATCCCCTATTACGCGTGGGCGAACCGCGGCCGCGGCCAGATGATCGTCTGGTTTCCCACCGACGAGGCGCACGCCAGGCCGCAACCCTACCCGACGGTGGCGAGCACCGCCAAAATAACGGTATCGGGCCAGAACCGGCGGGATCCGCGGACCATTAACGACGAAGAGGAACCCGCGTCGTCGAGCGATCCGACGGCTTACTTCGACTGGTGGCCCCGGAAGGGCACGTCCGAGTGGGTGGAGTACGCCTTCGAGCAACCCATCACCATCTCGGAGTGCCGGCTCTATTGGTTCGACGACACGGGCCGCGGCGAGGTGCGCGTGCCGGCCGCGTGGCGGCTGTTGTATCGCGATGGGAGCGAATGGAAACCGGTGCAGGCCCTCGAACCGTACGGCGTCGAGAAGGACGAGTATAACCGAGTAGCCTTCGCGCCGGTCCGGACTAGCGGCTTGCGAATGGAAGTCGCGATGCAGCCCGATTGGTCGGCCGGGATTCAACAGTGGCGGGTGAAATAACTCTTACGGCTGGTCTATTGGGCTTGCAATACGCGGTTGATGCCCAGCGGTATCTTCACACGCGCTGCCGTCCGGCCCCTGAATTTGCACCACGTTGATGCAAGTGCGCTGGTTGTATTCAACGTCAATTGGCCCGGTTGATTTGCGGCGGCGACAGAGTTCGGCGTTCAAACGCAGATGCGACTCGGGCCACAAGCCGAAGCCCGCACCTTACTGGGCGTGCGCGGCGGGTAAGTCGATGCCTTCTCCGATTTTCGCCAGACCGGGGATAGTCACAGGCAAGCGCCCGCGAATGGCCGTTTCACCGAACAGCGCCTGAACCGCCGCGGTCTCCGATGGGGGTACGGTGCTAAATGTCAGCAGTAACGCGGCGGCTTTGGGAAAGCTGCGGACTAAGTACGGATTGCCCAATGCTATCAAGGCCACGGGTTTGGCGGTCGCGAACAGCGTGTCGAGCATGCGCGGGAACTCGCCGCCCAGCGCCACATCGCCGCGATAGGCGGCCACCGAGGCGAAGGCCGCTACCACCGCGGTTTCGCACTGGGCAGTCTTCTGCACGGCCGCATCCAGCGCCGCCCCTGGCAGGGAAGCATCCAATTGAATCACGGTGGCGTTCTTTTCGCGGCGGTGCACCTCTTGCGCGAACTCGAAGCCTTCGTTCGAATAATGGCTTTCCGCCAGCACCAGGAAACAGGTCTTGGCCGGAGCGCGCAGCGGCAGCAGGTTGGCTTCGTTCTTGACGAGCGTGACAGCGCGGGCGGCAATCTCCTGGGCGCGCTCCTGATCTTCGGGCATGTCGATCTGGTCGGAGATGGCTTCCAGATCCACCGTGGCGCGGCGATCGAGGCCCATCCGTTCCTTCGCAGCCAGCAGGCGGGCGACGCTCTCGTCGATGCGGGCGCGCGTGAGGCGTCCGCTTTGGACGGCGGCCAGAATCGCCTTGACGGCCGCATCGGGATCGGGCGGCATCACCAGCGCGTCCGCGCCGGCTTCGAGCGCCAGCACGGAGGCCTCGCCACTGGAGTAGCCCTGCGCGATGCCGCCCATCTCCAGCGCGTCGGTGACAACCATGCCCTTGAATCCCATCTCGCCGCGCAGAAGGCCGGTGAGGATGGCGGGCGAGAGAGTGGCGGGCACGTCGGCGGGGGCCAGCGCGGGCACGGCGATATGCGCGGTCATGATGGCATCCACGCCAGCCTGAATGGCGGCGCGGAAGGGCGGCAGTTCGGTGCTCTCGAGCCGCTCGCGGGTGGCGTTGATCACGGCCAGGTTCAGGTGCGTATCGACGGCCGTATCGCCGTGTCCGGGGAAGTGTTTGGCGGTGGTGAGGACGCGATAGTGCGGGTCGGCGCGGGTGCCCTCGATGAAAGCGGTCACCAGCGCGGACACCTGCTTGGGGTCCTCGCCATAGGAGCGGATGTTGATGATAGGGTTATCCGGGTTGTTGTTGACGTCGGCCACCGGAAAAAAGAGCCAGTGAACGCCGGTGGCGCGCGCCTCGCGGGCAGTGACTTGGCCCTCGAAGCGGGCGAACGCCGGGTCGCCAGCCGCGCCGAAAGCCATGGCCTGCGGAAACACGGTGGTGCCATCTTCGCGCATGGAAGCGCCGCGCTCAAAGTCGCCGGCCACCAGTAGAGGCACGCGCGACAGTTTCTGCATGCGGTTGAGGAAGGCTGCGAGCGCGTAGGGATGCGCTTTCTGCGTGAGGCGGCCATTGTTCCAGTTGACCAGGACCATGCCGCCCACGCGGGTCTCGCGGACTAGCTTCATGAATTGCCGGTACTCGCGCGACCGCGTGTTGGGCGCCGCGCCGTGAAAGGGGATGAAGATCAATTGGGCGATTTTTTCGCGCAGAGTGAGGGTCTTTAGCCAGCGGCGTACGAAGGCGGACTGGCGGGCGGGTTTGGGCGGCGGCGGTTTGCGCTCGGTGGCGGCGGGGAGGGCGAGCGCCAGCGACAGCAGGATGAGGAGAGCGCTGGGGCGGGGCACAACTACAGTGTACCGAGCGGGGGAAGCTCGCCGTGGCTGGTGGCTCCGGGCAGCATCGCGTCGGTTTACGGCAGCTTTCTGTTGACCGCGTCGACGGAAGCCTCCGGTGCACCGCTCCGTACTAACCTCTCCGGACTTTCGCTGCAGTTCGACGGCAGCATCCTGGCGCCGCTCTTCTACGCCTCCAGCGGGCAGGTCAATCTTCAGGCGCCGTGGGAGACTACCGGACAGTCGCACACATCCATCGCCGCCATATCGAGCGGCCAAACCGGCAGCCCGCAGACTGTAGGGCTGGCGCCATTCGCGCCCGGCATCTTCACGACGAACCCGCAAGGCACGGGTCAAGGCGCCATTCTGAACGCCTCTTATCAATTGACCGACGCATCGCATCCGGCCGCGCCCGGCAGCACTTACGCAGAAGAGAGCGTATTTCCGTCGCAAGCTGCTGCACGCCTTCGTGGCGGAGCGCGGCAAGATCGTCCCGCACCGCATATCCGGTGTCTGCGCCCCGCACCAGCGGCGGCTGACCGACGCCATCAAGAAGGCGCGCAACATCGCCCTGCTGCCGTTCGCGGCGGCGTTCTAGGAGCCGAACCATGGAAGTTATACTGCACGAAGATATCGAACGAGTGAGAACCCGCGGCCAGGTAGTGAAAGTGCCAACGGTTACGCCCGCAATTTTCTATTGCCCAAACGCCTCGCCGTGGCCGCCACGGACGCCAACCGCAAAATCGTGGAGCAGGAGCGGCAGGCGCACCTGCGCCGCGAAGCCAAACAGAAGAGCGAAGCCGAGGATCTCTCGAAGCTGCTGGCCGGAGTGACTGTGACCATCGCCCAGAAGGCCGGCGAAAACGATCAACTCTTCGGGTCGGTCACTACCAAGGATGTGGCCGATACGCTGGCTGCGAAGAACTTCACCATCGACCGGCGGAAGGTGCTGCTGGATGAGCCCATCAAGCAGCTTGGGGAGTTCAAGGTGCCGGTGCGGTTGCATAGGATGTGACCGCCGAAGTCACCGTACAGGTGGTGAAGGAAGAATAGGCCTACGGCACTACGCAGTCAGGGATCCCAGCCAGAACGGTTCATGAACGACCCTGTTAGAATGAAAAACGCGTACCACCGGACAGAAGGAGCGATGCGACCATGGAAGTGCATTTGCCCCGGAGCTGCAGGCGAGGATTGACCGGGTTGCCGCGGATATCCCGAGCGGCGTCGATCAATATGTGAAGGAACTCGTTGAGCACCACCTTGACCATGACATCTGGTTTCGTCAGAAGTTCAAGGTCCCGGTGCGGCTGCATAAGCGTGTGACGGCGGAAGTGACGGTACAGGTGGCGAAGGAAGAGTAGTTGGACAGGCCTCCTGGCCTGTCCAGGACGAGCCTCGCCGCACCACGGTCAATCCCATTGCGCGAAAGTCCGCATCGAAGCTGAGGCAAGGCGCCCATTCGAGACGCGTCGAAACAACCACGTACGAAAGCGCGTCGCACAAGGATAGCTTCAAATCTCGCTTGCGCAAGAAGAGCCGGATTGCCGCGATACGATCGTCTTCGTCCGGCTGGAGTATGGTTATCTCCGGAACCAATCGGGTGAGGAATTTTGCGGCGGCGGCGTGCGTCCAGCGATATCGCAACAATGTCGCGGTTTCCGAAACGACATCCCACGTGGTTAAGACTTCAACCTGGCCGATGGCAATCTGTTGGGCGATACGTTCGAGGACGGGTGAAGGGCTTGTTTCCATACAGGCACGCTTTATAGTTTGCGGCCGTTACTTCGCCCGTGTCGCTCCCATCTGGCGGGGACAACTTTTCCATCTCCAAAGCCAGCTTTAGCATGGTCGCGCCGGGGTTCCTGCGGCGCGCCGGAGCCGGACTTCGCAGTTCCGCGACCGCGCGCTTCCTGACCAGAATCCGGTAGCCGGCGCCGGGGTCGGCCTCAATTTCGCGCAGAATATCCGACAGGCGTTTGCGTGCATCGCTGAGGCTGATTTCCCGTAGCATGGCCTTCTGTACATTTTAGCCGAAAGTGTACAATTGCGCCGGCATCGAGACGTGAGCCACGACGTCACTGTACAGGTGGTAAAAGAAGAGTAAATGCTCTTCGAACTGACGGGTCAGACGGCCATCGTCACCGGCGCGGCCACCGGCATCGGCGAAGCCATCGCCCGCCGCCTCGCGCGCGCCGGGGCGGCCGTGGCCGTCGCCGATATGAACTTCGCGGGCGCTTCGGACGTGGCGCAGTCGATCGGCAGCCTGTCGTTCCCCGTCCACATCGACATCACGCTCTCCGATTCCGTAAATGCAGCCGTGGCCGAGGCGCTCTCGCGCACCGGCCGCATCGACATCCTGGTGAACAACGCGGGCATCGCCGGGCGTACCGCTCCGGTCTGGGAAGTCACCGACGAGGACTGGCAGCAGATCGTCGCCGTGAACATGACCGGCGCGTTCTACTGCTGCCGCGCGGTGCTGCCGCACATGCGCGCGCGCCGCTATGGGCGCATCGTGAACATCGCCTCGATCGCGGGCAAGGAAGGCAATCCCAACATGTGCGGCTACTCCGCCACCAAAGCAGCCATCATCGGATTCACCAAGTCGGCGGGCAAGGAAGTGGCCACCGAGGGCATTTGCGTGAATGCGGTGGCGCCGGCGGTGGTGCGCACTAAGATTCTGGAGCAGTTGACACAGGCGCAGGTGGATTACATGACCGAGCGCATTCCCATGCGGCGCACCGGCACACCGGAAGAGATTGCCGCGGTGGTGCATTTTCTGGCGAGTCCGGATGCGTCGTTTGTGACGGGGCAGTGTTATGACGCCAGCGGCGGGCGGGCGACGTATTGAGGCAGCGTCCCGCCGAGGTAGCCGATGGATTTCTTTGATTTTCCGCCTGAGTTCGATGATGCCTGGATCGCTCAATGCGAGACGCTCGTCGAGTCCAACGGTGGAATCCCGCCCCACATCAACTGCGGCTCAGAGAAGACCTACGCCCACTCCTTCGTGATTGACTCCGAAACGAAGGCTGCAATGGAACGACACCTCGATGAGCACGACAGCGACATGGCGAGCCGCTTCGCAGTCCTCCGTTACCTTTGGACTGCCGAGCAGGCCGCCGGGGCACCAGACGACGAGGAGAACGCCGCCGGAAGAAGGGTCAGAGCCGACGCCCATCAGTCCCTCGCGGACTTCATTGATCGGCTTCCACCCGAGGGCATTGCCGGCCCCGAGCAATTGACGTGGGAGTTCAAGCAGGCGTTCATCTTGCTTCGATGGGAGAGGCTCAAGCGGTTTGGCGGGAGCAGGATCGCCGGTTTGTCGAAAAATCGTCTGAACCTGCTTCTGGGTCGCGCGCTCTGGCTCTGCGATAGCTGGCGTTGGGGGCGTGTGGTTCTGTCGTTGGTGACCGGACACCAGATGAGGATCTGCCTAGGGAACCTCTGATTGACGGAGATCAACTGCTGGTCTCCAGCGCTGCAGGCCTGCCCCCGGAGCCACATGAGGTAGCTCTCAGCAGAGATCTGGCATTGGACGCGATAACCTGTCTGCGAAAGGCGGAGCCGGAGATTACGGGGCCGGATTGGGGCATCTTGGCGGACTGCGAAGCAATGACGGGTATGCCGGGCCGTTGCGCGGCGATATGGGAGAAGCATGGCGTCGAAATCCTGACGCCCGTGGCCCAGGCCGTTGGGCGTTTACCGGCCGACGCTGTTTTTTTGCCGGACTATCAATTTCCGATTGCCGATTTATGGGAAGAAGCCGGACGCATCGATAAGGTTATCGAGACGCTTGAGTTAATTCGGAGCCGCCACCCGGCCCTTCAGGGCGTGAGCCGAAGACTAGCTGATTACTATCTGCGAAGAGGCGATGTCGAGACGGCGGGCCAGTGCATCCGGGACGAGGCGAAACGTGATGAGATCTTTCGCGAGGACAGCATCGTTCGGCTGTTCTTGTGGGAGTGCGGCAACCCCCAAGAGGCGGATCGCCGTCTTATGGAAGCACAAGCCGGTTATGAGAGTAGTCCGACAGTTCCGCACAGCGGACAGCAATCCGAAATGTGCTCCAGTTGATTTGGAAGCCTTTTGCTCGATTGTCGCCAGATGTTCAGTCGCGTTGGAGCATGGCGCTGCACTGGTGCTACGGGGAACTCCCCGCTGCTTTCAGCGACACCGAGCGCGCCGGTCGCGCAATCGGCGATTGCACCCAAGCGTTGGAGACACACCTCAGGGAGAGACTGTTTGAACCGCCTCGGAAGGCCGTAACGCAGACGGAGATCGACTCGCTTCCCGATACGCCGCTCAGGTCGTTCTTCGAGGGTAGGACTTCGGCTAGCCTCGCGGCAATGCTGAACGAGGTGGTTGCCGCGAAGGAAGCCAATTCGAAGGTAAGCAAGAAGCTCCTGGACCTACTGAACGAGCGCTCTTCCAACGCGTACGCCCTGCGACACGAGAAATACGACGAGATCCCGCATCTTCGGAACGCCAACGTCCACGACTGCCGGCAAAGCGTCACAATGATCTCCATGGAAAATGCTCGGCGCTGCATCGAGCTTTGCCAGGAATTCCTCACTTTTCTCGAAGCGCCACCCACGACGCCGCCGCGGTAGAAGTCATCTGTTCGTTTTCGCCAAAGTGTCAGTACGCGCCCGGAATGAGGCCCTATAATAAAAACACGAACTGATGCCCACTATTCTCTATGTCCAGGGCTGGCGGTTCCACTGCTATTCGAATGAGGGCAATGAGCCAATGCAGTGCATGCGGAGGAGGGAGATGCAGAGTGCAGGTACTGGTTGCACCCCGACTCGTTCGATATCGAAGAGGAATTTGAGTACAATTGTACGCCGCGTTTGAGGCGAGAGGTGCGCCAGATCATATTCCAGCATTTTGACCAGATCGTGGCGGCTTGGCGCGAACACTTGGGAGAACACCGTGGAGAGTAAAACAAAACCGGGTATTGGCAAGAGCGATCGCCACAACGATCGAGGCTCTGATTGTTACCACAGAAGCTGGGTCTGTTTCCATCCCATGGGATGAATGTTCCGCTCGGCTTGCGCGCGCATCTTTCGCCGAGCGCAGCCGGGTCGGCCCGTTACTTTTGGCCCACACGGTGCGCGCCGCCGTGCGATATCCTCAATGATGAAGGAAATCGAATGAAGGTCGAAGACGAGTACCTGGACGCGCTCCAAAACATCGAGTTCGGCATCATAAGCGTGTTCCGCGCCGACCGTGCTTTGCTGGACTTGGACGCCAAGGACGCCATCGGCGCGCTTGTCCGCCGCTATCGGGCGGAGCAAGAGAAGCGCACCCGCCCGATGTGCGTTTGGGCTCCCAAGCGAAGCGAATTTTCGACAGTGTGCTGCCCATTTGCGAGTGGCGCATGGGGCGCGAAAGCCCTGCGGCGCCGGCAGAGTTGGGATCCCCGCCAGCCGTTCCGAACACGCTCGATGACATCGGCACGTGCTTGAGAAGAATCCGGAAGTCCATTGACTTTTGGAACAAGCGCAACGGACGTCAGGGATATTTGTCCTTCGTTGCGCCGTATGTCCCCTGAGATTTGACGGTGTCGAGTGTGCCGATGCCGGTGCCCATCCGCCCGCTTCCGGCGGTGCGCACCAAGATCCTGGAGCACACCCGAGGCACCGATCGTCACCACGGAGTCCGGGTCTGTCTCAATTCCATGGGCGAACGGTTCGGCGTGGCTGGGCCCGCGCCTCTCTCGTCGAACGAAGCCGGGTGGTGCTCTCACCTTCCCGGAACGAGGGCAGCGCATGCTTCCATCGTTTGCTGTGGTCTGGCACTCTCGCGCGGGCCGGCAGACAACGCAAACCGACCGTCTGCCTCCATCAAGGGCTGCCAGGCGGCACGGCCTCGTCCACCTGCAAAATCTGTCCGCCATGCACATCCTTCAGCACTTGCCGAATACCGCTGGGCCAAAGAATTTCGAGCGTTTGAACCGTCACAGCGGGGCCCAGCCCGAAGTGCACCCGCTTGTCACTGGAGGAAAGATAACTGCTCGCGGTTGTGACCGTCGCGTACTGAGCTCCTTGCGGTGTGACAACTTTCACCACGGCGCCGATGGCATCCCGGTTGCTCTTATGACCTACCAGCTTCAGCGTGAGCCAGTGATTCTCGGTCTTCGTTTCGTTGTGAATCACATAAGCCGGTCCGTCGTTGGTGGATACCACCACGTCGATGCGGCCGTCGTTGTCGAGATCGCCGGTGGCAAGTCCGCGACCCGCCCACGCCTCGTGGAAGACGCTGCCGGAAGCCGCGGATACGTCCACAAAACCATGACTCGTGTTGCGGGCTAACAACATCGGCTCGCGGTAATGCAGTTGCGGATTGGTCTGCTCGATGGTATCCAGGTCGTGCCCTTGCGCAACCAATAGATCCTTCCAGCCGTCATTGTCATAGTCGATCAGCCGCAGCCCCCAACCGGAGTGCAGCATCGTGATGCGGCTCATCCCCGAAGTCTTGGTAGTGTAATTGAACGTGCCGTCGCCGGCGTTTTGATACACCGCATACATCTGATTGGCGAGGTCGTCCACCACCAGGTCCGGCAGACCGTCGTTGTTAAAGTCGTCGAAGTCCACCCCCATTCCGGCATAAGTGCGGCCATCCTCGTCCACCGCCACCTGCGCGAGCAGACCCTTTTCCTCGAACGTCCCGTCGCCTTTGTTGTGGAACAGGAATTCCGGCATGGAGTCGTTGGCGATGAAAAGGTCGATGTGTCCGTCGCGGTCGTAATCCGCGAGGGCGATGCCGAGGCCCTTACCCGGCAGAGCCAGGCCGATCTTCTGCGCCACCTCCGTGAAGCGGCCGTTGCCATCGTTGTGGTAGACCAGCGGCGCAATCGCCTTAAACGTGTCGGGATGGCAGTAAGCGCGAAAACCCTCTTTATGCTCGCCGCACCAGATATCGTCGAAATCCCATTGAAGATATCGCAGGACCACCAGATCCAGCCGACCGTCATTGTCCAGGTCCACCCAGGCTGCGCTGGTGGACCAGCCGCCGCCTCCGACACCAGCCTGCGCTGTCACGTCGGTGAAGGTGCCGTCTCCATTGTTGTGATAAAGCCGGTTGCCGCCGTACGCCGTGACGTAAAGATCTTCGTACCCGTCGTTGTCGTAGTCCCCTACTGCCACGCCCATTCCGTAGCCCACCCCCGCGAGGCCGGCCCTCTCCGTCACGTCCTCGAATTTGCCGTCGCTTTTCTGGTGGAAAAGGCGATTCCAGTACTTCGCTCCGTTCTTCAGCGGGATGGTCCCCTTTGGCGTTGGGTCTGTGAGCGGCGCGCCGTTCACCAGAAAGATGTCCAGGCGGCCATCGTTGTCATAATCGAATAGGGCAACTCCGGAGCCCATCGTCTCAGGCAGGTACTTCCTGGATGTATGCGACGCGACGTGCTCAAAACGGACTCCCACCCCGGCTGTGATGTCGACAAAACTCCCCGGCGTATCCCGAGCCCCCTGCCAGGCTCCCGCTCCGGCAAGACACAGGAAACAAAAAGCGCACAGAACACCGCGAGCATGGCAGGGCCGCATCCGCAAATGCCACATCCACAAATCATGATAAATGGAGTGCAGGCGTCCATGTTTCGATAAGGGCTTGACATGGGCGTACCGGCACTTCCCCTGCCTGCCCCCGCAGCCAGCCGTAATCAGATCTTAATCATTCCGTCATTAACCCATCATTCCCTAAAGCTACCCTGGTGAGGCCGATGGTGTGTGATACCTGACTCCCCCGCCCGCACACTCGGCTAAACTTTGACCACTTTGACCAAGGAGCTTCTATGAAGAGACGAGCACTTGTGACGCTGAGCGGAGTTCTG